>OHMK01000330.1_pt1 | contig 23890 bp, 23 predicted proteins | sample 1569291 | NCBI WGS metagenome assembly OHMK01 (sample SAMEA3879517, study PRJEB24766) | human gut metagenome | biome: human-associated habitat; feature: feces | place: USA | collected 1985/1987 | reverse complement strand
CAGGTAGCCAAAGCTACCCAGCTACCTTTGGAAATCATTAAGAATCTGAGCAATTTTTAAAAAACTCAAGTTTCGCATGTAAGCACCACACGCCCCAGGCATCAGAAGAACATCATGTCCCCACACACCCTGGTCTAGGAGCTTTTGGGCCTTCAGCCCGTACTTGAACCACATGCGAAAGTTTAGTCTATAATTTTACAGTTTCTTTTTGATGTTATTTTTCGAAACCGCTGTTTCGGAAATGGTGGTTTCGAATGCAAAGATAATAAAAATGCTTGAATATCAGCTTGTTTGTTTGCTAATTTAAGTTTTTTTTTTATTTGTTTGGGAGGTGATTGTGTTTCCGAAAACACGGTTTCGGATTCTGATTTTTATCTTCTTTTAAAGTTCTACGAAAAATCAATTCTTTTGATCTTTTCTTTCCTCATTTCTTATTTTTTTTTTGCTTTTTCCTTTTCTGTTTCGAAGTTTTGCCGTACTTTTGTACCGGAATAGGAAAGAAAGATAAATAAGATGAATAGACGAAAAATGAAAACTGGGTCAATGGTGATGTTGAAAGCATCATTTCTTGTGGTGGTATTTTCTATGGGAGTACTTGCTCCTGCCATTGCCCAGAACGGACAGAACAGGAAACCTCGAAAGAAGCTGAAAGAACTACTGATGAAGGCAGATAGCCTGCGACTCCAGTTGCGACAGTCTGCTGATAGGGGACGTATGCTCCAATGGGGCGACTCTCTTCTCATGGCAGAATTGGGTAAGAGCAAGATGAGTGAGAAGAAAAAGCAAAGGTTCATGAAGCATTATGTCAAGATTCAAAGACGCTTGAGCCTCTACGATCGCCAATTGTTCAGAGGAGATTCACTGCTGGCAGCCAATTATTACAAGATAAAGTATGATACTACCTACATCTCCCGTCCTCATGCCCGATGGACCATCAAACTGAGAGGCAATCTTTCTGGAACCGATTTGGAAACTACGGCGAAGACGGATGGAACGGAAAACCATACCAAGGTGATGGCCGACTGCCGTGGAACCCTCTCCATGGCTGTGGCTTATCGTGGCTTGGGGCTTGGTTTGGCTGTAAACCCAGCCAAGCTGGCTGGCAAGAATCAGGACTTTGAGTTCAACCTCAATTCCTATAGCAATCGCTATGGCTTTGATGTGGTCTATCTCTCGTCCAAGACATTCCATGGTCATCAGGAAATGGGAGGTAGCGAGATAGATATCCATAAGGGAGAAATCTCGCAGAAGGCTCTGAATCTCAATTTCTATTATGCCTTCAACTACCGCAAATTCTCCTTCCCGGCAGCCTTCAGCCAGAGCTACATTCAGAAGCGAAGTGCCGGAAGTTGGATGGTTGGCGCCAGTTTTGACGGTTCCAAGACGAAGGTGAAGGGAATGACTATCCGCCTTAACGAGTTGGCACTCGGTGCAGGCTATGGATATAATCTCGTTCCATCTTCTCATCTGCTGTTCCATCTGTCAGCCTTGCCAACCATCACGGTATATTCTCATGACTATACCAAGATGAGGGCTGAAGTAGAGGAGGGAAGTAGTGATACAGAAATCCCAACCGTTAAAAACAGCATGAAATATCATTTCCCGTCTGCCATCATTACCGGTAGAGGTGCAGCCGTCTATTCCTGGCGCAACAAGTTTGCCGGTGCCACTGCGGTTTATAATTTCTCTGTAGCAGGAGATGAGGATCACCTGCAGGTGAAGAGAAACAAATGGCGAGTAAGAATGTTCTTCGGATTCCGGTTCTAAGAACATACTTTTCTTCTCCCTATGTCAGTTTTTGTCGCAACCGGATTGTACTTTTGCAGCAGAAATTACAATCACTCTATATATAATAAGGTATGAAGGCAGGAAGAAGGAGGGAGTGGAGTCCCTGAAATGTGAAATATAAGAGGAATCCATAAGATTTCTTGTTAAAAGTTTGGTGGTTCATCAGATTTTTACTAAATTTGCCATTGGATTAGTGACAGGGCAGGTGAAAGTCCTCGCTTGAAGTCGCTATGATGCAGAGAAACAAGATTATCTTGTGGACACGAGCAAGCTATTCAGTTCTGTAGGTTGAAATCTGGTAAATTGAAACGTAGAAAGAACGAGAATTTGTTTGAGCGAGTCTACACCGTCATATGGTGTGGATTCCTCTTTCGCATTTTCTTTTCTACGGGTTTTACCAGAGCCTAACTTACAAGAAAGTGAAGAAAGTAGGGGTTCGCACCATCTTTTTTTATTTATGAACCATTATGAACTTGTTTGGTTCGCAGATTTTTCTTAACTTTGCAGAAGATTAGCTGCACTCGGCAATTTGAAAGCAAGCTTTCATTGCGCTCGTTTGCATAATCTTTGCCCCTTGAAAGTAAATGATTTACTGTTTCGGCAGAAAAGCAGGAGCAGTTATATATAATGAACTTAAAAACAGAAAGCTTATGAGCAAGGTATTTCAAGTAAAGCCTAAGCGCCTTAAACGCTCTAACGGTACCGTCCTCACTCCCGATATGGTAGTGACAGTAACAACTATGCAGCACACCGCCACCCCTTTTTATAATGGAGCCAAGGAGGTGCAAGAAGCCTACATGCGCATCTATGCTTTCGATTACAAGAAAGCATGCTGCAATCCGAATGATTTTGAATTTATAAAGTTGGACTAAACTAGATTATAAGTACAAAGAAAAACATAATTGCTTATGGGGGAACATATAAATAAATTAGCTCTATCTTCTAAACATTACTATAGCTTTATAGCGAGCATAGTAAAAGAAACACGAGCATATTTCGAAAATGCAGATGAAGGGTATACAATATGTTGTGCTAATTATCTGAATGAAGATAGATTTGATGAGGACGAAAAACTCGTGCTTTCTGTTTTCAATTCTGATGATATTTCTAATCAGACCTTCATTTATGGTGCTGTTTGTTTGCAACCATATCAAGAAACTGAATTGCAATTAGTTAGTGGTTTGTTGATTACTGATGAGCGTGTTCTTGTTCGTTTGTATGTTACAGATGATCAAGAACATGATTTTGAGTATTATTACTATTGTGAATGGAATCAACTGGCTTCTGTAAAAAAAGAGAAAGATGAAGATGGTGATGATTTCATCGTCTTAATTGATAATGAAAATGAAGAAGTTGGATATTTACATGCGCAGTTATTGGGATGTCGTTATGACAATATGAAAATTTCCTCTCTGTGGGTTGATTTTTTTAATGATGCAATTCGTGAGGCTAATAATCCAATAAAACAAGATCCTGCGGAAGATAATCACATATATACAGAATTCATGTCAAACAAACAGTTATTTAAACCGTTTGTTTCATGGCCCGATTGTGTACACTTGGGATTGAACAATGTAGATGCTATTTCAAATAAACTTCTTAATGAGATTACATTGAGAAGAGGTGAACATCTGTTATGGGTGTCGCGTCATAAAGCTAATTGGAAGGCGAAAGACGATGATGAGAAAACTCCTTCTGGTTGTATCATCACAGATCAACGTATTTGCTATTTCAATTTAAATGATAAGAAAAAAAACTTTAGCGTAGAGTGGGGTGAGGTTGCTGCAATAAAGCACATGATGAATAGTTTCTACATCCAAAAGTCATCAGGAATAACATCCTATGACTTGAAGATTAGCGACTACGCATTGTTTGATAAAAAAGTTGAAAACTCAAGCCCTATTGTTACGTTCTTATCTGGTATAGCTGGTAATACATCTAATGGAAATTACGCAACTAAAAAAAATCTTCAAATGTAGAATTGTCTAATAATGAGAAGCAAGTAGCCAAAGAAAAATTAATTTCCGGATTTGAAGAACAACTTAAGCAATTATCCAACAGAGATGAACGAGTCGTTCAGAATAACGAGGAACCAAAAGAGAATAAAGTAGTTAGAAGATCTTTTTTATAATATAAAAATGGAACATATTGAATTTTTAAAAGAAGTGGCTCAGGAACTTGGCCAGCAAAATATCTTGAATAGTTTAAATGCTATTCAGGAACGAGCATCTCAGCAAAATGCAAATTTGTTGATACCATTGGTAGGTGAGTTCAGTTCTGGTAAGACAACGTTATTGAACGCTCTTACAGATAGCAAAAAACTTGAAACAGCAACAAAACCGACAACTGCCACAATTTATGAAATCCATTTTGGATGTAATAAGTGTGAGGCAAATGTTGTCTTGTCGGATGGACAAGTCGCTCATTTTGATGATTTGGGAGAACTTAAAAATGACCAACTCTCAGATGCACAAATTGTGACTGTATTCGATACATCAACGAAAGTTCCATCATCAACCATTTTGGTGGATACTCCGGGATTGTCTTCTCCTGTTGTTAAACATCGTCAGGTGTTGGTTGATTTTTTGCCGTCTGCCGATGCCATTTTGTTGGTAGTTGACATTAATCAGCAGGTTACCCGTTCGTTGACAGACTTCATAGATATGATAAAACTGTCAAAGCGTCCTGTTTATATTGTATTGACAAAATCTGATACGAAATCTTTATCTGAGATAGAGGCTGCAAAGCAATATATTGCTGATAATTGTAAGTTGCCTGTACAACAAGTTGTTGTTGTTAGTGCTGCCAAAGAAAACATGTCAGAATTGTATGCTCTTTTTGAGACAATCCAAAAGTCTAAAAATGAAATTTTGGCAAAAGTTGATGCTCAGCGTATCAAAGATTTAGCTCAAATACTTGCAAAACGCATAGATGAGCTGTTGACAGCATCTTCATCGGACGAGAATCTTGACATGGAGATTAGACGTCAGCAACTTGATTTGGATAAAATCAAGAGAAATATCAACAAATTGATAGACTCTATGGCAAGTGATATTTGTGAGGATGGAACCAATATATCACGTAGGTTTGAAGATTCTATGTATGAAAAGTTAGGTTCTCTTGTTGCAGGTGGTAGTGCAAATATGGACAATGATGCTCTTTCTGTTATAAATAATACCGCTTCATTGCTTTTGTCGGAATATAAGAATAACATTATGGGCATTTTGAAGTCAAAGGTTCAAAGCGCACAAGGATCAGAAAGCGAAATTCCTGTTGAGTCATTAATGTCTATAGATCTGTCAGAAATTCAAATTTCAGGACTGAATTATAATCTTGATTTGAATTCTATGGGGCATGAGTATGACGGTATAATCAAAACTGGTGTTATTGCAGTTGCTGCAGTTGCTACCGTTGCAGCAGCTGTTGCTACAGCAGGAGCTGCAGGAGCAGCTGCGGGTGCAGCAGGAACAGCGGGTGCAGCAGGAACAGCGGGTGCAGCAGGAACAGCGGGTACGGCAGGAGCAGCGAGTGCTGCAGGTACTGTTGCAACAACTGTTGCCGCATCTAAGGCTGTAGATATTGTAGATACTGCAACCGATGTTGGTAGTATCATATATACACGCAAGATGATGAAACGTATTGCCAAGACAGAGGAGTTTGCAGGTAAAGCTGTTGATAAGTACAATAAGATAGAGAAGGCAGATAAGAAAGGTATTCTTTCTTCTATGGTTGGCTTTGCCACGGAGAGATTGCTTTCTAAGCCACAACGTGTAAGAGCTGTCAGAAATTATGTTGACGGTACTTTGGCACCTGAATTCAAGTCTCAAATGGAGAACTTGAGCCAGAGTGTAGTAAACATGGTTAGAGGTGGTTTGCAGAATGATGCATCCGAAATGATAGCACAGAAGACTGCAATGTTGAATGAACTTAAAGAGCAATGTTCGGAGCATAAGGCTGAGTTTGCCCGTAGAAAAGAAACTCTGAAGCAATACAAAGAAAAATTATCAACAATTTAATAATATGGATATGATAGAAATTTTAGGTGCGTTGGTTGTCGGTGGTGTTACTGGCGCTATTGCAAAAGACAAACTTATAGGTAATCCACAGTTGCAAGCTAAGATTCGTGAGCTTGAGAGTATTTACAAAGAAAACAATACCCTACGTGAAGACAAAAAGAAACTCTCACGACAGGTTGAAGACTTACTCTCTGAACTGAAAAAAATACGTCAGGCTTCACAGGATAATGAGGACGACAAGGACGATATGGAAGACGACTTGATGAAGGCTCGCATGGAACTTAAAAAGTTGAAGAGAGAGAATGAGGAGTTGTCGCGTTCTCTTAAGGAGCATAAGCAAGCTTGTGATACCTATGAGATTGAAATCAAAAACTTGAAAGAAAAATTAGGTTGATTATGACAGAGTGGATAGTCTTATTGGTGGGCGTCATTATAGCTCTTGCTATTGGTTTCTTTCTGGGACGACAGAAAGGAACTGCTGCCACTGTGGAGGATGATACCAAAAATCTTGTAGAGGAGAACAAACAGCTGAAGGATAAATATTCGGCTGTTTGTTCGAAGTTGAAGGATACGGAAGCAGGTCTTGAAAATGTTCAAAAGACTAAGGATATAGAGTCTAAGTACAAGGAACTTTTGAGCGAAGCAAAAGCAGAATGCAAGAAACTTGATGAACAGCTTAAGAATGCAATAAGTGGCAATTGCGATGAAACTGTTAAAGCTCAACTTGATGAGGTCGTAAAACTAAAGAAACGTATTACAGACCTTGAGGATGAGATTGAAGACAATGAGGATGATATTGACAATTACAAGAAAAAGTTGAAGAAGAAAGATTCTGAATTGTCTGAATTGCAGGAAAACTATGACAAGGAATGCAAGGCTTCAAAGCAGATGGGCGAGGAACTTGGATTGGTCAAGAGAGAATTGGATGGGAAAACCGAAGAACTTAAATTAAAGATGGGGTCTTTGGAATTTATTCAGGAGATTCTTTCGGCTCAGCAGACAAAAGCTGATAGTTCTGTACAGCTGTATAAGAATATAAACTTCTTAGAATCTGTTATACGTGGTCAGGTTCTTGATTGCTATGAGATGGCATGGGCGGAAAAAGGTATACAAGTAGGAACTTCCAATTACAATAAAAAGAAAGAGGTTTTAATGTCAAGTTTCTTCCATTGGGCTGCTATGAAAAAGAAACATTGGCTTGATGGTAAGACTACGATTGCCTTTGTTGGTGAGTTCTCTGCAGGTAAAACTTCTATCGTGAATAGAATTCTTTCGCAAGACGATAAGACAATACCGCTATTGCCTGTTAGCACAAAAGCAACGACTGCTATTCCTACATATATTGCAGGTGGTGTATCAACAGCTTATCGCTTTGTTACTCCTGATAATGTTGAGAAGAATTTGTCAGAATCCACATTTAAGAAAGTGTCAAAGGAGGTTCTTGATCAAGTAAAGGGAGTATCTTCGCTGATAAAGTACTTTGTGATGACTTATAAGAATCCTAACCTTGATGGGTTGAGCATATTGGATACTCCTGGCTTTAATTCTAACGATAGTGAGGATAAGGAGCGTACCATTGAGGTTATAAATGAATGTGATGCTTTGTTCTGGGTTTTCGATGTTAATGCAGGAACTGTGAATCGCAGCTCTATATCACTAATCAAGGAAAAGCTGAACAAGCCTTTGTACGTAGTAATTAATAAGGTGGATACTAAGCCAAAGTCGGAGGTAGATAAAGTAGAAGCTCTGATAAGCAAGACATTGAAGGATGCTGGCTTAAAAGTGGAACAATATATCCGCTTCTCGGCAAAGGCTCCTTTGGAGGATATAATGGCACCAATCAAGTCTGTTGGTTCTACATCTGAAAGTGACACTTTTGTAGAGGATGTTCAAACCGATTTGGAAGGTTTGTCAAAAAAATACGAAAGTACAGTTCAAGATGCTTCTCGTAAATATGACGGGCATACAAAAGCTTACAACAAGCAGATTGAAAAAGTGAATAGATGTCTCACTGCTATATGCGATAATTGTGTCGAAGCTGAAGATATCCCGCAATGGAAAAAGCATACTTTTTCTAAGGATAGATATGAAATGTCCAGAGATGAAGGAGAACGCCTTATTGCTATTTTGTCGGATATTGCAGGTGAACAAACGGACGATTTGATCTCGGCTTTTCAGACTTTGCAGAAAATGCAAAGCGAAATGGATAAAGCGCATGCTTGCTTAATTGAATGCAAGAAGCAGTTTGTTCAAGTGCAAAAATGTCTTGAATCTTATAATAACGAAACTAAAAAGTTTAAGTAAATATGGAACAAAATCTATTTGAAGAATTTCAAAATAAGAAGAATAAATTAAAATCCTTGGCATTGAAAGCCAAGGACTTTGGTTGGATTGATGAGAATCGTTGTAAAGAACTTATCGATAAATTGGAAAAAGACATCTTGACGATCGGTGTTATCGGTCAGATGAAGTGTGGTAAATCTACGTTCCTCAATTCTTTTGTTTTTGAGGATACGGTATTACCAGCTGCTACAACTCCTATGACTGCAGCTCTGTCTGTGATAACATACGGAGAACAGAAGAAGGTGGTTGCTGAGTTCTATACCAATGATGAATGGGAAGAGCAGAAGGCTCAGGCTGCTCGTTCGTTGGATGATGTTGCTGGTGATACTATGGCTGAATCCAAAATAAAGGCAGCAAAAGAACTTGTATCTAAAGCTTCAAGACTTGGTTCTAATCTAAGAAATTATTTGGGTAAGACAAAAGAAGATTCTTTCGAAAATATAATAGAGTATGTTGGAGCAGACGGTAAATATGTTTCTATCACTAAATCAGTAAAAATTTACTATCCTAAAGAATATCTTAAGGGAGTAGAAATTGTGGATACTCCGGGATTTAACGACCCTATTGTTTCTCGTGAAGAGCGTACTAAAGAATTCCTCAAAAAAGCAGATGTCGTATTGATGATGCTCTATGCCGGTCGTCCGTTTGATGCAACCGACAGAGATATTATCTTCAAGAATGTTAGTCAATGTGGCATTGGTAAGGTGCTCATTGGTATAAACAAGTATGATATACCGTATTGTAGCGATGTAAATCCTGAGGATGAAGAGCAAATCAAGGATTATGTAAAGGCTGAGATTGCTAAGGCATGTCGTGAGTCAAATGACAATACGTTGTCTGATATTCTGAGTGAGGCAGAACCTATTCCTTTGTCGGCAGAAATGGCTTTGTTGTCAGAGTTGCCAATGTCAAAAGTGAACTCTGAAGAAGCTTTGAGTTTTGCATGGAATCGTCATTGCTCGAATTTCGGTATAGGTTCACAGCCGGAAATGCGTAAGTGGAGCCATATAGATAATTTGGTCAACGCGATTCGTAATTTGATAGATAAAGAAAAGAGTCAAATACTGTTTGCCAAGCCATTGAATGCTATATATGCAGCAGGAGGAAAGCTTAAGATGGATAATGAGAATGCTCTCAATCAGAAAAAGGCAGAAATAACAATGCTGCAAAGTCCTGATGATGATTTGGAGGAAAGAGAGTACAATCTGTCAAAGGCTTGTAGACGTTTAGAGAAAAAACTGGGCTTTCTTGAAGATTCTTTGAATGATGACGTAAGAATTCTGGTGAATAATGGTGAAGACATTCTTGAGGACTTAGTGGATTCAGCTTGCAACAAAATGGAAAATGTTGTAGAGACAGATTTTGGACGTTTCACTAAAGTTGAATCGTTACAACCTAAATTCGATAAAATATATTCGAATTTGGTTAATCGTGACATGAAGAGAAAGATGAAGAATCTGCAAGATGAAGGCCGTCGTAAGTTTATGTCATCAATTCAAGACTTTTTTACAGATGCTGAAGATATCTTATTAAAGTATCTTCCTGACATTGATACCCGAGATTTTATCAAAGATTTACAAGGAAAGATTAAACTTGATCTGGATAATGTTTCTTTGTTCAGTAAAGGTGGTGAGGAGGTGACAGATGCCGATTGGTTGGATATTATCGGTGGTATTCTTGATAAATTCTTTAATGGTCTAAGTTTTGGTCTTGTTGGTGCTATAGAAAGGGCATTCAAACATAACTCAACCAAGATAGGTTTATTGAATTTTATTAATAGCAAACGTGACAGTTTTGATTGTGGAGATTCATTGCAAGGCGCTTTTGCTAATAAGGATAAAATTATCAATACAATAAGACAAAAACTAATTGAAGAGATGCTAAATCCTCTCCAAGAAAAAGTTGAAGAAATCCGAAACGATAAGGCAAATAAGGAGACTAAATTGGAGGAAGCCAAGGCTACCTTAGATGGTTTGCTTGAGAAGAAGACGATACTGGAAGTACAGTTGGAAGAGGTTGCCTCTTTAAAGAATGCAATCTAATGTTCTTAGGTAAAGTGGGTATGGCTTCTAAGTCATACCCACATATAGTTTATTTATATATTCAGAATATTATTAACTAACAATTTAAATAAGATGTAGGCAAGTATGAATAATAATGACAACAAAATCTTAGATGAACTTAGACGGCACGGAAAAATCTTTGAAGATCCTTGTCCGCAGTCTGAGAGCATTATTGGTAAGTTGATAGACTTATTCTTGAAGAAAAAGTCTTGAATTGTGAAACACTCGGTGTGATGGAGGCTGGAAGCCTCCGCTACTGTCAGATAAACGATAATATTATGAAGTTGGCGATTACTTATGCTGAGCTGCAGGATTATGTAGCCAGTCATTTTCATAAAACAGTGAATCTTGGGTATGTAGATGGAGCGACAGTTTCTGTCTCTGTACCTATCAAAGTGCTGGGTTTTACAAAGTCTGTAAGCATAAACATTACTGTGAAGAAGATTGAGGGCACTGACTTGTTTTTGTCGTATGACGGCAAGATGGGAATTGACCTACTTGTTTCGCCTGCTATCTCTTATGCAAAGAAACTCGTGTCGGGGAAAGCTGATTGGGTGGAACTGATGTCTGGCAATATCGTTAAGTTGCGCCTTGGCGACATTGACAAATTGCAGAAAGTGTTTGAAAAGCTGAAACTTGACAATATCTTATTTGAACCGGGAAATATTGGAATAGAAATGTCATTAGTCTATTGATTCGTTATGGGTGACTGACGTCTATTTCGCAAAAAATAGAGCGTTCTTACTTTTTTCTTGATGTTCTGTCACCATTTGACACACCTGTATAGTTACTTCGCAGCCGAAATCAAATGTATAACTATATAAGGTAATGTAACAATGGAAAAGAACATCAGAAAAAGAGTATGTAGGTTGGCTGCGGTATTGAGTGCCGTGCTGGTAGTATTATTTGGCTATTGGTCCTTCTTGACCTCTCATGGCTATTGGCAAAAGAAGAAGGCAGAGAAGAATGAATATATGGATAGGAGGATGCTTTGGCGGAAGTCGGAGAAAATGACCATGCAACAGATGTTGTCGGACATGACGCTAATGGCTAAGGGGGATTCGGTCCTGGTTTGTTGGCTAACTGGTCTCTCGTTTCCCGTTTATCGTGACTTCATTCATGGTACTGCGCAACCAACAAGAAATGCTTGGGCTGAGACGAGATATTGGTATATGTCTTCTCTCGCTAAAGGCAGAGAATGGATGGAGAAGCGTGCCAAGACGAGGATTCACAAGAGCCTGATCTTTGTGGAAACGAGTAGATTTCAGGTGCAGAAGAATTCCTTGAAGGATTATCGTAAAGAGAAACTTACTCCAACTGAGATTAGAAACAACAAGATGTATCTAAAAGATAATTGTCTGTATAGATGAAATCATAGCATAAATAAAGTATAACGAAAAATGAATAAAATTATAGGGCTTCTTGTAATGGTTTTCATGTTCCTACCCTGGCGACCAATCGTTGCAATAGTGGCGGCAGTATTGTTTGTCAACATCAATGGTACGGAATTGTATGGATGGCAAGCTGGTTTGGCGCATGGATTGTTCTTCCTGCCTAATCTGGTGAGGCATCTCTTTGACGGCGATGTCCTTTTCAAGGCTACCAATTGTACTGCAGGTTATTATGTTGCCTGGTGGATAGCTACAGTTGGTTCGTGCATCGGTTGGCTCGTTGATGCAACCTTCTCTTTTATGAAGGTTTCGGCATTTGTAGGAAGTGATAAAGAATAAATAAATATAAATATAAATACGATGAACAGTATGGCTGATAATCAAAAAGTATATCAGGCAATCAAGACGATTGCTGATGAACTCTGCAAGGAGAACAAGACGTATCTTCGTGCAGATTTGGCTTTTGAACTGAAGAAGTATGGTATAGCTTCCGATTCCTCGGAAGTGAGTAAGCTGGTATTTGATGCCTACAGATATTTCCATGATAATGGCAATATCGCCATTGCTTTTGTTTCTAATAATTCTCGTACAACCCTTGTGGCTGAATACAAGTTGAATGACAGCCTGGAACAGGGCAACAAGGAGGAGGCTTTGAAGATAGCTGAGACGGAACTGGCGTTGTCTTCATCTGCTTTGGAGCAGTTGAAAGAGCAAGTGGAATTGAACCTTAACCTGGTTCTTGTTAAGGGAACGTCGAAGATGGCTGATATTGTCATGGGCACGAATGGCGTGAAAGATGTAAGAAGTAAGGCGTCTACCATGTTTGATAAATATACCAAGATGGTGGAGGCTTATCACTATGCGGAGGATAGCGTTCGTGGAAACATCGAAGATTTTACCTCCTTGCGTAGTGATATCGGGACGGTTTATCGTGACTATGCCCTGAAACTGATTGATATCTATGGCGACTCCATCAAGATGGTTTCACCAGACCTGTTCGACTTCAAGCGAATAGAGTGGCTGGATGTGGACGAGATGCTTAAGTATGTGGAGCTGGAATATAATAAGCTCACGGAAAAATGTACAGCTCTGATTGGTGAAATTTCTGTTAGTTTCCGTACTTCCTTGCAGGGTTCTTTGCAGGCTTATAAGTCTTTGTCGAACGGCAACAAGTCATTGGGATTGGCGATGGCAGGACTGACCATGCTCGAACACTATATGGGAGCAAGTGAACGCGCTAATCGTTTGAAGTCTGATTTATCAGTTTTCCAGATGAGCGTGAAGCATGATGCCACTCGCATCAAGGCTGATATGGGACGATTGTTGGTAATCTGCAAAACGCTCAATGATGTGGTAATCCCGAAGGCGAATGTGTTCTTGCGTTATGGAGAAAAACTGTTGGCTTCTGACTTGAAGGCGACGCTTGATGCTTTGTATGCGGATGAGACTATTCGTCCATTGGAGGAGCAACGAAAATGTCTGCTTCAGCAGATGAAGGCGCTGGACATGGAAATGAACGACCATCTTCAGAACATCGATGTCTATACCTCGCTGATTAATGACATCACCGCTACCTTGGAGTCTAAGCAGGGAAGCTATATGGAAGCGAAGGCGAAGAAGCCTTCCAAGCCTTTCTTCCTCGTCAACTGGATCACCTTTGGTATGGCCAACAAGAACTACTATCGCGACTTTGCTGAATGGAATGCGGTATGCTTCCCTCTTGTGAGAGAATACGAGAGCTATCAGGTAGATTTGAAGTTGGATAAGGAGGAATTGGAATCGCATCGTGAGGAACAAACCCGCATCAAAAATGAGTATGCCAAACTCTCCAGTGAACTGGATAAGGTTTCTCTGGAAATCAGAAGCAAGATAGTTTGCTCTGACGACTTGAAGCTGAAGATGCTGAAACATCTTCGTGATATGGTTGCCATGCTGAAACTCGGACGTGAAATCATGGAGAGCAAGATTGATGAGAAGTTGATGCATACGGTCGATATTCCTGATTATAGGGAGGCAGCCAAGCTTCCTGCTGATGTGGAGCAGAACCTTTCTCTGTTTACAGGAATGTTGGCAGACAATCTTCATGCCGACAAGGATATGGCTAAGAATCTGCTTGACGGAGTGGAAGCATACACGAAAGATCATAAGAAGATAGAGGGTAAGACCGCACAACAGAACAAACCTGCTGAGTATAGCGAGGAAGACTTGGCGCAGGTAACTGGTGCGATGGAACAATCCTTACAGAAAGGTATCGCTCTGTTTGATAGTTTCGCTAAGCTCAAAGCGCAGCAGCTCAACGGTAGCTTGGCTTCGGCTGCATATGATAAGGAGTTGAAGAAACATGCTGATGAGTTTAAGCGTGAAATGGCTAAGATAGACAACAAGAGTGCTTATCTTCGTGAGGTGTTCAAGCGTATCAATCTGGCTGGTAGTGAGGAGGAACGTAAGCAAGCTATGGAGTTGATGAGCGACTTGAGCGGTTACTCTCTTTCGGAACAGGAGTTTACTGATTTCATGAATGGAAAGAAACAAATAGAATTATAAGGCATATGGAAAGTTCAAGAAGACAGCAGGCCCAGGCTGATTTGGGCATGGATTTCGCAAAAGAAGATCAAAAGCGAGAGGCGGCTCTTGCCAAAGAACAGGCGAGGGCTGATAAAAAAGCTGCAAAGCGTGAGAAGATGATGAACATGCCATCATATCGTCTGATGGTAGGTGCGGCGAAGTATATGGACAAGTGGTTCTTGGATCCTATTCTTGGCTTCATTCTTCCAGCCGGTATCGGTGATGCTTTGACGAGCGTGTTTGCATTCCCATTTATCTATTACAGTCTTTGCGTGGTTAAGTCGATTCCGCTGACTTTGGCTGTCATCTATAATATCTTGATGGATGTGCTGATAGGTGCCATACCTTTCTATATAGGTGATGTGCTGGATGTATTCAAACGTTCGTATGTAGAGAATCTGAGATTGGTTACCGGGTATATCGAGGATGATAAGGAGATTATCAACAAGGTGAACAAGAAGGCATTCTGGACGGCTGTGTTCATCGTCGTGCTTTGCTGGTTGATTTATGTGGTGATTTCGTGGGCCATTCGCTTGGGAACCATGGCTTATGATTGGATAGTTTCATTATTTTAAAATATGAATAGCAACATTTTCTTTCAGCCCTTCGTTGGCAAGGATTATGCCAACGGGGGGATATTCGGCAAGCGAATCATGATATTGGGCGAGAGTCATTATTGTGATGAGAGTTGTACGGATTGTGGCGACTGCCAGCTACATCGGGAGTGTATGAACTTTACGCAGCAGGTGCTTGGGGATTATCTCAATGAGAATAAGGAACGGCAAAACTGGATGCGGACTTTCCTGAAGTTTGAGCGTTCGTTGGTAGGTGAGGAGACAGATCTGGCGATGAGGCTGAAGATTTGGAACTCGGTCATCTTCTTCAACTATCTGCAAGTGGCGATGGGTGGTCCTCGCGAGGCTGGCGCAGCCGAACAATATCACCAGGCTGGCAAGGCATTCTTCGAGGTCTTCGAAAAGTACCAGCCTGAGTATGTCATCGTATGGGGTAAGAGGCTTTGGGATAATCTTCCTAATGTGCGCTGGCAGGATGGCGACGACATCGTAGTGGATGGTTATCCTGTTGCTACAGGTGCTTACCTTCTGAGTACTGGCAAGCAGGTGAAAGTGATGGCGGTGAATCATCCTTCCGTAGGCTATTCCTGGGACTATTGGTACAAGGTGATACAAAGATTTTTGAGATAATTTTCTCGCTTGTGTCACGATTTGACACACCATACCATTATCTTTGCAGCTGTAAACATAAAACAAGGAATTATGGCACAGATTACAATCAATATCCAGACTTTGGACTGGACAATGGGGGAGACCGTAGGCTTGCACTTGATGTTGAAGAAAGACAGCAAGGCAGGGATTGCATGGGGTGATGGAAGGGTACAGGTCGTGACAGGCAAACAGGAACAGAATTCTGAGAAGTTGACTTGGGTTGAGGCTGGTCATTCCTATCCTGAGAAGGGCGTGAACTATACCATTACCATCTGCTCGGAAGAGGAAGATGCCATTATCGGATTTGATGGCTGTGGCATGTTCGAGGTGAAAACCTTTGATGTGATTCTCACGGAATGTCCTAGCTTGCGTATCCTGGGATATTCGGGATATGGTGGGCAATTGCTCGACGTAAGCAAAAATCCTTTGTTGGAGTTCATAGACTTCAGCGCGACAAGAAACGAGAAGTTGGATTTCTCTGCCAATCCTCTCTTGGAGGAGTTGCATATTGATGGATCCGAAGATTTGGTGTCTTTGAATTTGAGTAAGAACGACAAGTTGCGTCGCTTGGACATCTTCATGTGTCACAATCTCCAGCATCTTGCCTTGAGCAATCAGTCGCAGCTGAATGAGGTGGATTTCGCTCTCACTCATCTCCGTCCCAAGGACCTGGAGTATTTGGAGAAGACGTTGAAGCGAAACTCTCCCTACAAGATACGGGGAGGAAGCTTTGGCGATGATAAGATAATAGAAGTTAGTAATGGTGAAATCGTAGGTGAAGATGAAGGAAAATTGTGTGGAAAAAATGCTTGGACAGAATTGAGGATAAGGGATTTGACGACGATGATGCTTATTCAGAGATTCTAGAATATATCCGAGAGGTGGCTACTGTTGATGAGAAACGTGAGGTGCTACAAAATGTGGAGCAACGTGTGAAGAAAATCGTGAACTATGATTTTGCAAAGGCATGGTTCCTACGTCACATGAGTGAAAGCGAGCATGATGTCATCGAAGACTTGATGGGAGTAAGATATGTTGTATTGAATGAGATGATGCTTCATCCGACTCCTGCCGAAGTGGAGAGATTTCGCTATCAGAATGATAAACTCTTCAAATTGACTCAGGAATGTTATGCCCAGTGCAGAAACATGTGGCGCACTTTGTTTCATACGCCTTATAAGGTGGATGATCGCTATCGTTATGAGGTGGAAGGAGTGTTGCGTTTCGAGTATGGAGATGACGATGCTGTAGTAAAGATGGAGAACGATGATTATTACGGATCTGATTTTCAATATATGATTCATCTGTTAGATGAACTGATGAGTGCAGGACGCTGTAAGATGGATACAATTTTGAATGGAGTCTTTGGCACATTTGATGGGGCTACCGAGGATGGGTATAAGCAGATAAACAACATGTTGGACGATGGAGATTCCTGGGATGAGTGTAGCCTTCATAAACCCGAGTTTGCTGATATTTGCGTTTGTTATGCCATGCATGCTCTGCATACGCATCAAGACTATAGCCTGCCCGACATTCTTCGCATGGATGATTTCGTGGTAAAGGTTCATTTGCAATATGAGAATGAAGTTTGCGATACGAGAGATGCAGAGATTGGACCGCTCGATTACGAACCATCGTGGTTCCAAAAACTTGTAGAGGAAGATGTGAATGAGTTCGGAGGAAAACATACGCTGAATCCGACAAGAAAGAAATAGCATATATAATAAAACAAGAAGTTTAACGTCATATATAAAAATAGAAGATTATGAAGTTAGCAGAAGCATTGAGCATCAGAGCCGACTTGCAGAAGAGAGTGGCTCAACTGAAAGAACGTATCAAGGAAAGCGCCAAAGTGCAGGAGGGCGATGAGCCTTGCGATAACGTGGAGGAGTTGTACAAGGAACTGGATGAAGCACTCGTCCAGTTGGAAGACTTGATTTATCGCATCAACATCACCAACGTTCAGATAGTTCAGGACGGAGACTCCTTGACTCGATTGATAGCCAAGAGAGACGTCTTGTCGATGCGTGTCAAGGCATTGAAAGAGGTGGTGAACTACGTAGCTGCCAACGATACTCGCTTTGGCAGAAACGAACTGAAATATGTTAGAACCATAGATATAAAGGTTCTTCGCAAGGAGGCTGATACCTATGCCAAGCAGTATCGGGAGCTCGACCTGAAAATTCAGAGTTTGAACTGGACTGTAGATTTGGTAGATTTGCAAGACTTGCCTCGCTAATGGAGCGAGGATTGAAATTTTCATTGAGTAGATTAAAATTTTCGGAGAAAAGATAGAGGCAGCAAGAAACTGACATCAGGCAATAGGTCTGTGTTAGCATTATTAAAAATTCATGTGTTTCATGCAAAGAGACGAGTTTGTTCACAGTTCATTTCAAGCATCGGGCACAAGTGTATCGCGCATTGGTATATGACAAAAGTCAGAAACGCCAGCATTTAGCATTACCATTTTGTTGGCTATCTTTTCTCCTCTTTTTAGGCATTTCTTGTAAATATTCATTAGATATTTAGAGATTATGGACAATCGTGTAAAATTCTATAGTTGGCTGATAGGCCTCTTGGATCGTAAGCATCTTACCTTTGAGGAGATTGCTAATGAGTGGCGTGATGCCAACGCTAATCAGGATGAGGATGAGCTGGACAAACGTACCTTTCATCGTTATCGTGAAAATATCCAGTCGCAGTTTGGCATTACTGTGGAATGCGACAAGAGCGACGGCTATCGGTATTATCTGAAGCGTGATCCGATCGCTAATGATGATGTGACGGAATGGATGCTGAGTTCCCTGCGGTTGGCTTCGCTTGGTGATATGCTGAAATTTCATAACAAGGTGATGCTCGATACGCCGCCATATAACACGGAATATCTGGATGATATTCTTGCAGCGATAGATAAGCAATATCTGCTGAAGTTTAAGTATGTTTCGGGATTTGGAGCGGAGAGCGATATCGTGCTGCAACCGGCTTTCGTGAGATATTTCAAACAACGGTGGTACGTTGTGGGAGTTAAGAAACAACGTTCGGCGTCCGAAGGGAAAGCCAATTCAAGTGCAGAGGTAGATGTGAGAAAACTCGTTCGCTGTCTTCCTTTCGACCGCATCAGTTTCCTGAAGCTTATTTGCGAGAAGCATCCGTTGCCGGCAAAGATGAAGAAGTTCCTGACTCCAGAGAATTATTATGAAGATTGCTTCGGCATCTATCGAATGGAGAATGTGCCCGTGGAGAAAATCCGCATCCGTGCCTTCTATCCGGAATACAATTACATCGAGGAGGTTCCGCTGCACGAGAGTCAGCAGAAAGTGAAGGAGTCGAAAGACGGAATGTATCGGGAATATACCCTCACCATTCGCCCCAGCCGTGATTTCCTTCAGGAACTGTTGTGGCATGGCAGAAATATCATCGTACTGAAGCCTGAGAACTTGAGGCAGGAGATGATTGGTATCTTAAAGGATATGACGAAGAGTTATGAGACGGGCGAATGCTTGAATGGGGAGGAATAAAAGAATCCTCAGATTGGGAATACACTGTGTGCCCAATCTGAGGATACGATGACTGTCTCCCTTACCAAGATACCTTTCTATCTTGTCGATATATGATTGACGAATAATAGTTGCCATATTTTTATCACTTATAAATGAAACTTTTTGCAAATATACGAAAAGTTTCACTTATAAGTGATAAAACTTGTCTATTTTTAGTTTTTATAACTTATAGATGGTATCGTTTCAATGATATTAAATGCTCGTTGTAACAATTAATCTTCCTTCAGATACCAGTCTTTGATGTAGCCGGAATAATGTTTGGCAAACTCCTCGGCTTGGCCGGGAGCGCAGGCTTTCACCTTTCTGGCTGGAATACCCGCCCAAATCTCATGTGCAGGAACTTTGGTGCCATGAGTAACTACAGCACCTGCTGCAATAATAGCCCCTTCTCCAATGTCAGCCTTGTCAAGCACAGTGGCATTCATTCCGATGAGAGCACCTTTCCTAACTGTGGCTCCGTGGACGATGGCACCATGTCCCACAGATACATCATCCTCCAGGATGCAAGGCATCGTACCGGTTTGATGGATGCAGGCGCAATCCTGTACATTCACTCTGTTTCCACATCTGATGGCATCCACGTCAGAGCGCAATACCGCACTATACCAGATGCTGCAGTCATCACCAAGAATACAGTCACCAGTCAGTACTGCGTTCTCAGCGATAAAACAATTCTTTCCCCATCGGGGAGTCTTTCCTTCTACTGTCTTTATAATAGCCATATTGAATATATATTTAAAATTGGGTGCAAAGGTAGCAAAAAATATTGGAATCACCTTATACTATTTCAGATACTTCTTCAGCCATAAATCGAAGAACTTATCATATACCACGTAGGCATCATCCTGCTGGGTGATGAAATCCTTCTCCAGCAATCCCTTCAGGGCGGAATTTACAGAGCTTGGCGACGGGAGATGATATTTCTTTGCGAAGGCTCCGCTCTTTACGCTTCTGGCTTCGCCCTCTGCAGAGATGGCGATGAAGACATTGCGCTGCTTTTCCGGCATCTGGCGCAGAAGGGTCTCGTAGGTGTCTGATGCCATGTTGAGATTGTAGTTGATGGCGTCATCTACCATATCCAGAGTGCAGGTACCCTGTTCGGGAGTCTTGAGGAAGAGAACATTCATTACTCGCTGGATGTATGAAGTGACACCACCGAAACGGGCGAAGAGTTCTCCGATAATGGCAGTATCTAGATGTTTGTTGCGCTCCTCGAACTTGGCTGTGGCAAACTCCTTGTATTTCTCCACATCCAGAGGCTTCAGGTTCATCAGCGTCACGCTCTGATAGAATGGGCGGGCAGGAGATGTGAACATTTCTGCCATCAGATGGCGGTGAGAACCCGAGAAGATGAAGTGGGCATTGGTGCAACGCTGAATGTAGGTACGGAGTAAAGCTTCTATGCGGTTGTCGGCATAGTTGGTGATTTGCTGAAACTCGTCGATGGCAACAAGACATGGCTTGTCGGCTTGGTTGAGATAAGAGAATATCTCATCAAGCGTAATTTCGGGATTTACTATGTTGCCGATGCCTATTCCCCAAACTGGAGCCCCGTTGATATCGAAAGAGATTTCTGAACGGAGAGAAGAGAGTGCTATCAGAAATTTCTCCCAAGCGCTTCTGCCTTTAGGGCGAAGTTCATCAATAATGGCTTTGCCGAACATATTGACCAGATCGCTGACGGAATTGGTTGAATAGATGTCTATGATAAAAGTATAATAATCTTTTTGGATGACTGGCTGGGCAAAGCAATGGTGAATCAGCTCTGTCTTTCCGATGCGTCGAGGGGAAATCAGAGCCATGTTATTCTCATTGGTCAGCATCTCTGTGATGTGCTGGGTTTCTTCCACACGGTCGCAGAAGTATTCCGGACCGGCGTAACCATTTGTGACAAAAGGATTCTTCATTACCATATCTATACCTTATTATATATTCAACGGCTGCAAAGATAATGCAAAGGAGCGCAATGTAAGCTTGCTTACAAATTGCCGAGTGCAGCTTATCTTCTGCAAAGATACAACTTTTATTCCGATTATCATAAAGTGATTATCATAAAATGATAATAAAATAAGGAATTTTATCATTTGATGATTATCATAAATTGATAATTATGATATGGAGACCCCTTTAATGTCAATAGAAAAAGGGTTGCAATCCTCGAAAAGATGGATTACAACCCTTTATACCTTAATTATATATAAGAGTTAAGATAACTCTATCAAATATTCATTTGTGGAAGCTGATTACAGTTGAGCCAACTCTACAACCTTATCTACTGCAGCGCTCAAGCCGTCCTTGTTCTTACCGCCAGCCTGAGCATAGTGAGGCTGACCGCCACCGCCGCCCTGAATCAACTTGGCAGCTTCGCGAATCATCTTACCAGCGTTCAAACCGTGATCCTTAACCATATCATCGCTGAACATTACGCTGAGCATAGGCTTGTCGTTATAAACAGAACCTACCACGCAGATCATGTTCTCTGGCAATGCCTCGCGAACCTTGAATACCAAATCCTTGGCAGCTGCTGGCTCCATTGGCAATACGGCTGTAACAACCTTCACACCGTTGATTTCTTTTGCATTCTCTACAAGCTTATCCTTGGCACGCTCTACAGCCTGAGCCTGGAACTTCTCAACATCCTTCTTCAAGGCATCGTGCTCGTCGATGTACTTTCTGATGACACCTTCGAGATCCTTGGCGTTGTTGAACAAGCCCTTCAACGCTACGATGGTATCCTGCAAACCGTAGATAGCCTCCTCGCAAGCCTTGCCAGTCAAAGCCTCGATACGGCGGATGCCGGCTGCTACGCTGCTCTCAGAGATAATCTTGAAGAAACCAATCTTACCGGTGCTCTTGGCGTGAATACCACCACAGAACTCGGCAGATGGACCGAAGCGAACCACACGAACCTTGTCGCCATACTTCTCGCCGAAGAGGGCGATAGCGCCAAGTTCCTTAGCCTCCTCGATAGGAGTATCGCGGTGCTCATCCAATGGATAGTCGGCACGGATCATCTCGTTTACCATGTGCTCTACCTTGCGGAGCTCCTCATCAGTTACCTTCTGGAAGTGAGAGAAGTCGAAACGCAAGGTGTCCTTATCTACATAAGAACCCTTCTGCTCTACGTGGTCGCCCAAAACCTGCTTTAGGCAGTAATCGAGCAAGTGGGTAGCTGTATGGTTGGCTGCACTTCCCTCGCGGTTCTCGATATCTACGCAAGCCATGAAATCTGCGTTTACATCCTTTGGCAACTCCTTTACGATGTGGATGCTTTGGTTGTTCTCGCGCTTGGTGTCGATAACCTGGATGGTCTCATTCTCGCTAACGAGTACACCCTTGTCGCCAACCTGTCCACCCATCTCACCATAGAATGGAGTGTTGTCGAGTACCAGCTCATAGAAAGAGTTCTTCTTCTGAGTCACCTTGCGGTAGCGCAGGATGTGGCACTCATATTCTGTATAGTCGTAACCCACGAAGTTCTGGTCGCCTTCTTTCAAAACTTCCCAGTCGCCGTTCTCTACAGCAGCAGCATTGCGGGCACGTTCCTTCTGCTTCTTCATCTCCTCGTCGAAGCCTGCAGCATCTACGGTGTAACCATTCTCACGGCAGATGAGCTCTGTCAGGTCGAGAGGGAAACCGTATGTATCGAAGAGGCGGAATGCGCTTACGCCATCAAGCTGAGTCTCGCCATGAGCCTTGAGCTCGTCCATATCGCCATTGAGGAGGTTGATACCCTTCTCCAAGGTGCGGAGGAATGAATCCTCTTCCTCTTTCATCACACGGGTGATGAGCTCCTGCTGAGCTGGCAACTCTGGGAAGGCTGCACCCATCTGCTCTACCAATACATTGACGAGCTTGTACATGAATGCCTGCTTCTGGCCGAGGAATGTGTAAGCGTAACGTACGGCACGGCGCAAGATACGGCGGATTACGTAACCTGCCTTAGCGTTGCTTGGCAACTGACCGTCGGCGATAGAGAAGGCTACGGCACGGAGGTGGTCGGCGCAGACACGCATAGCGATGTCAATCTTCTCCTGCTCATCCTTGCCCTCGCCATTCTCACCAGTAGGAGTAGTGAAGCCATACTTCTTGCCAGAGATAGCCTCGATTTCCTTGATGATTGGCTGGAAGATATCAGTATCATAGTTAGAGTGCTTGTCCTGCAACATGCGAACCAAGCGCTCGAAGCCCATACCTGTATCGATAACGTGCATTGGGAGTGGTTCGAGAGAACCATCAGCCTTGCGGTTGTACTGCATGAACACGATGTTCCAGATTTCGATGACCTGAGGGTTATCCTTGTTTACCAACTCACGGCCTGGCACCTGAGCCTTCTCCTCTGGAGTACGAGAATCCACGTGAATCTCTGAGCAAGGACCGCAAGGACCTGTTTCGCCCATCTCCCAGAAGTTGTCGTGCTTGTTACCGTTGATGATGTGGTCGGCTGGCACGTGCTTAGCCCAGTAACCTGCAGCCTCGTTGTCGCGTTCCAGACCTTCCTCCTTGCTACCCTCGAATACGGTAACGTAGAGATCGGCAGGGTTGAGCTTCAAAACTTCAGTAAGATACTCCCATGCCATATCGATGGCACCCTCCTTAAAGTAGTCGCCGAAGCTCCAGTTACCGAGCATCTCGAACATGGTGTGGTGGTAAGTATCGTGACCTACCTCTTCGAGGTCGTTGTGCTTACCGCTTACACGGAGACATTTCTGAGTATCAACACGACGAACATCCTTGCCTGGGTCTTTTGTACCGAGGATGATGTCTTTCCACTGGTTCATACCAGCGTTTGTAAACATCAGCGTTGGGTCATCCTTGATAACCATAGGTGCTGATGGAACAATCTTGTGGCCTTTACCTTCGAAGAATTTCTTGAAGGATTCGCGCACTTCATTAGCTGTCATCATATCTTTTTTATATTTATCTTTAATTTCT
>OHMK01000289.1_pt1 | contig 26389 bp, 19 predicted proteins | sample 1569291 | NCBI WGS metagenome assembly OHMK01 (sample SAMEA3879517, study PRJEB24766) | human gut metagenome | biome: human-associated habitat; feature: feces | place: USA | collected 1985/1987 | reverse complement strand
ATGTCACGAAGATTGACGTTCAGTGCATTGCATATGATACACATGGTCTTTACCGTAAGGTTGGTGCGTCCGGATTCGATGCGGCTCATATTGGATCTTTCCATGTCGCAGCGGTATGCGAGTTCTTGTACAGTCATTTGTTTTTCTTTCCTTAACTCTCTGATTTTATTCGAGATAAATTTTATCTCTTCCTGGTAGTTGATTGTCATTTTAACTTTTTCAATGAAAATTTTTGTCGTACAAATATTTATATATATATTTGCACCGTGCGTATCATATATGATACGTTTTCGGAGAGTTAATACGCTCATAATAAAATATATATAGTATATGAACTCATTTCAAAACACTTATCAATTATGAAAAAAACATTATTTGTGAAGTTTCTGTTCTTACTTCTGTGCGGGAGCGTGCTGACTACCGCAGGTTGTAAGGATTACGATGACGACATCGACGCCTTGCGTAATGATGTCGAAGATCTGAAGGGGGCGGTTGTCGAGCTCAACGGTTTCGAGAATCGTATTGCGGCGTTGGAACGGACCCAGGCCGCTTTCGAAGCGATCGATTTTTCCGGGTTTGCGAAAAAGAGCGATATTTCTTCGTTGCAAACCCAGATCGAAGGATGTGTCAAAGACAGCGATCTGGCTGCGAAGATCGTCGCAGCGATCGAATCTTCACTCGCCGACGGGGCCTTGCAGGAGAACCTGAACAGTCTGAAATCGGGTATTCTGGAAGAAATAGCGGGTATTTACGCTACCCAGGAAACACTGGAGAGCGTTCAGGAAACGCTGGAAAATATGATTGAACTCAAAAAGGATGCCGCAGGTTTTTCGCTCGAAGTGACGCAGCTCATCGAATCTTACCTGTCGGACAATGGTTTCGAGGCTGCCGGTGGAGAGCTGACCGACAGTCAGGTGAGCCAGATCGAAACCGCCGCCTCGCAGTGGATCGCCGATGCTATCAAGGCCGAACTCGAAACGGCCGGCAGCTCGATCAATAAATGGCTGGGCGATGAACTGGCAGTTTATATGGACCAGATGACATTGGGCGACAACCTGTTGGGGCAGGTTTCCACGCAGGCGATCGCATCGGTTATGGAGGAACTGGACAAGGAGGCCAGTGCGCTGACTGAAAAGATCCAGGGACTGATCCGGGAAAACAACGGTTCGCTCGTGATTTCCAAAGACCAGCTCGACCAGGAATTTCAGAATTATCTGGCGACGTTGGAGGCCAATGTCGGTTTGCTCGGTAGTCGTATCCAGTCGATCGTTTACCTGCCGGATTATGTGGACGGTCTGATCTATTTCGGCAACGGGGAGCAGTATATCGTGTTGTCCCGTGAGAACGAAGTTACGCACGAAACCGAGTACCGGAATCTTTATTTGCGTCCCAGTGAGGAAGGCGAGCAGATCGCGACTCTGCGATTCCGTATGACGCCGGCCCGTGCTGTGAAAAAATATGCCAATACGGAGGCCATGTCGCTCATAACCGAAGAGGTCGGAACGCGTGCGGCGGCCGGTTTTACGATCGAAGAGATCAAGGACATCGATCAAACGACCGGTGAATTTACGGTTGTCGCTACGACGGATTACGATTATGTTTCCGCAGAAAAGGCCGGCAAGACGCAAATGGTCGCCCTCCATGTCGATGGTTCGGCATTGAGCGAAGGCGAATCGAACGATTTCGAAACGGACTTCACGTCGGCTTTTATCGGAACCGCCTATGCCAAAGCGGGTATTCAGATCCCTGCGACGAATTTCGTGTTGGCCCGGGCCGATGCCGAGAATGAGGGCGAATACGTCGAATATACCGACGAGGTGACTACCGAAGTAAAATATACGGACAAAGAGGCTCATGGCGTGTTGGCCGGATATACGGTCATGTATAAGGACGGTGAAACGATCCTGCCGCTCGTAGAGGCTGCCGAAGCTAATAATTGGACCGTGGATCTGGCGGCACTGGTATCGGCGTCGGCGGAATTTACCTTCAGTGATTCGGGTAGCGAGGAGCTGTATGCCGTCGATGGAAAGGCGCTTACATTCGCTGTTGCCGAGTCGGAAACTGCGTTGATCGGACAGACAGTAACCGCTGCTGCGACTTATGCATTGCTCGACGAAGAGGGATTTTCGCTCGAAGTGAAAGCCGGTGCCGTGAATAAATTCTCCATCGCACCCGACGGTGTCGAACTTTCCACGCCGAAATCCGAAGTGATGTGGACGTATGCTGCCGCTACCTCCGACGATACGTATGAGGCGAAGGGACTTGTGCTGACTCCGGATAAGGGTATGCTTTCTGCCGTTCAGTATAATGCGCTCAAGAATAATGAGAATCTGGTTGTCGAACTTTACCGGGGTACGGAGCTTGTATCGGAGATCGTCCCGTCGATCGAATTGCCGGCTACTCCGACCTATGATACGGATGTGCAAACGGTCGATTTGAAATTGGTCGGCGATCTGGCACAGAGTGCTGAATATGTCGTAAAAGCCGTTTATACCAACGACGACAAGACCGTCGTAACGATTACGATCCCCGTATCCGTAACGGGTATTCCTGAAATTCCGATGCTGGAGCAAACGCTCGAATTGCCGTATAATGCGGCATCCTCGACGGGCCATCACATCGCCGTCGAAGAATTCCGTGCGCTCCTTTGGGAGAGTCTGGATCAGACGGCCCGTGCGCAATTCGGAGAGGAAACGTTCATGCAGCTCTCCTGGACGAGCGACATGGCGAAGGATGAAGCCGGCAACTATGCGACGGTCGGAGCGAGCGGTAAGAACATCAACTTTGTCTTCGGTAAAGCTGCGGCTCTGAATGTTTCCTACACCGTGAAGAATCTCTTTACGACTGCCGATCCCGTACTTACGTTCGAAGCTGTCCTGCACGTGACTGTTACGGCTCCCGAAATCGAGTTGCTGCGCGGATCGTCGCTTTCGGACGACGATCGTGCCCAGGCCGTAATGAAGATCGAAGGCAGCACGCTGCAGATCGATGCATTCGACCTGTCGAAAACCTGGTACATCGCAAAAGATGCTCCGGCAGAAGCAAAGGTCGTTTATGCGACCCAGGCAGAAGGGGCTGTCATCACGGATGCGACACTCGATTGGGGTACCTGCGACGAATTGTCGATCGTGGTTACCGCCCAGGTGATGTATGGTGGCAAGGCGTTGGGCGAGCCGAAGACCTTTACCGTATCGATCGCTGATCCGATCGCTGACGCGACGATTGCGGTCGAAACCGGAAAACTCGTCGCCAAAGTCGATGAAGATGTAACGCTGGATGTCGCTACGTTGCTTACATTGAAGGCGGTCAATGATGTGAATGTATTTGATGGTTCGACAAATGCGCAGAATACCAATACGGCGGTAGCCGCAACCATCGAATATGGCGAGGCGGTGGTTTCCATCCCCGACGGCCGTGTGAAGTTCGATGCGGAGAGTCATGTTCTTACGGTAGTCGAAGGCGGTGATCTGGAACTGATGAAGGAGATTACCGTAACGATTCCGGTGAAATATGTCTATACGTTCGGCGAACGTACGGCGCAGATCGTTGTGAATGTGACGAAATAACCGCATAGTGGACGGCGATTGTTTCAGGTTTTCTTCCTGCGGGGGAAGGAGCGGAAGAAGATAACCGGAAAATCGCCGGGTGAAAAGGCTCCGAATCTTTATTGAATGGCGGGACCGGCTCTATTCAGAGCCGGTCCCTTTTTGATATGTTTTTACGGAGGATATGACGGCAATACGAGTGTAGGCGACACTGCGGCGAAGGCTGTGGGTATGCGGCGGTCGGATGCGAAAATCGTGAATTTTCCGGTATATTCGGGCGTATAACCTGCCGATCGGGTTATGCACTGTCGGCTGATGTTGAGTATATTCTGCGCCTCGTGCGAAGTATTCTCTGTTTTTTCTGCCGCTTGGAAATTCCGGATACTGATTTTTCGGTTGCGTTTATCCGAAGAACAATCCCCTCCGCAAGAGGGGATTGACGTATCGAGTTGTATGCTTCGGAAGCGTACGGTCCGGAAAAGGTCCGGATTTTTAACGGGCAGATGCCTTTTATTCCCGCTCTTTTTTCCGCAGTTCGGCGAAACAGTGGCGGCAGATCGGTTCGTAGGAGTCCTGCGCACCGAGCATCACCTGTTTTTCGTCGTTGGTCAGGCGGTGCGAATGGTGCGCCAGGTTGCCGCACCGTACGCAGATGGCGTGTACTTTGGTTACGTACTCCGCCGTAGCCATCAGCGCCGGCATCGGTCCGAAGGGCTTGCCCGTGAAGTCCATGTCGAGGCCCGCCACGATTACCCGCACCCCGCTGTCGGCCAGTTGCCGGCAGACCTCCACCAGTCCCTGGTCGAAGAACTGCGCCTCGTCGATGCCCACGACATCGACGTCCGAGGTCATCAGCAGGATATTCTGTGCCGAATCTACCGGCGTGGAGCGGATCGCGCTGGCATCGTGCGAAACGACCTCCTCTTCGGAGTATCGCACGTCGATGCGGGGTTTGAAGATTTCGACCCGCAGGCGGGCGAATTCGGCCCGCTTCAGGCGGCGGATCAGCTCCTCGGTTTTGCCCGAGAACATCGAGCCGCATATCACTTCGATCCAACCTTTCTGGCTGGCATTTTCCAAAAACATATTATTACAACTTTGCTTCGTTTCCTTATTCCGGACACCGGCCGGTCGTTACTCTTCGACCCGGGTGATCCGGGCTCCGAGGGCGTTGAGGCGTCCGTCGATGTCCTTGTAACCGCGGTCGATCTGTTCGATGTTCTGGATCGTGCTCGTACCTTCGGCGCTCATCGCCGCGATCAGCAGCGCCACACCCGCACGGATGTCGGGCGAAGTCATGCGCGTAGCCCGCAGCCGCATCTGGTGGTCATGTCCGATCACCGTCGCGCGATGGGGGTCGCAGAGGATGATTTGGGCCCCCATGTCGATCAGCTTATCGACGAAAAACAGGCGGCTTTCGAACATCTTCTGGTGAATCAGCACCGAGCCTTTGGCTTGGGTGGCCACCACGAGGAATACCGACAGCAGGTCGGGCGTGAGCCCCGGCCAGGGTGCGTCGGCGATGGTCATGATCGAGCCGTCCATGAAGTTCTCGATGCGGTAGTGCTCCTGTTGGGGAATGTAGATGTCGTCGCCGTGCTGTTCGAAGCGGATGCCCAGACGGGCGAACTGGGCGGGGATGATGCCCAGGTTCTCGAACGAAACGTTGCGGATCGTCAGCTCCGAACGGGTCATGGCTGCCAGGCCGATGAAGCTGCCGACCTCGATCATGTCGGGCAGCAGCGTGTGTTCGGTGCCGTGCAGCTCCCGGACACCCTCGATGGTGAGCAGGTTCGAGGCGATGCCCGAGATGCGTGCGCCCATGCGGTTGAGCATCAGGCACAGTTGCTGGATGTAAGGTTCGCACGCGGCGTTGTAGATGGTCGTGAAACCCTTGGCCATCACAGCCGCCATGATGATATTGGCCGTGCCGGTCACCGAAGCCTCGTCGAGTAGCATGTAGCATCCCTTGAGTTCCTTGCAGCGGACTTCGGAGCAGGCGGCCGCAGTGTCGAAATCGAGCGTGGCGCCCAGCTTCTGAAAGCCGATGAAGTGGGTGTCGAGCCTGCGGCGGCCGATCTTGTCGCCGCCCGGCTTGGGCATGTAGCCCACGCCGAAACGCGCCAGCATCGGACCCAGCAGCATCACCGAACCCCTGAGGCGGCTGGCCCGGCGGCAGTAGTCGTCCGAGCGCAGGTAGTCCGGGTCGATGTCGGCAGCTCGGAACGAATAGCTCTCTTCGGACAGGCGCTCCACTTCGACGCCCATCGCCTGCAGTAATTCGATGAGTTGTATCACGTCCAGGATCTGCGGGACGTTGTGTACGATTACCTTTTCCTGCGTGAGCAGCGTGGCGCAGAGGATCTGAAGCGCCTCGTTTTTGGCGCCCTGGGGCGTGATTTCACCGCGCAGCCGGCGGCCGCCTTCGACTTTGAATATTGCCATGTTCGATCTGTTTTGAGCGAATGGGGGAGGCGAACCTTGCGGCAAACGCCGCTCCGGATTTCCCGGAATATCTCCCATTATTTTACAAATATAGTGAAAACCGTGCGGCGGGCCAAATTTGTCCGGGCCGTCGGGGTGTATTTTCTATTCCATAACGAGGGGTGTAAAAGGAAGCGGCAGTCGCATTTATGCGAACTTGCCCGAATCGCATTCTGTCTTCTCCTACAAATATACGGAATAGGTCGGAAATCGAAAAGGGGAAAACTGAAAATTAGAATCGGATTGATAAATATCATCGGCCGGATTCATTGCCCGTGTTTTTAGTCTGTCATATGCCCTCTTTCGCTGCCGGATTAACCGCTGCCACAGGTACAGGAGATGTGTCCCGTAACGGGATTCGAGGCGGGTGATTTGTCGTCACAGGCAGTGCGGATTGTGTGTTTGCGGAAAATCGGTGGCGTACTTACCTCCGGGGTACTCGGAGCGGAAGGACGCAAAGTCTTCGAGTGCGTTGCGTTCGCCCGGCGAGGCGGTAAACCAGGATCGGATGCGGCTCTTTTGCCCTTTTCTGCGAAAGAAAAGGCGTGTGAACTATGCTGGGAACCGGTAATTTTTGCCTTGCAGCTTTTACGGCCTTCTTGAAAAAAAGGCTGTGGGCACTTTCACTTTGTCGCCGGAAAAAAGAGGGACGCACCGCTTAAAAGATTGGGTCGGAAAGAAGCGTTTCTACCGACTGAACAGCAAGGGCGGTGCATCAATGCACCGCCCTTGCTATGGCTTGAATCCCGAAGGAATTAAGCGTACTTGAACGTCGATTCGTCCGATACGGTCAACTTCTTGCGACCTTTCGCACGACGCGCAGCCAAAACCTTGCGTCCGTTGGCCGTAGCCATTCTCTGACGGAATCCGTGCTTGTTGATTCTCTTCCGGCGCGAAGGCTGGAATGTTCTTTTCATTGCCATAGATCTATCGTGTTTTTATTGTTTTAGCGTACAATGCGGAGTGCAAATGTATAATCTTTTTCTTGATCTGCCAAAAATATCGTAAATTTTTCTTCTTCTTCGTTCCGGGTGCGACTCCGCACAATCCGCTTTCGTCCCGTGTCTTACGATCGGTTACCGTTCCGGTGCGGTGTCTTTGAAGAGGTCCGCCTCGCCCCGTTCGACCTTGCCGTACATGTCGGCCAGTTCGGCGATGACGGGAGAAACGTATTCGATGGTGTCGCTCACGGCGCTCTTGCCTCCTTCGCCCTTGATGCGGTAGAGCATCGCGGCGTAAAGCGCCCGGAAGCAGAGTTCGATGTCGCTCATTTCGCGCCCCAGCACGGCCCGCAGACGCGGCAGTTCGGGTTCGAGCCTGGCGAAAGTCTGACGGTAGTGCTCTCCGATCGGCAGCTTCATCAGTTGCAGGTGCAGGTCGTTCAGGTCCCCTATCAGATGCAGCGTATGCTCCAGGTGTCCCTTTTCCTCTTTGCCCTCTTCGCGCAGCAGGTTGGCGATGTCCATGTACCAGAGCAGGTAGTTGTGGCGTTGTCCCTCTTCGATTCCGCGCGGGGCGATAAGCTGCGAGTAGATGGCCTCGGGGCTGAACTGGAGCGCCCGGAGCAGGTCCTCGATCTGCCAGAGGTAGAGAATGTATTCGGCGATGTTTTCCCGCCGTTTGGCCAGTGCGATGTCCATGGTGAATTTCGTTTTGCTTCCCGGCGGGAGGCGGAGTTACTTGATTTTGTTGAGCCACTGCAGCGGCCCGTCCTTGTGTTCGAGGAAGTAGCGCTGCGATTTGAGCAGGTTGCGCGACTGAAGCACCATGCTCTTGGTTTCGTTCAGGATCGTCAGGTAGAGGATGCTGGCCTTGGTGTTGGAGCGGTTCTCGTTGATACGCGTCACCTCCGACTTGATGGCGTCGGCGATCGCCTCGAAAAGCCGGTCGCGCATTTCGAGCACCATGTCCAGGTCGGAGAAGTCGCCCGTGCGCAGCATGTTGTTGATGTGGCGGTAGATCGACTCCACTTCGTCGTTGATGTGCATCAGGTCCTCGGTCTGCTCTTTCGAGAGTCCCTCGTGGTTGTTGTCGATATGTTCGAACGCCGGACGGGTGATGTGCGCCAGCGCCTTGGTCATTTCGTTCAGATAGTCCACCACCTGCACGTAGTAGTGAGCCGTATCGATGTCGCCTTTCTGCAGTTTGCGCAGGGTGGGCAGCAGGGAGTACTTGCGTTCGCGCGACTGGTAGAAGAGTTCGTTGGATTCGCGCACCATTTCGCGCAGCACCTTGCGGTTCTCTTTGAAGACGGCGATCAGCGTGCGGTCGTAGATGCGGGTCGTGCGCTCCATCGTGGCGCACACCTCCTGCGTGATGTTATAGATGATGTCGGAGCCGGTTTCGGCAGCTTTCACGGCGGCGGTTTCGGCAGCTTTGTTCTTCTTGAAGAAGTTGCTCTTGACGAGCATGTAGCCGCACAGCAGCGTGGTGACGACGAAAGCGGCGATGCCGCCGTAGATCAGTATGAGCCCCATCGCCAGGGCGATCAGGAAGCCGCCGACGGCCGTGATGAACCACCCGGCCACGACGGTCATGACGCCCGAGATGCGATACACGGCGCTTTCGCGTCCCCAGGCCTTGTCTGCGAGCGACGATCCCATCGCTACCATGAAGCAGACGTAGGTGGTCGAAAGCGGCAGTTTGAGCGACGTGGCCACCGAAATAAGCATGGCGGAGGTCGTGAGGTTCACCGTGGCGCGGATCATGTCGTAGGGGGCGCCGCTGTGCTCGATGTCTTCGTACTGGAAGCGGCTGCTGATCTTGTCCCGGATTCTTTTGGGGATCGTGCGGTCGATCGCGTTGCTTGCATTCAGGGCGGCCCGTACGATGGTGCGCGAGAAGAGCGACGAGCCGTACTGCGTCTCGCTCTCGCCCTGCGTCGAAAGCGAAATTTCGGTTTCGGTGACGTGCATCGCCTTTTTCGAGGTCCAGAGCGTGACGATCATGATGACGCCTGCCGTCATCAGCACCAGGAAATTGGCCGGAACGCTGGCGTTCAGCCCTTCCATCAGAATCGTGCTGTCGCCGGCATGACGGGCGATGCTGTATGCGTCGAATCCGGCTACCGGGACGCCGATGAAGTTCACCAGGTCGTTGCCTGCGAATGCCAGAGCCAGGGCGAAGGTGCCCGAGAGGATCGTAAGTCGCAGAATGTTGATTTTCAGCCGTTGCAGGAAGAAGAGCAGCAGGCTGCCGACGGCCCAGCACAAAAAGAGGGAGAGCAGGATATGCTGGTCGATCCATTCGATCGCGGCGCTTCCGGCGAGCGGGGTTTTGAGTCCTTTGAAGACGGCGAAGTAGAGGATCGCCGTGAAGGAGGCTCCGCACCAGAAGGCACCGAAACGGCGGAACATCGCCGTATAGCGGAACGAGAAGATCAGACGGGAGATATACATGATTAGGGTGCCGAACGTGAAAGCGATCACTACGGAGAGCAGAATCGCCGAAACGATACCCATCGCGCGGCCCGTGTTGATGAAATGGTTCAGGTCGCCCATGCCGAGGGCCCCGTCGTTGGAGATCTTGTAGATCGAAACGGCGACGGCGGCACCCAACAGGCAGAAGATCAGCGATACGGTCGTCGAAGTCGGGAGTCCCATCGAGTTGTAGAGGTCCAGCAGGATGACGTTGGCGAACATCACGCCCATATAGAGCATCATTACTTCGTGGAAGGAGAAAAGCCCCGGGTTGAACATACCGTTGCGGGCCACTTCCATCATGCCGCTCGAGGTGACCGTACCCAACAGGATGCCGATCGAGGCGACCAGCAGAATGGTCTTCATGGGGGCGGCTTTCGAACCGATGGCCGAGTTGAGGAAATTGACGGCGTCGTTGGAAACGCCCACGAAAAGGCCCGAAACGGCCAGGATTCCCAGAATAACGACGATAACGGTGTAGATTTCGCTCATGTTCGGGATTTTTTACACAAAATTTCAGACAAATTTACATTAAAAATCCGGATGGACCGGTTGCGGCGGTCATTGTTAACATTAAATTAACATGGAGTCTTTTTTACGTGCTTTCGGTTTCGGAGTTTATTATCCGGACGATCCGCACACCCGCACGCCGGGTGTGCGGATCGATATACCGGTACATGCCACGGTCGAAGGTCTGCATACCGGATGCGATGAAATTCTGGAAAAAGCCCTGGAGATGGTCCGTACGGGCGAATACGACCCGGCAGCCGAAAAGTGATTCGCATGCGATGAAGATGAAAAAGAGGGGCCGTCGGCGGCCGAACCGGAAATCGGAGCGGTAAGGTACCCCAAAAGTGCCGTTCGATCCGTCTTTTGCATTTCCGAAATGCGGTTTTAGTAGCCCTCTTTGGGTGTGTAGCGGCCCGAAGCTCCCTTCGTGGAGGGGAGCCAGGGAAAGGGTAGAATTTACAAATGCGCCCATGAGCCGCGAATAGGCGACCGTCGGATAATGGTATCTTGGGACATATGATTACCTTTCGAAACTATGATTCTTGGCAATTTCGGCGTACACAGCGACATAAAAAAGGGTTGTCTAATGCACATAGACAACCCTTTTTTGTAAAAATCCGCCGATTTACTCCTCGTCGGTGTCGGTATAGGCCTTCAGCAGCTTGTCCTGCACGTCCGCCGGAACCTGTTCGTAGGAGGCGAATTTCATCGTGTAGGTCGCGGCACCCGAACTGAGCGAAGAGAGCGTCGTCGAGTAACGGTACAGTTCGGCCAGCGGTACGCGGGCGTTCAGGCGGTCGAAGCCCTTGTCGGACTCCATGCCCATAATCATCGCCCGGCGGTTTTGCAGGTCGCTCATGACGGCGCCCATGTAGTCGCTCGGCGTGAGGACTTCGACGTCGTAGATCGGCTCCATGATCTTCGGTCCCGCGTTGCGGAACGCCTCTTTGAAAGCGTTGCGGGCTGCCAGCTTGAACGAGATCTCGTTCGAATCGACCGGGTGCATCTTGCCGTCATAGACGATGACGCGGATGTCGCGGGCGTAGGAACCCGTCAGCGGACCTTCGTCCATCTTCTCCATGATGCCTTTCAGGATGGCCGGCATGAAGCGGGCGTCGATCGCGCCTCCGACGATCGCCGTATAGAACTGCAGCTTGCCGCCCCAGGGCAGGTCGTACTCTTCCTTGCCCTTGATGTTTACCGCCAGTTCTCCCTTGCCGGGGATCTTGTAGCTCTTGGGTTCGGGCATGCCTTCGGTGTAAGGCTCGATCAACAGGTGCACCTCGCCGAACTGACCCGCGCCTCCCGACTGTTTCTTGTGGCGGTAGTCCGCCTGGGCTACCTTGGTGATGGTTTCGCGGTAGGGGATCTTCGGTGCGATGTAATCGTACTGGAGCTTGTTCTCCGAGGCGATGCGCGAGCGCAGGATGTTCAGGTGATGTTCGCCCTGGCCCTGGATGATGGTCTGTTTGAGCTCCTTGGAGTAGTCCACCAGGATAGTCGGATCTTCGTATTTGGCGTCGTTCAGGAGCTTGCCCAGTTTTTCGTCGTCGGCCTGGTCCTTGGTCTTGATCGCCGCACGGTAGCGGGGTTCGGGGAAGACGATCGGGTCGATCGTGACGGGCGTTCCGGGCGCCGAGAGCGTGTCGTTGGTGCGCGTGCCCTTGAGCTTCACCGTGCAGCCGATGTCGCCGGCGGCCAGTTCGGTGACCTTGATGCGATTCTTGCCCGCGACGGCGAAGAGCTGCGAGAGCTTCTCCTTGTTGCCCGTGCGGGTATTCAGGAGTTCCATGCCTTCGGTGATTTTGCCCCGGATGACGCGCAGGTAGGATATTTCGCCGATGTGCTGTTCGATCTGGCTTTTGAAGATGAACGCTACGGCCGGAGCCGCTTCGTCGGCCCGGATCTCCTCTCCTTCGGTCGAGAGGAAGGCGGGGGCCTTCAGCGGGCCGGGCGCTACGTTGATGATGAACTCCATCAGGCGCTTGGTGCCGATGTCGCGCTTGGCACTGCCGCAGAATACGGGCATGACCGCCCGACGGGATACGCCGATTTTCAGGCCCGAACGGATGTCGTCCTGCGTCAGTGTGCCCTTCTCGAAATAGAGTTCCATCAGGGCGTCGTCGTATTCGGCGGCTGCCTCGACCAGCTCCTTGTTCAGAGCCTGGGCCTTCTCCGCTTCTTCGGCCGGGATGTCGAGCTCTTCGCGGGTGCCGTTCTCATCCTTGAAGCGGTACATTTTCATCAGCAGCACGTCGATGAAAGCATCGAATCCCGGGCCCGGATTGACCGGATACTGGACTACGACGGGCTTCACGCGCGAGGCCGCACGGATGGATTCGAGCGTAGCGTCGAACGACGCCTTGTCCGAATCGAGCTGATTGACGAAAGCGATGAGCGGCTTGTTCAGCACACGGGCGTAACGGGCCTGGATCTCGCTGCCTACTTCCCAGCCGTTCTGGGCGTTGAAGACCATGACGCCCACGTCCGCCACCTTGAAGGCCGAGAAGAGGCTTCCGCAGAAATCGTCCGATCCCGGACAGTCTATGATGTTGAGCTTGCGCTCCATGAATTCGGTGAAGAGGATGGTCGAATAGATCGAGCGCTTGTACTCGTGCTCGATATCCGTGTTGTCCGAGAGCGTGTTGTTCGCCTCTATGCTACCCCTGCGGTCGATGACCTTACCCTCAAAAGCCATCGCTTCGGCAAGGGTAGTTTTTCCCGTGCCGGGAGCGCCGATAAGAACGATGTTCTTGATTTCTTTCGCTGAATAGTTTTTCATATTCGTTATCTTTTTATAAGGTTTTTGCGATACCGATTCGTCCTGGCGGAAAATCCGCCGGTGATTTTCAAACTTCGCCTTATAAATATACGAAAAAAATCGATCGGCCAAATTTCCGGGCATAAAAAATCGCCCGAAGAGGGGCGATTTTTTTAATTTTTCAAAAATGTCGAACCTGAATCCCCCGGCGGGCGTTTGTCCGGGTGTTCCGGTCGGCGGCGGATCATACTTCGACGCCGGTCAGTTCGCGGACGGCCCGGCGCCCCTCGTCGCCCAGGGAGAGCGAATACGAATTGACGAAGAAGTCGATGTGGTGGTCGATCACCCGGTCGTCGAGCTCCCGGGCGTGCTCCTTAATATAGGTGCGGGATTCCTCCCGGTGTGCGAAAGCATATTCGATGCTCGTGCGGAGCAACCGTTCTATTTCGCAGCGAAGCTCTTCCGGCAGTGTCCGTCGGGCGACGATGGCTCCCAGCGGAAGCGGCAATCCGGTGCGGGATTCCCACAACTCTCCCAAGTCGGCGACCAGCTCCAGGCCCAGTTTCCGATAGACGAAACGGCCTTCGTGGATCAACACCCCGGCGTCGTACTCCCCGCGTGCCACGGCGGGTGCGATTTCCGAGAAGAGCACCGGCTCTTTTTGCGTGATCGACGGGTAGAGGCGGCTCATCAGGGCGTTGGCCGTAGTGTGCAGTCCCGGTACCGCGACCCGGCGGATCGAATCGGGAGGTGTTCCCTGCCGTGCGACGAAGACCGGTCCGTTGCCGCGTCCCAAAGCCGAACCGCTGTCCAGCAGGGTGTAGCGGGACTGTATTTCCGGCAGCAGGGCGTAGCTGATTTTGCTTACGTCGGTTTCGCCTGCTTCGGCACGGCGGTTCAGTTCTTCGATGTCGTAGTAGGCGACTTCGAAGGTTAGCTCCCCGCAGTCGATGCGTCCGTTCACGAGTGCGTCGAACATGAAGGTATCGTTCGGGCACGGAGAAATATGTAGGCGGATCGTGCGTTTCACAACTTCGAATCGCTTAATTGCCGTTGCCTTGCTGCGTCCCGTTTTTCTTGCCTCCGAAGCGTCCCAGCAGCCAGCCGCCGCCGAAAACGGCCGCGAGGAGCAGAATCTTCCACAGCTGGTTCGAGAGCCAGAAATAGATGTTTTTCGAGAAGACGACGATCAGCACGAAGGCCACGACGATCAGAACGATGTAAATAATCCACTTTTTATTCATAATCCGAAAGTATTCGAATGATTGTTTTTGCTAATTTTTCTGCACTTTCCTCGATGCGCCAGGCCGAACGCGGGTCGTCGGTATAGTTCGACACGGCCCGCACCTCGGCGCCGGGCACTCCGAATGCCCGGCAGACGGCCAGGAAAGCGGCTCCTTCCATATTTTCAATTTGCGTGCCGGACGCTGCGACTCCCGTGCGGTTGGTCGTATTGCTTTCGACGGTCCGCAATCCTGCCGGAATGAAGTCGGCCGCATAGCGGACGGCGTATTTCCCGGGCAGTTCGGCGATTCGCTCCCCTGCGACCGCGACGACTTCGCATACGGCTACCGAACGGTCGGAAGCTCCGGCGATGCCGGCCAGGATCAGCCGGTCGGGGTGTTCCTCCGCGATGATCCGGGCCGTCGCTGCGGCTGCGGCCGCCATGCCGACTCCCGCGATGCGGACCGGCGCATCGGGACATGCGGCCCGCAGCGGGGCCGCCTCCGTTTCGGTCGGGATGAGGATCAGCGTTCGCATTTTATTAGGAGGATTAGCGACCGACGACGGCTTCCAGCTCATCGACCGTGATGGGGATGCGCTTGTCGCCTCCGATCATGCGACTGCCCGTTTCGGTGACGATGATGTCGTCCTCGATGCGGATGCCGCCGAAGTCGCGGTAGGCGTCGAGGGCGTCGTAATCGACGATTCCCTTGTATTTGCCCTCGGCTTTGCATTTGTCGATCAGCGCCGGGATGAAGTAGATGCCCGGTTCGTCGGTCATCACCGTACCCGGCTCGATGCGCCAGGTCGAACGCTGGATGCAGGTGCCCGACTTGGCGGCCTGCTCCGCGATTTCGGAGAAGTCGAAGCTGCGTTCTCCGATGGCTTCGCAGTCGTGCACGTCCAGGCCCATGCCGTGTCCCAGTCCGTGAGGCATGAAGAGGGTCATGGCGCCGGCAGCGACGGCATCTTCCGCCGTGCCGCGCATCAGGCCCAGCGAGATGAGGCCTTCGGCCAGGATGCGGTACGAGGCGTTGTGGATATCCATGTACGGCATGTGAGGGGCGATCATGGCGGCCACCCGGTCGTGCGCCGCCAGCACGATGTTGTAAATGTCTTTTTGTTTCTGGGTGAACTTGCCGCTTACGGGGTAAGTACGGGTGTGGTCGGAACAGTAGTAGCTCAATCCCTCGGCTCCGGCGTCGCACAGCAGCAGGCGGCCGTTTTGCAGTACGCCGTCGCTGTGCAGGTTATGCAGCGTTTCGCCGTGCTGCGACACGATCGGCGGGAACGACACGCCCCGTCCGAATGCTTTGGAAATGCCTTCGATCGTGCCGGCGATTTCGCGCTCGACGATGCCGGGACGGCACATCTTCATTGCCGTAGTGTGCATGGCGTAGCCGATGTGGAACGATTTTTCGAGCTCCTCGATCTCCTCGGGACCTTTCTTTTCCCGCATCTCGGCTACGGCCATCATCAACTCGACCGACTTGTGATCGTGGAGTGCGCCGGGTTTGAGGCCCAGCAGGTCGGCGAGCAGCAGCTTGGTTTCGCCTCGGTAAGGGGGCAGGTAGTGGATGCGGCGTCCCTGGACGATGGCTTTGGTCAGGTGCGTTTTCAGGTCGGCCAGCGGGAAGGTGTTCGAAACGCCTGCTTCGGCCCCTTGTTCGCGCAGCGAAGGCTGCGGCCCCGTCCAGATGATGTCTTCGACCGTGAAGTCGTCGCCGTACAGCGCAACCTCTCCGGAGTCGGCATCGATCAGGCCGACCAGTGCCGGGGTGTTGAGTCCGAAATAATAGAGGAACGAGGAGTCCTGGCGGAAATAATAGGCGTTGTTGAGGTAGTTGTTGGGTGTGAGCATATTGCCCGGAATGAGGATCAGGCCGCTGCCCATCTTGCCGCACAAGGCGCTGCGGCGTCGGATGTAGATTTCTTTTGCAAACATAGTCGTATATTTTTATAATTTTCCGGCGAAACGGTTCGTTCTTCGAGAGGACGGGCCCGGCTTCTGTCCATCCGCGATGCCGGAGCGCACGCCGTCCGAACCTAATTTTGGTAAAGGTAGTGAAAAAAATCGGTAATTCGTGTCATAAAACGACTCCTTGTGACGTTTTATTAAAAACAGTGTGTCGAAACGGCTTCGGGAGTCTATGCCGGTTTTCGCAAATCGCTTCCGATTCCGCCGGACCGAATGGGCGACGGGACGCAGGGAACGGGTTCTGCGGCCGGATCGTCAGTAAAAATGGAGCGGATTTTAGATGACCTATTAAAAAAAATACTATATTTGTCCCATTGGTCTGTTGTCACGAAGAAAATACCCGTTCGTGGCATTTTAATGTAAATTTCAAAATTATTGAACTATGAAAAAAATCTTTTGTCTGACGATTTTGGCTGTCCTGTGCACTTTCGGCGTTGCATCGGCACAGCAGTTTCCCAGTGTGCAGATCGAAACCCAGGATGGCAAGACGATCGACACCAAAACCCTGATCGACGGCAAGACCCCGGTCATCATCTCTTTCTGGTCCACCACCTGCAAGCCCTGCATCAAAGAGTTAGACGCCATTAGCGAGCAGATGATCGACTGGCTGGATGAGGCAGACTTCCGGGTTGTGGCTGTTTCTGTCGATGATTCCCGGTCTATTTCCCGAGCCAAGGCTCTGGCGGCCAGTCGCGGTTGGACTACCGATTTGATGGTGGTCTACGACAAGAACCAGGACTTCAAGCGTGCATTGAACGTGAATGTGACTCCCCATGTGTTCATCTTCGACAAGGACGGCAAGATGGTGTATTCGCACACGAGCTATCTGCCCGGCGGCGAGATGGAGCTGATCCAGAAGATCAAGACCCTGCAGTAGAGTCCTGTAATTCCAAATTGAGCGACGACTGAAGCGACTTTTACGAATCGCGGCCCTGTTCTCCGTGATCTTGTTGTGGTGGGGCGAAAAGGGTTATGCCGCAACTCCGGCGACGGACGCAGCAGAGAAAGAAACGGTTTCCGCGACTGTTGAAGCGGAGGCGGATAAGAAGGACCCGAAATCGGATAAAAAATCCGACGAGCCCAAACGCAAGCGGAATTTGGGCCATTTGAGCGGCAGTTTCGAAACCAATACGATCTACTATGTGGAGGACAGCAAGACCGGTGCGGTCGTTCCTCACAACAGTTACGGTTCGAACAACTTCCTGAAGCTCGACTACCAGTTGGGCCGTTTTTCGGCCGGCGTGCAGCTCGAGTATTATCCCCATCCGCTGGTCGGGACTCCGATGCAGGGTTATGAATATGTGATGGAAGGTTTCTCGATCAATAACCTGACTGAGAAGTATATCTCGTGGACGGACCGCAACTACTCGGTGACCGTCGGCGACTTTTACGAACAGTTCGGCAGCGGGTTGATCCTCCGTGCTTGGGAAGACCGGGCTTTGGGCTTCAACAATTCGCTGGGCGGTGCGCGGGTCACGTTCAATATCAAGGACATCGTGGAGGGTAAGGTGCTGTATGCTTTCCCGCGTTTCAACCTGGGATACCTTTCGACCCAGATTGCTGGCGGCGACCTTTCATTCTCGCTCTCGAATGCCATCGGCTTGCTGGATCACCGGCTTTCGCTCGAGGGCAGCATCGTCAACCGGCATTTCAAGAACCTGCCTTCGTGGTACACCGAGTATCGGGACGATTATGATTTCGACCTTTCGAAGAACGTAATCAGTTATTCGGGGCGTGTCAATTACGAGTACAGGGGACTGTCAGCCAAATTCGAGTATGTAGGCAAAAGCAAGGATGTCTATCTGGACAATATGACCGGCGAAGAGGTGGTCAAGCGCGGTGACGCACAGTTGTTCGAAATCGGTTACACCGGCAGCAATTATGCTGTCATGGCGCAGTTCCGCCGCCTGAACTACATGCAGAGCCAGCTTTACCGGCCCGACGGCGGAAGCGGCAGTTTGGGCCTCCTGCCGGGTAATACGATCAATTACATTCCGGCCCTGAGTCCGCAACATACCTATATGCTGGCTGGATTGGATCCCAACAATCCGCAGCAGAACGGAGAGATCGGCGGTCAGATCGACGCGTTTTACACCTTCAAGCGCGGTACGGCCATCGGTGGCAAGCGCGGATTGAAGATCCATGCGAATTATGCCCGCTATTACTCCACCAACGGAACGATGAATAAATCCGGAACCAATTTCTACTATCGGGATTTCTCGTTCGACATCGATAAGAGTTGGAACAGCAAACTGCGCACGGTTCTTTTCGTGTCGTTGCAGAAGAATGCGATGCACGGTGGGGAAGATGTTGTCCGCCAGAATGTTTTCGTTGCGGACGTGACCTATAAGTTTACGCCGAAATTCTCGTTGCGGGGCGAACTTCAATACCTCTATGCGCCTCATACGGAGGGTTTCTCGGAGGTGGACGGCGACTGGGTGGCCGGATTGCTGGAGGCCAGCTTCGCCCCCAAGTGGAGTATCTTCGTACAGGATATGTACAACCACGGCGGTTCGGAGATCAACTACTACTCTGCAGGAGCCAGCTTCACCCACTCGTTCATTCGCATCGCATTGAGTTACGGACGTAACCGCGCAGGATATATCTGCTCGGGCGGTGTTTGCCGCGAGATGCCGGCTTATACGGGCGGTAATCTGGCGATGACGCTGACTTTCTGATCGTGAAGATTCTGATCGTCGAAAATTCCTGTATGTTTGAAAACCTAAGAAAGAGAAAAATCAACCAAATTACTGAAATTATGAAAGGACGAACTAAATTTTTCAACTATTTCATCGCCTGCATTGCGACGCTCTCTGGCGACTTTCGCAGCGTGCAGCGACGATGATCCGGAGACTCCGTCCGGCAAATTGGTGCTGAAGGCGAGCGCTTCTTCTTTTGTCGCCGGTGAAGGCAACGTGACTTTCATGGTGACGTATGACGGGGAGGGTGTGACCTCGCAAGCAGCGATTACCAATGTGACGACCGGTGAACCGGTGGAAAACGCTGCGTGGACCACGACATAGATCGGCGAGTACAAGTTCCAGGCTGTTTACGACAGCTATACTTCGGATCCCGTTACGGTAAGCGCCATAGACAAAAACAAAGACAAAGAGTTTTATCGTCACGTGCTGTTGCTCGAATTTACATATATGATGTGCCCGAATTGTGCTACGGCACAAGGGTATTTCAATGCGCTGGATAAAGAGGACCGTGACCATTTTCTGGTCGTTGCCGCCCATCAGCCTACGGGAACCCCAATGGATCCTTATTCGTGTCTGGAGGGGATTAATTTGAATAGTAAGATGAAAGTAGGGGTGTAGCCCACCTGGTCTTATAATTTCGAAGATTTGGTTGTCGGAGTTGGAGCCGGGGCCATTTCCAAAACTTCGATCCGGCAGCAGATCAGCCATGCGGAGAAAACCTATCCGGCCGTTTGCGGTGTGAAAGCGACCTCCACGCTCGAAGGTTCGACGGCTAAGATCGAGGCGACCGTTCAGTTCCAGCAGGCCGGTAATTACAAGATCGCTTGCGTGCTGGTTGAGAATAATATTGAAAACAAGGAGACGTACAATACTTTCAACCATGTTTTGCGTGCGGCCCAGACCGATATGGAGGGCGATGCCGTTACGCCGGCCGTAACTGCTCCGGAGGAGCGCACGTTCAATTTCGAGGCGACGATCGGGGAGGACTGGAATGCCGAGAACTGCGCCTTCGTGGTTTATGTATTCAAAGAGGAGGCCAATGGCAAGTATATTGTCAATAACGGTGCTGAATGTACTGTTGATGGTTCTGTGGATTACAGATATAATTTGTATAAAAAAATCCTTTGCTAGCAACAGTAAAGGATTTTTTTTATATCTTGCAATGTGTTAAAACTTTAATTATTGTTAGAAGTTTTTTTGAAAATGTTGAATTGTAAGAGAATATGTATTTTTTTCAATAGATAATGAGTAATTTATATGTTTTTACTTTTGATTTTTATTCAATTTTAACCTTTAATCAATATAATTATGAAATGGCATTTTAATTTTTTTAGATTTGCTGTTGTGTGTGCGGCTTTCGTTGCCCTCGCCGGTTTTACGGCTTGTAGCGACGACGATTCCGAATCCGGCTCGGAACTTGTCTTGTCGGCGAGTACCTCTTCGTTAGCGGGGGGGGGCAGCGTGACATTTACGGTGGCTTTTGAGGGCAAGGATGTAACCGCCGAAGCTGTGATTACGAATGTAACCTCTGGCTCTGAAGTTCAGAATGCTACTTGGACTACGAATGTGGCAGGTACCTATGAGTTCCAGGCCGCATACGATGGCATGTTGTCGAACGTCGTTTCGGTGAAGGTAGAATCTGACTCGAAATCCGATGCTTTTTACCGACATGTGTTGTTGACGAAGTTCACGGCGACATGGTGCGGGCCTTGTGCGCAGGCGCAACGGTATTTCGAGCAATTGAAACCGGAAGAATCCGAACGTTTCCTGGTTGTCGCTACACATCAGGGGGATCGATTGACTGTCGCGGAAGGGAGCGCACTCGGTGAGAAGTTGGGGTATCAGTATGTGCCTACTTGGAATTATGATTTTATAACAGTCTTTGAAAGTGTAGGTCCGGGAGGTATTACAGCGACGTCGATTCGCAACCAGATCAAGAGTGCTATGGAGGAGTATCCGGCCGTTTGCGGTGTGAAGGCCGAGTCGGAACTTGACGGGCAGACAGCAAAGATTCGGGCGACGGTAAGGTTCCAACAGGCCGGTAATTATAAGATCGCCTGTGTGCTTACCGAAAATGATATTCAGAAAACTAACAATGAAACGCTGCCTGTTTTCAATCATGTTTTGCGGACGGCTCTTACGGATATGCAGGGTGTTGCGATCGAGCCTGCCGTTGCGGAAGCCGGTGAGCGCAGTTTCGATTTCGAGGTCACCCTGAACAACGGTTGGGATTCTCGGAATTGCGAATTTGTTATTTACGTGTTCAAGGAAGAGGAGGACGCTGCCTTTGTCGTCAATAACGGGGCCGTATGTCCCGTCGGCGGGAAAGTCGATTATAAATATGAGTCCGTCAAATAGTTTCGGTTGTATATGGGAAGAAAACAGAAAAGCCGGGGTGTTCTCGGCTTTTCTGTTGCGGATGCTCTTTCGCATTCCGGATACATGTAAAAAATCCTCGACCGTATGGCCGAGGATATAATCGCTGCTTTAGTGTAAGCGGTGTTATTTGAGGTCCTTGGCTTTGAGGCGAACGATTTTTCCATCCCGGACAACGACCAATTCGCCATCTTCTTTTTTGACTTTTTCAATCAAACGCTTACGGGCAAGCAAAATTCCGGCGTTGATTTTCTCCTGCATCTGCTTGATCTCAATTTCGCTCATAATCTGCAATCGTTTTATAGGATAACGTATCTTCGATATGGGTTGTTATGTCTTTTCCTCCCAATGCGATGATTCTGATCTGTTCGTCTGCCGAACTGTTGTCGTAGATCGCCCAATAGTTGCAAAGGGGAATATAGAGAGCGGTCAAATTCTTTATCCCATTGGCATAGCGGCGACGAATCACATCCGAAGGAATATTGTGGCCTCCCTCTCGCACACGGGTCGCGACGCGTTCGATAGCCTGTTCGGGGGTCGGCAACCAAAAATAGAGCAGCGTCACGAAGTAACCTTTTGCTTGCGCCCGTTCTATGAACTTTACATAAGAACGCGTGGACAATGTCGTTTCAAAAGCAAAATCCGACCCTTCGGACAGCAGGTCGTCCATCCGTTGAAGCATCAATCGTCCTGCTTCGATCGCCACGCTTTCCGGGTTGAACGGCGACAGGCCTTTCGCTATTTCATCCGCATTGACGAACTCCTTGCAGCCGAGCATTTCGGGCAGTACGGCATAGGATGCAGTCGTCTTTCCCGCACCGTTGCAGCCCGCTATGATATATAGTTTTGGCATATCGTACGGACAAAGATAGCTAATTTTACGATTACAGGCTGTTTTACTGTGATAAAATAAGACGAATCAGCCCCAAAGGTCAATTTAGGCCTTCTGTCAAAGTTTGTTCGTTGGTCGTTCTATGAATTGTTTCGGATATTGCTCGTTGGAGCCAGTCAACGGGAAATGAAACTCTTTTTGTTTGTCTTCTAACGATGTATCGCCGAATATAACTGTATCGCTTTTGATATGAGCTTCGAAAAGATTGAGGTATGGTTCATCTGTGAATCCAGGCCATTTTTGTAGGTCCTGTCAGCTTTTTTGAATGGCTTTGATTTTCATTTACTTGCGTGTTGTGCAAGCAATCGAGGGTAGCAGATTCGGGGTACAATAATATAGCACAAACAGCTTTTCAACCCCTTTTCGCTGTGCAGAAACAAAAAAGCCAGCAGTTACATTTCTGTAAGTCGCTGGCTTTCTGAGCCGAAACCGAGATTTGAACTCGGGACCCCTTCATTACGAGTGAAGTGCTCTACCGCTGAGCTATTTCGGCCTTTCGCTGAAAGTCAGTCGGTTATAAAGTTTGAAAATGTGGATTTGGGCGCAATGTGTAACATTATGTGTAACATGACGGCCTGCGTTGTTTGCAGTTAAACAATATTGAATTAGTTGATTATTTGATAAATAGAAAAAGTGACAAACTATGTCGAAAGGGTAATTATATAGCCCCTCGTTTTTAGTCTGTCACTTGTCGTTGTCAAAGGAAAACCACATTTTTTCGGCCTGCCCTTAACCTTTTAAGATATATAGTATATATAACTCCATTTTTTGTGGAGTAATATTCTTTACCTCTAATACGTGCGTCTGTTCCATACTACCGTACGGTTCCTGCCGCTACTTTGCAAATTGCATCAGATAGTTTTCGCAGAATCCCGCTAACGGGAATTTCACCATCTCGTCCCGTCCGTCGGGCGTGGTGTAATGAAATAATATAGTGTTCGCTCTGACAAGGCAGTCGAATAAATTTACCGTTTCGCTCATGCCCTCCATCTTCATCTCGTTGGCGATTATTATTCCTATTATATCGTTTATCTCTTCAAGGTCGCTTTTCCACCCGATTATTCATTGTTTGTTCTTTACAAGTGCGATTTCAACGGGTTTATTTATGTCCGCTGTTTCGGGAGAGAAAACAAAGTAAAACATTTCGGGATAAATCTCATTTTGGGGCTTTATGACAATTAAGCCTATTCCCTCTGTCTTGCTCCATTCGACCAACTTGCAAATAGCTTGTTTATCCTCTCATGTTTTGGTCATTCATTCTGTTTTCGGTTGTTTGTATCTGTTCATTTTAGCTAAAATTTAATTGTTGTTTATCTTTATAAAGATAAGATTATTAGTGAAATAAACAAAACGAAAAAGTGACAAACTCTGCAAAAGGGTCTTATAAATTAACCTTTTCACAAAGTCTGTCACTTTTAGAAACCTTTGTTATTTTGTTGCTTCAAGGCAAGCAATCAGAAATTTATTCGCATTTATGAAGTTATCCTTTTGCATCGGCAATGATGCGATGGCTTTTTCTCCATGAAATAGATTGTTACGGTATCTGTAAATAATCATGATGATGGCTTTAATAATATCACATGAATTATTGGTTAGCCCTAATAAAACACGCTGAATAGAGGTCGTATCATCATTATTTCTCAATCGCAATCTCATGAATCGCTCGTTTGTAGAACCGTTCGTTATATATCTCCTTTGTAAGTATTGTAGTGTTTGATTGAAAATATCGGAAGTTAAATGTATGTTCTGAATATTGCGCTTATTTCTTCCAAAATTACATTTAAACCATTTCGCTTCAAATAAATTCCATAATATTAAAAAGTTCCGCACCTCCACATATTCTTCTGTATCGAGAGAAATGTGCAAATAATTGTCAATCCATTGTGATATTTCAGACGTATTTTTACTTTTATTTTCCATAATGCCGAAACGCTTTTATTCATCTAATCCTGTAATGCTTGCAAAGTTGTTCCAGCCACTTTTTGCTTTATAGGCATCGGCACAACCCGAAGGTACTTTCAGTACCGAATAAGGATTTATGCCGCTAAAAGCATCTCTTCCGCAAGTCGGCGGCGTCTCTGTGCCGATCTTGAATAATCGCAGTTCAGAATCCCCATCAAAAGCACTCTCTCCGATTGTCTTAACCTGCGTACAGGCAGACATATCGACGGTCATTAGATTCTTTAATTGGCCAAAGGCGCCATAATAAGAAGAACCACCACCGATAGTTTTCAACTGAGAACCGTTCTCAAAAGTTACTGTTGCTAAAGAGGAACAACCCCAAAACACAGCAGTTCCAATTGTTTCTACGTTGGCAGGAATATCTATCGAAATCAAAGATGCACACTGTTCAAATGCAGAATTACCGATAGTTGTTGCATTTGCAGGGATTACAACGGTTTTCAACTTACTTTGATAAAACATTTCTTCCCCAATCGTTATTAATGTATTTGGGAGAATCAGATTCTCAACATTTGTAGACTTATAAAATGCTTGTATTGGTAATGCTGTAATATTTACCTCTGCAATATCGAGGTTTTTCAGATTGGGCATCATGCGATAGATAAACAGAAAATCAACATCGTTCAGCACGCCTGTAATCTTCAACGATTCGATATTGGCATAATCATAACCCGCCAATTCATTTTCCAGTTCACCTTTCGTTTCGACATGAACCTCGGTACACGTTCCCAATTGTCGAAAGATTATTGTTTGCAATATCTTGCCTTGTTCATCTTTCAATGCTACCGTCGTATAGCGTTGCATCCCCTCGTTAGCAGTTACCTCAAAAACAATCGTATCTTCCCGTAAGGCTCGTGTTTCGGGAGCCAGCGATAGCCACGACTGGGCATCTTCAGGAATCTCTATGGTGTAATCCAAATTCGTTGTCAATTTGATTTCCTGTGTACCCCCAGCAGAAGTAGCATTAATAGAGTTATCTGCTATATTGATTTGCCCCTGCATGCAATTCAGCGACACCATAACGGTACGATAGGAACCGTCATTAGCAAACACAAGGATTTCACTTTCTACAATTGGATTAGGGGCTGTAATCGTAATCGTTCCCTTATCCGTAGAGGTCGCATCTACCTTGACTTTCCATCCATCCTGTGCAATGGCTTTGACAACCGTATTTTTGGTTGCATCCGTAATTGTGTAGGAAATCGTTTTGCTCTCGCCTCCATTGAGAATGGCTATATCCGTCGTATCGAATGCAATTGCAAACTTTGAATTATCGCTTTTAGGAATCGTGATAACAGAATCGTCCTCCAATGTGAAATAGACATTATCATTATCTTCCGTTACACTTTTGAAGATGCCATTCGTTCCGTCCTTGCCATCGACACCATCTTCTCCATCCGTCCCGTCTGCTCCCGTTGCTTGCCCTATATCCGTCCAAGTTTTACCATTATCCATTGAAAGCATCCAGCGACCATTTTCTATTTTCAGTTGTGGTGTAATGCCATCTTTGCCATTGGTTCCATCCTCGCCATCAACTCCGTCCTTGCCGTCTGTTCCTTGTGCCTTTACCTTATTTCCCTTTTCATCGGTCAGCCATTCACCATCAAGTGTCCAATAATAGATGCCGTCCGTGTCTTTCTTCACACCAATAATAGGAGCGTCCTCGCTATTTTTCCCGTTTTTAATTGTAGCAGTAGAACCATCTGAAAAGTGGATAATGTAACCATCGGATATTTGTTCAACTTTGGAAATCGACAAATTATCCTGCAATGCTTCTACAATCTTCTGCAACGATGAAATATTGGTGTTCATCTGTTTGCAGAGTTCCTCCAGTTTGGCCACACGATTTTCGAGGTCATTCAAATCATTGCGCAATGCGCTGTCGTCGTACTTATCGCCACAACCAAATAGCAATAAGCCACACATGAGTAAGGATAATAGTTTTTTCATAAGTAGATGATATTTATAATTTAGTGTGTTTCAATAAATCCAACATTGCCCAAAATAAGTCGCAACGAATATGCCCTCCCATTGTTTGAGTTCCTATTGTGGAATAGTCTTGGAACGTGAAATTCTTGCCCTCTTTCTTAATAAGCCCATGCGCAAAAGCATTTCTAATATGTCGCATTAAATGATGGGCCTTATCATTAATTTTTGTTCTTTTATCTTGATGTGTTGAGAACCAAAAGAGATAAGGTAGTTTTGACCTCTTATTTTTAAGTGCAATATGATTCGTTGCACAAAAGGCGATTAATTTAGTATCATTGAGGTTATAATTCCCGTATTTATTTTTGATATTCAATTCATAATCGCAAACAAAATCATAAAAGGAATTTATTTCCTCTTTGGATAGATTGTTGATATTTATTGTTTTACCCATAAAATGAGTATTACATCCGTATCAACTCCTACTGCGGTGGGTTATAGGCAAAAAGAAAGTGTGGAGTTGTTCGCTTATCCAAATAGAGGTTCTGACAAAACCTTAGCACAAATAAGCAAATCTCCACACTTGGCAGTATATATCGGGATGATATAT
>OHMK01000280.1_pt1 | contig 26741 bp, 19 predicted proteins | sample 1569291 | NCBI WGS metagenome assembly OHMK01 (sample SAMEA3879517, study PRJEB24766) | human gut metagenome | biome: human-associated habitat; feature: feces | place: USA | collected 1985/1987 | reverse complement strand
GTGACAAGAAATCCGCCATTTGTTTTCATGCAAAAGCTCCTATATAGTAGTTTATAAAATCATACTATATAGGAGTTTTATTGTCAACAGTTTGTATGTCTGAATAAAGGAAAATTCCGATTTGCTGCTCTCTATTACTCCTGCGCCAGCCGATAAAGGCTGCGGATGGATTCCATGACCGTATGCCACGACAGGTCGGCGGCGTAGGAGAACTTCTTCTGATAAGCCCGCCACAGCTTTTCCATATTTGGGTCGGCCTCGACTTCATCAAAGGCCGCAGGCGCGTCGGCAAGGTACTTCTCAGTACCGCGTTTCCTGGCCGTTGCAATGAGCGCCGCACGGAGATCAGTGGGGACGATACTCTGACCGTGGAGCTGGCTCAGAATGTGCAGATCATAGAAATCTCTCATGCGGGTGTTGGTGGTGGCGCGTGACACGACAGTTTCCAGCTTCTCGGCCAGAACAGTTTCCAGATTGTATGCCCAAATCTCAATGGAGCGATCCTCCAGCATCAGCTTGAAGCTGTAACGCACCTCGCGGGGCGTAATGGCGTCGCCGGTGGAAATGTCGATCTTGAGCGGCGTTATCACACCGTCAAACTCCGTTTCCATGCTGACACGGATGCCCGGATACTCGGCCTCGTCCATGATCTCGGAAATGCGCTTCACCCGGAACCCCACGCCATCGTCCACCGGTACGGAGATGATGGAGGCAATCATGTTCTCCACGTCCTCGATGCCGACCGTCGCACCCTTTACGGTCGCGTCAATGTCCATCGTGGAGCGGGCGTCAAGGCCGACCATTGCAGCCACCAGCATCCCGCCTTTAAGGATGAACTTGTCCCGATATTCCGAAAGAGAAATGCGCTCCAGAAAGCGCTCCATCATGTAATTGCGCATCAGGATTTGCGCATCTGCGGATTTGTCCTTGGAGAGATTGCGTATCAGGTCTTTGAGCTGCCGTGCAGTCTTAATCATAAGAGTACCTCCAAATACTGCCGAAGCAGTTTTTCAACACGGAACATCTGCGCATAGCGCATCAGCTTCCGCAAGTCCTTGTCTTTTCGTTTTGCGTATTGCTTGAGTGCATCCTGAAAGGTCTGCATCTCGATTCCACTGCGGCTGCGGATCAGATCGCAGATGGTACGCTCCATATCATAGACGGGAACCGGGTTGCCAAAGGGCGTGTTCATCGTGACGATCCCCACATCATGCAATTCTTTCTTGATGGTGTAGACCTTGATGCCGTCTGCTTGCAGGCTGGCAGGATTGTAGCCGGTCTTGACCGTGATGGAATACGGATTCGGCTCCCGGTCGGTCAGGTCATGGAAAAACAGCGCGCTCTCATGGGAGAATACAGCCTGCGCACAACGAAGGTGTAGCAGGTACATGGCGTCCGTCCATGCGTCGGGCGAAACATAAACGCCATGCGCGGCCTGCTCTACGCCGCGCTGCTTGGCGTAGGCGTAAAACGTGGACTTGGCAATACCGATTTCCAAAACCTGCGCGGTTTTGACGATCCCATTGTTTTGCTGAAAAAGCAGATCAAGCCGGTCGTAGGCGGTCATGTTATCACTTCCTTCTTGCTAATATTATATCCGAGATTAGCAAGAAAGTAAACAACGATTTTAGAAAAGCAAGCCGAGGCGTTCGCCCCGGCTTGCGCTTTAACTATGGATGAAGTCTTTCATGGCAGCGTTCACGTCTTGCAGCTTGCCAAGTCCCTGCACCGCCAGCAGCGGAAGTCCCATCGGGCTGATTAGAAACGCCAGCACAAGGAGGATAATGCCGTTTTTTACAGAGTAGGTAATCATCACGGCGAAAGCCAGCAGGGAGAGCAGTCCGCTTGCCAGCTTGAACACGAAGCCGGAGCAAGACAGCAGCCCCGCGCACAGCCAGACGAACAGGGACAGGATAAGCGATAGCGGCACAAGGATAATTTTCAGAATAGACATTTGACGGCCTCCTTTTCAAAGACGTTATGCTTTTCTAATATCAGAATACCATGACAGCACGCGCTTTGCAACAATGCGGGGCTTTTGTGCGGACAGGGGCGGCGGTTATTCCGCCGCCCCTGCGACTTATTTCAGCGCCGCCAGCGAGGAAACGATTTTCTCTGCCGCCGTCCATATCCGTTCCTGACTTTGCTGAATGTCCTCCAAATCGGCCTCATAGATGCGGCCCGTTTCATGGGCGCGGCGGGTGAGCTGGTTGAGGTTGTTGCTGGAATACCGAAGCAGGGACACCAGCTCCCGCAGCTCCGGAAGGTCGAGCTTCACCACATATCCGTCAATCGCCATCTTGCGGAGATACGCCGCCATGTTGGTGGTGCCGAACTGTGCCATCTTCGTTTCGATCATTTCCCGTTCCTGCGGCGTGACGCGGAATTTAAGCTGAATGTCCCGTTTGCGCTTTGCCATCGCTCAGCGCTCCGGGGCTTTGGACTTCGCCGAAATTTTCGGCGAAGTTGTTTCAGGCGGCTTTTTCAGCTTGTCCCGGACAGAGGCTTTCTGCCGCTCCTGCGCGTAGGCTTTGCGGGTCTGGCTGAGAAACAGATCGACCAGACCGGGATGGCTGTTGACGGCCAGATAGCAGTTGCGGTCAGTACCCCATGCGTCAGGATTGGCGGGGATGGACATGGCGTTTGCCCATGCCCGGTTGTCGGGAGAATAGCGCCTGTCCCAATCCGCTTGACAGACGGTGATGGCAAGGATATGAAACGCGCGGTCATAGCCGAACTGCTGCACCACCTGATCGACCGCCGCTGTATCCAGCCGGTTATCCCGGTAGTGGTCACGGATGGCGGTTTCAATCGCTTCCTTGCAGGCCGTGTTCGCTTGATTGGATGCGCGGTAGGCGGCAAGCTCGTCATGCTCTCTGGCATAGGATGCCGGGTGCTTGTAAACGGGGAGATTTTTCATTATCGTGCCTCCATTTCTTTCTTGTGGGGCTTTTCCGGTGCGCCATGAACAGGCGGCGCTTTCAGCCTGTCCAGAACGGAAGGCCGCGCCGATTTTGCAATCGCCTGCTCAGGCTGCGGCTGTCCCTTGCCGTCCAGATTCAGCTCCATATCCAACTCAATGAGCCGCGCCGTTTTCGCGGCCAGCTCCTGCTCCTGCGGAAACGGCTTACCGACCTCGGCCTTTGCCGCCGCCTGCTGGTTATAGAGGTTTTCAAGCTGCTCCTGAACGCTGCGCAAACGCTCCGGCATTTTATCCAGCGCGTTCTCGATGCGGACAAGGTTGCCTCTGGCATCCGAACCGAGTTCAACGCGATGGGTCATCCGGCCTTTCAGCGTCAGCGTGTACGTTTTCCACATGGAATCAAAAGCAACGGACATGGTAAAGCCGCGATAGCTGCCGATCTGTACCGGGTCTTTGCCCTTAACCTCCTTGCAGGTGTCCAGCAGCGCGGCACCGGCGTTTTCCTTATCGGTGAGCCGGTCGCCGCGAATCTCCATGCCGACAAAGCCCTCTGCCGGGAGCGGATGCGCTGCGAGGGTCTGCATATCCGCCTCCAGCCCACGAACAAAGCCCTTGTGTTCTTCTATCTTTTCCGGAAAGTATTTCAGCAGACTGTCCTCCAATCGGAATTGCTTGCTGTTGTGGTCTGCCTTCATAATTTTTAGCTTGGACACCTCAATGTCCAAATCCATGCGCTCCTTGATGCGGGGATCACCGGCACACAGCGCCTTGATCTCCGCAAAGGACAGCGCCGTAGCGTCCACGTCCTCGCAGGAGCGAACCGGGGATTTTGAGGTCATGATCTGAGAGATGAATTTCTGCTTATTTTCCACCGTTTGCCAGAGGTAGGCGTCAAACGTCCCCTCGGTCACATAGCGGCAGACATGAACGAGCTTGTTCTGATTGCCCTGACGCTCAATGCGGCCTTTTCGCTGTGTGAGATCACGAGGACGCCACGGGCAATCCAAATCGTGAAGTGCGACCAAACGATCCTGCACGTTGGTTCCTGCGCCCATTTTGGCCGTGCTGCCCATCAGGACGCGCACCTGACCACTCCTGACTTTTGCGAACAGTTCCCGCTTTTTGACCTCCGTGTTGGCGTCGTGTATGAACGCGATTTGTTCCGGGGGCATACCGGCGTCAATGAGCTTTTGGCGCACATCCTCATAGACCGTGAACGGCGTGTCAGAGCTTTCCTCCAATGAAATCGCGCTCTCCAGCGCATGAATTTCCGGGCTGTCCAGCGTACCGGGGGAAGCCTTTGCCGCCCGCTGCGAGGGCGTGGTCTTTGGCGTAGAAATGTCGCAAAACACAAGCTGTGTCAGTTTTTCCTCCTCGCCGTCACGCCAGTATTGGAGAATGTTCGCCACACATTGATTGACCTTGGTGGTTTCCTCGTCGGGGAGCATGGGATTGATGATGCGCTGGTCAAGCCCCAGCTTGCGTCCGTCCGAGGTGATTTTGAGCATATTGTCCACATCCGGGCTGACCGCACCGCTGTGTACCTTGGACGCTCGTTCCGAGAGGGCTTTCACCATGTCCTGCTGGATCTGCGTGGATTTGGTGGCGATGGTGTGATACGCAACCTCCGGCGTGGGTAAGTGGAGCTGATCCGCCGTTTTGATGTCGGCAACCTCTTTGAACAGATTCATCAATTCGGGTAAGTTGAAAAACTTTGCAAAGCGCGTCCTTGCCCGGTAGCCGGTTCCCTCCGGGGCAAGCTCCAGCGCGGTGGTGGTTTCACCAAAGCGGCTTGCCCAGCAATCGAAGTGGCCCATACCCATCTCTTGCAGCCGGTCATGCTGCAAATAGCGCTGGATGGTATAAAGCTCTGTCATGGAGTTGGAAACCGGGGTGCCGGTGGCAAACACCACGCCGCGCCCGCCGGTCAGCTCATCCATGTAGCGGCACTTGGAGAACATATCCGAGGATTTCTGCGCATCGGTGGTGGAAAGCCCTGCCACGTTGCGCATCTTTGTATAGAGGAAAAGATTTTTATAATTGTCCGACTCGTCCACAAACATCCTGTCTACGCCGAGCTGTTCAAAGTAAATCACATCATCCTTGCGGTCGCTGGCTTGCAGCTTTTTCAGCCGCGCCTCCAGCCCCTTTTTCGTGCGCTCCAAGCTCTTGATGGTAAAGCTGTTGCCGCCTGCGAGCTTGGTATCCTGAATGCCATCGGTGATTTCCTCAATCTGCTGATGAAGGAGCCGCTCCTGCCGCTCCGGGCTGATGGGGATACGCTCAAACTGCGAGTGGCCGATGATAACAGCGTCATAGTCGCCGGTGGCGATACGGGCGCAGAATTTCTTGCGGTTGTGGGTTTCAAAGTCCTTCTTGGTAGTGACAAGGATGTTGGCCGAAGGGTAGAGCCGCAGAAACTCGGATGCCCACTGTTCCGTCAGATGGTTCGGCACGACAAAAATGGATTTCTGGCACAGTCCCAACCTCTTAGATTCCATCGCAGAGGCTACCATTTCAAAGGTTTTTCCCGCGCCAACTTCGTGTGCCAGCAGCGTATTCCCGCCGTACAGCACATGGGCGATGGCGTTTTTCTGATGCTCCCGGAGGGTGATTTCCGGGTTCATACCGGAGAAAACGATGTGGCTGCCGTCATACTCGCGGGGACGAGTGCTGTTCATTTCCTCGTTGTATTGCCGTACCAGCGTTTCGCGCCGCTCCGGGTCTTTCCAAATCCAGTCCTTGAACGCATCCCGGATAAGCTGCTGCTTCTGCGCGGCAAGGGTGGTTTCCTTGGCGTTGAGGACACGGCGCTCCCGTCCGTCTGCGTCCTCAATGGTATCGTAGATGCGAATATCGCGGAGGTTCAGCGCATCCTCCAGCAGCCGGTAGGCGCTGGCGCGGTCTGTGCCGTAGGTGGTGAACGCCGCCACATCGTTGTAGCGCACCATGCTCTTGCGGGAAACCTGCCATTCTGCGGTGTACGGGACATAGCTGATCTCGATCTGTCCGCGCAGATAGCGAGGCGTTTCAAAGGTTTCGTACATGAATTGCTCGATGTACTTCTTATCAAACCATGTCGCACCCAGCCGCACCTCAATCTCACTGGCTTCAAGGTCTTTCGGCTGGGCAGCAATCAGGGCATCCACATTTCCGGCAAAGAACGGGTCGCGCGCTGCCACACGCTGCGCGGTGCGAAGCTTCTGCCGGACGTTGCCGGAGAGATATTCGTCCGCCGTCTGCCAGCCCTTTGCCCAATGCTCGCCGCCGTCCTGCAAGTCAAATGGGCCACTGTTGGGTTCCTTGTAAATGACGCCCTTCAAATCCTCAACGATCTGTGGAATCTTTTCGCTGCTGCCCATGAGGGAGGCCATAAAGTCGAGATCGACGCAGGCTTTTTCTCCGATGCAGACAGCAAGGGCTTCGCTGGCGGTATCCACAGAATCTACGCTGCGCTGCTGCTTGATGGTGCGCTTGTGGAACATATCCGCCTTGCGCTCCAGCTTTCCGTCGTCGTCCAGCACTTCCAGTGAACACAGGAGGTAGTAAGAGGAATCGTCAGAGAACGCAAGACGGTTCGCACGGTCATTGATTAGGCCATGTTTTGCGGAGAACGCATCATAGAGGCGGTTTAGCTCGGTCTGCGCTTCCTGAATCCGGCTTTCTGCGCTGTACTCGTCCATTTGCAGGGCAATCAGCTCATTCACGCAATCCCGCAGCGCGACCATGCCCTTGACACGCTCGGCGGCGGTGGCGTTCAGCTCCGGTTTGACCATGCGGCTATTTTCCCGGTAGTACACTTCGCCGCCCACCACGGTGTAGGAGTAGTTTTTCACATTGGGGTCTGCGGGGATAGACGTGTCGATCTGTTCGCCCTCGCCCAGCTCTGGCAGTTCCGCCTCCTGATAGGTGCCGCGAATGTTTTTCACGGCATCATGGAGCTGATCTGCAAGCGCCAGCCCCTCAATGGGGACAACGGTGAAGTCCTGCTTGCCGTATTGGGTGCTTTCGGAGGTCTGCCTGCCGAGGATCATCTCCGGGTGGTCAACAAAATAACTGTTGATGGCAAAGCCATCCTCGTTCTGGCCGAGGTGTACCCAATCCGGTTCGATCTCAATGGGACGGTCACGCTTTTGGAGAAAGAGAATATCCGAAACCACATCCGTACCGGCGTTGGCGCGGAACGCATTGTTGGGAAGCCGAATGGCACCCAGCAGCTCCGCCCGCTGCGCGATGTACCTGCGGACTTCGGGCGATTGCTTGTCCATCGTGTAGCGGGAGGTCACAAACGCAATCACGCCGCCCGGACGCACTTGGTCGAGGGTTTTGGCAAAGAAGTAGTCGTGAATGGAAAAACCGAGCTTGTTATAAGCCCGGTCATCTACCTGATATTGTCCGAACGGGACGTTGCCCACGGCGAGGTCATAGAAGTCTTTTCTGTCCGTTGTTTCAAAGCCCGCGATGGTAATGTCCGCCTTGGGATAAAGCTGCTTGGCAATGCGTCCGGTGATGCTGTCCAGCTCCACGCCGTAGAGCTTGCTGCCCTGCATCTGCTCCGGCAGCAGGCCAAAGAAGTTGCCGACGCCCATTGACGGTTCCAGAATATTGCCGGTCTGGAAGCCCATATTGCCGACCACTTCATAGATCGCCTTGATAACGGTGGGGCTGGTGTAATGGGCATTCAGCGTGGACGCTCTGGCCGCAGCGTATTCCTCCGGGGAGAGTGTGGCGTACAGCTCTGCAAACTCGTCCGACCAGTTTGGCTTATTTTCATCGAACGCATCTGCCAAACCGCCCCAGCCCACATAGCGGGAGAGGATTTCCTGCTGCTCCGGGCTGGCCTGTAAGCCCTCAAACTCCAGCTCTTGCAGGAGGTGGATCGCCGCCATATTTGCCCGAAACTTTGCTTTTGCGCCGCCGACGCCGAGGGCATCATCGGTGATGTGGAAATTCTGCGCGTCGCGGTGGCTTGCCGCCTTGAAGTCAGCGTAAGCGGCCTGCTCCGCAGCGGCAACGCTGGGAAAGCCCTGCCACTCGCCGTCAACGGGGATGGATACCGCAGGACGGTGTGCGGGAGGCTCGTCGATCTCGGCCTGTGAGATGGCATCATCAAAATCAGGCACGAATTCGCCCATTTCCGAAAGTGCCGCGCGCCCTTCCTGCTCCAGAATCAGATCTTCTTCCTCGCTCATGGCGGGCGGTTCAGGCTTGGCGGGTTCCGCAGAGGGCAGGTCATGCTCCGGTTCCGGGATGTGCAGCGTTTGGATTTCTATGTTGTAGGGCAAGTGCGTTTTCTCGGCAGGATAGAACGCGACGGGTTTGGTGACAGGCTGCGGCTGCTCCCGTTCCTGCTCTTCAACAAACGAGCGTATAAACGCAATGTGTTCAGCGCGGAAGATGGGAAAGCCCTGCCTGTTTTGAAAAGTTACATCGCGCAGAGATACTTCATCCGTGCCGAAATTTACGCTGTCAATGACAAACTTCCGTCCGTCAATCTCCAGCTCCATGCCAATGGGGATATACTCCTTGGCATCGGCCTCGTTGATAACATCATAGCCGTCGGTTTCATTTGGCTGCGCAAACACGAAGCTGTGTCCATGCTCCAGTAGCCGCTTTGCGGCGCTTGCCCATTGTCCAAAATCATAGCCGGTCACAGCGGTTTCGCCCATACCGGGAATATCGCGTTGCAGCAGGCGGCGATTCAAAGCGCTGGCGGCGCGTTCTGCATCCGCGCCATAAAAAAGCAGCCGTTCTCCGACACGGACACCGATGAGCTTTTCGGGATGCTCTGCACGAAGCGCCTGATATGCCGAAATATTCGGCGCAAGCTCACGACCCTGATCTGTAATTCGTGTGAGGACAGCGGAAACCGGTTCGGTTCTGTGTTCCGGCTCGTGATTGCTCTCGCTGGAGGATGAAACGACGCTGAGATGCGCGACAGTTTCATCTGCGGAATCAACGTTATAGAACTTACCATCAATTTCCACGCGCTGCCCCATAAGGTTTTGAACCGCTTGCGGCGTCTCCGGGGTTGGCTGTTCTGTGTGCTGCGCCGCAATGACGCGCTGCGGCTCCGGTTCAGAAACCTCGAAATATCTGGTGTCGAGGTAGCGTTCAAAGGAATTGCGGTCGATGCTGACAGGTTCCTGTCCGGGTGCGTTCGGTAATGTGTGCCAGACGTGATCTTCATCTACACGCGCGATAGCGCCGACTGCTGCTATGTGGTCTAACTCTATGGATGAAATGCGATCTCCAATATGATAAGTATAGCCAAGCGGTGTTGTAAACGCCGGAGGGGATAGCTCAATTCCCATATCCCGTTTGATGCCATCCAAGTAAGCAATGGCGTTATTCTGTTCTGCAAAGCGGAGAGTTTGTTCCCCATCTCCGCAGAACCGTTCCAACACCTCATCCCAAATGCCGGTAATTCCGCCCTCGCCGGGATGCAGACGAATGGAGTATCGGTCAGGTGAAAATAACCGCAGTCGCTCATTCTCATCGTAAAATTTATTCTCGCGGATGAGCTGTGCCAACCGCCGCTGTACCTGCGCCCATGTGAGCGTCACCGGCTCGGCGTTTCCTACATGGATATACATGGGAGTTTTGCTATCTTCCCAGCCATATTTTGCAGCCAGCCATGCGGCGGTGCTGCGTTCTCGCCCATGCGCCTGCATATATAGTGCGACTTCCTGCTTGCCCTTTAGGTTGTTGTGCCAATCCAGAAGCGCGTTGTCAATGTCCTCCTGTGTGATCTGATAGGGAGAGGGTGCGACCGTCGCTGCCAGCGTGGGATACAGTTCCTCCAAAAGCTCCTGATGCAGCCGGTTATGGAACGCGGGCATATCGAAGTACAGACGGACAAGCTGGAGATCATCAGATGCCGTGACAATACGACGGATAGCGTCCGCACCCTCCAGATAAGCGTTCTGGCGGTCTGAATTGCGGCAGGCATTGACAAAAGCCGTATCTTTGGAAAGCGCGTTGCCAACGGTCAGCTTGTACCCGTCAAACAGCTCCCGTACCGTGGGCTGCGGCGCGTCGGCGGCAGGATCGCGGAACACCCTCGTGCCGTCCGCGCCGAACTCTGCTTCATAAGCATTGATGGCCTGTTCTGCCTCGTGGTCGATGGACGGAAGCGTATATGCCGTGTGTTCATGGCCGGAATCGCCAATGCGCGAAATTGTTACATCATGCTTTTCCCGCAGCTTTTCAACGTATTTCTCCAAATCCTTTGCAGGGAAGCCGCACATGGTAACACGGCCTACTCCCTCCAAATTGCGGCGCGTCAGCTCAAGGCTGAGATCATCTGCAACTGCCCGCGCATCCTCGCCATACAGCTCGAAGAAGTCCCCAACCTGATACAGCACAATTTCATCGGGGTGCGCCGCCTTTACGTCGTTATAGTCGTTATAAACCGCGTTCCGCATGGCGTCCTGCGCCATTTCCTTGTCATAGGCTGCCTGCTCATCCGGCGTAAGGTAGCGATTCAACCGAACCAGCTCCGAGATGCGCGAAGCGACCTTGTTCCAATTCATCTGAATGTCTGCACAGCCGTTCTTTTTCAGCACAATGCCTTTGCTGCCGTGATCTTCATAGCTGCCGCTTTCTCTGGATACGGCATGGGTATGCCCGCCGATGCCGTACTCCTTTTTCAGAAAATCGGCATTCTCCTTGGGAGTGTGCGAAGTCTGGAAAAACGCATAGATGCGGGTCTTTCCACCCTCAAAGCTGCTCCCGTTTGCAAGAGAAGCCGCAATTTCATCTTCGGTGATAAACCTGCCGGTTTCTGGAATAGCCTCCATATCGGAGCGGAATTCCTTTCGCGGAAGGGACAAATCTTCCAAACGTGTGAGAAGTGCCTGCGACTTGTGGTAATGGAAGCGCAGCAGCGCACGGTTTTCGCGGTAAGCGTCCATGAATACCTTGTATTCCGACAGGAGCCTATCCCGGAACGCCGGATTCAGCAGATCGTCCGTCAGACGCTCCGTTTCCTCTGGAAAGCTGGTGCTATGGATATTACCCAAGCAGGACAGATACCCCAGCGACTTTGCTTCATCCGAGAAATCGTGATAAAGGTTCCAGACATCCACAGCAATACCCAGCCGCTCATAGCGCGGGGCTTCCGTGACCTCAAGATTGGTGGCAAATGCGCCGCCGTCCAGAAGCTCCTCAATACGCTCCGCCGCATCTGCCCAGCCTATCACTTGGGCAGAACGAAGATAGCGAGAGGTATCTCCGGTTGCAATATGGATACCATCGTCCCCGTACCATGCGGAAAGCCTGCCGTTATCCGTAATCAGGCCGTTGCCGCCGTAGTAAAGAGCTTTCAGAAATGCCGCGCAATCCTCTAAAGGTTTTTGCTTGGAGAATTCCGCAGCAATTTTCATCCGCGCTGCATCCGCATTACCGCCCGCGCGCAGGATGTGGTCAATATCATTCTGAGAAATGAACATAGAAAAAGCGGAGGGTGTTACACTCTCCGCTTCTGCGATGGATTGAATTTGTTCTGCCTCTGAGGGGAAGAAGGACATCTGCGCCCCAGCAGGGGCATCGAACATGGTTAGCTGAACACCAGTTCCGTGAGGATCGTTTCCTCGGCCTGCGCTTTCAGCGTGTTCATCAGCCCTACCCACTTCATCGGGTCGCTGGCTTTCAGCGATTCCGTCACGCCCGCCGACTTCATCAGCTCCGGCATCATCTGTTCCAGCCGGTTGTTCGCCGCCTCGTCGATCTCCCGCAGATGGGGGTACAGCTTCTCGGACAGCAGCAGGCTGTTCCACAGCACCGGACGATGCTCCTTCAGGTAATCCTTCCGCATCCTGCCGTACTTGCCCAGCGGGGCTTGCGGCTGCTCTGTCAGGCTCAGGTCGGGAATCAGATAATCCCCGCTGCGGGTGTAGGTCAGTTCGCTCATGGCTTTCGCTCCTTTCCGCGATTTTCTCGCGCTCATAATTCTTGATGGTGACTTCGATCTGCCGCAGCACCAGCTCGCTGGACTGGCTGATGGCCGTTCCAAGAGCGGCGACGGTCTGCGGGGTATTGAAATCAAAGACATTCAGAAAATCCTCATGCTCGAAGTAATCTCCCGGCTGCATCCCGCAGCGGGACAGCAGCGCATAGGTGGTGCTGACAACGGCGGCGTTCCGAAAAGCGGCTCCGATGTTGAACTCATCATAGTCCTCCAAAAAGGAACCGTCAACGATGCCGACAATATCGCGCCAGTTGTCGTGCCAGTATTCATCTACAAGCTGCGCCGCCACACGCTCCATCTGATCGGCAAGTCCGTTTTCACCGGAAACGTCGAAGCGCTGTTCCAGCGCCGCAGATACCACCTCACGATGCTCCTGCCGGTATTCCCAAAGATAAGGGCGGCGAGAGTTCTCGCCGCCGCTGGTATCGGAAACATCGAATACATATCGGAGTTTGGGTTGGTCGCTGCTGGTATCCACAAGGGCGATGCCCTTGCTGCCTCGCCGCACATAGCGGCGCATCTGCTTATTCCAAAGATCGTATTCCGCGCAGGCCGTGGCTTCCGGGCGCTGGGCGAAAATCATGAGCTGTTCATTGTAGGGGTACTTATACAGCCTTGCGGCGGTGGTCAGAAATGCCGTCCACTTCTGGTAGCTTCCCGTGATCTGCTCCGCCGTGCGGTCTGCCATCTGCGCATAGAGCTGTACTTTACTCGGCATCCATATCCTCCTTTTCAAAATCGGGGAACAGGTCGAGCGCGTCATATTCTGCGTCGCTCATCCTGCGCAGCTTTGCGATGGCGCTGTCCGTCAGCTCCCGCAGCTCCGTTTCATCCGCAGCGAGGTAGCCGCGCATTTCCTCCAGCGCCGCGATCAAGCCCGTGCGGGTACCGGTGTTGTAGAGGCTCATAAGCTGGCGTTCTTCAAAGGTGATGTTCATATCAAAGCTCCTTTTCCGCGCTCTTTTTGGGCGCTGTTTTGTGTGGACGTTCTTGGGTCGGTTGGCTTTTGAGCTGCTCCAGCACAGACTTTTTCTTTTCCCGGTGTGCCGCCTCTGCCAAATCCATCAGGGAGATGGACATACCGGCCTTGACCTGTGCTTCAAGGTCGGCGACGGTGGGCTGTTTGGGGCCGTTGTTGATAATGCCGTCGATCATGCCGTAATCATCCTCCATCGACATTTCGGCGGCTTTCAGGTAATTCTCCGGTTTCTGAAAGGCGGGCAGCTCCTGAAATCCCATGCTGTCACAGTAGTGATAGGATACCTTGCCGTCCTGTTTCAGCGCAACGATGTCGCTGACGGAGAGGCTGTGTCCCACAAAATCGCCGGGGCGCTCGTCGTTGAAAATGTAGTAGAAGTTTTCAAGGATTCTGCCGGTATCATCGTCCGGGTACACCTCGCGGGTATAGATGGCTTCATAGTTGGCAGGGTCAGGCGGCGCGGCCAAACTGCCGAGGTTGGCAAAACGCAGCTCCACCGGCGCATCCCGGCGTAGCTGGTAGATCGCCATAGAATCGGTGGGACTGTTCAAAAAGCGCTGCTCCACATCGCGGGGAGGAATATGGCCTTTGACCGCATCCCAATCCGGTCTTGTGATCCCGAACATTCCGTCGTGCTTGATGATGTCTTCGGCCTCAAAGACCATTTCCTCGGCGTTGTCGGGATAGAGCATATAAACCGTGATGTCATGCTCCAGCAGCTCCACCGCCCGATCCTTGGAAAGTGGGAGCATATCGCTATCCAGATACCCATAGCTGCGCATATCGTCCACCGTCAGCGTGGGGTCAGGCATCGGGACGGCCTGTTCCAGCTCCGGGAGCATATTATCTGCCGCATCGGTGGGAACAGCGACTGCGCCGGTGATCTGTTCGCTGTCCAAGGGCGGCGTAATCTGCGCCTCCTGCAAGTCCTCCAGAATTCTCATATCTGCAAATGTCACCTTGGTTGGTGTCATGCCCTGAATGGCAAATACCTCCGTTCGGACAGCCCCGGCAACAGATGCAACCGGCGAATCTTCAATGGCGCTGCTGTCAATAACACCGCCATCCAGCAGCTTTTTGCTTTCCTTGTCGTAGAGCGAATAGTCCCAACCGCCGTCTGTATGCTGCACATGGAGATATACCGAGCCATCCACAAGATAAAGCGCTTCGTCTGTTTGTGTGGCGCTCACTTCTTCACGATTGACGCCGCGCTCCTTGCAAATCTCCGCAAAGTGCCGGTCAATGTCCGTAATCAGCTCGGAGGCAGTCTTGTTGATGGTTTCCAGACTGGCGCGAAGCTCTTTCAGCTCCTTGCCCTTTGACCATGTGGCGATATAGCCGAAGCTGTTTTCGCCCGTTTCAATGCCGTAATACTGGCAGACCGCATAGGAGATGCTTTCGGCCTCGACCTCCTCGGTGTTGCGGCTCTTTTCGCCGGGGACAAGGATCGTCTCACCATCGTCCGCAAGCTCCGTCATGTGTTCGTAGTCGTGGAGCTTGGCGTGGGCAATCTCATGGACGGCGGTGCATACCGTCTGCACCTCACTCATACCGGCGCGGATGGTTATGCTCTGCGCCTTAATGCTGAAAAAGCCGTCCGTATCCCGCGCAACGGGCTTTATCTCCATCGGAACGGGAGAAGCACGGCGCAGCGCCTCCATGAAAACCTCATACTGCTGCACATTGCCGCTCAGATCGGCGGCAAGCTGGGGCAAGGGCTTTCCCGCAGTCTGTGACACATCAAAGACGGACACCACCTTGAACATAGGAATACGGATTTCCTTTTCCTCAATGATGGCCTTGCCGTCTGCATCCAGTATCGGCGCATTGGTTTCCGGGTCGGTCTTGATTTCCTCGACCTTTTTCTTATAGGGAGTGGGAGCGATGATGCGAATGCCTTTTTCGCCTTTCAGGACGTTCCTGCCGAACTGATCGCGCCACTTGTTGAAGCCCGCCACATGGGTGGCGTCGGGGCGCTGCATATAGATGAGCATGGTATTATTGACCGAGTAGCGGTGAAAGCGGCTCATGGTGGCAAGGTACTTCCGGTACTTATCGCTCTCGAACAGCTCCTTGATGCCATTTTCGATGCTGTCAACGATCTCCCGCATCCGGTCTTTGTTGGTTTGCTTTTCAGCCATGATGATCTCCTTTCAGAAAAAATAGCGCCCCTGCGCAGAAGAAAACACATCCTGCACAGGGGCGATTCTCCGCAGATAGACGTTGTTTTTGAGCTTGCGGATAGAATGACGCAGCCCCTTGTGCTTCCGCATGGAAAAAGCCTTGCGGCACGGGGCTTTCCCAGTCTCTATTTGCGGAGGTTCCAGTATTGTTTACGCTTCCGTTTGGCGTCCTGCTTTCGACGCTCCTGCTTGGCGCAGGCGGGGCAATATTTGGTGCGATTGGAGGAAGAATAGACCGGCTTACCGCAGACGGCGCAGCGCTTTCCCGGCCTTTCCCGCATCACGTCGGCCAGCAGCTCATGGTCGGCGGGAAGTACCGCGTTTCGGAACCAGTTGCACAGCAGCGAGTAGGAAATACCCTGTACGCAGACGCAAGGCTCTCCATCATCCAGCGCGAGGCAGTTGCCGTGATCGTAATTACAGCAGAGCTTCCGAATGAGCTTCTTGGCGCGGCGGAGCTGCTTGTGATCCATACGCGGCGCATCAGCCATTGTCGAACACCAGCTTATAGCCCGTGTGCTGCCCATCATCCTCCAGAAGAACGACGGCATCATAGGTTTTCCCGGTTTTTTCCGAGTAGCAGCCTTTCAGCGGGGCGCGGCCATTTTTCAAAAGCGCAGCGGCAAGAGATTTCGTCAGCGTCTTTTTCTTGGCGGTGAAAAAGCGGCTGTTTTTCCAGAGAACAAAGGAACAGGCACGGTTCTCGCAGAAAAAGCCTTTCGGTGATTCCGTCACCTCGGCTCCGCAGCGGGGACACTTGCCGACCACCTCACGCCCGGAGGGGAACAGGACTTCCGCACCGGGGATGGGCTTGTAGGTCTGCACCAGCTCATTCAGCATGGCGGCGATCCCATCCATGAAGCTGTCCGGGGCGATTTCGCCGCGCTCGATCTCTTTCAGGCGGTGCTCCCATTCAGCGGTGAGCTGCGGAGACTGGAGCTGTTCGGGCAGAACGGTGATAAGCGCCGTGCCGGTGGAGGTGGGCAGCAGATTTGTGATCTTTTTGGACTTCCTGCGCTCCACAAAACCGGAGGACACCAGTTTTTCAATGATACCGGAACGGGTCGCCGGGGTTCCGATGCCCTTGCGCTCGGCATCATCTGGCATATCCTCCTTGCCTGCGTTCTCCATCGCAGCCAGCAGCGTATCCTCGGTGAAGTGCTTGGGCGGCGTGGTTTTTCCGATCTTGACCGATGCGGCAGATACGGAAAGCGTCTGATTCTCCGTTACCACCGGCAGCGCGGGCGCTGCCTCTGCCTGCTCCTGCTCATAGCGCTTCCAGCCGGGAGCAAGGACGGTTTTGCCCTTGGCGGTGAAGCTCTGACCGGCACAGTCCACCGTAATGACCGTTTCTGCGTAGCGATGTGGTTCATCCACCGCACGAAGCAAGCCCCTTGCCGCCAGCTTCAGCACCTCGCGTTCGCCCAGCGGCAGAGAGGCCATATCTACCTTTTCCGCGCTGATGGTGGGAACAATGGCGTGGTGATCGGTGACTTTTTTACTGCTGCATACCTGCTTGGCGCAGATGGTCAGCGGCTTCTCCATGCCGCAGACAGCGGCAGCGGCGGCGACAAGGCCGGGGACGCTGCCCTCCATATCGTCGGTCAGAAAGCGGCTGTCGGTGCGCGGGTAGGTACAGAGCTTCTTTTCATAGAGCGCTTGGAGATAATCGAGGGTCTGCTGAGAGGTGTAGCCGAGAACGCGGTTGGCGTCGCGCTGGAGGGAGGTCAGGTCATAGAGTGCGGGCGCTTTCTCAGATTTTTCCTTGCGCTCCACGCTTTTGACGGTTACTGCCTTGCCCTTGCAGGTGTTGGCGATAGCGTCGGCGTCCTTTCTGTCCTTCATTCGGCCTGTCGTGGCGGGAAAGCCGCAATCGAGCTGGGCGGTGTAGAACGGTTCTGCCACAAATGCGGAGATCTCCGCCTCGCGCTGTACCAGCAGCGCCAGCGTGGGCGACATGACGCGCCCGATGTTCAATGTGCGGCCATACGTCAGGGAGAAATACCGCGTGGCGTTGATACCAACCAGCCAATCAGCCTTGGCGCGGCACAGGGCAGATTGATGCAGGCCGTCATAGTCGCGCCCAGACTTAAGCTGCTGGAAGCCGCTGCGGATGGCATCATCCTCCATTGAAGAAATCCAAAGCCGCAGAATCGGCTTGGCGCATCCCGCAAGGCAGTAAACCGTGCGGAAGATCAGCTCACCCTCGCGCCCAGCGTCGCAGGCGTTGACCACCTCTGCCACACTCTCCCGGCGCATCAGCTCCCGCAGAATGTCAAACTGCTTCTGCTTGTCCGCACGGACGATGAAGCGGAACGAGGTAGGAATGATGGGCAGCGCCGCCAGCGTCCATTTGGCATCATCGGCATTGTAAACGGCGGCGTCGGCCAGCTCTGCCAGATGCCCGAAACACCACGACACGATGTACCCGCCGCCCTCCAGATACCCGTCATGCCGTGATTTAGCGCCCAGCACGGCGGCGATGCTCTGCGCCACGGAGGGTTTTTCGGCGATCACAAGGCGCATGGTGCAGCCTCCATTCTCTTTACGTCACGGTAGCAGGGGCGAACGCAGCTCTGTCCGAAGCGCTTGCAGCCGTAGCAGAAGTGTTCCTTGGCAGCGTCGGGAGGGCTGTCCTCCCGCGCTGCTTTCGGCTTCTGCATCATCAGGCGTTCCAGCGGATTGTTAGTGAAATATCTCATGCGTCTGTATCCTCCGTAGTATCCTGTTCCGGTTCGTCCTCATACGGCTCAAACTCGTATTCGTCCTCGCCGTAGTCATAATCGTCCAGATCGGCGCTGCCCTTGGTCTGCGGCTTGGCCTTTTTCTGCTTGAAGATGTAGAACGCTGCACCGCCGCCCAGCGCGACGATCAGCAGGACGACGAGGATGCCGCCCACGCCGCTCTTTTTCTCCGGTTCCTCGGCGGCGGGTTCTGTCGGCTCGGTGGGGACTTCGGGCTTTGCCTCCTTGCCCACGCACTCGGTCATGTTGACCGCGCAGACGGGGCAGGATGTATTGACCGTACCGGCCACGCATTTTGTGGTGCAGGAGCAAGTGGCGGGCGTTTCTCCCTCGCCGGTCAGCGCCATCAGGTCAGCCTCATCCACCTGATTCAAGAAGTGGACGGTTTCTTCGCCCTCATCGTCGCGGTCAATAATCATGTAAAATACGTTACCATTCTTGCTTTCCAACGTAATGAACTGTTTTCCTGCCTTGGTGCTGGAGCCAATATCGTCGATCAGCGTCAGATTACCGTCCGGTGTCAGCGCGTCGCTGCCGCCCGTCATGCTGCCGAGAAGGAGCTGCCAGAGGTCGGCCAGCTCTTTTTCATCAAACGGAAGCGTAATGCCGCCGATGCTCACGGTGCTGTCGGCGGCGTCGGTGACGGTCAGATAGCTGCCGTACACATAGCCCACACGGGCAGGCAGCAGGATTTTTACCCAATCGCCGTCCCTGCCAATCACATCGACCACCGTGCCGTTGGGGAGCTGCGTAAACGCGGTGTTGTCCAGTCCCGCGCCGGTGCGGACATTCAAGTTGCCGCCGTTGGTCGTGACCGTGCCGATCTGTTTCGCTTTCTGTGCGTCTGCGGCGCTGCTTTCGGCGGCAGGCAGCGTATCATCGGGATAGTCGCCGCCGCTGGCAAAGGCGGAAACGGGGAGAATCCCGATACACAGGAGCATCAGCAGCAGACTGATAAAAATGCGTGGTGTGTTCTTAGTCATGGTTCAACGCCTCCTTTTCCGAAGTGGCCGGTGCAGGCGCGGCCTGCATACGGCGGAACAGCTCGGCAAACTGCTCCATCGTCATGCCGTTCTCGCGCACCATGCCGATGATGTCGGTGTCCTCCAGCTCACGAATCTGCTTTTCCAGCTCGCGGTTGCGGCCTTGCAGATCGGAGATTTTGCCTTTGTTCTTCTCCAGCTCCCCACGGAGCTTCATGATTTTCGGGTTCATATCGTTCACTCTCCTTTACGGCAAGCGCCCATAGCGGTAGAAATGGGACTGCCAATAGCTTGAATTTAAGTTCGCATAAGAGATCGGGTCGCCACAGTGGATCATCATATTGTTGCCGACGTAGATACCCACATGGCTGACACCGGGGGTATCATACGTTCCGGTGAAAAACACCAGATCGCCCGGTTTGACGTTGGCAGAGGATACGGGGGTACAGATGTTGCAAAGTCCCTGCGCGCCCAGCCTGCCCACATCCCAACCGGAATGATTGATGACCCAACTAACGAAGCCCGAACAGTCAAACGAGGTGGAGGGACTGCTGCCGCCCCAAACGTAGGGGTAGCCGAGATACTTTTCCGCTTCCTTGATGATGGCGGCGAATACCTCATCGTCCAGCGCCTCCGGGGGAATGTCGTAGTCGGTATAGCTGCCCTCCACATACTTGCCGATGTAGCCTGAACCGGGGAACAGGTCGGGACGGTTGCCGAGGGTGGCCATATAGGTGGCGTACATTCCGAGCTGTTCCTCGCTCATAATGTAGACGGGAACATGAGAGAGGTTGAAGTTTTCCAGCGTGACCGTGCAGATGTAGTAGTCATACGGCACCTGATAGGTGTCCGTATGGGTGTTGCCGTCCGCGTCCGTCCATGTGTCGGTTTCTGTGCGGTAGCGGGTTTCCACCACCACATCCTCGGTCAAAATGTACTGGCGGTCAAAGAGCATTTGAAGCGTACCCTGCACCTCACCCAGCGTCCATTCCCCTTGATGCAGCGCCGTAATCATGGAAATGAGTACATAGGGGTCATGCTCGATGGTGTCCAGATCAAAGTGGTACTCATCGTAGTCATGGGTGCTTTCGTAGGTGTCGAGGTAGCGCTGAAGCTCTGCTTCCATTTCGCAATACTGCGCCTCCGCACCCAGCATATCGGCGTCCTGCGACGGATAGGTGCTGGCCGCGATCCCGGAGCCGACGCCATCCATTATCACCGAGCAGGAGGACAGGCCGTTGAGCAGAAATGCCAGCATCAGCAGAATTGCGGCGGCAATGGCAAAGCCGCGCCGGTGTTCCCACACATATTTGCCCGCTTTCTCAGCCTTTTCAGCGGCTTTTTTCGCGGCCTTGGCGGTATTCTCTGCCGCCTTTGCCGTAGTCTGCGCCGCCTGATTGTGCTTGGCAGCGGCATACTGCTTCTTAATTGCCTGCTTCTGCTGCCACTTGGAAACGGGATTGCTGGTGGGGCTGTCGATCTCTGCTTTCTTCTGGAGCGCGTCAAGATTGGCTCGTTCCAGCTTTTTCTCTGCACGGATGGCAGCACGATAAGGCTTGAGCTGATGGGCGCGGTGGGCAGACTGCACCAGCCGCCCGCCGCTCTCCACGGCTTGCTCTACCTTGTGCGCAGCCTCCACGCCCACATTATCGTCCTCGCTCTGCCGCACCTCCCGGTGAACCTGAGAGAGAACAAAGTTGGCGGGGGCATCCTGCACGGCATGGGTCAGCTTTGAGGGCGGCTTTTTTTTATCCACTTCCTCAAAACGGAGCTCCGTTTTGACCTTGCCGGTGGCAGGATCAAAGCCGCGTTCCTTTTTGACCACGGTTTTCTTGGGGATTTTCGCCTGCGCCTTATCCGCCTTGGCCTCCGCTTTTTTCACCCGCTTGATGGGCTTTTCCAGCTTCGGCTCGGCAAGATCGGCGTCGGAAAACTGCAAACGCGGTTCTCTTTTCATGCCGACGCCACCTCTTGCGGTTTGGTTGTCATGACGCGGTACAGCTCGGTGTCCTTCGGGAAGTGGTCAATGAAGGGCAGGATCGTGTTGCCGTAGAACAGCAGCCCCTCGCCCTCGCCGGAGTGGGTCACATAAGAAAGCTGATGCGGCGAAATGTTGAGCTGCTTTGCGAGAATCTGCCGGTCGCCAGCGGCCTGATTGAGCATATAGATGAAATCGCTGTTCTCAAAAATGTTCTCAACCTCGCGGCTGGATAACAGGTCTTTGACATTTTGCGTGATCCCTGTGGGGATGCCGCCCCATTTGCGATAGCGTTTCCAGATTTCGACACTGTACGAAGCCGTCTGTTCCTCCTTCAAAAGAAGATGGAACTCGTCAAGATAGTAGCGGGTCGTTTTATGGGCGGCGCGGTTGATGGTCACACGGTTCCAGACCTGATCCTGCACCACCAGCATCCCGATTTTTTTGAGCTGCTTGCCCAGCTCCTTGATGTCGTAGCAGACGATGCGGCTATTCACATCCACGTTCGTGTGGTGGTTGAACACATTCAGAGAGCCGGTGACGTAGATTTCCAAAGCAGTGGCGATGTACTGCGCTTCCTTTTCATCCTGCGCACGGAGGGCGTTATACAAGTCCTCCAGCAGCGGCATATTCTCCGGTTTCGGGTCATTGAGGTAGCCCCGGTAGACGATGCGCACGCAGCGGTCGATGATGGTCTTTTCCACAGGGGCAAGCCCATCCTTGCCGCCGACGATCAACTCGCACAGCGACAGAATGAAGTCGGATTTCAAGCTCAATGGGTTATCATCGTCGCTGTAATCCAGATTCAAGTCCATCGGATTGATGTAGCAGGGCGAACCGTCGTAGCCCTTGCCGGTGGGCGACAGCTTAATGACCTGTCCGTGCAGGCGCTCCACCAGCGGCGTATATTCGCCCTCCGGGTCACAGATGATGATGTCATCCTTGGGGCAGATGAGAAACGCATTGGTGATCTCACGTTTTGCCGAGAATGACTTGCCGCTGCCGGGAGTGCCTAAAATCAGGCCGTTGGGATTTTTCAGCAGTTTCCGGTCTACCATGATAAGGTTGTTGGACAGGGCGTTGATGCCGTAGTACAGCGCCTCCGAACCGCTCTGGAACAGCTCCTGCGTGGTAAAGGGGACGAAGATTGCCACGCTGGATGTAGTCAAGCCCCGCTGAATCTCGATCTGATTCAGCCCCAGCGGGAGACTGCTCATCAGTCCTTCCTCCTGCTGAAAGTCCAGCCGGGTCAGCGCACAGTTATACTTCTGCGCGATGCTGGAGGTCTGGAAGATGTTGTTGTCAAGCTGCCGGGGTGTGTCCGCCGTGTTGAGAATGAGGAAGGTCAGCAGAAACATTCGCTCATTGCGGGACTGCAAATCCTGCAACAGCTTTTTGGCTTCTGCGCCGTAGGTGGCAAGGTCGGATGGGATAATGTCCATATCGTACCCGGCGCGGACGGCCTTCTTCTGTTCCTCGATTTTGGACTTGTCGAGATCGGTGATCTTGCGCTTGACGGTCTTGATGGCGTTGACCTGATCCACGGACTGCACATGGAGATTGACAAGGACGCTGCTCTCCATATCCAGAAAATCGGCCAGCATCCGGTCATTCAGCTCCGGTGCCAAAATCTGCACGAAGCTGATCGCACCCAGCTTTTTGCCCATGCGGAACATCCTGCCGGTCTTGAACTCAAAGGAGCTGGGCGCGATAAAGTCCTTGGTGGACAGCCCGGAGGGAGCCAGCCAGTCCCACGAGAAGCGGAACGGTTCCTGCTCGTCCATCCGCAGGATGTCGTGCATAACGTGCAGGCGCTCGAAGCCGTTCAGCGGCGCAGCCACAACGCCCAACCGCTTGAAGTTGTTCAAAAGGTCGGTTTCGATGCGCTCCAAACGGGGCTTGGCGGCGCGGAGGTTGTCGGCCTCAACGCCGAACGTGAGATACTTGGTCTTAATCAGGCCGTTGTTGCCGCGGGCAAGCTGGTTTTGCAGCATACCGGCGTACTCGGCGCGGATGCCGTCAAATTCGTCTCCGCAGGGCGGGATAGAAATGCTCCGTGCAAAGGTTTCCTGCGAAGCCGAGAGGTTCACAAAGGAAAGCTGGAATTGCACGGAGCTGTCAAAGTAGTTCAGGAAATCGCACCACGCTTCAAAGATGGCGGTCTTGTCCTCATTCTGCGAGAGCTGGTAGTTGATGTCCTGATACTGGATCGTTTTGGTGTAGCGCGTGTCGGTCACACGGCAAATGCCGTCCGGCCACATACGCTGATACGGGATGCTGTCCTGCGCCGATTTTTCTTTCTTATCCGTTCGGTTCGCTCTTGCGATGGCGGCTTCGATCTGTTTTCGTTCGGCGTGGGTCAGCTTTTTCTTTTCGGACAATTTGATACACCTCCCGGTCTAACTGGTTTTGCCGCTCCAGAACGGCATAAAAATTGTTGGTCTTATACGGACGCTGCTTCGGCCGCTGGAAGCACACACGGTAGATGTTGCGGATGACGACCTCCAGCGGCTGACCGTTCTTTTCATACATGGCGAACAGCATGGCCGGGATCATCACCACCATCATCACCATGGCGGCGGGGCTGGTGCCGATGCTTCCCTTGAGCAAGAAGAAAAGCGGTACGCCGATGAGCGCGCCGCTTCCGAAGCAAATGAGCTGCCGTTTCGTGAGATTGAACAGCACCTTGGTCTTTACTTTGGTTAAGTCCTTTGGGACATTGACATAGGCCATAGAAATCCCCCCTTTACAAGAGCTTTTCATATCGAAGTTTCATCTGCGCCGGATACAAAGCGGAGGCGGGCTTACGGCTGCCTGTCCAGCATTTGCCGCCTGCCATGCCTGCGCAGCTCCAACCAGCGGCGCGGAGACTGCTGCCGCTCTCGCTATCCAGCGTATAGGTGATGATTTTGCGGTATCCCATCGCCTTTGCCGCCCGCGCGGATGCGGCATAAAGGATGCTGCAAGCGTTCTTCTCACCAGTGGTGCAAAGGCGATTGACCTCCAATGTCCAGCCATCATCCAGATACCGGCTTACCGGACGGCCTACGATTGCAACACCGACAAGCTCTCCATCCTTGGCACAGCCGATGGAAAACTTATGCCCCGCAGTTGCCTTATGGTGCCGGTGATGCGCATTGACAAATGTGTTCGCTGCTGCAAGGGTAACGGGCGTGAGCGTCAGCATGGTATCACCCCCGTTAATGCGCATTGAACACGGACTTGGCAAGGCTGCTCGTTTTGAACAGGCAGAAGCACAGCAGCACCGTGTAGCCCATGCAAGTCCAGATGGCGTAGATGATGTCATCCACAAGCGCGATGTTCTGCACCAGAACGGCGTAGATGGCAACGCAGACGATAATCAAGAACGCTTGGAAGCCCAGCGCCAGCAGGGAGCGGATGTAGTTTTGCCCCATGCCGCCCCATTCCTTGCCCATCATGGTCGCCATTGGGATGGGGGCAACAGAGGTGACGAGATATATTTCAATCATTCTTCCGAATGTGATAATGAAAATGCAGATGGTCAGCGCCCACATGGTAATGCCCACGAACAGCGATTGGAACCACAGGCCGAACAGCGGCCCCAGCTCCATTTCCATCAGCCGATCCTCGATACCCACCATGACGCTTGAAATGTCGATGCTGGTGTCGCCGATAATCAGCCCGGAGGCGCTGGCAACGACGCTTTGGGCAGCGTCGAACACGCCCATCACAATCGCCCATGTGTTTGTTACGATCAGGACAGCGGCAGCGGACTTGAACGCCCACTTGAAGAATATCCATGTGTCCATGTCGTTGAGGTTATTTTTGTCGGTAATGAGCTGGATCAGCTCCAGCGTCATCACAAAGGCGAGAATTGCGCCTGCGATGGGGACGATCACGGTTTCCGACAGGTTTTGTATCATGCTGAAAATGCTGCCGTTCCATGCCTGCGGCGATAAGCCCACCTGACCGGAGATCTCGGCAACCTTTTGATTGGTTGCATCGAACATCCCGGACAGATTGCTCACGATACCGCCGATGAGCATTTCTTTCAGCCATTCCGTGATCTTATCCCATAAGAAATCCATAGGGTTGCCCTCCTTTCGGGAGGATGCCGCCAGAAAGCAGCACCCTCCGTGGATTTATGGGAAGCAAACGAGCTGCCTGATTAGCCGAACAGCCCGGACAGCAGCGGCACGAGGGTAATGCCGATCAGCGCCACGCCGCCGCCCGCCATCAGCTGCTTCATGCCCTGAGATTTTGCTTATGTGTGATAAAGAAGTAATAGAAGTGTAAAAAATTTTGCCTTTCCTATCCGATACTTGTCTTTGGTATCGGATAGGGCAGGCGGTCATTCGGGCAAGTCCACCTTGCCGACGAAAGAATAGTAAATCTCAATATCCTGTCTGCGTGTGCCGTTTTCATCGTAGCTGCACTCATGCACAACGATTTTCTCTACAAACTCACGTAAGAGGGTGTGGGTCAGTTCTTCAAAGTTCATGTGCTTGCGGACAATGTTCATAAACTTTTCTGCGTTTACGGTAGCTTCCTGTGCTTTGGAAAGCTCCGCCTGTATTCTGGCAACACGCTCTTTCAATTCCTGCTGTTCGGCTTCATAGTCTGCCGAAAGCTCCGTGAAACGCTCGTCAGAAATGCGACCGCCTACGCTGTCCTCATACAGCCGCTTGAAAATAGCGGAAAGTTCACCGATACGCTTTTCGGCAGCTTCCAGTTCCTTTTTCTTGGCGGCGTTCCGGCGTTTGCCGCCGTCCTCGTTCTGCTCGATCAGCAGCTTCATAAACCGGGCTTCATGCTTTGCCGCATAGCTCGTCACTTTCCGTAGATTGGAGAGAACGCCCGCAGTCAAAAGGTCGGTGCGGATAAAATGTGCGGTGCAGTCATGGGTGCGCTTTTTGTAGTTCCCGCAGATATAGCAGTCCTGTTTCCGCTTATCGGTCTGGTAACGCTGCTGATACATGACGCTGCCGCAGTCCGCGCAAAAGAGCATACCAGAGAACAAGCCCACTTCATCATAGCGGTTCGGACGCTTGCGCTGTTTGCGTAATTCCTGCACACGCTCCCATGTCTGGGTGTCGATGATAGGCTCATGGTGGTTCTCGAAAATTGCCTGTTTCTCAATGGGATTTTCTATGCTGTGCTTGGTCTTGTAGGACGGTTTCTCCGTCTTGAAGTTCACCAAACAGCCCATGTACTCCCGGTTTTCAAGGATATGCACCACGGTATTTGTCGCCCATTTGCACTCATAGCCGGGGTGATAGCGGCGTGTGCTGCCCGTCCTGCGGTATTCCAGCGTTCCCGGCGTTGGGATTTCCTGCTCGGTCAGCATACGGGCTATCTTGGTCGGACCGTTCCCGGCAAGGCACAGACGGTATATCTGCTTGACCACGGGTGCGGCTTCCTCGTCAATAATGAAGTTTTCGTCCTCGTCCATGAGGTAGCCGTACACGGGTTTGCTCGTAACAGGCTTGCCGCTCATGCCTTTTGACCGTTTTACAGCTTTGATTTTCTTACTCGTATCTCTCACCAGCCATTCGTTGAAAATGTTCCGCAGAGGGGCAAAATCATTGTCGCCCTGTGCGCTGTCTACTCCATCGTTGATGGCGATAAAGCGGACGCCTTTTTGTGGGAAAATCATCTCGGTATACATTCCCACCTGCAGGTAGTTTCGCCCTAACCGTGACATATCCTTTACGATAACGGTAGCCACTTTCCCGGCTTCAATGTCCGCAAGCATGGATTGAAAGCCCGGTCTTTGGAAGTTCGCACCAGAATAGCCATCGTCCGTGTACCAGCGCAGATTGGAAAAGCCGTTCTGCTTTGCGTAGGTTTCAAGGATACGCTTCTGGTTGGAAATGGAATTACTTTCGCCTTGCAGCTCGTCCTCATGGGATAGTCTTGGATAAAGGGCAGTGATTTTCTGGGTGGTCTGTCTTAACATAAAATCCTCCGTTTCCGACAGCCAGCCCCACTATTCCGT
>OHMK01000276.1_pt1 | contig 27018 bp, 20 predicted proteins | sample 1569291 | NCBI WGS metagenome assembly OHMK01 (sample SAMEA3879517, study PRJEB24766) | human gut metagenome | biome: human-associated habitat; feature: feces | place: USA | collected 1985/1987 | reverse complement strand
GGGGGGGGGGGTATGGAATGAGGTGATTTACATTGCTTCGTTTGATATTCTGATCGTCCCTGAGCAACTGCATGAAGAACAACTGGAGGCTGCATGATGGCTTCCAAGTATTCTGTATTGATGTCAGTTTATCACAAAGAGAAGCCAGAGTATTTGAAGCAAGCAATTGAGAGCATTCAAGCACAGGCACTCCTGACGGATGATTTTGTGCTGGTGTGCGATGGTCCATTGAATGATGCATTGGATGGAGTGATTTTTGCAAAGCAACAGGAGATGGGTACGGTACTGAATGTTGTTCGTCTCGCAAAGAACGGTGGACTTGGAAATGCACTCAATGAAGGCATCAAGTACTGTAAAAACGAGCTGATTGCTCGGATGGATAGCGATGATATTGCGTATCCGGATCGCTGTGAGAAACAGCTTTCCGTGTTTGACGAGCATCCGGAAGTGGGCATATGCTCCGGCATCGTAGAGGAGTTTACAACTGACCCCAATACTGTTGACGCAAAGCGAGTGCCGCCGGAGACGAATGTGGAAATCGTAGAGTTTGCAAAGAAGCGTAATCCGTTCAATCATCCCTGCGTAATGTACCGGAAGTCAGTGGTTAAAGCAGTCGGTTCGTATCAGGATTTCTATTTGCTGGAGGACTATTATCTTTGGCTGCGGATGCTGATGGCTGGATATCAAGGCTATAACATTCAGGAGCCGTTGTTGCATATGCGAGCCGGTTCAGAGATGTACAAGCGTCGGGCAGGCTGGAAGTATGCCGAAACGCAGATGAGGTTGTTCCGTTTTATGAGGGGCAGTGGATTCATTGGGAATGGTCAGTACATCAAAAGTTGTGTGATTCGCAGTGGATCAGCATTGGCTCCAAATTAGTTAAGGAAGTTTGTGTTTGAGAAAGTGCTGATGAACTATCGGCAGGTCACAGGATCTAGGTCAAATAAAAAGGGAAATGCGGCAAAAGAACGATGGAATACATACCGCAAGGCGTTGAATTTGAATCTGGCCACCAGTGCGTGGGCTTTTGTGAGATACGCAGTAAATGGCGTGATGAAGTACTATTTGTGAGCACTGCGTCGAATATGGCTGAGGAAATCAAATGAAGGTATTAATTATAAGTCAACCGGTTTTAAGCAAAACAAATAATATGGGAAAGACCTTGATGGGGTACTTTAGAGATTTTTCTCCAGACGATATATCTCAGCTATATTTGCACGAAGGTGTACCTGAAAATACAGATGTTTGTGAAAAATATTATTGCTTTTCAGATTCTGATGCAATGAAATCAATCCTGAATCATAAAATACAAGGAAAATCATTTACTAAGGAATCTGAGGTATTTAAAAAGAAAGATGCCGAAGAAGTAGCGGAAAAGGATGAAATTTATAAATTAGGAGCAGCGCATAAAGCGTGGATGCTCTTTGTACGAGATACGATCTGGAAACTGAGTTCGTGGAAGAACAGAGAACTTCTAAAATGGCTTGATCGGACTGGGGCGGATGTTATATTTTTTGCTCCTGGGGATGGGGCATTTATATATAGAATCGCTGATGAAATTGCGAGATATTTGAATAAGCCACTTATTATGGTTTGCATGGATGATTTCTTTATAAATAATCGCAATAAAAAAGAGATTCTTGGGGGAATAAGGCAAAAAAACTTTATGAGAGTCGTCAACAAGACAGCGAAAGATTGCGATATGATTTTTACAATTTGTGATGAGATGAATGATGCGTATGGCAAGCTTTTTGAAAAAAAATGTTTGACATTACATACTGTTGCAGAAAGGAAAAATGTGCAATTAGCTCAAACTGCAAGGCATGTTTCATATATAGGAAATTTGAAGTGTGGCCGGTACAAGACGTTAATTGATATAGGAAAAGCGCTTTCAGAGCTGCGAGATGAAAATGTCCCAAATGTTATTGATGTATACTCTGGAACAAGAGAATTTGACTGTATTGAACCGCTAAAAAAAGCACCAGGAATTAATTTTTGTGGAGAAATTTCGGCAGAAAGTGTATTGGAAGTTATGGCTAACAGTATGGCTGTTATTCATACAGAATCTTTTGAGCAGGAAATGATGGAGTTGGTTCGCTTCTCAGTCTCTACAAAAATCGCCGAGTCACTAATGTATGGCCCGTGCCTGATCGCTTATGGTCCAGAGGGAATCGCATCAATCGATTATCTGAAAGAAAATAATGCCGCATATGTGATTTCAAGGCCGGAAGATCTGGAAAAAGGTCTCGAGGAGATTCTGACAAATAAGGAATTACGGGAGCAGATTGTAAGAAATGCCAGAGCATTGGCGTTGAAAAATCATAACGCAGATGTAAACCCTCGAAAGGTTCGCAAATGGCTGCAAGAAGTAGTGGATAAGTCACAAAATGAAAATTCTACAAATTAATTGCGTATACGACTATGGAAGCACTGGAAAAATTACGAGAGATATCCATAAAAACATGCAGAAAAATGGATTTGACAGTGTTGTTTTATATGGACGTCGTCAGAAAGTACAGGAAGCAGGGGTTTATAAAACCTGTACAGAGTTCGAGGCGAAGGCATGGAATGTTCTGTCCCGGCTGACAGGTCATCCGTATGCTGTGACACCATTTGGAACACTGACACTGCTGCACCGATTGGAGCGGGAAAAACCGGATGTGGTGCATCTGCAGTGCATCAATGGTTACTTTGTGGATATCTATCGACTTTTAAATTATCTGAAAAAGAATCATATTCCAACCGTTTTAACGCTTCATGCTGAGTTTATGTATACCGGAAATTGCGGACATGCATTTGAATGCAATGAATGGAAGACTGGTTGTCATAATTGCCCAAATCAAAAAGAAGCAATCAATTCCACCAGAAAAGGAGCAGCTGCGTGGAACTGGAAGAAGATGAAAGAAGCATTTGAAGGGTTTGATGATCTGATCCTTTGTCCGGTTTCGAATTGGGTGGGAGAGCGAGCGACACAGTCGCCGGTACTGAAGCAGTATCCAATCCGCACCGTATTAAATGGAATTGACACAGATATATTTCATTATCGAGAAAAAGAAGCGCTGGTTCTTCGAGAGAAACTAAATGTTGGCGACCGCAAGATGATCCTTCATGTAACGGCAAGCTATACCGACCCTGTAAAAGGCGGAAAGTTTATCACGGAATTGTCCCAACGGTTGGATTCCGAAAAGTACGTGGTTGTAGTTGTGGACGGATTGAATAACCCTCCCCCAAAAGACTTTTGTGGTATCTACTATGGTCGTGCAAATGGACAGGAGGAGCTTGCGGCGTTCTATTCTGCAGCTGATGTGATGGTATTGACAAGCTATCGTGAATGCCTTCCGACCACATGTCTGGAGTCACTTTGCTGTGGTACAGAAATTGTCAGTTTCTATTTTCATGGAGATGAAGGCGAAGGAAGCTTCCCAGAAAAATACGTGCATTTTATTCCACACGGTGATATGGAACAGCTTACTGACACTGTGAAAAATGTATCTGATCATCCTGAAGAAAAGAAAATTTGTTGTGAAGCTGGTCAAAAAATATTTTCTCAAAAAGTAATGGTGGAAAATTATGAGAAAATATACAAAAAGATTTTGGAGCAGAGTACGGATTAAAATATGATTCCTTATTATGGATTGATTTTATGGACAGGAATCCTTTATGGCGGGATAAAACACGTCCGACTGAAAGATAAAAAGAAGACTTTTGTCTGTCTGGCTTTTTTGTCAACCGTGTTACTGCAGAGTCTCCGTGCGGAATATGTCGGTGGAGATATGGTACAGTATCTTCGGGGATATACAGCCAGTGCCCGGGGCGGATGGCTCGATCCCGTTTTTAACTTTGAGCTGATTTTTCGTATCCTGATTCATACACTGGCTGTATTTCATGTGCCAAGGCAGGGGTTTATTGCTATCATGTCTGTGCTATGTCAGGCCCCAGTTTTCTACTTCTTTTACAAAAGAGCAAAAAATCCGTGCTTGAGCATCTTGATCTATTTTACATTCGGCTTGTTTACGTTTTCCTTCTCAGGAATCCGGCAGATGATTGCAATAGGTCTGTTTTTGCTGGCTGTACTCCAAGCGGAGGATGAGCAGTGGCTCAAATTTACAGCATTGATTCTTTTGGCAGCAATGTTCCATAAGTCTGCGCTGATTGGGATAGTTGTATGGCCGCTTTCAAAAATCAAAGTCAAAAATCATATCGTTCATTTTTTGATGCTTGGAGCATTTATAGTTGAGATTTTCATGGCACCGGCCATTATACAAGTCGCTGCGACACTGTTTGGCAGCTATAATACGATCCAGTTTACAGGAGCATACGCCTGTTTCTTATTGTATGCTCTGATCTGGTTTATGAGCTCCCTTCTTATTCGATGTGATGCCCCGTGGAACCTGTATATAAATTGTATGTATCTAGCTGCGGCAATCCAATGCTTGGGCCTTTATCATATGAATATTGGCCGGGTGGGGTATTACTTTGCTTTCTTTGAATGCCTTTTGATTCCTGAAATGATTGAAAAAACAACCCGATCGAGAGAATTGAAACTTATGCTTTACGTTGGATGTGTGGCGTTCTGCCTGCTGTACTTCTACAAGAATACAGGCTGGGGATATCTGGGAGTCAGTCCGTATGTTCTGTTCTGGAAATGAAAGCAGAAGAAAGGGATAAGACAGTGAAAATTACATTTATATCAAATTTCCTTGGCCCGCATCAGCTTCCATTCTGTAAGGCAATGGTGAATCGTTTGGGCGAGGATTTCAAATTTGTTGCCACTGAGCCGATGACGGAGGAACGCATCAAATTAGGCTGGAGTCTGGATAAAGATACATACCCATTTGAGATAAAAGCAAATGAAAGCAATGAGCTGCAGAAAAAAGCTGAACAACTGGCTATTGAAAGCGATGTTGTGATCATTGGAAGTGCGCCGGATTCCTATATTATCCCACGTCTGAAAAGGAATAAACTGACTTTCAAATACAGTGAGCGCCCATTGAAGAAGGGCATCCATTGGAACAACCTTGCGCATATCATTTGCGGGATGTGGCTTCATCACGGACGATTCCAGTCCAAACCGCTTTATATGCTGGCAGCAAGTGCCTATACTGCAGACGATTATGCTCGTTTTGGCTGTTATCGTGGAAAATGCTACAAATGGGGATATTTTCCGGAGGCAAAAAAATATGATCCGGATGAGCTGATGAAAGGAAAACTGTCGGCTGCATCAGATGGTCTGAAGCGCCCGTGCGTTTCCATCCTGTGGGCGGGAAGATTGATCGGATTGAAACACCCGGATGCTTCCATTCGGCTGGCGGAGTCTCTCAAGGAAAAAGGTTATTCTTTCAAAATGACCCTTATTGGTACGGGTGAAATGGAAGAACAGCTCCATAACATGATTAGAGATAAGAGCCTGGAAGACTGCGTGGAAATGCCTGGCGCTATGAAGGCGAGTGAAGTCCGTTCCTATATGGAAAAAGCCGATATTTACCTCTTCACCAGTGATTTCAATGAAGGCTGGGGCGCGGTTCTGAATGAATCTATGAACAGCGGCTGCGCAGTTGTGGCAAGCCATGCGATTGGATCGGTTCCGTTTTTGATCAAGGACGAAGAGAATGGTCTGATCTATGAAAACGGAAACCAAAAGCAGCTTGAACAACAGGTTTGTAGATTGATGGATGATGCCGAGTATCGCATGAAGCTTGGATTGAATGCTTACCATACAATAGCAGATTTGTGGAATGCAGATGTGGCGGCAGAAAGACTGATTGATTTGTGCGAAAATATAATATTTGCCAAGAAAACTAAAAGTCCATATGAAAATGGAATCTGCAGCGAAGCGAAGGTGATGGAAAATGATTGGTTCGGTAAATGATTCGCTTGTAAGCATTATTGTGCCGATTTATAATGCGGAAAAATATTTGGATAGTTGTATTCAGTCTGTGCTGAGACAAACATATACAAACTGGGAATTGATTTTGATTGATGATGGGAGCACAGATAAATCAGGGCGAATAGCGGAAGAATATGGATTTGCTGATGAACGGATAACAGTTTTTCATCAGAAAAATTTGGGGGTTTCATTGGCTCGAAATCAAGGAATTGATGAAGCAACTGGAAATTATGTTGTATTTCTCGATGCGGATGATGAGCTTATTGAAGACTGCTTGGCAAAGACGGTAAACATTGCAGAAGAGACGAATGCGGATGTTGTTGCTGGAAGAAGTTGTGAGAATCAGGAACTTTTTCAAGACAGAATAATTTGGACTGGTGCAGAAGCTCTTGAAAATTCTCTAAAAGATCACTTGTTTACGTATTCCGCATGTGCAAAATTGATTCGGAGAGAATTTATTGGAAAAACTCGGTTTACTCCAGATATAAGAATAAATGAAGATAGTTATTTTGTATTTCAACTTCTCTGTAAACAAAATGTTTTTGTTTTGACAAACGATGTGATTTATTTTTATCGGGCGAATTCGGAAAGTTCATCTAGGACGGTTTTTTCTGAAAAATATTTTGATATTTTGAAAGTGTCTGATTTGAAGTACAAGAAAATTGAAGAACAATTTCCCCAAATGCATGACCTTGCTAAGAATATGCTGCTGAAGGCAAGAATGAATGTGCTTAGGATTTTGGCTGTTCGTACAAGAGACGAATACCGAGATGTAGAAAAAAAACTCTTGGAATATATTCTTGATAATAAAGAAGATTATATTCCATCGAGTAAGGAGTGCAATCAATGGATGTTTATTTTGTCACATCATCTTTTCTATGTGTATAAGTTTGCACATTACATCGTGAAATGATTGCTTAGAGATAAAATTAATGAAAAAAATAAAAAATATTTTTAAAAATAAAGTGACGAGAAATGCTAGCTGGATGATTATTGGTCGGATTTACCAGATGAGTCTGTCCTTTGTTGTCAGCATGCTTACTGCACGCTATCTTGGACCATCAAATTATGGCTTGATTAATTATGCATCATCGTTCACATCTTTTTTTTCGACATTTTGTGTACTTGGAATCAATTCGGTAATTGTTAAAAATTTCATTGATCATCCAAATGAAGAGGGAAAAACGACAGGATCAGCTATTGGCGTTCGGATGATATCAAGTATCTGTTCAGTTGTTCTTATTATGGTTGCAACACTTTTTCTGGATCGAGAAGAAAGGACAACACATTTAGTAGTATTGTTGCTGGGGTTGGGAGCAATTCCACAGGTTTTTGATACCTTGAACTACTGGTTCCAAGCAAAACTTGAATCAAAATATGCTGCGATAGCATCCGCAATTGGATACACGGTGATGATGGGTTATAAAATCTCATTGCTTGTGTTTCAAAAGAATGTGGTGTGGTTTGCAGCAGCGTCTTCAATCGAATATCTAGTGGTTGCAGTATGCCTTTATTACAATTATAGAAGGCATGGAGGACCATCTCTTTCGTTTTCGTGGAGAAAAGTAAAAGAATTGTTGAATAGTAGCCATCATTTTATTTTGGTTTCACTGATGGTATCGATTTATGGAAGTACCGACAAACTGATGCTAAAGCAAATGATGGATGAGACAGAAGTTGGATTTTATTCAACAGCGGTTACTGTATGTGGTCTATGGTGTTTTATTCTGGCAGCAATCAATGACTCAATGTATCCGGTGATATTGGAGGCATTTGAATCGGATATAAAGCTTTTTGAACGAAAGTGCAGGCAATTATATGCGATTGTGTTTTATACTTCTGCTGGAGTTTCAATATTGTATACAATGTTTGCAAAATACATCATTTTGATATTGTATGGAGAAGCGTATCTGCCAGCAATTACCCCTATGAGAATTGTTACATGGTACATTGCATTTTCTTATTTGGGAGATGCGAGAAATGTTTGGGTTATAAGTTATGACTGTCAAAAATATCTGAAATATCTATATATCGGGTCGGCAATAACAAATGTTGTAATGAACTATTTTCTGATTCCATTGTTTGGAGCTTCTGGTGCTGCGTTCGCATCAGTAGTAACACAAATTTCAACAATCATGATTTTTCCACTGTTTATTCGCAAAATGCGACCAAATGTGAAACTTATGCTTGATGCAATTTGCTTGAAAGATGTGTTTTGACTGCACATAGGAGGAAATAAAAATGTCTGCATTTAATAACGCAACCCTTATGATCACTGGTGGTACCGGTTCTTTCGGCTCCACCGTGCTGAAGCACTTTCTGGATTCTGATCTCAAGGAAATCCGCATCTTCTCCCGCGATGAGAAGAAGCAGGACGATATGCGCCATGAGCTTCAGGCAAAACACCCGGAAGCAGCCAAGAAGGTCAAGTTCTACATCGGTGATGTCCGCAACCCGCAGTCCATCAAGGACGCTATGCCCGGTGTTGACTACATCTTCCATGCTGCTGCTTTGAAGCAGGTTCCGTCCTGTGAGTTTTTTCCGATGCAGGCTGTTCAGACCAATATCATCGGCACAGACAATGTTCTGCATGCTGCTATCGATGCCGGTGTCAAGCGTGTTGTCTGTCTGTCTACGGATAAGGCGGCTTATCCTATCAATGCCATGGGTATCTCCAAGGCTATGATGGAGCATGTTATCTTTGCAAATGCCCGTGTGGCGGCTGAGCGTGGCGGTACGACCATCTGCTGCACTCGTTATGGTAACGTTATGTGCTCTCGCGGCAGTGTCATCCCTCTGTTCATCGACCAGATCAAGGCGGGCAATCCCATCACCATCACGGACCCGAATATGACCCGTTTCCTGATGAATCTGGATGAGGCTGTAGATCTGGTCATGTTCGCCTTCCAGCATGGTAATCCCGGTGACCTGTTCATCCAGAAGTCTGATGCCTCTACTATTGGTGATTTGGCAAAGGCTGTCCAGCAGCTGTTCGGTGACACTGGTACGAACATCATTGGTACCCGTCATGGTGAGAAGCTGTTCGAGACCCTGATGACCCGCGAGGAGCGTCTGCGCAGTGAGGATATGGGTCACTACTTCCGTGTCGCCGCCGACAACCGCGACCTGAACTATGACAAGTTCGTAGTCAAGGGCGAGGTCCGCACCATGGCCGATGAGTCTTACACCAGCCACAACACTACTCGTTTGGATGTAGAGGGTACCGTGAAGAAAATCATGACCACTGAGTATGTGCAGAACGAGTTGAAGGGTATTCCCAATATTTGATAATAAATATGTGCTTTCAATTGTCAATAAGGGAGAAAGATAGATGACAATAGCATATTTGATTCTTTGTCATACTGATCCTAAACATATCAGGAGATTGACAGAAAAAATCACAAAAAACACGAATGATGTTGCTTTTGTTCATGTGGATGGAAAATGTGATCTAATACCTTTTCAGCATGAATTAAAAAACAACTCGCAGGTTCAGATTCTTAAAAAAAGAGTGCCGGTGAATTGGGGTGGATATTCTTCGATTGAAGCGACAATAAATTTATTCAAAGCTGCAATTTCTTGGAGAAAACAGAGATTCGATCGCTTTGTAATACTTCAAGGACTTGAGTACCCGATAAAAACGAATCATGAAATCCATGATTTCTTTAAAATTAATTCAAGAAAAGAATTCATTTTGGCTCAAAATATTTCAGAATCTAGTAATCCAAAAGAAATGCACAAATATTCACTATATTGGAATTTGGATTCGAAAACTATGAGAGCCAAGATTGCTCGAAAAATAAACTCTCTTTTATTTCTGAAAACTGGAATGATTCCTGCTTTTAAGCCAAACTATACAAAGAACAGTAGTGGGTTGAAAATGCAAATCTATCAAGGTTGTGCACAATTCGGAGTTACCAGACAACTGGCAGAGTATATTGTAAAGTTTCACGATGAGAATCCGGAGTTCAACAAATATTTTCAAACGATGTATGCACCGGACGAATCATATTTTCATACGATAGTGTATAATTCGTCTTTTGTGAAGAATACTCCAGATGGAAAAGCTGTAACGAGGCCGAATTTGACGTGTTTTGAAAATCTGACGTACTTTGAATATCCAGAAACCGTTACGATATTTACAGAAAAAAATGATTGGCCTAAACTGAGAGATAGTGGATATCTTTTTTTTAGAAAAGCATCAAGTGAAAGCAAGGAACTGTTGGATTATATTGATGAACAACATGCGCTGAAGGAAATAGAGACAAAATAACATAATGAAAGAAAAATTGCTAATCGTCGGTGCTGGTGGTTTTGGACGCATGGTGGCCGAGCAGGCAATGCTCCAGTATGACTGCGCTTTTGTGGACGATGGACAACCTGTTGGGACGGAGGTTTGCGGTATTCCTGTTGTTGGTGGCATTGCTGGTTTGCCCGAGCTGCGCAAGAGTTATGGTTTGCTCGTGGTTGGCATTGGTAATAACAACTTCCGGGTGCAGGTATATGAGAAAGCTGCGGCAATGGGCTATACTTTCCCGAATATCATTGCACCCAGTGCCTACGTTAGCCCTTACGCCAAACTTGGTAATGGGTGTGTCATTTTGCAGAATGCCTGTGTTCAGAATGGTGCAGTCGTGGGCAATGGCGTGTTGCTGAATGCGGGTACAGAAATCCATTGTGATGCAATCGTGGAAGATTATGCGCTCATTTATGCAAATAGCGTCGTTCGCACTGGTGCAAAAGTTGGCAAGTATGCTCGTATCGGTAGCAATGTGACGGTTTGCAATTCTGCAGTCGTGCCAGATGGAGCAGATGTTCCGGATTGCACAGCGGTACGCCCGGAGGTGAGAAAATGAACATTCTGGTGACAGGTGCCAAGGGCATGGTGGGAACCGCCCTTGTGAACAACCTGAAAAATATCCGAGACGGAAAAAACAAGACCCGCAAAGAACTGCATATTGATGAAATCTATGAATACGACCTGAATTCGACCCCGGCAGAACTGGACGAATACTGCCAGAAGGCAGACTTTGTGTTCAATCTGGCAGGGGTGAATCGCCCGGAAAACCCGGAAGATTTCATGAAGGGCAACTTTGGCTTTGCCTTTGACCTGTTGAACTGCCTGAAAAAGCACAACAATAAGGCCACCATCATGCTGTCTTCGTCCATTCAGGCAACTTTGGCCGGACGCTTTGGCAACAGCGAGTATGGCCGCAGCAAGAAGGCGGGTGAAGAGCTGTTCTTCGATTATGCCCAAGAAACTGGTGCAAAAGTGGCGGTCTATCGTTTTCCGAATCTAATGGGACACAGCCGCCCCAAGTACAACAGTGCCGTCAGTACCTTCTGCTGGGCGGTTGCCAATGACGAACCCTTCACTGTCAACGACCGTAGCACCGAGCTGGAGCTGCTGTACATCGATGACTTGGTAGAAGGGATGTTTGACCTGCTGGAAGGCAAGGAGCAGCACTGCGAATTTGATGGTGTGGAAACGGTTCTCAAAGCGGATGGCCGTTACTGCTGCGTCCCCGTGACACATAAGGTCACACTGGGCGAAATTGTGGATCTGCTACAGGAATTCAAGGCGCAGCCAACGACTCTGATGATGCCCAAGATGCCAGATGGCTCCTTTGCCAAGAAGCTGTACTCCCTGTATCTGACCTACCTGCCGACTGACAAGTTCAAGTATGCTTTGAAGATGAACGTGGACAGCCGTGGTTCCTTCACTGAACTGGTGCATACCGCCGACTGCGGACAGGTGAGCATCAACATCAGCCGCCCGGGCATTACCAAGGGGCAGCACTGGCATAACTCCAAGTGGGAGCTATTCATTGTGGTGGCTGGGCATGGTCTGATCCAGGAACGGAACATCAATACTGGCGAAACGGTGGAGTTTGAGGTTTCTGGGGACAAGATCGAGGCTGTCCACATGATTCCCGGCTGGACGCACAATATCATTAACCTGTCTGAGACGGAAAATCTGGTCACGGTCATGACCTGTAACGAGATCTTTGACCCGAAGCACCCGGACACCTTCTTTGAGCCGGTGTGAGAGGAGAAAAATAATGGCTGACTATAGCAATGTTTCTTTTAAGAATAATGGCAAGCTGAAACTGCTCATCATTGTTGGTACCCGCCCTGAAATCATCCGCCTGGCAGCGGTCATCAACAAGACTCGGAAATACTTTGATGTAATTCTGGCCCATACTGGTCAGAACTACGACTATAACCTGAACGGCGTGTTCTTCCACGATTTACAGCTGGCAGATCCGGAAGTATATATGAATGCCGTGGGTGCAGACCTGGGTGAGACGATGGGCAATATCATCTCCGAAAGCTATAAGCTGATGGTTGCTATCCAGCCAGACGCCGTACTGGTGCTGGGCGATACCAACAGCTGCCTGTCTGTCATCGGTGCAAAGCGGCTGCATATTCCCATCTTCCACATGGAAGCCGGTAACCGTTGTAAAGATGAGTGCCTGCCTGAAGAGACCAACCGCCGCATCGTCGATATCATTTCCGACGTGAACATGGCCTATTCTGAGCATGCCCGCCGCTATCTGGCTGATACTGGTTTGCCCAAAGAGCGTACCTATGTGACGGGTTCGCCCATGGCTGAAGTGCTGCATCAGAATCTGGCCAAGATCGAGGCATCCGATATCCACGCCCGTCTGGGACTGGAAAAGGGTAAATATATTCTGCTTTCTGCCCATCGTGAGGAGAATATTGACACCGAGAAAAACTTTAATTCGCTGTTCACTGCAATCAATAAAATGGCAGAAAAGTACGATATGCCGATTCTGTACTCCTGCCATCCCCGCAGCCGAAAGCGTCTGGAACAGAGTGGTTTCCAGCTGGACAAGCGTGTGATCCAGCATGAGCCTTTGGGCTTCCATGACTACAACTGCCTGCAGATGAATGCCTTCTGTGTGGTATCCGATAGTGGAACGTTGCCGGAGGAGAGTAGCTTCTTCACCAGCGTAGGGCACCCGTTCCCGGCGGTGTGTATTCGTACCAGTACTGAGCGCCCGGAAGCACTGGATAAGGGGGATTTCATCCTTGCCGGTATTGACGGTGACCATCTGCTGCAGGCTGTGGATGTGGCGGTCGAGATGAACCGGAATCGTGATTTGGGCATTCCTGTACCGGACTATGTGGATGAGAACGTGTCTGATAAAGTCGTGAAAATCATCCAGAGCTATACTGGCGTGGTCAATAAAATGGTGTGGAGAAAATATTAATAGAGGCTGATTTGATGTACGCAAGCCATGATCTAGGGTGAAGAAGTAAGAAAAGTTTTATATCAAGCAATAATCCCCACCCCTCCCCACACCTACCGCCAAACTCACTCCGGCGAAATTTTGATGTGCGCAGCACCCGGAAATAGGGTAGGGGAACCACCCGAGATTACTCTTCCTGTTGCAGAAAACCGTGCAGTTTCCATCTATCCGAAATTATGGATCCTGAACTCTCGTTTATCATGGCTAATGAAAAAAGTCCCGATTATAGTTCCGCAAAAAAGTGCGACAAAATGCGACAACTCGAAAATGCATGAGGGGCTGCTACAGGGCGGAGTAACGCAAAAAATGCCGTAAAATCGTGTGTTTCGCAACAGTTCGGAGCACAAAAGTCCATCAAAGTAAGCTTTTTAATCAGAGGGACAGGGATTCGAGTTCACTCAGACAATCAGGCCCCGGGTGGTGGCTTTGAACGACAACACGGTTTGCGGAACAAAGTGATAGACCATCTGACAGAGATTTTCAAGCATTGAAAATCATGGTGATAAAGTGGATTTTTGTTACAAATCAATAAAAACGTTGAGGAAAAAATCCTTCTGTGGTAAAATAATTAAAAAGATGCTGCGAAATTGCGGAGGGAGGAGCTGTGCAACATGCACCAGCTCCATAAACGCCTTACAGGTGCAGCCAACAGTTCCATAGAAATCATCATTGCTTGGAGTGAGCTTTTGCAGATGCGTAAGAGACTGTTTGTTAGAAACTGGATCCGAAGGCTTTTAAGGTATCTTTGTATTCCGGTTGGTTTTTTCCTGGTCGTGGTTCCTCTGTATAGCCTGATGATCCGCCAGACGATCCAAGCGCAGTCCTCCAGCACGATGGAAATGCTGGCGATCGGCACCACCCAGTTGGAGCGATGCCTGAGCAACATCCGCAGTACAACGAACAAATTGTTCAGCGAAACGGAGTATACGCTGCTTGCCAGCAGTTATGATAACAGTATTCTGGGAGATTATCAGACACTGACGAGAGCCAGCAAATCGTTACAGGATAAGACCTACGATTCCTCTGTGATCACATACAGCTATATTACATTTGAGCGGAATGGCATCATATTGGATGACCGGAGCGCGTATGAAAGCCATAGCAATTTTTACCCGGGAGCACTTGAGTATGAGGATGTGTCTCAGGAGGAATGGGATGCACAGAATCAGATCGACGTAATGACGATAAAGCCCGCCCATGTTGTCAAACTGATGCATTCCAGCTATGGCAATTCATATATCACGGTATATCAGCCCTATGTGAACACGGCGGGCCGCCTTTGCGGCGCAATGACGGTGCTGATCAAGGAAAAAGATGTCGTTTCAATGTTCCTTTCGCAGCAGCAATGGCGCAAGGAAGGGCTTTTCTGCCTGATCTCCGATGACGGAACGATCCTGGCGGGAAACAACTATGACGGAACGACACTTTCCCTGACGAGTGATGATACGGGTTGGGAGACCTATCAGGGGCAGCGCTATCTGATGGCAACGCGATATGTGGCATCTCTGAATGCAACGGCGGTCATTGGAATGCCGCCATCGCTCTACGAAGCGGGTCTGTTGGCAGTACAGCGTGCAATTTGTCTGTATCTGATCGTGGGCGTTCTGGGCTGTGTATTGATCAGTGTCCGCATGACGCTGGAGGATATGAACAGCCTGCGTCCGATGCTGGACACGCTGGACGAGTCGGATCTGGCATCACGGAAAGTGCTGAATGAGATCTTTCTCCGTAATGTAAACAGCCAGCATGAACTGGCGCGGGAACTGGAGCATTCACGCAGCGAGCTGGAACACGGGAAAATGGAAATTTTGCTGCGCACAGGGTCTGTAAGTCAGGAATCCCTTCAGCAGCTGACGGATGCGGTGCAGCTGAAAGTCTATAACTTCCTGCTGCTGATCCCATCTCTTCAGGAAAACGCCGAGTGCTCACTGAAAGAAGAGTTGCGTACCGTGGTGGTGTCAGAGCAGATCCGTCAAATTTACGGGCAGAGATTTTATGTACAGGCAACGGCAGATGACCTGATCCTGGTGATCCTGACGCAGGAAACGGATGAAGCAGAGGAACTGCGGGAGATGTGTTTCCGCACAGAGCAGCTGTATGATGCGCTGCATCTGACAACTCCCCTGATATTGAGCGATCCTTTTGAGAAAATGGAGCAGCTGTCGGATATTTACTGGAAGGCCCGCAATGTGGCGGCCTATGCGGATCCGACACAGAAGATCTGCTATTTGGGGAACAGCAGTGCGCAGCGCGGTACCACGGTCAATGCAACCAATGCAGCGCGGCTTCGGGAATATCTGCTTTCCGGATGCACGGAAGAAGCGGTTTCGCTTCTGAGTGAACTGTTCTCGGTGGATAATCTGGACCCGGAAAACTTCAAGCAGGATTTTTACACGGCAGGCGGCATTCTGCTGAACACGGCGGAAAGGGTATGCTGTCCGGATATCGCCTATCTGTGCAGTTATGACTCAAAACTGACTGCCCGCCAGATGCTGAGCCGGTTGCAGGACTGCTGTGTGGAGATCTGCAACCATGTGCAATTCCTGAAGCATAGCCACAATGATGCGCTTCAAAAGAATATTCTGGACTGGCTGGCACAGAATTTCCAGAATCCGGAGATCAATGCGGCGATGACGGCGGAGCAGTTCAAGATCTCTAAAAAGTATCTTTCGCAATTCCTGAAGGAGCAAACCGGAAAGAGCTATACAGAGTATGTGGAAGAATTGCGTCTGGATCATGCGATGCAGCTGCTGAGAACGACAGATCTGAACATTACGGATATTGCAGAACAGTGCGGCTTCTCCACAGCGAATACATTCTATAAGGCATTCCGGCGGAAGTATCAGCTCTCGCCCTCTGCAGTTCGCAAAGGAGACAACTGATTTCAGCGCAGAAAAAACGAACGATGTCATCCGATTCGGACAGACATCGTTCGTTTCTTTTTACAGGTGGATTCAGGGATGGATGCTTATGGTAACAGTGCAGGGAGCATCCAATGCAAAGGTCAGCTCAAGCAGCCCATCATGGCGTGTGGTCACGGTGCAGGGAACAGAGGCTGTAACAGCCTTGGAACCCGGCTGCAGAACAACCAGAACAGTGCTGCGGCCCGCTGCGGTAAAATCCAGCGTGGCATGTAAGGCGCTGTTGTCCGGTGCCCAATCCGTATGCCGGACAAAGGTATCAAAACCGGTCGTGAGGGTGCCGGGGCGGTAGTAAGCGGAAAACCACTGTACAATGGGAGAAGAAAGCCCGCTGAACTGATGCCAGCCGGCACCACGGCGGCTCTCGATCATAAAGTGTTCAAAACAACAGTAGCTTTCGGCACACTCGTTCTGCCACAGGGTAAGAGCGGTGTCGGCAATGCGATAAGCAAAATCGGCAAGGCCCGCATCCAGTGCGGATTTGAAGAACATCCACTGATAAGGCATCCATACAGCGCCGTTCCAGTAGCCGTCACGCCGATAGTACGGCGCACTCTGATCCACGGTAGAAAGGCCGCAGGCACACCACAGGTGTTCCGGGCTTTGCAGCTTCTGCCACAGAAGTTCCTTCTGCGGTTCTGTACAGGCACCTGAAAACAGCGGCGAAGCGCCATCCATGCCCATATCGTAGTTCAGACCCTGCTCGGTGCGCAGAATATCTGCAGCATCACCAGAAGGATCGTGCAGGAGGTACCCGAAGTAACCGCTTTCCTCGTCCCATGCAGTCTGCAGGGAACGCCCCAAGCGAAGCGCATCGGCATCAAAAGCATCTGCGTCGGCTGTCTCGCCCAGCAGGCGGGCGGTGTAAGCCAGGATCTTGGCACAGCGTATCGCATGGGCAGTTGTGACCACGGGCGCGCAGCTGGCCTGCAAACGGCGGCGATGGACCTCCTGCTGTGGGGGATAATCGTCCCATCCACCGGAATTATAGAAATAATCCCAGGGACGCAGCAGGCCGCTGTGCAGGTTGGCGGTAGTGGAGCCGCCTTCCTGCCCGGTGAAGAAGCGGTAGTACAGCTTTAGGCGCGGATAGCAGTAGGCGGCAAGTTCTCTGCTGCTGGTGCGATTCAACAGCTCGGCATACAGATAAAACTGCGTTGGCACCATAGAGCCATGGTGCAAAAAAGCAGCGTCCACAGAATCCGGGGGCATCAGGTAGGTGTTCAGGCAGTCAAAGGCATTGCGCAGGCTGGTCTGAGCCAGGCCCATTCCAATGAATCCGGAATCCCATGTGTAGACACAGTCCCACCAGCGTCCAGGAGTGTAGTGGCGGATATACTGTCCCCGCGTGTACACCGGATACACAACGTTGGTGCAGAGAACAGCATTCATCAACTGTTGGCCCAAGGCAAGCGATTCGGCAGCCGGTAGAGCGGGCGGTGCTGCAAGGGATGCAGAAGCCTGCTGCCATACATGCTCCCAATCGCTGCGCTGCGTCAGCAGCTCATGGCAGCGCAGCGCGGCGGCAGAAGCATCCGGAGCGGCACAGACCGCTCCATAGATTACTTTTGTCTGTCCTGCCTCCAAGGGGATCGGCCCCATAAAGAGATTGACGTAATGCCCTTTTCCGTTGCCGCGCAGCGTGGCATTTACATGGTCGTGTACGGTGTCACGCAGAAAGATATCCAGTTCGTCGTTTTCGATCGTGCGAATATGGGTGGTGATATCATCCCACAGGATCCCGTAGCACTCCTGAATGTGGGGATACTGCAGGGTCAGATAGTTCTCATCTGCGGCGGGCTCGGCCTGAGGCCGGGAGCCATCTCCGCGCAGGGTAACAGTAAAGTTACCAGCGTCCGCTTGCTCGCACAGAGCGAGGCAGTCCAGCTTCGCCCCTCCAACACCGGCAGCGGTCAGGGTCAGAGTGAATTTCCCGGCGGGAATGGAAGCATTCAGCGGCAGGATGGCAATAGAAGGCTTCTGACAGGGCGGCAGCCGCAGCGTGTCCTGACCATTGACATCGTACTCGGAACTCTCATCTGCCGGATTCCAATACCGTACACAGAGACAGGGGGTATGCAGGGGCGCGGTAAGGGAAAGCGTAAAGGTAACGGTGTCCCCTTTTCCGTTGGGCACGACCTGCCCAAAAGGTCCTTTGCCTTCGGAACAGCCGAACCCTGTGCCAATGCCGTATCCCTGACCAAAGCCGGGAACGGCTTCTTCGCCCCGGCGCAGACCATCCCAGGTTAGACATTCATTGGGACGGTGGATGGAAAAATCCAGGGTGTCATAATCCTTTGCCCAGACAAAGGCCGCGTTTTCCGGCAGGGATACCTCACAGCCCGGCAGGGAGAAGCCGCGGTAGGAAGGAACGGGATCCCAGGCGGATGCCATATAATGAAGCACCAGATTCTGCGGAGCATCTGTATTGTTGTGGAGCTCGGCACGGATCAACCGGGCATCCTCCCCCAAGGGAGCAAAAGAGATGTCTGCATACAGCTGATCCTTCCACAGGAGCTCGTGGCGGAACGTGTAGCAGCTCAGATCCGGAGCCGCAGCCCAGGGGTGAAAGCCGCTTTCAAACCGTACATTGGGCACATCGACCCGGCGGCGATACATTCCCGGAAAAACGGACAGGTCAAATCGAACGCCATCGTTGGCCGCAGGAACATGGGAAATGCCGCTGTATCGTTTGGTGTAGGGGCCCCACGCAGGCAAGGAAAGATCATGTGATTGCATGGTATGGTATCCTCCCATCAGCCCTTGACCGCGCCAATGGTAACACCGGCAACAAAGTACTTCTGCAGGAACGGATACAGGCACATGATCGGCAGGGTGGAAACCACCATAGTGGCATATTTCAGGCCATCGCCGATGACCTCGACATCACCGGTGGAACCGGCCATGTTGCCGATGTCGCTTTGGATCAAGACCTCGCGCAGGATCATCTGCAAAGGGTACAGAGAGCGATCCCGAATGTACAGCAATGCCGGGAACCAGCTGTTCCACTGCGCAACGCCGTAGAACAGCGCCATGACGGCGAACACTGCACCGGAGAGCGGAAGAACAATGCGGAAGAAGGTCGTGATATCGTTACAGCCGTCTAAGGCTGCGGCCTCGATCAGCTCATTCGGGATGGTGTTTTCAAAGAAGGTGCGCATGATGATCATGTTATAGGTACTGATGGCGGAAGGCAGTACCAGCGCCCAGATCTTATTCAGCATGCCCAGCTTCTGAATGATCAGGTAAGTGGGGATCATGCCGCCGTTGAAAAACATGGTAAAGATGAAAAGGCTGATAAAGATATTGCGCCCGAACAGATCCTTGCGAGACAGGGGGTAGGCGGCGCAGGCGGTAAGGGTCACGCTGATCAGGGTGCCCAGCACGGTATACAGGATCGTGTTCAGATAACCCTTCCAGATGCTGGCATCCTTCAGAACCTTCTCATACATGGAGGTCGTAAAGCCTTTGGGCCAGAAGGAAACATTGCCTGTCAGCAGCTGCATGGGATCACTGAACGAGCCGCTGATGATGTGCAGAAGCGGCAGAATGATGGTTGCGCTGATCAGGATCAGCAGCAGATACACAACAATGGTATAGATTCGTTCCCCGATGCTTTCCTTCACTTTCGTGGGGTGATTCATCGCATCAATATTCTTTTTCATCACCACAGGCTCACCTCACTGATCTTTTTGCTGAACTTGTTGAACAGCATGATAATGGTAAAATTGATCACAGAATTGAACAGGCCCACAGCCGCGGAGAAGCTGTAATCGCCGCTCTCAAAGGCACGGCGGTAAACGTAAGTGGAGATCACATCGGCAGTCTCATAGGTTGCGGGGTTGTACATCAGCATGATCTTTTCATAGCCGACCGAGAAAATAGAGCCCATGCGGAGGATCAGCATGATGATGATCGTGGGCAGCAGGCCGGGCAGCGTGATATGGATCAGCTTGTCCCATTTGGAAGCACCGTCAACGGTGGCGGCCTCGTAGAGAGAGGGGTCGATGCCGGTCAGTGCCGCCATGTACACAATGGAACCGTAGCCGGCGCTTTGCCAGATGTCAGAAAGAACATAGATCGTCTTGAAGTACTTGGGCTCGGCCATAAAGTGGATCGGCGTACCGCCAAAGGCGGTGATCAGCTGGTTGATCAGGCCGCTGGAAGGAGAAAGCAGGGCGCTCAGAATACTGACAACGACCACAGCGGAGATGAAGTGGGGCAGATACACCACGGTCTGTACGCTGCGTTTGAAGAATTTACCGCGGACTTCGTTGATCAGCAGAGCCAGAATGATGGGAATGGGAAAGCCCACAATAATGGAATACAGGCTGATGCCAAGTGTGTTTTTGATCAGACGGCCAAAATACTCGGATTTAAAGAACTGGGTGAAATATTTGAAGCCGACCCACTTGCTGCCCGTGATGCCCAGTACGGGAGAGAAATCACGGAAGGCGATCTGCGCGCCGTACATGGGCGCGTACATGAACACGATATACCAGATCAGGGCGGGCAGCAGCATCAAAAGCAGATAGCGGCTGCGCCAGAACTTTTTGCAGGCATGATCAAGGCGGTTCGCTGTTGGCAGTGTGATCGGTTTTGCTGCGGTGGCAGTTTTCATGGTGGTATTCTCCTGTTTTCGTTCTGAAGAACCCAGGAAAAAATAGGCCGGGAACAGGGTGTTCCTGCCCCGGCCGTTATTTTACTGGATCAAAAAATAGGTGCCAGCTGAGGCATCAGCCATTCAGAGTCTTCTGGTAGATATCGATGACCTCTGCAATGCCCATGCCATTGACCTTTTCAACGTAGGTGTCCCAGTTGGACAGCGGCTCACGGCCGGAAACAAACTTGATGATCATCTCGTCAACGTAGGTATCCACGTCGGCCATTACTGCACGACGGACGGCATCATCCTCAGAGGAGAAGGAGGTGGAGCCGGGAATGACGTACTTCTTGGATTCTTCCAGGAAGGGAATGATGCAGTCCTGCTTTGCGCGGTTGACAGCATCATCATCCAGCTGCGTGACCTCATCCTGGCTCAGAATGAACGGGCCGGAGCTCTGTGCAAAGGTGAAGGTGCCGATCGCATTTTTGGGAGACAGGCCGTCAGGATTCTTCATAACATAATCGGTGAAGATCGGCTTGCCGTTCTCCATGGTGTAGTGAGTGCCCTCGATGCCCATATTGATCAGCAGGGTGCCCTCTTCGCTGTACATGTAATCCAGCAGAGCGACCACGCGGTCAACGTTCTTGCAGCTTGCGGTGATGGTAGCCGCTGCGACTGCACGGGGCTCCTGATCAATATAGGAGTGGATCTGTGCATCGCCCTTGGGGGGCACGGTTGCTTCCACATGGAAGCCGGGGAAGGAAGCAGGCATGGTGGCGTTCTGTGCAGCCAGCATACCGCCCAGCGGGCCGTAGAAGGAAGCCACCGCGTTCTGGGCCAGCTTCGGCACGAAGGAAGCGTAGTCCATGGTGATGATCTCGGGATCAATATAGCCCTTCTCATACATATCGTGCATCCAGGTCACAGCCTTTTTATACTTGGGGTCAATGGGGCCGTAGTGGACCTTGCCGCCATCGTCCGGATCGGTATAAAAATCATCCAGGCAGCCGAATGCGGTGCAGAAATTCCGCAGGCCGTCCATGTTGTAGGAGCTGAAGGGAATCTCATCGTTGGTGCCGTTGCCGTTCAGGTCGGTGGTCTTGACCAGATGCCAGTAGTTCTCCCAGTCCTCCAGGGTCACGGGGCTTTCGATGCCCAGCTTTTCCAGCCAGTCGGTGCGGACGATGTAGGGCATATTGCCGGAGACCTTCTCATCCAGCATGGGCATATAATAAATATTGCCGTCGCTGTAAGTCAGTGCTTTTTCGACACCGTCCCGCTTGTCGATCTCCTTCTTCAGGTTGGGCATGTTGTTCTCGATGTAATCGTTCAGGGACAGGATCACGCCGGACTCGCCGTATTTCAGCACCTCGGTGGTGGGCATATCCATAATGATATCCGGCAGCTGTGCATCCATCATCACGAGATTCAGGCGCTCGTTGTAATTGTCCTGCGGGGGGTTATCAAATTCAAAATCCATATTGAATTTTTCGCCCAGGACCTTCCAGACATCCATCTGCTCGGCAGCAACCTCGTTTGCGGCCTTGGATTTCAGGATGCGCACGGTGATGCGCTCGTTGGAAGCAGCTGCTCCGGAACCGGCAGCAGAAGAAGTAGCCGTAGAGGAAGAGCTGCCACAGCCCTCCAGGACACCCAATGCCAGGGAAGCGACCATAGCGCTGCATACGGCGCGTCTGCTGATTTTTCTTTCTTTCATAAAATCTTTTCCTCCTTGATTTATGGAATGGGACGGGGAAGATCCCCGTCCCATTCCATAACCTCCGCTCAGCTCGTACGCTGCCGACCAGTGGTTTTTCCTTACTCAGAAGCATATCATGTTCTTTTTGAAATTGCAACATTTTTTGATACAAAACGCACAAAAGATTTTCTCATTTTTGAGCGTGATTGTTGCACAATATCCACAAAGATGCGTTTTTTCTTCCTTTCGTCATGGTGCAGGATGAAATGTCATGCTCCTTCACCTTGACGATTTCGGCACAAAAAGATATGCTGGAGACAAAATTGGAATCGGAGATCCATTCAAAAGAAAGGAAGAGAGATACTATGAGTAAGCAAATCACGGCCATCATCGTGGGCGCGGGCCATCGGGCAATCCTGTACAGCCTGTATGCGCTGGAACACCCGGACGAGCTGAAGATCGTGGGCGTAGCAGATCCGGATCCAATCCGGCGGAAAAAGGTTGCGGAGATGCATGGCTTCGGGGAGGAGATGTGCTTCAGGAGTGCTGAGGAGCTGGCAGAAAGGCCTAAGCTGGCAGACGCGGTGATCAATGGAACCATGGACCGCCAGCATGTGCCCACTGCGGTTCCGCTTCTGCGCGCAGGATATGATATGCTGCTGGAAAAACCCTTCGCGATCAGCGAGGAGGAAGTAAACTATTTATATAAGGTTGTAAAAGAGACCGGGCGGAAGGTGATGATCTGCCATGTTCTGCGGTATGCGCCCTTCTATGTCGCAATCAAGCAGAGACTGCTGAGCGGGGAGATCGGTGACATTATCAATATTCAGGCCACGGAGCATGTCAGCTACCATCATCTGGCCGTCTCCTTTGTGCGCGGCAAATGGGGCAACGAGGAAAAATGCGGGGCTCCGATGCTGCTGGCAAAGTGCTGCCATGACATGGATCTCATCATGTGGCTGAAGAGCGGCGTTTCGCCCAAACAGATCGCAAGCTTTGGAAGTGACTTCCAGTTTGATCCTGCCAAAAAGCCCGCAGGGGCAGGCAAGCGCTGCCTGGTGGATTGTCAGTGCGAGGAGACTTGTCTGTACTCTGCCAAAAAGCATTATCTGGATCACCCGGATCGGTGGGCGTTTTATGTATGGGACTGCCTGGAGAATATTGAGAATCCGACGCTGGAGGACAAGCGTAAGTCGCTGATGACAGACAATATCCATGGACGCTGTGTGTGGGATTGTGAACATACGGTGGTGGATCATCAATCGGTGCTGATGAATTTTGCGGATGGTGCAACTGCGACCCTGAACATGATCGGCGGCGCAGCGAAACCGGAGCGCAATATCCACATCATTGGTACGAAGGGTGAGATCAAGGGCGTGTTTGATGATTCTGTTTTCACTGTGCGCACCATAGATACCGCCAGCGAGAAGGGCTGGAACGAGGAAGTGGTAGACCTGAAGATCGGTGGAGATAAGAGCGGCATGACAGGCTCTCATGGCGGCGGCGACCTGCGGCTGGTGGAGGACTTTGTTCATGTGCTTCAGGGGGAGGAGCCTTCCATCTCCTGCACGACGATCAAAGATTCGATCAATGGGCATCTGGGCGTTTTCTGCGCAGAGCGTGCTCGCAAGGAGAGCGCCGTCATAACGATGCCAGACATCAGATAATGCGGTGCTGACATAGAAAACGTCCCCGTGCAGTTTTGATATCCTGCACGGGGACGTTTTCTGATCTTTTTATTTCCTCATTTCCGCATTCACCCATTCCCGCACGCGGTCAGGCCGGTTGGTGACGATGCAGTCAGGGCCAAGGGGCAGCAGGGAACGGACAGCGTCCTGGGTGTCCACGGTCCAGAAGGCGGCCTGGATGCCCATAGCGTGGAGCTGGTTCACGAGATCGGGGTTGGAGTAGGCGGTGTGGTACTCGCAGCTGACGATGTCCACAGGGAAATCCAGCGTTTTGATGTAGGCAGCCACATCTGCCTGCTCCTCCAGATGGCCGATGACCTGCTCCACGGTCTCGCCGGGGAAGTTGGCACGGAGCATATCGACCTTGTCGGCCACAGTGCGGTAGATGAGATTATTCCGCAGGTCGATGCAGTTTTCCTCGCTGAAGGGCTCATCCATGCTGTTCACAAGACCCAGATCCTTCCACACCACCGGCGGAGGCAGCACCATGCTGAGGAATGCGCCGTAGGTCAGCGCGCCTACCTTCAGCTCGGGCATCAGTTGCTTTGCCTGCCGCAGCTGGGAGTGGTGGAAGGAGATGAGGGTGAGCCGATCGGTGAGCCCGGCGGCGCGGACTGCATCCAGCACCCGGGGCACAAAGTCGGGGTCGTCCTCCAGTGGGCTTTTCAGTTCCAGCTGCACCTGGGTGCCCTCCATGCCGGCGCAGAGCTCCAGCGCTTCCTGCAGCGTGGCGATCCTCTCGTTGGCGTAGATGGCATCTTTCCAGCTGCCGAAATCCAGAGCCTTCAGCTCGCCCATGGTCAGGTCGTAGATCTGGCCGGAGATGTCGGTGTGCATGTCCACCATATAGTCGTGGTGGATGACCAGCTCGTTGTCGTAGGTCTTCTGTACATCCATTTCCACGCCGTCCGCGCCGATCTCCATCGCCTTGCGGAAGGCGACCAGCGTGTTCTCAGGGGCCAGATAGGATGCACCGCGGTGCGCAATGATTTGGGGTGTTGTCATCTTGTGCTATGATTCCTTTCCTCACAGTTGGCTCAGGCCAGATCTTCGCCGTCGGAGGCGATGACCTTTTTATACCAGTAGAAGCTGTCCTTCCGGCTACGGGCCAGCGTGCCCTTGCCTTCGTTGTCCTTGTCCACATAGATGAAGCCGTACCGCTTCTTCATCTCGCCGGTGGAAGCACTGACCAGGTCGATGGGGCCCCAGGTGGTGTAGCCCAGCAGGGGCAGGCCGTCCTCGTTGATGGCCTTTTCCATCTGCTCAATGTGGGCCCGCAGGTAGTCGATGCGGTAGGTGTCGTGGATGGAACCATCTGCTTCCACCTTGTCCACCGCACCCAGACCATTCTCCACGATGAAGAGCGGTTTCTGGTAGCGGTCATACAGGCTGTTCATGGTGATGCGCAGGCCCACCGGGTCGATGGCCCAGCCCCAATCGCTGGCCTTGAGGTAGGGGTTCTTGACGGCATCCATGATGGCATTGCCGCTGGCCTTGTTCATCAGTTCGGGGTCCACAGTGGTGCAGCGGCTGGAATAGTAGCTGAAGGAGATGAAGTCCACAGTGCCCTCTTTCAGCAGCTGCTCGTCGCCCGGCTCCGTCTGCAGGGCGATGCCTGCCCGTTCCATCCGTTTTTTGGCCCAGACAGGGTATTCGCCGCGGGACTGGACATCAATGAAGAAGTAGTTGTCGCGGTCAGCCTCGGCAGCGGCCTGCACATCGGCAGGGGCGCAGGTGCGGGGGTAGAACTGACCGGCGGCCAGCATACAGCCCACCATGGCGTCCGGCATTTTTTCGTGCGCCAGCTTTACCGCCTTTGCGCTGGCCACCAGCTCGTGATGGGCGGCCTGATACTTGACCTGCTCCACATTCTCGCCGGGGTGGAATACCAGCCCGGCGCCGGTAAAGGACAGGTGCAGCAGCATGTTGATCTCATTAAAGGTGAGCCAGTACTTCACCTTGCCTTTGAAGCGGTCGAACAGCACCTCGCAGTAGTGGACATAGGCGTCCACCATGCGGCGGTCTTTCCAGCCGCCGTATTTTTTGATGAGGGCAATGGGAGTGTCAAAGTGGCAGATGGTGACCAGCGGCTCAATGCCGTACTTATGGCACTCGTCAAAAATGCTGTCGTAGAAGGCCAGTCCTGCCTCGTTGGGCTGAGCATCGTCGCCGTTGGGCAGGATGCGGGTCCATGCAATGGACAGCCGGAAGCACTTGAAGCCCATCTCTGCAAACAGGGCGATATCCTCTTTATAATGGTGATACAGGTCAATGGCTTCATGGCTGGGATAATAGTGCTTGTCGTCGCACTCCAGCATTTCCAGCCGACCCAGCGCCACCGGGAAGCGGTCCGGGCCAAACGGGGTCACATCCACGGTGGCAAGGCCCTTGCCGCCTGCCTGCCATGCGCCCTCGCACTGGTTGGCAGCGGTGGCACCGCCCCACAGAAAATCTTTCGGGAAACTGCCCATACGTAAAACCTCCCTGTTTTCTATCTTTCCGGCACCGGACAGGCCGGGGCCTTACTTTATCTAGTATAAAATACCGCACAATCCGCTCTGTGTCTATGCCCGCATTTTACAAAAACCGCTTTATTGTTGTGAAAGTACGACTTTTATCGTCAAATCGCCGAATTTTGATTCTATTTTTCGTACATTTTTCACGAGAAAAATGCAAAAACGGCCTGATTTTCCTTTCATTCTGTTTCTTTCAAACTGTCCGCAGACATGGTACAATAAGCAGGTAAGATACACCGCCGCTTTTTCGGCATTGGAAAATGGAGTGTTTGATTATGACTGAGTTCAAGCCCATTAAAGAAGGCAAGGTCCGTGAGATCTATGATAACGGTGACAGCCTCATCATGGTTGCTACCGACCGCATTTCCGCGTTTGATGTCATCCTGAAAAACAAGGTCACCAAAAAGGGCACTGTTCTGACCCA
>OHMK01000273.1_pt1 | contig 27445 bp, 20 predicted proteins | sample 1569291 | NCBI WGS metagenome assembly OHMK01 (sample SAMEA3879517, study PRJEB24766) | human gut metagenome | biome: human-associated habitat; feature: feces | place: USA | collected 1985/1987 | reverse complement strand
TTAAAAATTAGATTTTATTGCATTTTTATTTTTCTTCTGCAACTTCTTCCTTACGGATTTCCTTTGTACGAATCTCTTCGCAGATTGCATCAATGAATTCTCCTAAAGGTTTTACGCCTTCATCTCCTGCAAAACGGCTTCTTACGGATACGGTTCCGTTCTCTGCCTCCTGCTGACCAACTACCAGCATGTACGGCAGCTTATCCAGTCTTGCTTCACGAATCTTGAATCCGATTTTCTCAGAACGGTTATCAACCGTTACATCTACATCATGAGCTGCTAATTCTTTTCTTACCTGCTCTGCATAGTCTGCATATTTTTCAGAAATCGGCAATACTCTTACCTGTTCCGGGCAAAGCCAGGTTGGGAATTTTCCTGCATAATGTTCAATCAGCCATGCAAGGGTACGCTCATAACATCCCATGGATGTACGATGGATAATCCAAGGAAGTACTTTCTCACCCTTCTCATCGATATAGTACATGCCAAACTTCTCTGCACTTGCACAGTCAAGCTGGATGGTAACCATGGTATCTTCTTTTCCATATACATTCTTTGCCTGAATATCAATCTTTGGTCCGTAGAATGCAGCTTCCCCATCTGCTTCTGTATACTTGATGCCATTCTTATCCATAACATCACGCAGATACTGCTGGGTGCTGTTCCAATATGCTTCGTCGCCCAGATATTTTTCTTTGTTGTTCGGATCCCATTTGGACAGACGGTAAGTAACATCTCCATCGATACCAAGTGTAGTCATTACATAATGGCAAAGTTCAGTACATCTGGTAAGTTCTTCTTCCGCCTGTTCCGGGCAAAGAATAATATGTGCCTCTGTAATAGTAAACTGTCTGACACGGGTAAGTCCATGCATCTCTCCGGAGTCCTCATTCCGGAACAATGTAGAAGTCTCTGACATCCGATATGGCAGATCTCTGTAAGAGTGCTGTTCATTCATGTATACATAATACTGGAATGGACAGGTCATCGGACGCAGTGCCATTGTCTCTTTGTCGTCGCTGTCCTTATTTAAAATGAACATTCCATCCATATAGTGATCCCAGTGTCCGGAAATCTTATAGAGGTCACTCTTTGCCATCAACGGAGTTCTGGTACGTACATAACCCCACTCTTTATCCTCTAAGTCTTCTATCCAACGCTGAAGTTTCATAATCATCTTGGTTCCCTTTGGTGTAAATAAAGGAAGTCCCTGTCCGATAACATCAACAGTGGTAAATAATCCCATTTCACGGCCAAGTTTGTTATGGTCACGGCGTTTGGCATCTTCTAATTTCTCTAAGTATTCTTTTAACTCTTCCTTCTTATTAAAAGCAGTACCATAAATTCGCTGTAATCTTGCTTTGTCAGAATTACCTCTCCAATATGCCATGGAAGATGATGTCAGCTTAAATGCCTTTACGCCCTTGGTTGTCATCAGATGTGGGCCAGCACATAAATCTACGAAGCCGCCCTGGTCATAGAAAGAAATTTCTTCTCCCTCTGGTAATTCTTCAATCAGTTCTACTTTGTATGGTTCATTACGTTCCTGCATGAATTTGATTGCTTCCTCTCTTGGAAGTGTGAATCGTTTTAATTCATGACCTTCCTTGATAATCTTCTTCATCTCCGCTTCCAGATTATCGAGGTCTTCCCTTGAAAATGGGGCATGATCAAAATCATAATAGAATCCATCTTCAATTGCCGGTCCGATCGTAATCTTGGCATCCGGGAATAATTTCTTTACCGCCTGAGCCAGTACATGGGATGCAGTATGGCGGATTACCTTTAATCCTTCTTCATCACTTGCTGTTATAATATTTAAATTGCAGTCCTTGTCAAGAACGGTTCGTAAATCCACCACTTCTCCGTCTACTTCACCGGCGCATGCAACTCTTGCAAGGCCTTCGCTGATATCTGCTGCAATATCATAGACTGATTTTGCTTCACTGTACTCTTTTACTGAGCCATCTTTTAATGTGATTTTCATGTTCAAGTCTCCTTTTCTTATTATATTGGTATTAAAATAAAAAACCGGACCGGATTGGGGTCACTCAGAGCTGGTCTTCACATTACACTCCATCAGAATACTCTCACCAAATGTATTCCTCTCTTTGACTTCCTGTTATGCTACTCGTCTCTTCTTTGTTTTGTCCTTTTGACAAAAGCTATTGTATACTCTTTTTTCTGCTATGTAAAGAGTTTTTCTGTGAAATATTTTCCAAATGTTTTCCAAAATATTTTATTCTTATCTTCCGCAGCAGAATTTATATTTCTTTCCACTTCCACAAGGACACGGATCATTTCTTCCGACTTTCTTTCCAACTACAACAGTGCCGGATTTCTTCTGCTCTAAATAAAGCTTTCTCTTGGTTTCTGCATCAAAAATTTCATCCCACTGTGGTAATTCATAGAGCCAGTCAGCTTTGGCATCTACCATGTTCTTGTATAATTTTTCTTTATCGAATGCAAGGCTTACCTTGGTATCCTCTTCCATAGTATCAATTGGGTTTGGTGTTACCAGGCTGTCATTGATTCCATCTAAGAATCCAGTCATATCCATAATGCTGAGGTCGTATTTCTCTGCCAGCTCTTTTACAGTTCCTTCTACCTTCTCATCCGGGTTTGTTAAAAGCTTCTCATATACGCCCTTCTCTAACATAAAATATCTCTGCCAGAACTTCTGTAATTTTCCTCTATCTGCCTGCTGATCATAAGCAATCTTCTGCCATTCTTCTAATAATGCCATTGTTCATATCCATCCTTTAATCCATATTTAGTCGTATAACGCTTGTTTCAGTATAGCATATTTTGTGCTTTTTTCAAGTATTTATCCTCTGCAACTTTACATTTTCTGATTGACTATCCGCTGTCAAATGTTAAAATAATGTATATTGCTTTTTTCTAAAAACAGGTCATCAAAGAAAGTTGAGGTCATATATGAAAAAGACAAAACAGATTCTTGCAATTATCGGTGTTGTACTCTTAGTTGCCCTCTATGTTTCCACTCTTGTTTTTGCATTGATTGGAAGCGATTTTGCCACAAACTGTCTTAAGGCTTCCATCTATGCCACTGTAGTTGTCCCGGCTCTCATCTGGGCTTATACCATGGTATACCGCTTACTTAAGAATCATTACTCTTTAAGAGAAGATTTGGATTCCATCAAAAAAGAAGCTTCCGGGCAGGATGCTTCCGCAAAAACTTCAAATGAACCAAACATCAAAAAAGAGGATTGCGAATAACCACAATCCTCTTTTATAACTTGTCCACTTCTTAAAATTAAGCAAGTTTTGTTTTTGCAAGCTCTGCTAATGTTGCAAATCCTTCTGCATCATTTACAGCCATCTCAGCTAACATTTTACGGTTCATATCAACACCAGCTAATTTTAAACCATACATAAATTTGCTGTAAGATAATCCATTCATTCTTGCTGCTGCGTTAATACGGGCAATCCATAACTGTCTGAACTGTCTCTTTCTCTGTTTTCTTCCTGCATAAGAACTTGTTAAGGCTCTCATGACAGACTGTTTTGCTACTCTATACTGTTTGGAGCGTGCTCCTCTGTAACCTTTAGCTAATTTTAATGTTCTATTATGTTTCTTTTTAGCGTTTAAGCCGCCTTTAATTCTTGCCATGTTCTATTCCTCCTTAACCAATTCTTATAAATATGGTAAAATCTTCTTCATATTCTTAACATTTGTTGCATCTGTCATTGCAGGTTTTCTAAGATTTCTCTTAGTCTTAGTTGTTTTCTTTGTTAAGATATGTCTCTTATAAGCCTTGTTTCTCTTTAATTTTCCTGTTCCTGTTAATTTGAAACGTTTTGCTGCTGCTCTGCTTGTTTTCTGTTTTGGCATAATTTATTCCTCCTTAAAATCATTATCTTTTCTCTGCCAGCACCATACCCATGCTTCTGCCTTCCAGCTTTGGTGCTTTCTCCACTACTGCAATATCTGCAAGTGCTTCTGCAAAATCATCCAGAATATGTTTGCTTGCCTGTACATGTGCCATTTCTCTGCCACGGAAACGAAGTGTAACTTTTACTTTATTTCCTTTGGAAATGAACTTTCTTGCGGCATTCATTTTGGTATTCAAATCATTGGTATCGATATTTGGAGAAAGACGAACTTCTTTTAATTCAACCGTTTTCTGTTTCTTACGTGCTTCCTTCTCTTTTCTTGCAAGCTCATATCTGTATTTACCGTAATCGATAATCTTACATACAGGTGGCTTTGCTCCAGGAGCAATCTTTACTAAATCAAGTTCTGCTTCCTGTGCCAGCTTATATGCTTCTCTTGCTGACATGATACCTAACTGTTCACCATCCGCGCCAATCAGGCGGACTTCCTTATCTCTGATTTGTTCATTGATCATTAACTCGCTAATGGTCGTACACCTCCAAAATTAAATTCACCACAGCTTTGCCAGACAACTTTCCGTTTATTTCCGCAAAAAAAGTGGATAGACAGACTATCCACTTCAAAATGATTCGCTCATTGCATACTCATTATAAACACTTAGTCACTTGATTGTGCTAAGGTGAGAGTGGATACTCTACTTTCTTCAACTTGCTTATAGTACCATATGTCATTTCGTTCGTCAAGCATTATTTTTACCGATATTCGCTTCTGATATTTTCCGCCCTCTCAATAATCGTTTCCGGGAACCCGGTAAAGGAAAGCAGGCGGATTGCATTCTGGGAATTTGCCGGTCCCTTCTGCAATTTATAATCAAATACAATATCCGCTTCTCCAAACTCTTCGGAAAAATGATAATTGTCATAACCAATTTTTTCAAGCTCCGTCAATTCCTTATCATGGGATGCCACAATTGCAATGCAGTTATGATGTGCCAGATATTCCATGATTGCTTTTGAAGCTGCAATACGCTCCTGGGTATTGGTTCCTCTTAAGATTTCATCAATAACACAGATAACCAGTTTATCCTCCGACAAAGCATCCAGAATACGTTTTAAATATTTAATCTCTTTGATAAAATAACTGTCACCGGATAAAATATCGTCTCTTACCGCCATGGAAGTAATCATTTTTGCATGAGGCAGATGCATTCTTTTTGCGGTGCAGGTATGAATGCTCTGTGCCAGTATCACATTGACAGCTATGGTCTTGATAAAGGTTGACTTACCGGAAGCATTGGAGCCTGTGATAATGCAGTTATGCTGAAGTTCCATAGAATTGGTCACTGCTCCATGAAGCAGCGGATGATAAATTTCTTCCATCTCAAGCTGCTTTGCTTCCTCATATTCCGGTACTGTCACAAGAGGCAGACTCTTTCGGAAAGAGCCTGTGCTGACCGCTGCATCCAGTTCTCCTACCACCCGGTAAATCTTAAGATAAGCATCCTGGTTATCCATAAACTGATTCAATACTTTCATATAAGTAAGGATATGCCACTGGGTTACCCCCAGCAGGAAATCCTGCAGCATTTCAAACACATCTCCCATGGCATTTCTGCTCTGGATATTTAGCAGAAATGCCTTCTTATCCATTTTGGCAAATACCGGAAGCAGCGGTGCCAGTTCTTCACAAATTTTGTCTTTCTGGTATTCCTGCTCCAGTTCTCGTGCTACCGTAATCAGGTATGCCGCCGTTCCCATCATATGAATCTCCTGGTCAAACTTCAGCCGGACCGTAAAGATATACACCGACAAATTCACAAGAAATACTACCACCAAAGCTGACAGAGCATATATATTATGAAATACGACTGCCGCCACAACAACTACCACCAGCAATATCCGGAGCATCTGATAAACCCAGAGATTTGAAATTGCAAAATCCTCTACTGTCTGGATAAAGGATGGAATATAGTAAGCCTCGTCTCTCTTTCCAAGCTTTGACAAAGTTTCTTCCAGATGATAGCGTTTTTCATCATCTGCTTCACAAAAAGCTATTCTTTTTTCTAAAAGCTCCTCTTCTTCCTTCGTCTGCTTCGCATAATGAAGCTTTGCATATAAAATTTCTTCTCCCATGGTGGAATCACAGTTGTTGATTCTCTGGTACACATCATCCATATTAAGGTCATTCCATGTGACCTCATCCACCTGTTGTGTTCCATCCACAGTATCCAGATAATTTCTTATCAGTTCTCTTTTGAATTCCTTTTTCTCAGGTTCTTTTCCATATTTTTCTTTCAGTGTCCGTTTGCAGCGGTTCTTCCAACTTTCTTTTGTCTTAATTGCTGAATAAGTAAATCCTGCAATCATAATTACTACAAGGATTGCTGCTTCCATTTCTTCGCCTTCCTACTGCATGATTCCAATGGTATCTATCCAGTAAATATTATCTTTATCCATAATTCCATTTACAGTAACGGTATCTCCCTCATGCAGGAAAATCAATTGTTCATTATCAGAAAACTTCTGCCAGTATACCATACCGTCATCTCCTGCCAGATAAACATAGGTCTCTCCTGCAATCTCAACATACTGTATTTCACTGATTACAAAACTTCTTGTCTCTGTCTCACCTTCCGGAATTATTTTTCCCTTGGCTGCTGTCTGTGCATTACCTGCAGTACTGTTGCTGTCCCCGGAAGAATTTTCTGCCTCTTCCGGATTCCCAGTGTTTTCTGTACCGTCACTGCCTGTCATCTTACGATACTTTGCAAAGCACTCATCGAGATTGGCTGCTGTTGTTACCATATTATAAGATTCTACATTTACCATGCCATAAAGCTTCACTATGCCGCTGGCATCTTTTAATACCATAATATAAGTCGGCTGACCATCTACATTAATCAAAGACGGGAAAGATGCACGGTATCCTTTCTCCTGCACTTCTCCTTCTGCAGCAGCCATTGCAGAGCTTTCATCTGCTCCTGCAATACTGTAATAATGTGCTTCTGAAGTCCGCTCATTTACCAGTATAAACCCGATATTGGAGGCATCATCATTGACGGAAGTAACTCCGGTATAAATCCAGATATCCCCGTCTTTGGCAACATAGCCGAAGTTTGCTTCGTAAGATTCCTCATCTCCGTCTTCATCCTCTACTACCGTTTCCGTACATTTCTTACAGCCTTTTTTGCCGAAGATGCTGTTCATAAATCCATTAGATAATTCTCCATACCAGTTATACTGTTCCACCAGAAGATCCCCGTCAAAGACATCATCCATCCAGTTCGGCACTTCTGATGCATCATAATACTGACAGTCTCCGCTGATTGGGTCACAGCTGATTGCACCCTCGACGGTTTCTCCACCAAATAAACCGATGGTGTATTTGTATACACTGGCAATATAGTATGGGTTTCCATCTTCGTCCACTTCAAAATGAAGATTTCCGAAAAGTTTATCCGGGTAATTCATACGGATATGCCTTCTTAAATCCTTGCCAAAGTAAGCAGACGGAACATAAATCATTCCTTCCTTTACCGGAACATACTGCGCCTTCTGCCCTACCGGATCAACAGTTATATAACCCGGAACACCATTTTCCTTATTTCCCATATATTTAAAGAAGCCGGCATACTCTAATGCAGATACTTTCGTTGGTGCCCCCTGATAATCAATCTGTGTGTAGTCTTCCGATACATTATACTGGCTCACCACTTCTGAAAGGCTTCCGATTTCACGATTACCCAGCAGCACTGCACTGTCCGTATCCATTAATGCAATCTTTGATACAGAAGATGCTGTATTGATATCGCTGTTAAAATCACTGTCTTCGATGGTCAGGATATCTGCATATGCCTGTGCATGGAACATTTTGCTGCCATAAAATAAAAGAATCAGGAACAGAATTCCGATTACTCCAACTGCTGCAAAAATACCGTTTACCGGCTTTTCCAGCTTTCCTGCGGACTTACCTTCCGCCTTCCTGGCTGCCGATACCAACGCACCTATTATTCCTAACGGGAATAATATAACGCCTAATACAAACAGCCATAAACCTCTGGAATGAATATTAAGTGCCGGAAGCAGGAGATAATACATCACTGCCACCCATAAAATATAAATAACCGGAAGCACAATGGACAACCCCTTTACATGAGGCAGCTTTACCTGCATTGTTTCAAACTCCATTTTCTTCTTTTTCTTTGCCATACCTAATCTCCCTTTTCTTCTTTGCAATTATCATTGTATTATTTAATTAATACAATAGCTCAATTTTAAAATAATGTCAAGTGAAAGCTTTCTTCAAATGGCTGGCAACTAAAAACAGCAGGACGACAAAATGTATTTTCATTTTCTATCGTCCTGCCTGCAATACTTATTTATATTATTTTTTAAGCTCTTGCTGCTTTGCTATCACGCTTTTTATTCTGGATAACCATACATGCTACTGCAGCTGCGGTAACAGCCAGTGCCAGAATTCCCATTGGAAGATCTTTCTCACAGTCTCTCAAGAAAAACAGCACTGCCATAGCAATTACATATATAACAGCAATGATTCCATCTACTATCTTCATACTTTCTGCCTCCTGCTTTTATGCATTTTTCTTCTGACGAAGTACTGCCCTTACTACATTATATCCTGCAAATACAATCGTAAGAATCATCATAATCCAATGGATGATACAGTTATCTTCTCCCGCCGGATTTGCTGCCAGAGGAACTGCTTCATCTTCTAATGCAGTTACTTCCTGTTTTGCATTATCGTCCGTTATATTCGCCAGCGGAACCTCTTCATCTTCTAATACCACCGGTTCTTCTGCGTCCTGTGGCTGTTGTGCTGCCTGCTGCTGTCTGACTGGTGTCTGTGCCACCTGGGCCTGTGTAACCGGGGTCTGTGCCGGGGTTACCGGTGTCTGTGCTGCTGTCTCCGGCTGTGTATTATTGTCTGCCGGAGTTACCGCTGTTTCTGATGATGCTGGCTGGGTTGGATTTGCCGGCTGTGCCGGTTCCGTTGATTCTGCCGGCTGGGTTGGTTCGGTTGGCTCAGTCGGTTCGGTCGGCTGGCTTGGTTCGGTTGGCCCAGTCGGTCCAACTGGCTCGGTCGGCTCAGTTTCTTTCTCCTTTTCATCAAAAGAAGCATACACTACGGTACTATCATTTAAATCTGCAACATTTACTTTACTGCCATCTTCTAAAGTCCAGCCGGTAAATTCATAGGTTGTTGTCTCTGTCTCTGCCTTTACAGGATCTGTTACAGAAACTTCCGTTCCCTTTACTTCGCGTACTTCCTGATATACATTTCCGTCTACCATAAAAGTAACGGTATAACTGTTATCAACAATTTCTCCATCAATATGCCAGGAATTCGGATTAATCATCCGGTACCATTCGATGCGGTAGAATCTTGCATCATCCCCTGCAATGCCACTGTTTGCTGCATATGCATCTAAAACAGATGCAAGGGTTACCGGCATCTTTCCATCATAATTCTTTTCTGCATCAAAAGACGCTGGTGCAGTAAAACCGGACATATCCGTTGTCACTTTCAGCTGATTTAAAGAAACTGCTGCTCTTCCCACATAATCATAATTTGCTGTTGCATCACCAACTGTTCCTTCCGGACGGACAGTTCCTGCTTTCCGGATGTAGAACTCTGCCTTCTGTGTAAATGTATCTGCTACCTTTACATATACGTTATAACCCTCTGTATTGCGGAAAAGTTTTGTATATGTTGTCACTACACCTGCATTTTCATCCTCTAAGATGAATCCATGGATTACGCTTTCCTCTGTGGTTGCATAATCTGCTGCTTCTTCTAATACAGCCGGGTCTAAAATACAGTTTCCACTTAACAGCAGCAGTTTTCCATTTCCATATTTGGCATATACTTTTGCACGAATCTTACTGATTCCAAAGCTTACATTTACAGTTCCACTATAGTTACCGGTAAAGGTTACGGTTGCCAGCGCAGTTCCCTCTTCTACATTATCTTTGTAATTACCAACAGTATAATCGGTTCCTGCTGTTAATACTTTTCCATTATAAGTTACAGTTACATCTTCCTCACTGAGTGTTACTGCTTTTCCGGTATAATATTTTTCCTTTGCAGTTGCAATCACGCTGTCATTTTCCACTTCTTTCGGAAGAATGGTATAGGTTGTATTTACCGTTCCTTTATAGTTACCAATTCCGGTAATTGCTGCTGATGTCTCTCCTGCATTTGGATTACTTCCACTGTATATTACAGTATAATCTTTTCCTTCTACTAATGTTTTGTCTCCATCCTTTACCACAACTGCAACTGTGTTTCCAGTATACTCAGTATCCTTTGCAGTTACCATTTCATTAGTCAACGTTTTCTGACGGATAGTAAAGGTTGCTTCATTACTGTCTGCGGATTCAAATTTCTTTGCACTGGCTGTTGCAATTACCGTATAAGTTCCTGCATCCACCGGTGCCTTGCTTAATTTATTTCCTGCCTCATCATAATAAGTATAAGAAATGGAAATGCTTGGATTTTTTTCAATTCCCCAGCTGTATGCATTCGCATCACAGCTTAAGTTTTTCTCATCATTACTGCCATTATATTCAAAATCACTGGCTGTAAGATTTGCATACAATGCTTTTAAATAGGTTCTTACCGGTACAATAAATACAGTCTCTTTATAGTTCTCTGCCGCATCTCCTTCCGGCACAAATACTACATGATGGTCTACATCTTCAAAGATTGCAGTTCCGGTAGTATTAAACCACAGTGTCTCATCCGGGCTCTGCCACTCAAAATGGCCTTCCAGTTCCTGGTTCTCATCATTGACCGCTACTGCCATTCCGCCATTCAGATGGGACTCTCTCAGTTTTCCGGACATATGATTGATTGTTGCAGATGGTTTTTCCTTAATTACTGCCTCTGCCTTATTTACAGTTACCGTATAAGTCCTGCTTCCTGCCTCATATACATCTGTTGCCGGTGTTGTAATCGTATAAGTATAAGTTCCTGCATTTAAAATCTCTTTGTCACAGGTTCCAACAATACCACTCTTTGGACCATCCTTTACAAAGTTCTTTGCATTCAGTGTCTGGACTTTTCCGTTATAAGTCAGATTTGAAATGCTCTCTTCAAATACCGGAGTTCTCTTACTGATTTTAATGGTATATTTTTCTGTTTTCCATTGAAAGAGATAATTCTTATACTTGCACTTCAAGGTAACTGTTCCTGTCTTATCCGCAGTTACAGATACCTCTTTCTTATTTGTATTTTTTAATGTTACCTTATCTTTTCCACTGGTAACACTCCATTTGGTTTCGTAAGCAATCCATGCAGAACACTCGATTTTCTTCGTATCCTGCAGCTGCATCGTAATTGTATCATCCTTTTCGGCAGCTTTTACTGTCATCCCGGTTATTCCGGATAAGGACAATACCATCAATGCCGCCATTACAAAAGCTGTAATTCTTTTTCCCAACATTTTGGCTACTCTCATGTTTTTTCTCCTTTTATTCATTTTATCCATTTCCTGTTGATTTATGAATTGTATAACCAATCATAGCCTACTCTGTGTTATAAAAAGCGTTATATTTTTCTATTTTTTCTTTATTCTTCCGAATTGTACTTAAATCTTCCTGTTTGTATTGTATTTCTCCTCGTATCTACTCGTCTGTTCCATTCACCAATACTTTATGATATTTCACATATTTCTTTCCAGCCGTCCGTTCCATGTTGTCATTGATTCTTTCTATCACAAGTCCGCAATTTTCTTCTTCAATACCTATTAAAAGTATCAGATACTGGTTTGTGCTGTATACAGATCACCGCTGCGCAGGGAGTTTTTCAATGCCTGCTCCAGTTCTGCCCGGATGTATTCGAAATGAACACCGCCTTCTGAAGCATACCCCTTCCCATCAGTAATGGTGCTCATAAGAAGCCACGCACTCTTTCCCGTACGCTGCAAAACCCGTTTTGCAAAGCGGTAATTTTCAATGAAAACAGGATACGAACAGTAAAATGCTCCTTCCTCTCTCTCTTCTTCCAACTTCTCCTGTATTGCCTGAATATGAGTGGCATCCTCCGTAACACAGCTGCTGATTCGTTTTAATTGTTCCAGCATAGACTTTGAAGGCTCACTGCCAAGCTCTGCCAGCAGCATTTCTTCTGTCTTATGATATAATGCCACCGCCTCTTTGGAACGCTTCATGGCAATCAATGCCTCCATCTGGTATACCTGCCAGTCATCCAGTGGATAAAGAACCGCTGCTTTTTCTGCTATCTCATATAATTTCTGATACTCCTGCTCATCCCGGTAAATTCCGCACAGTCTCTTTACACAGGACATATATAATTTCCGGTATTTCGTTGCCCAGAAAATTACCCATTCTGATGCTCCCAGTGCCGGCAAAAATTCTCCACGGTACAGCCTGACTGCTTCCTCTAATTCTGTTTTTCCAAAATCTTCCGCCTGTTTCAATGCATGCTCTGCCTTCTCTTCAAAAGAAATGCAATCACAATGATACGGAATTTCCGGCGTCCAGCAATAAACTCCCTTTCGGCTTATAATATAATCGCTCTCCGGCAGTCCCTGCTCCTTAAGCAGTTTCCGCACCCGGAAAAGAATTGCCCGGAAACTGTTGGATGGGTTTGCAACCTCCTCATTTTCCCAAAGTCTTCCCACCAGTTCTTCCCTTGTTACCCCTTCTGTACCCGCATGCAGAATGATCTGAAGCAGCCGGTTCGTCTTTGTCGTTGATTTCCGGTCTATGATAAAGGAATGATTTCCATATTGCATTCGAAATGTTCCAAGCATACTTACTTCTAAATTTTTTTTCATGCTTCCTGCCCCCTGCAGATTATTTTTCCTAATTGCAGTATATAGGACTTTGTTTTTATACGCAAAAGATTTTTCTCATTTCTTCCGGATTGTCAAAACGAAAGATTACTCTTATAATCATATTCATAAATAATTCTAAAAAATAATTATTTCGAGCTGTTAGAAAGGATTATACCATGGAAACAGGATTTATTGATTTACATGTACATTCAACCTGCTCTGACGGAACTTTTACTCCATCTGAGCTGGTTCATGAAGCCATACGTCATTCGATATGTGCCTTTGCCCTTACTGACCACGACTGTATCGATGGTATTAAAGAAGCACAGGAAGAAACCTTGCGGCTTAACTCCCCAGATGCACCGGAAGTCATTGCCGGTGTTGAACTCTCTTGTGAACTGGATGACCGTGAAATCCATATGGTCGGGCTATATATTAACCCGGACGATAAAGTATTTAATGATAAATTAAATGCATTCCGTTCTTCCCGCACAGACCGCAACCGCCTGATGGTTGATAAACTGCAGCAGGAGGCACACCTTGCCATTGATTATGACAGTCTTATCAGAGAATTTCCGGATGCAGTCATTACAAGAGCACATATTGCAAGATACCTTGTAAATCATGGTCTTGCCAAAGATATGAATACAGTATTCAGTAAATATATCGGGGATGACTGTCCTTATTATATAGACCGTCCTAAAATCACTCCGCAGGAAGGTATTTCCCTGATTCATCATGCCGGTGGTCTTGCCATTTTAGCCCATCCGGTACTCTATCGCATGAATGCAGACCGATTGGACGCTCTGGTTCAGACACTGGTAGAAGAAAGCCATTTAGATGGTATTGAAGCCGTCTATTCCAGCTACCAGCTTGGCGATGAACGAAACATTAAGAAGCTTGCACAAAAATATCATCTGCTTATTTCCGGTGGCTCTGACTTCCACGGAAGTAACAAACCTTATATTTCCATGGGAAACGGAACAAGACATATGCCGATTCCTTATTATATTTTATCGGATATTAAAAATGCGCTGCATTGCAGATAGCTTACTACTCATGTACACCAAGAGGGACTGTCATTTTACAATTTCTGTAAAACAACAGTCCCTCTTTATAGATACTTTCTATTTTTTGTCTTTCACCTCGTCTAATGCATTTCGAAAGATTCGTTCAAATTCATTTTCGGAACATTTTTTCCGGCTGGATTCATCCGAATACCCTCTATTCTGCTGTCTTTCCTGCTCGTGAACGAGCAAAACAACCGGAACCTTAAAATAACCGTCATATCCGTATGCGACAATCCCCTCCCTGGAGCTTTATTTCAATGGTTTCATATTATATATCGGCAAAAGTGTCTGATTTCTTTAGTCCTCTACCGGTTCTGCCGGAATAAAAATACGGTCTTTTACCACATCCGCAGGCTTTGGTGCTGCTTCTTCTGCTTCCCTGCAGAACTGCAGCTGTGAATTCACCAGCACCTTTCCACGTTTGTCAACCTTTTCATAGGTGCCATCCTTCTGAAGGAGATGTGCTTTCGTATTATCTGCCAGTTCCACATCCAGAATATGCATTACTTTATGCTTTAACTCTTCATTTTCTACAGGGAAAATAATCTCTACACGGCGGTCTAAGTTACGCGGCATCCAGTCAGCACTTCCCATGTAAATTTCTTCCTGTCCATCATTATAGAAATAGAAAATTCTGCTGTGCTCCAAGAAATTTCCTACAATGGAACGCACTCTGATATTTTCACTGATCTTTGGAATACCTACCTTCAGGCAGCAGATTCCACGTACAACCAGATCAATCTGCACTCCCGCTGCTGATGCTTCATACAAAGCTGCAATAATATCACGGTCACAAAGAGAATTCATCTTGGCAACAATTTTGGCTGTCTTTCCCGCCCTGGCGTATTTTGTTTCACGCTCAATTAATTTCAAGAAACGCTTCCGCAGCCAGATTGGTGCTACCACCAGCCGATTCCAGGACAGCGGTTCAGAATAACCGGATAACATATTAAATACTGCTGTTGCATCTTCTCCGATTGCTTCCGAACAGGTAAAGATACCACAGTCTGTGTACAGCTTTGCAGTGGAATCGTTATAGTTTCCGGTTCCAAGATGTACATAACGGCAGATGCCTTCTTCTTCTCTTCTTACGACCAGTGCAATCTTGCTGTGGGTCTTTAAGCCCACCAGACCATAGATGACATGGCAGCCTGCTTTCTCTAATTTTTTTGCCCAGACAATGTTATTTTCCTCATCGAAACGGGCTTTTAATTCTACCAGAACAGATACCTGTTTGCCATTTTCTGCTGCCTGTGCCAGTGATGCAATAATCGGCGAATTGCCGCTGACACGGTAAAGTGTCTGTTTGATTGCCAGTACATCCGGATCTTTGGCTGCCTGACGGATAAATTCGACTACCGGATCAAAGGTCTGGTATGGATGATGCAGTAAAATATCACCTTTTTTAATCGCATCAAAGATACTCTCTCCCTGCTGGATCTGTGGCACCGGCTGTGGCGTATATGGTTTGTAACGTAAATCATCACAGCCTTCCAGTCCATACATCTTCATCAGGTAAGTCAAATCAATCGGTCCATTGATTTTAAAGATATCATTCTCTGACTCTACCCGAAGTTCATCCTTTAAAAATGCCAGCAGACGCTTATCAATGCCATATTCCACTTCCAGCCGGATAACTTCGCCCCACTGCCGTTTCTTTAAGGATTTTTCAATTTCTTTCAGTAAATCCTCTGCTTCGTCCTCATCAAAGGAAAGGTCCGCATTACGCATAATACGATACGGATAAGCACAGACCACTTTATGGCCTAAGAACAATTTGGAAATATTCTTCTCAATAATCTGCTCCAACAGGATAAAGGATTTCTCGCCTTCCTTTACGGATGGAATCGGAATCAGCCTTGGTAATACAGATGGCACCTGAACGGTTGCATATTCATAAATGGATCCGCCCTTCTTCCCCTCTGCCTTAAGCTTCTTCTCTTCTGCTTTGCCAAGGAGGTCATCCTTCTTCGGATTTTCTTCCAGTAAAGCTACAATGTTTAATGTCTTATTGCGAATCAACGGAAATGGTCTGGATGCATCCACTGCCATCGGTGTCAGTACCGGATATATATTTTCTTCAAAATAACGGTCTACATATTCTGCCTGAAAATTCTCCAAATCTTCATAGGCATCTACAATATAGATTCCTCTTGCATTCAATAGCGGAATCAGGGAACGGTTATAAGTAGAATACTGCAGTTCTACCAGTTCCCTGGTATCATGATTAATGGCTGCTAACTGTTCAGACGCTGTCATACCGGCAATATCTGTTTTCTTATAGCCCGCATGTACCATATCCTTTAAAGAAGCCACACGTACCATGAAAAATTCGTCCAGATTTGAAGAAGTAATGCTGACAAATTTTAACCGTTCCAGCAGCGGAATGGATTTGTCTCTTGCTTCATTCAATACTCTGCCATTAAATTTAATCCAGCTCAACTCACGGTTTTCATAATATTCCGGATTCGTATATTCTTTTAATTTTTCCATTCGCATACTCTCCTAACTATAGACCTTTTTCACTTTAATCACCGGTTTCATACTGAATACTTCTTCAAAGAAGGACGCCTTGGACTCAAACAGTCCCTTTTCCAAGGTCACATCATCTTCCGTCTCTATGGTAATAATCAGATTTCTTCCGGAAACAGATGTCTTTACATTCTTAAATTTCTGCTTGTGGCTTCTATCCATGGCATTTGCCACCTTAAGGATAGCTGCAAGCTTGGCTACGGTAAGATAACTGTCATGATCCATCTTATCTGCCAGTCTGTCATAGCTGTCTATCGGTAGTGTATTATAAAGTACCGTAGACGCCACAATTTCACGCTCCAGATGAGTCAATCCAATAATTTCTGAAGAAATAATAATGTCATAGGAGCACTGCGGTCCATTAACCAGACTGACAAATTTACCACAGTCATGGAGAATGGCTGCTGTCCTTAGCATCAGCCGCTCTCTGTTTCCCAATCCATGAATCTTCTTCATGGCATCAAATATCTGGACTGCCATCTGCTCTAATGCTTCAAGATGTGGCTGATAGCCGAAATATCTTTTGGACATACATTCCGCCGCAGATATTACATCTTCTTCGAAATCATGTGTTGCTTTCACCATATTATGCCGCTGCGCATAATCATATGCTATACCATCATTTACATTCACACCCGGAACTACTACATTCTGGGCATTTAATGTGGCAACTAACTGACGATAGATAACCAGTGCCGGAATCAGCAATGTATCACTCTCGTTGGTAATTCCTAATTCTCTTGCAATCTGTCCTGTATTCTTTGCTCTCAGCTTCTCCGTATAACGATAGAACTTGTCCGCATCTACCATACATTTACCATTTTCTTTACTGATTTTCGGCATAAATGCAGAGATATAATCTCCCATAAAAATAACATAACGGATGCCATCCTTTGGCAGATAAAGAGCTTTAAAGACCTCTAACTCCTTATCTACAACTTCCTGAATCTGCTGCTCATAATTACCGCTTTGCATGCCAAGGTCAAAGAGTTTCTCCTGCACACGCATAATTCCAATCAGAAGATGCTGCGTGGTAACTACCTTTCCTTTTACAAAAAGTGTTATCTGCATACTGCCACCACCTACATCAACTACTGCTGCATTCTGACTGGTCATATCCTCAAAATTCTTCTGGGATGCCACCGTCTTATAACTGATAAAACGATGTTCCGAATTGCTCAGCACTTTCACATTAAGTCCGGTTCGAATCCGTATCTGGTCTAAAATAAATGCTTCGTTCTGTGCATCCCGGATGACAAGACCTGAATATGCTTCATACTCATCCGTCCGGTACATCTCCATAATCCCCACGAATTCTTTCAGCACCTGACACAATTCATCCGCTGTTTCATATCCAACATATCCCTGGGAATAAACATCCCTTCCCAATTCTATTCTATGGCGGACATGGTCAATTTCCCGGATTCCTCTCTTAATGGAAAGCTCAAACACTTTCATGCTGATTTCATAAGACCCGATATAAATTGCTGCAAAAGTCTTCATCCGTGCTCCTCCTCCTGTGTAAATCTTCTGTTACACTTCCTGTCCTAACATATAATTGATAAACTGCTGTGCGGTTCTTCCGGAAAGTCCACCATGACTTAACTCCCATTTGTTGGCTTCTGCTAAAAGCTCTTCTGCCGGAAGATGTACTCCCTGCTTTTCTGCCAGTTCTACTACAATCTGCTGGAATTCTTTCTTGGTCGGTGCTCCAAAGTAAATAGATACACCAAAACGATATACCAGTGAAAGTTTTTCCTGTACGGTATCAGAAGTATGCATATCCTCACGCACTTCCTCTTTATCTGAAAAGTTCTCACGAATCAGATGTCTGCGGTTTGAGGTTGCATAAATCAGCACATTGTCCGGTTTCTTCTCCAGCCCACCTTCAATTACAGCTTTCAAATATTTGTATTCAATTTCAAATTCCTCAAAAGATAAATCATCCATATATATAATAAATTTATAATTACGGTTCTTTATCATGGAAATAACAGTGTTCAAATCTTTAAACTGATGCTTATAAACTTCAATCAGGCGAAGTCCCTGCTCATAATACTGATTGGCAATTGCCTTTATGCTGGTTGATTTACCGGTACCTGCATCACCAAACAACAGACAGTTATTGGCACTCTTTCCCTTTACAAAAGCTTCTGTATTATCCACCAGCTTCTTCTTGGCAATTTCATAGCCTACCAGGTCATCGAGTTTCACATGAGCGATTCTGGTAATCGGTGCCAGTTCTACAGCACCGTTGGTATTCTGGATACGGAATGCCTTATGTAAGCCTAAATTTCCTACACCAAATCTTGCATAGAATCCGGTTACGCTGTTCTGAAATGCATTGGTATCCTTTGCTCCTGCCAGTTCTACAGCCAGTTCACAGATGCAGTCACGGATACGTTTGTTAAATACGCTTCCATTATCATCCGGTCCCTTGAAATTCTGAAGCACATCCATATCATCAATTTCCAGAGTCTTTGCCACTTCATTTAAGTTATAATCAAACATTTCTTTTAAAATAGCAAAATCATGGGCTGCAATCGCATTGATACTTCCGTTTACTGCTCCTTTCATTTCGCAGGCGGTACTGTAGGCATTTTCATTATTTACCATAATAAACGCAAGAAAACAGTGCCACAGATTTCCTTCAAAACCGTGGCTCACTGCCAGTTCAATCAGTTGGTTCAAACATCTATAATACAATTCTACTATATCAGACCGATTGTAAAATTCACTATCATAGTTTTCCAAAATCCATGTAAAATTATAAAATAATTCTCCATTTTCAAAGTTCTTATATAAAATTAATTCTCCTGAATGTTTCATCTTAATGTCTTACCTGTCTTTCTAATAATTTCCAAGAATTTTAAAGTTTTCAGCTTCTTCTTTGATTCCATGCAATGCATTCTTTACTGCACTCTCATTTAAATTTCCTTCAAAGTCAATAAAGAAACGATATTCCCAGTTCCGCTCTCCCAATGGTCTTGATTCTATCTTATTCATGTTCAAATCATTAAAGATAAAATGGGATAACATATGATAAAGAGATCCACTTTCATGCGGAATTTCAAAGCAGATACTGATTTTTCCGGCATTCTTTAAGAATATCTTACGGCCGGTTACAATGACAAACTTTGTACAGTTATTGCTGTTATCCTGGATATGCTCGTCCAATATATCAAGCCTGTAAATATCGGCAGTAAGACGGCTGGCAATGGCTGCCTGTCTTAGGAGACCATCTTCTTTTACTTTTTTTGCTGCCATGGCAGTATTCTTAAAGCTGTGTTTTTCCCAGTTCCGATGCTCGTCCAAATATCTGCCACACTGCATCAGTGCCTGCGGATGGGAATATACCTGTTCAATATCAGATAGCTTTGAGCCTTTCGTTCCGAGCAGGCAGTGGTCTATTGGAATAATCTGTTCTCCCACGATACAATTATCATATTCTACCAGCAAATCATAATTTTCTGACACAATTCCGGCAGAAGAATTCTCAATCGGAAGCACTGCATAATCTGCTTCTCCTTTTGCGATTGCTTCCATGGCATCCCGCCAGGTCTGCACATGATAACTGTTTGTGGTATCATGGAAAAACTGCTGCATTGCCATCTGGCTGTATGCGCCCTCTTCTCCCTGATATACGATTCTTATATTTTTATCCGGAAGTGCCACTACCTCTTCAAATGGTATCGGCTCCATAATGCCTTTTTCTGCCAGCTTCTGATACTGCCTTTTTCTGCTCATGCTCATCAGATGTTCAAAAAGCTCTCTTGTTCCACGCTTTAAAAACGGGTCATCTACCATGGAAGTTACCTTTTCTAACTTCTCTTCTTCCCTTGCCTTATCAAAGACTTTTTTCCCGGTAGAAAGCTTATAATCTGCCACCTGTTCAGTCAGTGCCATACGTTTTTCATACAGTGACACCAGCTCTTTGTCCACGCTGTCAATTTCTGCTCTTATCTCTTTTAAATCTTTCATTGTTATCTTTCACCTTATTATTTTTTTCTATCATATACCATTCCCATTTCGGTTGCAAGTTTCCCGAAAGAAAGTTATAATTTTATCGTAAGAATTGTGGAATTCGGAAATGTTATAGGAAAGAAAAACACGCTCCTGTCATATTTCCAAATTTCACAATCGTCTGATTACATATAACATCAAAGGAGGATTCTTATGAAAAACAAACGAAAAAAACAGCTCTTTATCACGATTGCAATTATTCTTATTCTGATTACAGTGTTTTGTCTGATTCATTTTCTCAACCGCACAAAAATGAATTCCGGTTACGTCAATGGAAATTCTGCCGGTAATCTTTATAATGGCGGACTTTTCTGTGAAAGCAACGGCACTGTTTTCTTCAGTAATCCTTCCGACAACCACCGACTCTATTCCATGAATCCTGATGGTTCTGATATGAAGAAGCTTTCCGATGATACCGTCTCTTATATCAATGCAGATGATCACTATGTTTACTATGTCCGAAACAACAAGAGTGAGGATACTAATTTCTCTTTTCTGAATTTTGGAACTAACAGCTTATGCCGTATCAACCGTGATGGAGGCAGGGTTACCATTTTAGATGACGACCCAAGTCTTTATGCCGGACTGTACGGAAATTATATTTACTACATCCACTATGACAAAGAAACGGCTTCTACCCTGTATCGGATAAAAATCGACGGCACAAAAAAAGAACAGGTTTCTAAGTTTCCTTATAAGACCTGCTCCTCTAATGGACAGTATATGTACTTTAATGGCGAAAACGATTCCCACTCTCTCCTGCAGCTTGATACTGCCGACAACTCTGTTGCTACACTCTATAGCTGCACCTGTTATGAACCGACTGTAATCAATGACACGGCTTATTATATGGATGGTGACAACGATTATGGACTAAGCACTTATTCCTTAAGCAGCGGTGCTGCCAACCTTATCATCCCATCCAGAATTGACTGCTACAACGTCACCGGGGATTATATCTATTATCAAAAAAATGGAGCGGGTGCCGGTATCTACCGCTGTCTCACCGACGGAAGCAATGAGGAATTACTGATATCCGGTAATTATACCGCATTACATACCACCTCACAGTACCTTTACTTCTATGAATACGGCAATGACTCTGCCTGTTATCAGATGCCACTTAGTGGAACCGGAAATGATATCGGTGTATTTACGCCGGAGAAATTATAATCTACCATTCCAAAAGCCGCATCAGAGCTGAAGTTTTTCTTCCTCTCCAATGCGGCTTTTTCTATTTTATTACAAACTATACTTTTTTCTTCTGTCTGCAAAGAAATTGAAAAATATCCTTTTCCAATAAACGTCCCTTACAGGCTGGTACGAACCTGTTTTGGTTTATAGCCTTCTTTTTCCAAAGCATTGATAATCTGCTGTTTATGCTCCGGTCCAAAGCACTCTAATGTAATGCGAAGTTCAACTGCCGCGGTACGGTTGGTTGTTACAAACTGGTTATGCTCCAGCTTGATAACATTTCCCTGCTCTCTTGCGATGATTCCGGACACTTTACAAAGCTCACCCGGCTTATCCGGAAGCAGTACAGATACAGTAAAGATTCTGTCACGGAAAATAAGTCCCTGCTGAACAACGGAAGACATGGTAATGACATCCATGTTTCCACCGCTCAAGATAGATACGACCCGTTTGTCTTTCACATTCAGATGCTTTAATGCGGCAACGGTAAGTAAACCGGAGTTCTCTACCACCATCTTATGGTTTTCTACCATGTCAAGGAATGCACCAATCAGCTCATCATCATCTACGAGAAGAATATCATCTACATTCTCTTTCACATAAGGAACAACTTTATCTCCAACTTCTTTTACAGCTGTTCCGTCTGCGATTGTATTTGCAGATGGAAGTTTTACAGGCTCTCCTGCTTTCAGGGCTGCTGTCATACTGGCCGCTTCTGACGGCTCTACACCAACTACTTTGATCTTTGGATTCAGCATCTTGGCAAGTGTGGAAACACCTGTGATCAGTCCGCCTCCACCGATTGGTGCAAGGATATAATCTACAGTCGGGAGTTCCTGAACGATCTCCATTGCGATTGTTCCCTGTCCTGTAGCAACATCAAGGTCATTAAACGGATGAACGAATGTATATCCGTTCTCTTCTGCAAGTTTACATGCATATGCGTAAGCATCATCATAAACATCACCATGAAGTACTACGTCTGCTCCAAAGCTTTTTGTACGGTTTACTTTGATCAGCGGTGTAACTGTAGGCATAACAATCGTAGCTTTGCATCCAAACTGTTTTGCTGCAAATGCAACGCCCTGTGCATGATTTCCTGCTGATGCTGTGATCAGTCCACGGCTTCTTTCTTCGTCTGTCAGTGTGCTGATCTTGTAATATGCACCACGGATCTTATAAGCTCCTGTGTGCTGCATATTTTCCGGTTTTAAATAAACCTTTAAAGACTTGATGCTGGATGCCCTGTGTCCGTCTGCTGTGAAAGCTTCTTTTGCTCTCTCAATCACGTTTGCAACAACATCTTCATTACCATCAAACTGAACAAATACTTCCGGTACAAGTTCTTTCTTCTCTGCCTTGGCAGTTTTCTTAGCTGCTGCTTTCTTGGTTGCTTTCTTTGCGGTAGTCTTTGCTGCTGCTTTTACAGTTGTCTCTGCTTTCTTTGCTGTCTCTTCTGCCTTCTTAACTGTCTCTTCTGCTTTCTTTACTACGGTTTCTGCTTTCTTCGCTACAACTTCTTTTGCTTCTGCCTTAACCTCTTCTGCCTTAACTACTGCCTTTGTCTCTGTAGCTTTTACTGCTGCCTTTACTTCGGCTGCTTTCTCAACTGGTCTCTTCTGCATTATAATTCCCTCCCTGAAAATTAATCACACACTAAAAACTTCTCCATTGCTAAAAGAGCTTCTTCTTCATCATTCCCCTCTGCAACAATGTTAACCGTCATTCCTTTGGACGGATTAAATGCCATAATTCCCATGATGCTCTTGGCATTAATTTTACGGTTATCACTTTCCAGAGTAATATTGCTGTCAAACCGGCAGGCAACCTGAACCAACTCTGCAATTGGATTATCATGTTTTTTTGAAACGTTTGAAACTGTAACTTCTTTTCTACTCATGTTATCTTCCTCGCTTCTAAGTAGTACAATTCGTACAAAAGTTAATATATCCTACACGAACAGATTTTGCAATAGACTTTGTGAAAATACAGCACTAATACCGAAACTGCCAAGAAACTTCGGCTTTTTTTAGGCAATTTTATATGTTTTTTACGCCTTATTCACGCCTGTCTCTGCCCGTATCCCTATTCTGCCATTTTCATATAAGCAAAATATACATTACCTGCTGCATCAAATACATTCTGTGCATCCGTCATTGACATCTTCTCTGTTGCACCGGTTGCCGGATTATAAACATAGACTCCTGCATTATCATAGCCTGTAATTAATACAGCTTCACTTCCACTACTCATGGCAAATACCGGTGTTCCCAGATTGACATAATATAACACTGCATCCAGATCACTTCCAGTCAAATCAATGACTACAGAGTCCTGCAGGGTATCCTTTAAAATTTGTTTTGGTGTATTTCCGGATGTCATCAATTCTCCTACACCAACATTTAATCCCTGCATCGAAAGCATACCATTGATTGCTTTTGCTATCGTTGTTCCGGATGCGTCTGCATCACCTATTGTAATCGTCAGTGGTGACTGTGAAGATTTTCTTGCCCTCTTCCAGATATACTGCTGTCTGCTTCCTACCACAACGCCCACATTATCATTTGCCACTGCAATGGCTTTTGCCGCATTATCCGTTGCCAGCACTACTCTTCCGGCAGAATAAGCATAATAATAATCTGTCTCTTCCGGTTCTTTCAGATTCACATTTCTCGGCGACTCCAATACAATCCGCTTCGGAGTCAGCAGACGATCCGAGCTTATCTCTTCTTCCTGTAATAATTGCAGCTGCAGCTGCGTCTGTTTTCGTTCCGTTACCGTACTGTGAATGCTGACTACTTCTGCAGAATCTCCCTCACGATTCATAATTGTATCCTGTTCCGCCGGGACATAAGCCATACCGTTATACTGTTCCCGGTTCAGATAAATAGTATAATCCACAACTTCTACAGATGCCACATAATATCCATCCTTATGGTAATCTTTTAACACTCCGTGTTCTTCATCATCCGTATCTACAATATAAATATGATTCATCGGGAACTGTACATTTCCGGCAGAATCTGTATACACATCACTGTCATCCGCCTCGCCATAGATAAAATCATCTTCCATAAATGCCAGTGGCCGGATATACGTTCCTGCTGCCGCTGCCACTTCAAAGCTTTTCGAATTCTCCAGATTCAGAACAGTAATTTTCGAACCGCTGTCACTGTTGCCATCTGCAATATAAGCAACAAACTGGTTATTCTCTGATACCGCATAATTTCCTGTTTCAAATCCGCTGACTACTTCCTTTTCTTTGGTAGTAGCAAGATTAATCTCATACAGTGTCCCACCCATCATAATGTAGAACATTCCACTTTCATTTTCATACATCAGCTGTCCCAGTTCTGATTTCAGCACTTCGTAAGAGTGGGTGGATGGTATAAACAGTTCCTCTTCTACTGTATTTGCCACGCTGTCATAATGATAAACACCTACGCCCACCCGACCTTCGTGGTTTCCCCTGTTCATATAACCATATACAACAAAATCAGCACTTCCTGTTTCATCCACCTTAATAATCCGGATATCATGTTCCTTATGATTTTCCCTGGAATCAATCCCCTCATAACCACGGAAGCTGAACACCTGGGAAAGCTTTTTTTCTGTCGCATTGTAACACCAGAGTTCTCCTTCTTTTACAAAACAGAGAATACTTCCGGTCTCATTACTCTTATATTCCACATCGGACGAACATATTCCAAGCTGTAAATAATTCTCATAAAAATCATCATTCTCTGCCCGGAAAATTTCATCCATGGTTCTCTCAAAATTCAATAGATACATCCGGTCATTGGTATAACGGACACGGTAATATTCTTCTACATTATAATATTCCAGTTCCCCATTATCTCCGGTTGCCGTCACTACATAATCCAATAGAATTACATTATAGGAATTGTTGATTTCTTTGATACTTACCGATGGGTCCGTCAGAACGGTCCCATTGAATTTATCCCATGTTACCTGTCGCAGTGTGGAATGAATACTGACATTGGCAAGCGTGGTATTATCCGCAGAAGAATCCGGTTCCATATAAGTTGCCAGAGAGCCGCTTCCATCCTCCTGAAATGTTTTTTCATGGAAATCTTTTGCAAAATCAATGCTTTCCTTCACATAACAATCCTGCGGTTCAATAATCCTTGTATAATAATTTAAGGTATCATCCCCATGCAGTAAATGTATAATCAACAGATATTCTGCATTGGAATCCAGAAGATTCTGAATCGGAAGGTCTGCTGTAATCACTCCATTCTTCTGGGAATAACTATCTACCTTCGCATCTGCAATAAGCCGCCTGGTATCCATACTCCGGATCTCATAGGAAAGTTCATCCACTGCGTAGCTTCCATTCTGAACGCGGATTGGAAGCAGCCTGTCCGTATCAATCGGCGTAATGCTGTCCCTCATGTAAACTGCATTCATTTCATCTACATACCCGTAGAGTTCATTAATTTTCTGCTCTTTATAATAAAGCTGGACAGTCGGCAGCGTTGCCTCCTCCAGTTCTGTTGTCATATCGGGATTTGTTTTATTTGTCAAAAAGCTAAACACTACGGTTGATACCAGAAACACACCTGCTAACACCAGTGCCCGAATCATTCCTTTATTCATCTGTATTCCTCATCTTCCTAAACTACGAAAAACACGCTTTGCGAGTTCTCGAGTTATCGCGGTGCTCGTCAAATCTGCATGCAGGCATGCGATTTTTCTCGCTACTCACGTAAACAAACAATATAGCCATCAAAAAACGACAGCTATATTGTAATTCCTTTTTTGCAAAAGCTCAACCTCTATTTTATTATCTGCTACCAGCATCTGCGGCAGCGTCTGTAACGGCATCTGCGGTGAAACATCTCATGAAACAGAAGAATTTCCGGAGCATCCATGTCTTCCCGGCTTTCCCCAAGTCCCGCCTTATCACGGATTCTCTTACAAATCTGCCGCAGCATCAGCCGGTCCGGATACTCGTCAAACATGAGACTTCCCTCATATTCCATCTTATCGCATTCTTCTTCCACCAGCTCCTGTACTTTTCTTATCTCCAGCGGATACATCTCTTTCATGCGGTCTAAATCCCTCTGATATTCTAACTCCGTCATGTAAAGATTCTGGATTGGATTTGTCATGTAAAAGGGCTGTTTGCCTGGCATCTGCTGCTGTTGCATCTTAAAGAAAATATCCTGATTATAATCCAATGTTTCCTTCTCTCCTGATTCTCATCAGTATAATATATGCAGCAGAGACTGTTTGTTGACGGCAAAAATGCTGTTATCTGTTTGTTTCCACCGACATCAGAAATAATACCGCTGTCAGTTCCTTTGGGAACATGGCATGCAGTTTCAGAATTTCTTTTGACGTCAGTGTGTCCTGTTGTGCCGCATAATATGCAGCCGCAGCCACCAGCATTTCTTTTCCAAAGTTTTTAACCTCTGCAATCAGTCCTGCCGGCTCCCTTAATTTATGTGCAATGATACATTCTGTCACCTGTCTTAACTCTGCATCTGCCAACTTCTTATGAAGTGTTTCCACAAAATGTTCCATGGAATATTCAATTGCTGCATCTGCATCAAATACCTCTCCACAGATTTCTGCCGCTGCAAGGAAATATTCCCTCGGTGACATTTTCTCCTTTTCGCTTCGTTCTGCCAGAAGTGTATGTACTTTATTAAATTCACTTTTCTTAGCAAAACGTTTTACCGGAATTTCATCCCTGACCAGTAAATCCAGTTCTGTCATCCGATACAAAAAGCGCTCCATTGCCCTGCGGTATTTCTCCATGGATTCCTTTTCAAAGGTATATACATAGCCATAATATTTTCCATAAACCTTCATGGTATCCTGGTATCCCATTCTGGTATTTGCCATTAAAAGAGCATGGTCAAAATTCATCATGGTTCCAAGGGAGCGGCTTGGCTTGATATAAGTTACATACGGCCG
>OHMK01000270.1_pt1 | contig 27644 bp, 27 predicted proteins | sample 1569291 | NCBI WGS metagenome assembly OHMK01 (sample SAMEA3879517, study PRJEB24766) | human gut metagenome | biome: human-associated habitat; feature: feces | place: USA | collected 1985/1987 | reverse complement strand
GAACAAGTTGGGGGCGGGCTTCTTGGCATGGGTGGGCGTCGGGAAAACGATGGGCAGCCGGCCGGCGGCGAAAATCCCGAAGAACCGGCGGCGGGAGGTGTAGGCCCCGAAGTCCGCCGAATCGAGGATGCGGTGGTCGAACCGATAGCCTCCGTCCGCGCAAATGCGATCCACCCACCGGCGGTAATGCTCGCCGCGATGGGCGGCATCGGGCACCCACACGGGGGCGATGGTGCGGCGCTTGTGTTTGCCGGTGCCCTCGGTCTTTATCGCCAGTGGACAGTATTCGCCATGACCGGCCGATGCCTCGACGACTTTCACCACGAGCGGCCCCCACGTCATGAACTCCTTGACGTTCTCGATTTGGATGTAGTCGGGCCGCAGTGCGTCGATGTATCGGAAAAGGTGCTCGGCAAGCGTGCGGCTGTCGGCGTCGCGGCTTTGGCCGCCCTTAGCGATCGAGAAGTTGGTGCACTCCAGCGACGCCCACAACACCACGCGGGCGGCAGGGTATTGTTTCCGCATGGCTTCGACATGGGCCAGCATCCGGTCGAGGTTCAACGTGCGGATGTCTTCGACAAAGTGCAGCGCGTCGGGATGGTTGGCCGCGTGCGAAGCGATCGCGTTGGCATCGTGATTGACGCACGCGATCACCTTGGCGACCTGCTCGCCGTGCAACCGTGCCGCCTCAACGCCTGTAGATGTTCCACCGGCGCCGCAAAAGAGGTCTATGTACAGAAAGCGGATCATAGCGTAATGCTTTCAAATATCCCCAGCTCTTTACTGCGGCGTCTGTTCTCTATTTCGATATATTGGGGATTTAATTCGAAACCGATAGCATTGCGGCCGAGTTTATTGGCCACGATGCGCGTGGTGCCGGAGCCGTTGAACGGGTCGAGTACGAGGCCACCGGCGGGACACCCGGCAAGGATGCACGGCACGATCAAATCCTCGGGGAACGTGGCGAAATGGGCCTCTTTGAACGGCTGCGGGGGAACTGTCCACACGCTTCGTTTGTTGCGCGTCGTTGAAGCTTCCGGCGCTATCTCGGTGTATTCAATCGCTTCCGCACGACCGGAGCGATGGAATGATCCGTGGCCGCCTTTCCCCGTGTCCCATCCTGCCGGCTTGCGCTGCCGGTTCTTGCCGACGTTCGGATGGTTGATCAGGTTCTTGCCATCCTCGAATTTCGATCCGTTCCACCCGGTCGCCGGCTCCTTGATCGCTTCGGCGTCGAAGTAGTACTTGGCCGATTTGCTGAACAGGAAAATATACTCGTGTGCTTTCGTACATCGGTCTGTGACGCTCTCGGGCATCGGGTTCGGCTTGTGCCAAATAATGTCCTGACGCAAGTACCAGCCATCAATACGGAGGGCGAACGCAAGCATCCACGGGATCCCGATCAGATCTTTATTTTTCAGATTTTTGCACTCCAACCCGAATCCGGATTTTCGAACTGGCTGACCTCGATGTCCGACGTAATCCGTTTGTGCGTTTTTTCGGACAGCATTGCCCTTGTAGGAGTTGTAGCTATCGCCCATATTCACCCACAACGTCCCCTCCGGCTTGAGCGCACGCCGCAGTTCGCGGAATACCGTCACAAGTTGATCGATGAAAACCTCCGGCGCTTCTTCCAGTCCGATCTGACCATCCACGCCGTAGTCGCGCAGACCGTAGTAGGGCGGCGAGGTGACGATGCAGTCTACGCAACCGTCCGGCAGCAGTCGGGCCGCCGCAAGCGCATCCATGTTGTAGGTAGTATTGATTTGCATAACTTTCGTTTTATCGGTTTGAAGTCAGCCGAGCCACCAGCGCGGCGCATTCGTCTTTTGTGCGGGGCAACTCGATCGTGGTGGTGCGGCCAAGGTCGGCAAACAGGCGCTTCAGCATCTTGATGCGGAGCTTGCCCTGCTGGGTGGCCACGCCCTTGGTGTCGATCGCCATGTCGTAATCCGGCAGGTAGAAGTCCAGCGTGTAGGTGATCGCCCGAACGTTCTCCCCGTTGTAGGTGAACGGCTCTTGCAGGGTGTAGCGCTTTTGAAACAGAAAGCCTATTCCGTGCGATTTCAGCAGATCGTGCATGTAGCGTTCGAGTCGGCTGTCGAAGATTACCCCGTTTTCCTCTGTTTTCGTCGCGTTTAAGACCTTTCGATTGCCGATCGGTGTAGTTATGCCATTTCGGGGGAGATCGCCGGAAATAAACCGTCTAAATTCGCTTGCGGTCATCGTGTCGGTGTTGTCGGTCGATCTTCGTCTCATGCTTGTATTGCGGCTATGTCGATTTTACGCATCCAGTACTTCGTGCCGTCGGGCATTGCGAGGAACTGGAAATCGTCCCACGCCCCCCGGCCTCCGTCCACCTCGGCAATCACCTCGTTGTACGTGTATTTGCGGCCCGTGTCGGCTTTGCGGCTCTTGATGATGATGTCGTGAGCCACGAACGAGGCAAACGTCGAGTATGCGGATTTGTTCCTGTACGCCCCTTTGTTGTCCATTGCCGCGATGATGCGGTTTATATCCTCGGCACTGAACTTGGCCAGAATGTCGCGGGCCTGCTCCTCGGTGATCGGTTCGGCCATCGCTGCGATTTCGGGATAGGCCGAATCGAGCCAGTCGAGGAACTCGGCGGTTTGGTTTTCCCCCATACCCCCTTTCCATGTAGGGATTACTGTGTGTGTATTACTCTTACTGTTACTCTTACTCTTAAAAAAAGGAAATTCGCCGATAATTGACGAAAAACACTGTTTCCGCTTGTTTTCGGCGTCGAAAACTCCCGCCGGTTCTGTTTTTTCAATATTTTCAGCGTCGAAAATCATTTCATTTTTGGGGTTTCGCTCCTTTTTCGTTGTGTTTTCGCTTGTTTTCGGCTCATTTTCGGCGTCGATAATTTCCGCGCCCCCTGCGTCTGTTTTGCTTTTTGCCTTATTATCAAGGAAAAGCAAATCGCGCTCGCGCTTTAATAGCAAAGGTTTCAGGCCGTTACGGTGTTCGGCGGAGAAAATAAACCCATCCCCGATTTCCAACAGGCCGATTTTGACAGCATATTCTACTATCGCTATCAGATCCTCCGGTTCAACGTCGTAATCGGCCGCCAGCAACTCGACGGTCACATCGTCCCACTTGATGCGGAACAAATCGCTGCTGGTCAGCGTTTCCTGCAAATAAGTCCATACCGCATACCCCAAGTGTGAAAACTTGCGCCGAATGGCCTTTACCATCGGTTTGTTTCGTTCGTTTACGTCGTGCGGAAACCAGTCCGCATTTAGTTTTCTCGGTCTTGCCATAATTTCCCAACCTTAAAATTTTATTACTCATTTAATTTTCGGAATCCAATTCCCACAGTAATTGGAGCAGTGACGAGCTTCGAAATAGCTTTCGGGAACATCGGGGTGTTCGCATTCACCATACCCGTTGGCGTCTTCATACTTGAAGCAATCGCACGATCCGCACACCTTGGTTCCGTTCTCCGTCACCCTGTTGTATTCCGTATCGATGTCGGCGGAGTACCCGGGGCATGTGTCTGTCTTATTCATTATCGTAATATCTTAAGAAATCAAAAAATCCGTACATTCGCATCCGCTCTCAGTATTGCCTCGCTCGCCACATATTTGCAAGCAAAACGCATCGTTCCCTGCACGTGCTTTCGAGACTGGCGGACAAATAGAGCGGGTCATATAGACATCCGATCCGCTTGGCGACCCACAGCGGTACCCGCCCGTCGCCGATGTACGCCGCCATGATCGCATCGCACAGCTCGCATTCGTCGTGCTTGATGCACCGATCGCAATTCTCGGCGTCCCAGGCCGCCAACTCGCTGCGGCTGCCAAACGTCCTTACGGGCGTGTCTTTTTCAAAGGGGTGGTTGTTCCATTCCATAATCGGGGATATTAGTTTGCCAAATACAGCCGTACACGGCCATCGATGTAAAACTGGATCTGCAGCCCCAGCGCCTCCAATACATCCGCATAATTCTCGCGGATATAGTGGGCTGCCCGAGGGTCTGAAACATAATCGCGATAACGGATCACGACACGGCGCAAATCTCGCACATTGTCGGTATTAACAATAGCATTGAACGAGGAGGTGCAATACTTGTAAAATCGGCGATGTACCTCTTTCGCCGCGTCCTTCATTTGCTCGAAAGTCTGTTCCATTTCATACGGTTTTTATAGGTGATCCTTTTTTCCGCCCATCCACTCGAACGGATCGGGCATACAGTCCAGTTTTGCGCGGTCATTTACCGGTGACTTTACACGACGATGCAACCCTTGCCGATATATCATCATCTCTATGCTGCGAACCGATCGTCCGTACTCCTCGGCGATTGCCTGCACATCCTCGCCGGACAGATAGCGGGCGATTACGTCCTGCACCTCGAATTTGTCCCATCGTCTGTACATCTTTCCCATCGCTGCGGATTATTCGTGATTGTCGAACCAGCTGGCGCGGTTGCTTTGCGAGGCGACCAGCTCTATACGTTCTGCCAGCACACGGCACTTACTGTTGCGGGTTCCGTCTTTGATTATCTCGATCAGCCCCTCGGCAGCCCACCGATCGACCGTACCACGGCCGAATTTCCGGTAGCATTGTGTGAGGGTGTAGTATTTCGTATCGTCGGCCAGCTCCGCCCGGGCCATACGATACCCGGCAGCGTAGGCGGCGGCTATCTGCTGCAAATGCAGTCGGTCGAGAGGTTCGTGGTTCATGGTATTACGATTTACGGGTTACTTTGATAACGCCGGTTCCCCTCAACGCGGAGACCGACAATTTGATGTTTTTACCCTTGCAGTAGCGGCAGGCGTTGGCCCGCACGCTCGACTCGGTAAACTCGGCGACGCTGAACTCGACGCTTTCGCCAAGCCCCAACGCGGCAAAGGTTTCGGAAAAGTTTACAGTTCGAACTAATTCGGCCATAATTGAAAATCTGTGTTTGTTTTGCTCCCGGGGGCGGAGTTGAACCTCCCACGTGCCACCCGGTCGGGAAATTTGTTACTTATCGCATTCGCCCATCTCGCATTCGGGGGCGGTTGTGAGTTCTCCGATGGAAAACCAACAAACTTTCTCATCGCCATCTACAAGCGCATTCGATTTCACACAGTACTGCGATTCGTTGTACAGATAGTGGCATATTGCCGTTACCGTTCCGGAGAATCCGGACACTGTGCTGCGAACTTTGTCACCCAATTTAATTCTGTTCATAGTCTTAGTTAGTTTTGTGCCTTTCGGCGGTTTGTTTTTCAATCAATTCGGGGTTGTCGTGGATGTTGCCAATGACTTCTTTTCCAAACTTATAAATCCAATCCTGATCCAATCTTAAATAACATAATTCCTTTCTATCGACCAAGGCCCCCATAAAAGCTGCGTTGCCGGTATGGTAAAAGATTCTATGAGGGCGAGTTTTATCCTCGGACAATGGAGAGCGTATCACATCCCCCTCGTAAATCTCTTTACCGTGTTCGTCTTTCAACCCCGTGTACTGGCCGACGGTGGCGGGATCGACCCGAACCCAGTATTTTAGTTCTTCGCTCCAAATGAGGGTTGCCTTGTTGCGCGTATCGAACCACAAGGAACCGAATACCCATTTCCTTTCTGCGATACCTATACCTCTGTACCTAATCTCTCTCATAATCTCGTTTATTTGATTATATTTGTAATTACTATTGTAATTACAATGCAAATATAAAGCAAAAACTTGAAAAATGAAACAAAAACTTGATTATTTTGATGTAAATAATCGTATAATACAGATAATGAGAGAGAAAGGATATAATAAAAATTCTCTTGCAAAGGTTATGGGTATGGCTCAACCGACAATAAAACAGATTGAAAACAACGAAAACCTACCGTCACTCAAGTTTTTATTTGAATTTAAGGAGGCATTTCCTGATATAAATTTCAATTGGCTTTTAACCGGCAGGGGGAATAAAGTCGATTTAATAGGAGAATATGATATAAAGCATGAGGGAGTAGTAGAATATGATTTAGATGCTGATGGATATTCTATGCGATACCATGATGGCGTTGATCCACGAGGACCATCAGCAAAGAATGAGAAAGACGATAAAAACGAAGCCCGAATTGATAAAATGCTGGGGATAATCGAATCCCAGCAACGACAGTTGGAAACACAGGCCCGAACGATTGAATTATTAGCCCAAAAAGGGGCTGCGGGGGATGTGCTGGGTGTTGCTGGCAAGGCGGTACGAGGATAAAACAACCCGAACGATTTATACTGACACCCGATTATCCGATCAAAGACGCAGCCCAGCCTTACAATCTCGATACAACCGCTACGATAAAACGGATTACAAAGCTGGATATATTATTGTTTCACGCATTTGCAGAGTAATAACAATGGACAATCTAAAAAACCTTATTTTGTCGAGGTGTGATAATTATGTAGCAGAGGAAATAAAAGCGACAAAAACTCAAAAAGAATTTTTAGACTATCTTTTTAGAGAAATAGATTATTATATTGAGAATAATATAATTACACCTGACGAACTAATAAGCCATATTTCTCCTGTCGAACTTTTCCATTATGGTTTTTTAACTCAAGACAATAATCCCATTGATTTTACCCAGCTGGTAACTATTGATGGAGTAAAATGGTATAACTATAACGAAGAATTAGGGGTAATTTGTGATGACGACGATACGCTATTCGAAGATGATGATAAAAAATTAGAAGATGAAGATGGTGAGTTTTATGAAACATCTGTCCGAAAACTGAGAATTAAATTTGCAGGTAAAAGACTCCCTAAAACCGAAGAATTAGAAAATCTTCTTAACCATGAAGAAAGTTTAGGATATTATAACGGGACACTTTGCAAAGTGTTTGATAAAAAACTTGTATTCCCAATATACGAGGATGTTGGTTATATGTCGGAAATAAGAAAAGCGGATGAATTTTATCAGTGCATGTATTTAAGCATTGATGATAGTGCTTTTGTATCTGATTCAGATGGGAAAATGTTAATTCGTTGTGTAAAATCCCGTTCTACATCAGTAAATAAAAATAAATCATCTCAGAATCAAAATAAAGAAGATTCACTCCCCGTTGAAATAGGCGAGACAACAAATCCCCAGAATTTATCGGATGCCCAAGCCCTCCTCAATGACCTGCATTTCAAATTGGAAAAATTGGAATTGAGGGGTAAAAATGTCGTTATAGAGGCTGAAACTTTCAATACGTACCTTTTCGGGACAATAAGGAATATTTTGAAAGATATGGGTGTAAATTTTCAAACCCTTGTAAAAAAATCAACAAATTGTGTTTTGGTCGGCGATAAAAGAAGACCATCCAAATATACGCGTTTAAAAATAGAGACTTACAGGCAAGAGGGGCAAAAAATATCGTTAATGAAAATATCGGTTCTTGACACCCCAACGATCAGCACAACCATAACCGAAATACCGACTAACATCACTCAAAAGAATATAGTGCAAAATAAAAAACTCCAAAAAATCATCCGAGTACTTTGGTGTATTTTAGGATTTATATTCCTGATTATATTGTTAGCCACAACAACATAATAAAAAATCCCCGGAGTGATCCGGGGTGTCGTTTTTCCTCTATCTTTGCCGATGTTGTCCTTTCGACCTCAACATGAATATCAAATATACATATGACGCAGAAACAAGCCATACAATTATTTGAAGAGCGCAAGGTGCGCACCGTATGGGATGACCAAACGGAGGAGTGGTATTTTTCGATCGTGGATGTCGTCGGTGTATTGACCGACAGCGTGAATCCTACGGACTATATCAAAAAGATGAAGAAGCGCGATCCGGAGCTATCCAAAGGGTGGGGACAAATTGTCACCCCCCTTTCCGTGCAGACTGCTGGAGGTCGCCAACGGGTGAACTGCGCCACGACGCAGGGTATGTTCCGGATCATCCAGTCAATCCCCTCGCCGAAAGCGGAGCCGTTCAAACAGTGGATGGCGCAGGTGGCTGCCGACCGTCTCGATCAGATGCAGGATCCGGAACTGTCGATTCAGCAAGCAATGGTCGATTACAAGCGATTGGGGTATTCGGATAATTGGATCAACCAGCGTCTGAAAGCGATCGAGGTTCGTAAAGACCTGACCGACGCGTGGAAAAAGCGAGGGGTGCAGGAGGGCCAGCAATTTGCCACACTGACTGACATAATCACGAATGTGTGGTCTGGCTTCACCACCCGTGAATACAAGGCATATAAAGGGTTGCGGAAAGAAAACTTGCGGGATAATATGACCAACACAGAACTCATCCTCAACATGCTTGCGGAGGCTTCGACAAAGGACATAACCGAAGCAACCGACCCTCGGACGCTTGCAGCACACAAAGCGGTCGCGCGACAAGGCGGCACAATTGCCCGCAATGCCCGGCTGGAACTCGAAGCAAGAACCGGCCGCAAGGTGGTTTCTCCGTTGAATGCACATCAGGTATTACAAATCGAGAAGACGGACGAGGCGGAATTGCAGACCGAAGATGAAGAATAAAAAAGCCCCCGGAGTAATCCGGGGGCTGCCGTTTCCAAATAGGTCGTCGTCAAACAATAACTACCGGTAACAGCAATTCGTCACAACACAATCGAATAGAACGGCGCCGCGAATTTGTGCAACGCCTCGATAATCTTACGACGTTGTGCCGGGCGTGGTTTACTTTTATCATTGGCATAACGTCCCAACTGGGCGGCCGGAATGCCGGTCAATTCCGCCAATTTAGTATCCTTGATATACTCTCGTGCATATTTCAATGCGCTAACCGCGTCATACTCCAGTTCGATCTCATACGCTCCGTCCAAATATGCCTTGTAGGGAAAACCCATCTCTTTGGCCGTTTTGATATAGAGTGCAACGCCCTCTTTCATGTCGGCAACGGCCGCCTTGACGGTATCGCCCATTCCAGCAAACATATCCTTTTCCATCATGGCCGAAATCGTTCCGTCCGATGCCCATTCGATGATAACCTTTACCTTTTCCATAAATCGTGTGTATTTATTTCGTTTCCGGTTGCCCGGGGAGGGGGCTTATTTCAGCCCCATCTCCCGGATAAACCGCCGTGCTATTCCTGAACCCATTTCTTTCGAACCGTGAAAAGGAACCGAAACCGTTTTGCCATCCTTTTCATAAATTACGTGGCTCCCTGCTTGTCGGATAGATCGCCATCCGTTTTTTAGGATTAGGCGGTGCAACTCACTTGATTTCATATTACCCTTTGTTATTGTTTGACAGTACAAAGATAATGCAAAATATATTATTATCCAAATAAATAGTATATTATTTTATACTTTTATAGATAATAATTAGTATTTACTTTTTACGTAGTCCAAAACAATGCGGTTATTCGTGTCGTTGCGCGTGAACCGGCGGTGAATGTACCCCCGCGTGGTCTTAAGGCTTTTGCCGCTTTCGAAGCCGGAAGCCACCCCAACGTGATTAAGCGCCAGCGCAATGTCAGTTTCCGAAATCCCGCACTCCTCGGAGGCAAGAGTAGCCCATGTGTGGCGCATATAATAAGTACTTAAAGGCACATCGATTCCCAAGTGCGCGGCAAGTTGTTTGCAGCCCGCGTTTACGTTGTGGTTAAAGTCCCGGAAATTAGCGTACATTTTATAAAATGAGAACAACCGCCGTTTGTCGGGATCTCGGTACTTTTCAATCAGTGACAGCGCCTCCGGTTCGATCTTCACGGACATCAACGCTTCGTCTTTACGACGGTTAGCCGTCTTTTGCCGGTGGTAGATGATCCGATCGTCTTCGAGTTCGACATCGGCACCGAACAAGTCGGCGGTGTTCATGGCCAACAAGTAGAACGAGAGCGCCAGCACGTCCCGTGCCAGCTGCATACGCTTACCCGGGACAGTCTCGGCGTTTAGTATCTTTACGAGATCCTCGATGCACAAATCCCGCTTTTCGGGTTCTTCTTTGACCTCGACCTGTAATTTCTTACTCCCGAACGGTCGGTGGGTGATTAGAACCGTTTCGGCATCCTCGTCGTTGTAGTGGTCGCATGCCGCATTGAATAGGGTGTGGATGTCGGCCAAATAATCCTTTACCGTTTGCGCCTTGCACCCGGGGCGCCGCACCGTAACCTCTTTGCCGTGCTGGTTTGTCCGCGTCTGTTCGTGCGGTTTCTGCATATACTCAACGAATCCCTGCAAATTCTTTACGTTGATCTCCTTGACGAATACGATAGAACGCCCGAAATAGTCGGTTAGGTTGCGAATAACGGCCTCGAATCGTCCAGCGGTACCATCCCGTCCCTCGGCCTTCAACGCCTGAATATGGTTATCGCAAAATGCAATGAAGTCAATGCCCACGCCGCCCTCCGTTGCCTTTTGTGATTCGATATACTTTACCAGGTCGGCCGCAGAAAATCGGCTCAAGTCCGTGCCCAGTCCTTTGGCCAGCATATCCTCGTATTTCGATATGTCATTTAACAATCCTTTCAAAATTGTTGTATCTTTGATCCCGGAAAAATCAGGCTTTACCTGCTTCCGACTGACATATACGCCGGTAGATATTTTTCTTACTTCCCTTTTATGGGTAAGGCGGATGGATACCGGAAATTTACCGTCCCGCCGCTCGTTCTTCTCTCTGATCTCGATAGAAAATGTAGGCATACACTTTGAATTTTGGACAAACAATGGACAAACAAAGCTACATATTTTTACCGAAATGTGTGTAAAAGTGTGTAAAATAAGACGGGCGTAGAAGGTTGATTTTATGGTAAATGCGCTGTATGGTAGATTTTTAGGGGATTTTACCTTGAAATTATAGACTTGCATGGCATGCAAGAGGTCACGAGTTCGAGCCTCGTATTCTCCACCAAACAAGAAACAGCCGCATGATTTCATGCGGCTGTTTCTTGTTTGATAGTATGTCTTTTATGGGCGGAGTTCGGACGCTTCCGTCGGAAGTTTTCCCGGCTGATCCCGAGGGTCAGTTTTTCAGGTATTCTACTGCCGCCAGACCGTCGTTGAGGGGATAGAGGCCGATGCTCAGCGATTTGTCTTCGCTTTCATATACGTACATTCTTTGTCCCGGACGGTATTCGAGGTAGATGTACAGCTGCGAGAGGTAGGTGTGCAGGTCGTCGATGTACAGGTCTGAAAGTATCGATCCGCAGGAATATACTTTGTTGTCTTCGAATATATATATGTACTCTTTGACGATGCCCTTGCCTTCGAAATACAGCGAGGTTTCCGATGCTCCGCTGTAGGCGTAGGGCACCGAAGCTTTCACTTCCTCCCGTGTCTTGCCGTACATGAATACGGGAGCTTCGTATTCCCTCAAAGTGGGAGGTGTGTTGTCCTTGTTCTCATCGTCGTTGCATCCCGCGAATCCCAGCATTACGGCCGCGAAAGCGAATAGTAAGAATTTTTTCATAGCGAAAAGATAAACGGTTTGAAATAAAGGTTTGATCGATTGTAAATGAGATAAATTATTCTTTATGGGTGCGCCGCCGGATCCCTGAATATGGTGTCGAGGATATCCGGTGATCTCTATTTTTGTCGGAAATAGATCTGGATCGGTACTCCCGAGAAATCCCATTCCTCCCGAATCTTATTCTCCAGGAAGCGGCGGTAGGGATCCTTGATATATTGGGGCAGATTGACGAAGCAGGCGAACTGGGGCGTGGGTGTCGGCAGCTGCATCACGTATTTGATTTTGATGTATTTGCCTTTGGTCGCCGGGGGCGGATAATTTTCGATGATCGGCAGCAGGTAGTCGTTCAGCGCCGAGGTGGCCACGCGCCGCTTGCGGTTTTCGTAAACCCGGATGGCGGTCTGGAGCACTTCGAGGATGCGCTGTTTGTTGAGTACCGAGGTGAAGATGATCGGAATGTCGTTGAAGGGCGCCAGTTTTTTTGCCAGGACCTCTTTCCACTCCTTCATCGTGTTGTTGCCTTTTTCCACCAGATCCCATTTATTGACTACGATCACGCACCCTTTGCGGTTGCGGACGATCAGGTTATGGATGTTCAGGTCCTGGGATTCGAGGCCTTGCTGCGCATCGAGCATCAGAATACAGACGTCGGACTCCTCGATGGCGCGGATCGAGCGCATCACGGAGTAGAATTCGAGGTCTTCGGTCACCTTGCCTTTTTTGCGCATGCCGGCCGTATCGACCAGGTAGAAATCGAGTCCGTACTTGTTGTAGCGCGAGTGAATGGCGTCGCGCGTGGTGCCGGCGATCGGCGTGACGATGTTGCGCTCTTCGCCCAGCAGGGCGTTGGTGAGCGACGACTTGCCCACGTTCGGACGGCCTACGATGGTGATGCGGGGCAGCTCTTCTTCCTCGTTCTTGGTTTCCGGGGGCAGGTCGCGCACGATTTCGTCCATCAGGTCGCCCGTGCCGCTGCCGCTCATCGAGCTGATGCAGTAGGGTTCTCCCAGTCCCAGCGAATAAAATTCGTGCGAGGAGTAGATCAGGTCGTAGTTATCGACCTTGTTGCAGACCAGCAGCACTTTTTTCGAAGTGCGCCTCAGGATGTCGGCCATCATCTGATCGAGATCCGTGATGCCCGTATTGACTTCGACCAGGAACAGGATGACGTCCGCCTCTTCGATGGCGAGCATCACCTGACGGCGGATGTCGTCTTCGAAAATGTCGTCCGAATTGACCGAATAGCCGCCGGTGTCGATCACCGAAAATTCACGTCCGTTCCAGTCGGTTTTGCCGTAATGGCGGTCGCGTGTCGTGCCTGCCGTCGCATCGACGATGGCTTTGCGCTGCCCGACCAGGCGGTTGAACAGTGTGCTTTTGCCCACGTTCGGGCGTCCTACGATCGCTACAAGACTCATAATGTTATTTTACGTTTATGTTTATGCGAAACGAATTATGCGGTGCGGGCCGAGAGCGAGGCCGAATTTATTCGGACATCGATGGATGCGGCCGGTCTAAAACAAGGTCAAAGATAGTGCAAGTTACGGGTAAAACCAAACCCGGTGTCGATTTTACCCGATTGTCGGTGCATAAGGGGTGGGGGCCGGATGTGCACATCTTATCCTTTTCCGATCGGGAGATGCGGCTTCCGAAGGTTTTCCGAACAGCCGCGATGCCTTTTCAACGGGGGTGCAGCGTCTCTTCGTCTGCGGACAGGCCATGTTCCGACATCCGGCGGATGTCTCCGTTACAGCGGTAAAAGGGAGCGGTTCGTACAGGAGGTATGCGGCACGTATTATGGGTTATAAATAGCGGCTTTCCGGATCACCGGCCTGTACGGGATAGATCAGCACGAAACTGTTTCGCCCGAGGTATTGATCCAGGTAAGCCGGGATCTTGTTCATCGCCGGTTGGTAGGAGATGCGTTCGCGGCGGCTCATTACCAGCCACAGACAGTCGTCCGTGCGCAATTCGCGCAGCAGGGCCGGCAGTTTTTCCCAGTCTTTGAAAAGTACCGTTTCTACGGTTGCGGTCTGCTTGCGCCGCAGCGGTTCGATGTACTTGAGCGTTGTTTCCGGGGCATAGACGACGATTTTGGTCCCGGTATTGCGGGCCAGATTTCCGATTTTATGCAGCCACATGAGAAATCCGGCCTCTTTTTCGGCTTGGGAGGGAATGATTACGATATGTCGCTTTATGGTCGCCAGCGGTTGTACCGGTTTGTAAATGTAGGTCGTGACGTTGCTTTCGCCCAGCAGGTCGCCCGTGATCTTGCCGAGGAAGATCGCGGGGGATTTGTCCCGATGGAGTCCCATTACGATGTCCGTGATACTCTGTTCTTTGGCGACGCTTGCGATTGCGTTCGAGATATTGACGTCGTAGCGCAGCAACTCGTGGAGGTAGATGTCCGATGCGGCAGCGGCCGTCGCCGCCGTTTCGAGAATTTTGCGGGCCCGTTTTTCCAGCCCGCTGTCTTCCACCTTGTTGTCTATGGCGTGCAGCGCGTAGAATCCGTTGTGGTTTTTCTTCGATTTGAGCACGTTGCCCAGAGTTACGAGTTCCCTGACGCTCTCTTCGTTCGACACCGGGATCAGGATGTGTTCGTCCTGATGTTCGGTGCTTTCGTCGTTTTCGCGGACCCCTTTGATGGCGATGTTGTGAGCGCCGCGCTGGGTGGCGAAGGTCGAAATGGTGCAGGTGGCCAGGATCATCAGGATCGTGCCGTTCAGGACGCTTTCGCCCAGCAGACGGATCGGTTCTCCGTCGGGTGTCTGGCCGATGATGACGTTGTAGCCCACCATCACGGCTGCGAGCGTGGCGGCTACGTGGGCGCTGCTCAGGCCGAAGATGACCGTCCTTTGGTCGCTGGAGAGTTTGAATGTTTTTTGAGTGAGCAGCGCGGCGATGTATTTGGCGGCGGTGATCAGGACGATCATCACGGCGGCGACCTTGATGCTCTCCCAGTCGCGGAAGAAGGCCCGGTAGTCGATCAGCATGCCTACGCCGATCAGGAAGAAGGGGATGAAGATGGCGTTGCCGACGAATTCGATGCGGTTCATCAGGGGCGAGGTGCGCGGGATGAGGCGGTTGAGGGCCAGCCCCGCGAGGAAGGCGCCGATGATCGGCTCCAGTCCGGCCAGATGCGCCAGGTAGGCGCCCAGAAAGACCATGACCAGCACGAAAATGTATTGGGAGATGTTGTCGCTGCAATGCTTGAAGAACCAGTGCCCGATCAGCGGGAAGAGCAGCATGATGAATGCGATGCAGAGCACGACCGAGATGCCGAGCCGGTACCAGAACATGTCGTCCGTGTTTCCGGTGACCATGCCTACTATGACCGTCAGCAGCAGCAGGGCCAGCGTATCGGTAATGACCGTGCCTCCGACGGCGATCGTGACGGCCTTGTCGCGGGCGATGCCCAGTTTGCTGACGATGGGGTAGGCGATCAGGGTCTGCGAGGCGAAGAGTCCGGCCAGCAGGATCGAGGAGTAGATCGAAAATCCCAGGATGTAATATCCCGCCAGAATACCGAGCAGGAGCGGAACACAGAACGTATAGAGTCCGAATACGAGGCTTCGGGTGCCGTTCTTGCGGAAATCCGACATGTCCATATCCAGGCCGGAGAGGAACATGATGTAGAGCAGTCCGGCCGTACCGGAGAGGATGATGCTGCTGTCGCGTAACACCAGGTTGAGGCCGTGCGGTCCGATCACCGCACCGGCGATGATAAGTCCCAGCAGGTAGGGAATCTTCAGCTTGTTGAGCAGCAGGGGAGCGGCGAGGATGATGACCAGAATCAGCAGGAATTTGAGAATCGGATCCTCGAGCGGGAGGGTTATGCCGTCGAATAGAAGCATCATGCGGAATCGGAATTAGGGTTAACTGATCGGGACCGTCTGCGAACCGGGACATATTCGTGTTCGCCGGAACGGGGCCGGTCGAGTAAATTTTATCAATATGTTTGCCGGAAAAATACCGTAAAGCACGGATCGTTTGCCGGAACCTGAATGAACGGTTGTTTCAATGCGAACAGATCGCGCCCGAATCGGAACGACATTCGTTTTGTCGGGGCACTGCCTGCATGGTAATTTTACGGAAACAAAGATAGTGAAAGCCGAGAGAAAACGGGAACTTGTTCACGGTTTTCCGAGGCGCATCCTATCTAAGACTATGTCAAAGATAGCAAAACTCGCCCACATACGGATAGATTTTGGAGAAATAATGCAAACTGTTGGAAATGAAAGGTGATGTGCGGTTGTATTCCGTATCCGTCATTGGGGCATATTTGCCATTTTTTGAGGGGTTAAGAAAATAAATCGCTACCTATCCGTTGCCTTTTTCAGATTGGGAAAACCGTGCGAAACGGGCTTCCGATTCCTCTGTCATATCACCGTAAAGAACGCTGTCCCTGCATATTTTGCGTTAGCGAAGATAGCCATTTTTTCGTAAAGCAGAAAAAATACGGGCCGGTTCTTTCGAGCATGGGACTTGTTTCCATATTCTGCCATATTCGTCATGCCTTTCATTTGGCCTTTATCCGGTAATTTTGCAACGAAAGGAAAAGAGTATGAATCAGACGAATGTAAAGGTATCGTTCTACCTGAAAAAGAGCGAGGCGGATGCTGACGGGAATTGCCCCGTGATGGCAAAGTTGAACATCGGAAAATATTCCGAAGCGGCATTCAGTGTGAAGATGAAAGTTCCCCAGTCCCGTTGGGCTTCGGGACTCGCGTCCGGCAAGAGTGTGGCGGCAAAGGAAATCAACAACAGGCTGGATGAAATCCGTGCAATGGCATTGAGCATTTATGCGGATTTGTCGGCTGTCCGCAACGGGGTGACAGCCGATGAGGTGAAAAAACTATTGCTCGGGATGGCTTGTGGACAAGAAACGCTCCTGGGCTATTTCAGGCAATTCATCAGTAATTTTGAAAAACGCGTAGGAGTCAGCCGCACGGAAGGCAGCCTGAGGGCGTACCGTAATGCCTACAACCATATCGAAAGATTCCTGCATTGGCAATACAGGCTGTCTGACATATCGTTTGCCGCATTGGACCGTTCCTTCATCGACAAATACGACTTGTACCTGCGGACAGAGCGCAATCTCGCACCCAGAACCATCATCAACCTGACCGTCCAATTGAAGACTGTCGTGGGCGAAGCCATAGCGGATGGCATCATCACCACTTATCCGTTTGGCGGATATGAACCGGTACACCCGAAAGCCGTGCAGAAATATCTTACGGCCGAGGAATTGCGGCGGATTATGACGACCCCGCTTCATAGAAAGGCCCTCTACCATGTACGTGACCTGTTCCTGTTTTCCTGCTACACCGGCATTCCATACGGGGACATGCGCCGGCTGACAAAGGACAACCTTTCATGTTCGGAAGACGGCACATGGTGGATCAAGAGTGCCAGGAAGAAGACCAAGGTAGAATTTGAGGTACCCTTATTGGAGTTGCCGCTGCATATCCTGCAAAAGTACCGTGATGTCGCTCTTGGTGACAAGTTGCTGCCGGTGTACTGCAATTCCATGCTGAACCTTTACCTGAAAGAGATTGCCCGGATTTGCCGCATCGACCGTCCGCTCGTCTTCCATCAGGCCCGGCATACATACGCTACAGAAATCACGCTCTCCCATGGAGTTCCCCTTGAAACTGTCAGCAGAATGCTCGGCCACAGCCGTATCGAAACCACGCAGATTTATGCGAAAGTGACTGATGACAAGATAAACTCCGATACAAAAGCCTTGAACCGGAAAATATCGGAACGCTTTTCTGTCATCATTTGACGAACCCTTAAAAGCAATGATATGGAAAAGAATACAGGCAATCAGAACACCAAACGCCGCAGCACCTTCGCGGTATTGTTCTATATCAACCGCACCAAGGTGCGCAAGGACGGGATGTGCCAGCTGCTATGCAAGGTCAGCATAGATGCGGAATGGGAACAGATCGGGACGAAAGTGTCTGTCAATCCCGCCATCTGGAATCCGGAAAAGGGACGGGCGGACGGACGGAGCGAGAATGCACTTACCGTGAACCGCGCCATAGACGACCTGACGCATGAGATTTGCGGACATTACGACCGGATAAAGAACAGCCTGGGGTTCATCACGGCGGAACTGGTCAAGAATGCGGTCAAGGGCATCGGACAGAAACCGCTTACCCTGTTGGCCCTCTTCAGGGAGCATAACGAGGAATTCAAGAAGCGTGTCGGGATAGACCGCATACAGGAGACATACGATTCCTACCTGCGTTCCTACAAACACCTTTCGGCATTCATCCGTGAAAAAAAGGGCGTGGAGGACGTGACATTGCGAAGCCTTGACCGGGCGTTCTATGACGATTTCGAGCTGTTCCTGTGCACTGACCACAACTTGAAGCCCAAGAGCGTGCACGAACACCTGTACCGCCTGAAGAAGCTCACGATGCGGGCTGTCAGCCAAGGCACATTGCGCCGCGACCCTTATTGCCGGCTGCATCCCGAACTGCCCAAAAGGAAAAGCCGCCACATGAAACTGGAGGATCTCAAGACATTGATGACCACACCGGTGGAGAAACCGCAGTTGCAGTTCGTAAGGGACATGTTCATATTCTCGACGTTCACCGGACTGGCATATGCGGATTTGAAAAAACTGTCAATCAATGATATTGCCCGGGCAGATGACGGTACATGGTGGATACATCTACACAGGCAGAAGACAGACACGCTTTCGTCTGTCCGCCTGTTGGATATTCCACTCCGAATCATTGAAAAGTACCGCAGCCAAAGGACGGGGGATAAAGTATTCAACGTGTACTCCCGTGGATATTTCATTTCATTGACAAGGGAACTGGGAGAGGTTTACGGCTTTGACTTGACCTTTCACCAGGCCCGGCATAATTTCGGCACTCATATCACTCTCTCGCTCGGCGTACCGATAGAAACAGTCAGCCGCATGATGGGACACACATCCATTTCCACCACGCAGATTTATGCGCAGGTGACAGATACAAAAGTGGATGAGGACATGAAAAGGCTGAGAGCCAACGGACTTTGGGACAAAACAGACCTTTGTGAGGAGGATTTCACTGCCGGGAAAAAGCGGAAAAGGAATTCTGACCCTCAGAAATAAGAAAACGGAGAAACAGCCTGCGGTCCGGACAGGTCGTTTCTCCGTTTCTGATTATGAGGAAGGCTATACCCACCTCTGTTCTTCCCGGCACCTCTTATAGGCATCCTCCAGAAGTTTCTGTATGTCGGATTCCTTATAGAGCACTTTTCCTTGAAGCAGGTAATAGGGAATGACACCGAATGTGCGGTATTCCTGCAAGGTGCGCCGGCTTATCCTGAGTATGCCGGACAGTTCCTCGTCCGTCAGGAAGCGTTCTCCCTTGAACACCGGCTTGGGGACCTTTTCCATGTCGGACAGCATTCTTTCCAGATTTTCCAGCCCTTGAAAAAGGACTTCAACGTGAGGGTCTTTCTTCTCTATGAAATGGTAACTCATGGCTTTCGTTTTAAAGGGTGATAATTCGATTCCAACAGATTATACACGTCCTCCGGCTTGTAGAACATCTTGTGTTTGATGCGCGTGAAAGGCAGGAGGCCCTTGTCGCGGTAAACCTGCAATGTCTTCTTCGATATGTGGAGCACGTCGCAGACATCCTGGTTGTCCATCCAGTTCTTCAAGCCTGTGTCCTCCTGTGAGCGGCACAGCCGCGCCATCCGTCCTTCAAGTTCGCAGAAACGTGTCCGGAACTCGTCAAAGGTCTTTTTGTCTATACATATTATTTCCATACTTTTTGCTTGATTAAGATTGAATACCCAATTCCTTTTTGATTCTTGCGGGCAGCGCCTTTCCTTTCCGGTTCAGGAACTCCTGCACCTCGGAAGCCTTGTAATAGGTACGCCCGTCAATCATGTAGTAGGTCACGAGCTTCTTCTGGCGGTAACGCGCAAGGGTGCGCTTGGTCACACCGAGCAGCTCGCACATGTCCTGGTTGTCGAGCAGCTTGTCGCCTTCAAGGGCGGCCGTCTGCCGGTTCATGCGGCTCAGCCTGTCCTCGATTCTGTCGAAGCGTTCCATAATCTGGTGGAGCATCATCTGGAATGTCTCCCGGTCTATTTGTATCATACTGAATTCTGTTTTTAGTGCGTGAATACTTCGTTTACCGCACTGTTGCGCAACAGGCTTCGGTATAATAAAGGCCAAATCATAGACCAACGCGGCAGTTTATCCTTCCATAAACAGATAAAATACTGAAAACCATAGAAATAAAAAATCAGCCTCCGTTTCGGAAGGCTGACGGGCATATTGCAAATGCAATCTTCTGCAACGGTCTATTGCAACATCCTGCAATAATTCAGGCGGCACACGCCGTTCCGGAAGGTCTTGGACTTGACAAGCCGCCAGTTGCCCGACGGGAGGTGGGCGGAAACGGACATACGGGAAGTGCCGGCGGAAGGGAAAAGGAAGATGACCAGCTCGTCAATGAGACGGTATATCGACAGTCCTCTCAAGAGTTCCACGCTTTCCTCATCGCATATTTCCGCATGGAAGACGGTGGAAGACCCGGAAGTGTCTTTCTCGCAAATAAGGTCAACCAGCGGATAACCGGGAAACAAGTGCCTGGTGGAATGTTCCCGCCAGTACGGGAAACCCATCCTGTCCGATTTTACCCATTCCATCAACGGTTCGCCTTCCGACGGGATGTTCCCGTCCAATGTCATTGCTATCACTGCCTGTAACTTTGCCATACTTTCTTCCCTTAATAAAAAAATAGCGTGAAATCCACGCATTATCAGGTAGAGGCTCTGGCAAGCCCAAAAACAGATCTGCATGGACTCACGCTATAGGGTATAACATAAGCCTCACGCAAAAGCCTCTGTTTTTGAAATTTTGCCAGATTTCTACCTGAGACGTCTTGCGACTTATGTATGATAACCGGCAGGACTCCGGTCCTTGCCGTCATCAGTTCAGTATGTTGCGGCCGGAACTTATGCGGCGCACAGTTTTCCGACCTCTGTGCAAAAGTAGGCATTTTCTTTCATTCTGTAATGCCTTTTGCTCCTATATCTTGCGCCCGACAATGAAAAACATGCCGTTCATTTGTCAAGCAGGCCGTATTTCTTCATTTTCCGGTACAGGGTGGACGGGTCGATATGCAGCGTTTCCGCCGCCTTCCTGCGGTGTCCCCCGTTTGCCTTCAACGCTTTCAGTATGGACAGTTTCTCTTCCGCTTCCGTTTCCGGGAACAGGTTGATTCCCCCGTCCGTGCCGTCCGTCCGGATATTCAGTTCCGCCGCTTCAATCACCGGTTGCCGTGCCATCAGCACCGCCCTCTTGACCTTGTTCAGCAATTCGCGCACGTTTCCCGGCCACCGGTAGGACAGCATCAGCCGTGCGGCTTCAGGAGTGAACCCTTCCGTCTGTTTCTTGAGTTCTTTGGAAAATTTCTCCCTGAAATGTTCGGCAAGCGGAAGGATGTCTTCCGGGCATTCATGCAGCGACGGCATGGCTATCTCAAACTCGCACAGCCTGTGGTATAGGTCCTCACGGAAACGCTTTTCCCTGATAGCCTGCTGCAGATCCTCGTTCGTGGCGGCCACTATCCGCACATCGACCTTCCTTTCCCTGCCGCTGCCGATGGGGAGATAGGTCCCTTCCTGAAGGACACGCAGCAGCATGGCCTGCACTTCCGGGGGCAGCGTGCCTATCTCGTCCAGGAACAACGTGCCGCCATTGGCCAGGTTGAAATAGCCCTCCTTGTTGCCGTCCGCACCGGTAAAAGTTCCTTTCACATGCCCGAAAAAGAGGGTCGGTGCCAGTTCCTTGGGAATGACGGCGCAGTTGACGGCCACCAACGGTTTTTCACGGCGGTCGCTGGAGTAATGGATACGTTGGGCGACGGATTCCTTCCCGGCTCCGTTCGGTCCGAGGATAAGCACGGTTATGTCGAACGGGGCGACAGTCCGTGCAAGGCTCTCCACCTCAATCATCTTCGGGCTGTTCCTGTGGAAGAGGTCTTTGTCTTTGCCATAGACCAAGGCATTGGGACGCAGTATGTCCTTAATCAGTTCAAGAAGCTCTTCCATCTGCACGGGCTTCGCCAGATAATCCTTTGCACCGAGTTTGATAGCCTTCACCGCGTCAGGCACGGAGGCATAGCCGGTCATGACGATGAAAGGGATGTCAATCTTTTCCTTGCGCAGCCACTCAAGCAGGGATATTCCATTCCCTTCGGGCAGGCGCACGTCGGCAAGGATCAGGTTGAAATGTTCCGACTTTATCCGTTTTCTGGCCCCCGGTTCGTCTATTGTAGCCTGAACCTCGTAGCCGGACTTTTCAAGCCACTTTTTCTGTTGTCCGGCCAGCATGACATTGTCTTCTACTATAAGTATCTTGTGTTTCATTACGTTTTGTTTTTATCGTTTCCGTTTCCCATGTCAGACAGCAGCCGTTCCGCTTCTGCAACCAGCCCGTCTATCCGGTTGATTACATTTACAATATGTTCCCGGACCGTACCTCTGTCGGAACCTGCATCATGCAGGAGCCCGATGCAGGCGTCAAGTTCATGGGCGATGCCAAGCTGTTCCCATACCGGATACATGCGGTGCAGCGTTTCCCCGGCCGGTCCGTATCCTGTTTCCGGATGCTCCATGGTGTCCAGAAGGTCAGCCTTGTTCTGACCTGACTCCTCGATGAATGTGGAAAGCACCCATTGCCTGTCTTCAATCTCGGAAGCCAACGCTTCAAAATCGGCCGAAGAAGGCTGCGCAGTCTGCTCATTCCCCATAATGGATGAGAGGAAGGACAACAGTTCGTGCATGGAGAACGGCTTGCGGATACAGCCGGAGAAGCCGGCTTCCGTGTACCGGTCCCCATCCACGTCACTTCTGGCCGTCATCGCGGCGACCGGTATGGAGCGGGAATTGCCGATGCTGGAGTGGCGCAGCAGCCGCAGCAGGTCAAAGCCGCTCGTGCCGCGCATCTGTATGTCGGCGAGCAACAGTCCGTATTGTTCCTTGCGCAAGGCGGCGATAACCTCCTTTGTCGACAGGCAGGTACGGCATGACACCCCGTTCCGCTCCAGCATCTCACCCACGTTGCGGAGTTGGATAGGGTCGTCATCGACCACGAGTACACGCTTCGGGAGACGCTGGAAGCCGGAGGAAGGCACGGTCGTGTTCTCCCTTGCAGGATGGTCGCTTGCCGCAAGCGGTATTCTTATACTGAACACGCTCCCTTCCCCGGGAAGGCTCGACACGGAAATCTCACCTTTCAACAGGTTGACAAGCCCTTTTGTTATTGACAGCCCCAGCCCGAACCCTTCCGAATCCATTTCAGGTGCGGCGCGTTCAAAGGGATGGAATATCTTTTGGAGCGTCCTCTCGTCCATTCCTATCCCGGTGTCCTTGACCGTGACAGCCAGCACACCGTCCGAGTAGGATGTGTGAAACCGTACAGTCCCCGCCTTTGTGAATTTTATGGCATTGTCCACGATGTTGCTGATTATCTGTTCCAAGCGGTCGGCGTCGCCTTCCACAACTGCATCGCAGCACTGTATGTCCTTGACGAACAGCAGGCATTTGTCGTTGGCCATCCGTTCATGTTTTTCCGCTATGCTGTTCAGGAAAGAGTCCAGCCGGAACGGCACGGGGTTCAGCGTTTCCTTCGCCTCGTCCAGCCGCGACAGGTCGAGCAGGTTGTTGGCCAGCCGCGCGATGTGGCGCGAGGACTCCAGGATGTTCTCCAGATAGGCGTTGCGCCGCTTTCGGTCCTTCGTGTCCATCGCCAGTTCCGCGCTGCCGCTGATGGCGTTCAGCGGGCCGCGTATGTCGTGCGACAGGGTCACGATGATGCGCTTGCGTATCTCCAGCAGCTCATGCCCCTTGCGGTGGGCGGCCTCCAGCGCACGGCGGTCGCGGTATTTCCCACGGATGTCGCGGTAGATGAACACGTAGAGCAGCAGGGCGCACAGCAGCCCCGCCGACGAGATGCCGCATATCAGGGCGAAAGCCTCTTCCCGAAGGGCGGACACCCGTTCCAGCCGTTCCTCCGTGCGGAGCATCGCGTCCCGCTCGAAGTCGTTCACCAGACGGTTGATGTGGCGGTTCAGCACCCGGTTGCGCCGCTCCAGCGAGTCCGACAGGGCGCGGTACATCTCCTTCTGTTCCCGCAGGGCGGCGAACACGTCGTCGCGGAACTGCCGCATGTCGCGCACGTGACGGGTGTTCGGCACGACGCGCACCGCCGGCGCCTCCCGTTTCCCGCCGTTCCCGTCCTTCGCCTTTTTCTTTTTGGGCTTGAGCCAGTCCCAGAAGCCTCTCTTGCTTTTCTTTCCGCCTTCATCCTCCGGCAGGTCCGCCACACGTCCCGGCACGGAGGCGGAATGCTCCAGCGGGGGCAGACGCTCGCTGAGCAGGCTGTCCATGCGGCTGGCCGTCGAGGGCGTTTCCGCTAGGCGGAATATCTGGGCTTTCTTCCGGGCAAGCAGCATCCGCACCGTGTCGATGCGGCTCCGTTGCAGGGAGTCGGGGTAGGCGGCGCTGAGTCTTGCCAGCATCTCCGACATCCGGCTGTCCTTCTCCTCGTAGGAGCGCAGGTCCTCCCCGTCCCACAGCAGGGCGCCGTCGCTGTAGAGCAGCAGGGCGATAAGGCTCTTGAAGGCCGAGTTCGTCAGGCGGCGTTGCTCCAGCATCGACCGTTCCTCTTCCTCGGCTTTCTGGAACACTTGCTTCTCGTACCACACGGCATAGACGATGCCGCCCACCAGCAGGGTGAGCAGCAGGTAGCCCGAAAGGATTTTGGCTTGCAAGGTTCCTTTCGGGCGGGGTGTGGAGGTTGTATGTCGTTTTCCCATAACTTCGCGGGTTTACATATAAAGGCGCAAAGTTACGGCAGCGGCGGCGAAAACCTGTTCTGATTTTCAGCGTAAGATTTCTGATTTCCGGCGGATGCTCATCCGGCCGTGCTTTTCCGTATCTGCGAGGGCGATTTTCCGAAGTTCCGCTGGCAATAGTCCGCCAGGGTGGACAGGGAATGGAAGCCGTTGCGCGTGGCCACGACGGACAAGGGTATCTCCGCGTCCGACAGCATGGCAAGGATTTCCTCCTTGCGACGCTCGCGCAGCCATTCGGACACCGGCTGCCCGAACTCTTCCTTGAACCGCCGGCGGAACACCGTTTCCGACTGGTGGCAGCGGGCCGCCAGCTCCCCGGCGGTCAGGACGCCCACGGGTCTGTTCCCCATCCTGACGCGCACCATCTCCTTGAAGCCGCCGCACCGGAAGTCCGGCAGGCAGCGTTCCGCCCGGCGGAAGTCCGTTTCCGTCAGGAAGCAGGGATAGTCCCCGTCCCCTTCGAGCAGGTGGCGCCATTCCCTCAGCGCCAGCCCCGCCATCAGGTCGTACAGGCTGTTCAGGTGCGGGCATCCGTCGTCGAGCGTCAGTCCGCCTATCGCCTCCATGCAGAACAGTACCCCGGCGCGGTGCTGGGTGCGGTAGTAGTGTACAAAGGTGTCCCTCGCGTAGCCCAACGCGGTGTTGTCCCGGCAGCAGGCGGCCAGCAGATATAGGGCGCACCATGTCTTGTCCTCCGGCGACGGGGCGGCAACCATCCTGCGGAGCTTCTCCGTGAGCAGGCGCACGGCGGCTACATCCCTTGCCGGCTGTTTCAGTGACGCCCATGTCGCCGGACGGTGCGGGTCCGCGAGGGCGATTGCCCTCTCCGCTTCCTCCAGCCATTCCCGCCACTCCGGGTCCCGGGCGTCGTCCTTCAGTATGTCAAGCAGATTGTCGCTCATCATGGATATTCCGTTTTATCTGTGTTCATTTTCCGTTTTCTTTTCGCCTCCCTATCCCGGCAGCAGGAACTGCCCGCCGAAGCGGCAGAACAGCCGGTACGCGGCATACCCGGCCACGGCTGTCACGGCGAGAAACACCCGGAAGACCATTCTGTGCCTTGCCCTTTCGCTGTCTTCCATCTGCCCGAAGCGGGACTTCAGTTTCTCGTACCGGCTTTCCTTGTAGATGTATGAATGGACAATCATCAGGGCGGGAAGGAGCAGGATGACAAGGCCGCCCGCTATGCCTTTGCCCTTTTCGTGCAGGTAGAGCGTCCATGCCGCCTCCGCGTCCAGGCAGTTGATGGCTATGGCGATGGCCAGCAGGCAATAGATGAACTGGATAAGGGCGATGATGCCGCCGGCGCGGAAGGCATATCCACCGCTCCGTGCCACATAATGCCACAGCCAATAGAAGATGTTGTCCCAGAATGCTATCCGGGAGGGCTTGCCCGGACGGTCGTCCCCGGCGTGTGGCCTGTGTCGCTGTTTTCTCTTCTCCGTCATGCCTCTGTTTTTGCTCTCGGTTGTCATACATCATGCTCCAGCCGGAATATATATTTCCCTCTTTCGCTTTCCATTTGCTTGCAAAATTATAAAAACGCTTCGCAATCCTGCCGTAAAAGCCGGAAAATCTGTATTTTTACAGCCGGTTTGCGATAATCGGTGCGGCTATGCCAACCATGTCACTGTCAAAGTATTTGATGTCTGATGTTTTGACTTCAAAACGGAACAGCTTGCCGTCAACTTCGTCATCGTCGCAAGCAAAGTACATAGCAACCAAAGGATTGGTTGTAATGTCCAGCAGACGTGTCGGTAAGGAGTAGTGCTGCATCTTTACCAGTTTCTCAAAGGCTGATGTACTTCCCTTGAAATCGGTAGGACATTGTGCGATAATGTCTCTGAATATCTTGTCCTCATTCTGGATCAGTGCTTTTTCCCGATAGATTGATGGGAGCAGTCCATATTTTTTGTCGGATTGTCCTCTGTAAAAAATATGGTAATCCTTACCCTCCTCCAGTTCACCTTCAAGCCTTTCAAATAATGTTCTGATACTACCTATGGTTGTTGAAGTTTCATTTTCAGGGATGAAGTCATAGGCATCACATGAAATCTCCCAAGGCTTTTTCCCAAGACTCCGGATTGCTTCTTCTGACAGCTTTTCATAAGAAGCAAAACTGTCATAGGTGTAGCTCAACCTCTTTTTCCGCAGATATGATGATGTATTGGAGTCCAGAGGAACGAACTTCTCCGGATTGGTATAGAACAGTACAATACTGAGTTTGCCTTTTCCTACACTTTTTATATCCAATACGGCTTGAAAGAGTTGCTCTTCTATCTTTCCTTCTTTGGCTTGTCTGAATAAGTCCCACAGTGCTGTTATATCATCTTTACCCCTGGTTGTCTTCCATGGGAATAGATGCACTTTCATTGGGTGTATTGTCGGAAGTCCTGTTACATCTGTCGGCTCTTGGCATTTGAACTTTAGTTCGGCCCTTAAATCCTGCAATATTTCAACTCTTCTCTCATTGGAGTGAAACTTGTTGAGATACGATAAGAAAGTGAACGGGTCTATTTCGTTCAGTTCTATTGGTTTGCCCTTCTCTGTACCATCCCTAAAGCCGGTAATACCAATCTCTTTTAGGACAGATATCAACTCCGACTGGTTGTTTTGTTTTTTGAGTAGCCAATCTGATAGTTCTTTATAAAATGGTATCCATGTGAATGTATTAGCCATATTTACTATTTATTATTATAAAGTAATCTTAACCCGCTGGCGGAATTAATTGCGGTATGAAACCCACGGACGGAGATATCTTCGGGCCAAGACAGAGATATCTTCGGACAAGGACGGAGATATCTCTGGACAAAAGCGGAGATATCCGCCCGCAAAGCCGTACAATGGACCGACAGATAAAGTGCATATCGGTTATAATTCCGCCAACGGGTTAATCTTAATTCTCTTCACCTTGTCTTAGAAATCTGTATATACTTAAAATACGATTATTTTAATCGTACTAATTCCTGCTTTAATCAATTAGCATTCTGCACGTTTCTCTATCTATGGTAACGAGAATAGCATGAGCGTATAGTTGCTATGGTATAGTATTTTGTGATCTGTACATATCCAGTAGCAACTTGCTGACAAAGTTATCATAGCTTTTATATGTCTGTGTCGGTGTACCTAATAATCACGTACTACCTTATATCGTTCTCCACTTGCGGTTTTCTCCACAGGTGTGAACAAAATCAGCTACAAAATGAATTGTATAGTAATTTAACAGACAATATATCAAGCAAGGCTCTAGTATACTGATTTTCAATCATCTTATTCAATGTAAGCTCTCTTATTCAAAACTTTTATATATCACCTTACCCTATTGATAATATCTTTTAATTCGTTAAAATCAATAATTACATTAGGATAATTACTATCT
>OHMK01000246.1_pt1 | contig 30028 bp, 70 predicted proteins | sample 1569291 | NCBI WGS metagenome assembly OHMK01 (sample SAMEA3879517, study PRJEB24766) | human gut metagenome | biome: human-associated habitat; feature: feces | place: USA | collected 1985/1987 | reverse complement strand
AATGTTCAGGTTGTAAAGAGCAGGTTTTAATTAAAGATGTTGAAAAGTATTGTCCCAATTGCGGAGCAAAATTAGAAGGTGTGGGAGATTAATATGGAAAAAATTAAAGCAAAGCGTGTGGATATAGAATCTGGACGTATGGATCAGGATGAGTTTTTAGAGCAAGTTACTTCTGCGTATGTAGATGCGGAGAAACGTGGATTCGATAGCATTATTGTGGCAATTGATACAGATTTAGACACTACATATTATATTAATGATACACCAGATGGCTTCCAGTGTGACTTATGGGATTATTATTTTGATGACTTAGAAACTATTGCTTCTCAGTTATATGACGAAATGCATGGTAGTGTAACAGACATTAGAATTGAGTGAGGTGTTGAATAGTGAGACAAAGTAATCTTGAGATAATGAGAAAGACCAAACGTATAAAATTTGATTTTTTTGATGTTATTAAATGTCCTACAAATAAATACTATTTATCTGTAGATAAGTTTGGACATGAAATTATAAGAGGTAAATCATTTGAAGATGTTGTAAGGAAAACTAAAGAATTACAGATTGAGTTTATTATAGGAAATGATAAGTACTTAGGTTGGTTATGAAATCCAGCTTTCAAGTGAGGTGATACAATTGGGAAATTGGTTTACTTATAATGATATTGAAAATATTAAGAAAATGTATAAAGATGGCAAATCATTTGAAGAGATAGCAAATGTTATTGGGTGTACCGCTATTGCGATTGAAACAACATTAAGATCAGAAAGGATTATATCATGAAGTATACAAAATTTAAGGATATACCACAATTTACAAGAGATGCAAGCTATCATGTGAATATGGATATTCGTAGAGTATCTATATGGATTGAAGAAAACATTAAAGAATATAATTTGCAACTTAATCCAGATTTCCAGAGAGGACATGTATGGACGGAGGAACAACAGATTGCGTGGTTAGAGTTTTTTCTCAAAGGTGGTAAATCTGGTAATGATGTCTATTTCAATGATCCATTTTGGATGGACTGGAACATGAATAACATAAAGCCAGATACATATAAAGATTTTGTTTGTGTAGATGGTTTACAGAGATTAACTTCCATTCAGAGATTTATAAATAATGAGATTAAAGTGTTAATTCTTATTATAGAGAATATGAAGATCCAAGGCATTTGAATACAAATACATTAATTATTCATGTAAATAATCTGAAAACAGAGAAAGAAGTATTACAGTGGTACATTGACATGAACGCAGGTGGAACACCACATACAACAGAAGAAATTGATAGGGTTAAGAAACTTATCAATGATTTGGAATAACTGGATGAAAGGTTGCTTTTAAGCAATGACTATGTAGGCGATGACTATTTGTCATCGCTTTTATTTTGGATTTTAATATCTATATTACGTAATTTGTCATTCAGACTACTATCAACAATTTCCTGTATAAGGCGGTACAGTGCAACATTAGAACTTTCATTTGTGTGAATGCTTTCAGGCTTAACTTTTACAGAATGGAAGATTGGTATTTTAGTAGGATTTTGTTTAGATTCTTTATTAGAATCGTCAAATATAAAGATATCATTTGGTGTAACATTTAATGTTTTGCATATAGATTCAAGGTTATCAAATGTAATTCTAGTTGTTTCACCATTGTAAATTTTTTGAGCAGCTTGATAGTTTAATCCTGTAGCTTTTGCAAATTGATTTAAGTTGTCAAATTGTTCATCAACATATTTTTTAACATCTAATTTTAGCATACGTAACACCTCCGTGATGTTTTAAATATATCATAAAAAGTTATTTTTGACAATAATTCTTTAAAATAACTCTTGACAGTTATTGTGAAGAGTAATATAATAGGGTACATAAGATAAAGAAAGGAGCTGCACACACGATATGATGGAGTTTAATATATTTGATATTCTTTATGTCAAAACAAATGTTAATACATCAGCTAAATCACACGTTCAGCAGATCGAAAGACCTGTTGTTATAATTCAGAATGATTCTGGAAATAAGTTTGCTCCTACTTTGATTGTCATGTGCTTAACCAGTAAAATCAAAAAGGTTGAGCAACCCACTCACGAAGTAATTAAAGCTAGTAAATCTAATGGTTTAAAATGTGACTCAATGGTTTTAGGGGAACAAATTTTTACTATTGATAAGCGTGATGTAGTTGAAAAATGGGGAAATATTGACAATGAAGAGGATAGACTTTTAGTAGAAAAATGTTTCCTTGCAAACTTATATGGTAAAAAGAAAATCAGAGTGGAGGAATTAGCATGAGTGGAAGAATTGTGTCCGTAGATGAAGCTATAAGGTTATTAACTGAGTATAAGAAAAACGGTGGAGAGAATGTGTTATTTTCCTCATTTGATTTAGATACAAGATCACCTGATTGTGAAGCTATTCCAATTAGTATTAGTTGTGGGATTAAAGCTATTACAACAGGACTTCCGATAACATATAATAAAAACTTTATAATGTCTACGTTAAAAACGCAAGATAAAAATAAAGAGAAAACAATATTATTTGCTGAGAAGGGACATGTGAAAATATAAAATCGAAAAAATACAAACAAATGTTCTGGAAAGTATTGACACAAACAAATGTTTGGTATATGATATGAACATCTTCACAAGATAATAAAAAAGTAAGGTTCTTATTTCGGTGCGGGAACACCATATGAGATAAGAACCTTACAAACAACACAACATAGAAGATTACGGGAATAATCTAATATGTTATTATTAGTTTAGATTGTTTGGTAAAAAATGTCAAGCAAAATCTTTATTAATCATAGCGTTTCTGCGATTATTCCAATTAATTACAACTAAATATAGAGAAATATTACAAATGAAAGTCGGCTTTCATCGTAGTTTTTGTACGCATTTTTAAGTATTTTATGGAAATTTATCTCAGTTGGTTAGAGAAATAGTCTCATAAACTATAGGTCGTGGGTTCGAGTCCCACAATTTCCATTAGAAACGGAGAAATAATGTTTATAAAAATGAAAGGGGCGATGTAAATTGGATTGCTTAATTACAAACGGCAAGCAATATATCCGTTTAGATTCAAATGGTAGTCCTCAAACATGCGGTCAGGTACTTGCAGAAAGATTTTCAGAAGATAAAGCAAAAAACATTATCAAGAATCTTCCTAAACCATTGAGAAAATTTCACTTTAATGTTCAGCTAGTCTCTGAAATCGCTGCTCAACCTAAATCAATTGAAGAAGAAAAACTACCAGAAGATATTAACGGTATCTTAGCGGAACTTGACGATTACTATGAAGATTATCAGCGAAATTCAAAGTATGATAATCCTTATACATATCATGGAGAAACTGCTTTAGAGAAAGAACTTTCTATGAATGATATAGGAATCGGCAATTTCTTTAAGATGGTAATTGATTGTGTTTCTGATAGAGAGAAATACATTGAGAATATGGAATATCTTATTAAAGAATATGATCTGAAAATTCTTGACGTAAGACATTTTATCCGAGATGAAGAAACAAAATTGGGAACAGTGCCAATGAGTAGAATTAGTTACTTATTGCAATATTATGAACGTCAACGTGCTATATGCAAGAGAAATAGAAATTGTGCAAAACTTTTCCAATATCATGTAGAGAGATTTAAAAACAGGAAATACATGAAAGTGATTGATAGGATTACAAATTCTAAATATAAATACAGACGTTTGTCTAAAGAATATCTCGAAGATTATGCAAAAGGTATAACGAAAGAGAGAAAATAATTATTACATAGTTACATATCAACAGAGAGGATCGGTGATACGAATGCACTACAAAGACATTCTGGAATCTTATTACAAAGTTAATGAGAACAATCCAGAAAACTCAGCAAAGAGATTACATAATATGGTGAACAAAATTCTTAGAAGTTTTGGTGGGATTACCGATTCTGATAGAGATGAATGTTACTCCATAGCAAATTTATATATTTCAAAGTACATAAATGACCAGTTAAAGAAAGGCATAGAAGATATTGACGAAAAAGAATTTAACAAGCTTATGTATTTTGGAATAAGTAATAAGATAAAAAAATATCTATCGTATAAAAATGCTGGAAAACGTTGTCAGATTGTAGTTACAAAAGAAAATGGAAAGGAAGTTAAAGAGTATATTTATCCAATGTCATTAGATAATTTAATGACAGATGATGGAGAAACAAAATATATAGATGTAATTCCTTCAGATTTTGATATTGAAAGCAATATTGATGTAGGAGAGCTATTAAATCTTGGAGAAAATGTAATTCAATACATTAGGTCATTAGGGAAAATAGAACGTCAAATTGCAGATTTAATAATGCAAGGATGTAACTCTACAGAAATTAAAGAGATCTTACATATTTCCGACAAGGAATATAATATATATCTTTCGGATATGAAAGAATATGAAAAAAGAAAACTTCTAAAGATGGAAGAATGTGAAAATGCAAATATTGAGGAGGAATTACCAATGGAAACAAAAACAACAACATCAGAAAGAACAAAATCTACCAGTTATTCAATAGAATCTCTTAGCAAACAGTTGAGACAGCACAGATTAAGAGACAACCATCCATTACAAAGAACTTCTGGACAATGGAGTCTACTTACAAAAAGCGAATTAATTTCTGATATTTTACAAGGTAATTCACTTTTACAGATTGTAATTTCAGAAGAAATTAAAGCCGGAATTATAATGCATTGGTTAATTGATGGAAAGCAGCGTTCTACAAATTTAAAAGATTATCTTGAAGATGGATTTGCAATTTCCAAAAATGTACAGAGATATATGATTGAATATCAGAGCGACAAAACAGATGAAGATGGGAATGTAATTTTAAATGAAGATGGGTTTCCAATGCCAGAAAGTAAAGTATTTGATATTCGTGGAAAGAAATTTTCTCAATTGCCAGAAGAATTACAAGACAAATTTAAAGATTATCAAGTTCCTGTAATGCTCAATTTGAATTGTACAAAGAAAGATATTGCTTATGATATTGCACGATTCAACAGATGTAGACCAATGAATGTTTCTCAGTCAGGATGGCTAGGATTAGAAGAATCCTATGCTGAATATGTAGATAAGATTTTAAAGATGGATTTCTTTAAGGTTGATTGTGATAAGTCAAGTTATTCAAATACGAATATTAAGAACGGATCACTTAGAAGAATTATTATTGAAGCAATAATGACATCTAAATATCTTAGTCATTTTGATAAAGACTTTGGTAAAATGTGTGCTTACTTAACTGAAAATGCAAATGAATCAGTATTTATTGATTTTTATTTGACATTGGAGAAGTTATCTAATGTGTTAAGAGGTAATACATCAGATATTTTTAATAACAAAAATTCATTTTTATGGTTTGCTTTATTTGATAAATTTTTAGAATATAACATTGAAGATGATAAATTTAATGGATTTATTCAGGAATTTAAAGAGACATTACATAATAAAGAAATTGATGGTATTACATACGATTGCTTAAACGGTCAGAAAGGGACAAAGGATCGTTCTTCCGTAACAAAAAGATTCAATCATTTGCTTACTCTGATGAAAGAATACTTACATATCGAAGATTCTGTTGAGGAAATCACAGAAGAACCAGAAACCATTGAAAATGATTTGTTTGATACAGAAACAATTGAAGAATCATCTGAGAAACCTGCTATCGCAGAAGTAACAGAGTATTCAGCAATTGGAAATGTGGAAATTGAACACGTTGAAGGAGAAGTAGTAGATAACGATACATTAGATTTTGTAAAAGAATGTGTTGATAAGAACGTAACAGACATTGATGTTTCTTATTATGAAGACGACTTAAATACCATTACAAAAGATGTACAGTCTAAGCTACTTGATGATGTAAACAGAAAATCTTTAATTGCAGTTATCGCATATGCGTATATGCAGGATGAAAATTACGAAGAATGGTTTGAGAATTATTTTAAAAGAGTTGATACATATGATATTGATCAAAAAAAGAACTATCTCAATATGAGAAACGATTTGATTACTTTTAATAAAGGAGCAGTTGCATAATGAAAGATACAGTAAATGAAGTAAAGAAAAACTTATCAGAACTCGATTATCTTCTTGGAGAAAATAATGTTGAAGATATTAAGAAACGTATTGGAGATTTGATTGTGGACAGAATAGCATCAGATTTACGTGCATATGACTATTATCTGTTTTATCCAGAAGATTATACCGAAACAATTAATAGTGCATTTGAGAAAATAGAGAAGAAAATAACAAAAATGTATTCCGATGCGTTATTGGAAACGGCAACAGAATCAGTTACACGATTTAAAGATATTGCATTATCACATATAAACGAAACACAGGGGCTACAATTGAGGTCGTGTCATAAATGTGAACATTGTAATTTTAATAGATGTAAATTCTATGAAGATTACTATTGGCAAGCACATGACGGAATTTGTGCAGAAGAAGGATTTATCAATTTTAAAGAGAAAGTAGATTAATAAGGGAGATTACATATGAACATGAGACTTTCAGAAATTAAAATTCCTACGGATTTTGAAAGCAGTACACCAAATACATATAAGTATAATAAATGTGAAAGATACTATAAAGAGAATTATAAACAGGATAGATATTTAATTGTAAACGAAAATAATTATCTTATTGATGGATATATTATGTATCTTGTACTTAAAAATAATGGAGCTGAATACGGAGATGCACGAATAGTCACCTTAAATGGACGTAAATATACCGATAGACAGAGAAAACATTATGGGAAATTAATTCCAACAGATAAAAACGATACATACAAAAGAAAGCCTACTACATATGTATACGGTATTCATTATAAGGGATTCAATCATAAAACATATATGTGGAGAATACCTCCAACATGGACAGTTATGATAAAGGAATTACAGCCAGGAGATAAAGTCTATTGTAAAACAAGATTTGGTAAAGTTCCTGTAATCGTAACACAAATAGAAACGAAAGACAAAATTGATACGGATATGATTGTGAGAAAAGTTTGTTCACATAAAATAATTCGTGATGGAGAAATATTAAAATATGATAAAGGTAAAAATGCTTATGTGTAATCACAACTGGGTGTTGATCGAGAAGCCATGACATTTAAAATATGATTATGATGGATTAGAAGTTGTCATTGGTAAATGTCGATGCACGAAATGTAAGAAGATTAAGGACAGGAAGATGATTGGTCATCAGATTGGAAATATCTTTGAGGAGACAGGATAAAAGCGTGGTTTCATAGGGGTGAACATGTGTAAAAATCAAGAGAATTACGTGGAAATTAAGGAAATTAAACTAAATCCAAGATTTTGTTCACAAGAGATGTTTAGAAACCTTATAAATCAAGGAGTTCAGGTGTCTTGGATGGATGATAACGAGTTAGATAAAGACAATATATTTGAGTTAGAAATAGATGATTTGTAGATGAAACTTGGATTTCAAAAAAGGAAGCGATATACAATAAGTAAGGAATTTGAAAATGAATTTTATAAATTAGATTATATTCATAATTATATTTTGGATACTATGAATCACATACCGAGATATGTCTATGGTAAGCCAAAACAATCAAAACGACTCATTAAAGAATATATGCTGAAAAATGAATATGATGAATATTTTACAGAAGAAATTAACAATGATTTTTGTGAAGGTTTTGGATGTGCAGTTGATTTAATATTTAATGAATTTTTAAATGATATTCATGAAAAATATGATCTATTAAAAATAGAAGAGAATACATGAATAGAATAATTAAAAGTGATATGGTGGTGGAATTTTTAAGGAGGTAATCGCATGAAAATTAAAATAAAGAGTGACAGAAATGAAGTAATCACATCATTACAGGTGAAAGATTGTGAATTAACAATCTTTCAAGTGCCATCTAAAAGAACATCATGGATAAGTAATGTATACAGACCAAGATGGAGAACTATGTTACACGGTTGAAACGTTTCAAAGAAGAAATTGTAGAGCAGCTTTCTAATGAAGACTTGCTGAATGAACTAAAGAAAAGGATGGTGGTTGAATGAAAGTGAAGAAATTATTAATTGGATTGCTTGTATCTGGATTAGCACTTTCTTTTACTGGATGTGGTGACAATGGAACAATTACTAAAGAAGGAAATAAATATCATATATTTGGTCAGTTTGTTGAGATTAAAAAAATAAGATTTAGAGATCCTATGACTAACATGTTAATTGATGAATTTTTTCTTTATGATACAGAAACTAAAATTGTATATGTTCTCTTAAATGGTGATGTTGATAGTGGCATTACGCCATATTATGTATTAGATGAAAATGGCAAACCAGAAATCGCAATCTATGGAGAAAATTATAATGGATAAGGAGAAAGAAAAATTATCTAAAGAGATATTTCTTATTTGTAAGGGAAGATACAATTACGAAAAGTATGGTTCAGTGTTTAATGCAATGAATAAATATTATCATAAACATTATTGTGATGACATTGACATTACATATAAACTTGCCAATCAGATATTTTTATTTCCTATGGTTGAATGGATATTGGAGAATCATAGAGATAATAAGTTGCATTCGTTTCTGTATCACATATTTAATAATAATTCATTTTTGAATAGAGAATGTAATTATGACGAGGGTTTATTTAAAAAGATTCTGAATTGGGTTGTTGTAATAGATGTAAAATATTATAACGAAGAAACTGATGAATACGAATGGATTATTGACCTATCTGATTTTTACGGAAAGGATGTTGATTTAGAATGATTAAGAGTATCAAACAAGGAGAAAATATAGGTGTAGCAAAACAAGTACAAGGTGCAGTTGTAGATGTATATCCGCATCAAAAATTTAAAGGAATGTATAAATTTATATATAGAAATGAAAAATGGACTTGTAGTAGTTATGCTTTTGATAAGGAATATGAATCATGAAATGGATTAAGAGAAAAATAATTATGTGGTTATTTGGATATGATTTTCCTCGATATGTGAGACAGTTCTATAAGGAACAGGATCAAGTGAGGAAATTATACTCTGATATGTTACATGAAGAAGAAAAATTGTTGAGATGGATAAAGTTAGCGGAAGAAAAGAGGTGTAAATAGTGGAAGAAACTATTAAGAATTATGATTCTTATACATCAGGAATGGGGAAATCAAGCGCAGATAAACTATTTTGGATGAGTAAAATTGAGAAGATTAACACTGTTGTTGATTTTGGATGTGCTGATGGTACATTAATTAGAGAAATGAATAGTGAAATGCCAGATTTACAATATATAGGATATGATAATAGCAAGGATATGATTTCTCTTGCGGGAATAAGGACACCTCATGAACTAGAAAACATTCAATATGTAAGTGATTTAAAAGAATCTTTGAAAGAAAATAACCCAAATAAAACATTATTAAATTTATCAAGCGTGATTCATGAAGTATATTCTTATTCAAATATTAATGGAATTGATAAGTTTTGGAATAATGTTTTTGGATATGATTATGGATACATAGCTATCAGAGATTTTTGTGTAAGTAGATCAGTCAATAGACAGAGCGATATTAATGATTATACAAAAGTAATCAGGGGAGCAGACGAATTACAGATAATGGATTATGAATCAATATGGGGAAGTTTACGAGATAACAGGAATTTGATTCATTATCTCATGAAATATAGATATAAAGAGAATTGGGATAGAGAAGTGAGAGAAAACTATTTTCCAATTACTCTTGAACAATTACTTAGTAAAATTCCTACATATAAATATGAAATTATATATTTTGAAGATTATATCTTGCCTTTCACATCTAAGAAAATCAAACAAGATTTCGATGTCGATATTCACGACAATACCCACGTAAAATTATTGTTGCGATTGAAAGAAGGTGTAAATAATTGAGTTGTATAGGCACTAGAGTTAAATATATTGGTGGAAATTGTTGTATAAAAAATCAAAAAGGAATAATTATTGATGACTACGACATAAAAATGGCGAGGGTTAGATTTGATACTGGTGAAATATATAGATTAAGAAAATTAAATCTTATAAAGTTAAATGAAAGTGAGGATAATAATATGGCGAAATTAGAAGGATATAAGGCGATTGCAGTAACAAAAGAAGGATGCTACGGAAAGAAATATTTTTATGCAATCTATGATGATGGAAAAGTATATGTAGCAGGTGACGAAATTGTAGTAAGTGGCGCAAACAATGGAGTTCTTACAATCGAGGAAATTATTACACCAGATGAATGTAATAGAAATATTACCGCCGAAGTTATCTGTAAAGTTGATACATCAGCATATGATAAACGTGTGGAAGAACGTAAAGAGAAAGCTGAACGTAAGAAAGAAGCTGATAAAATTAAGAAACAGATGGATAAAATGATTACAGAAATGGATCAGACAAAGAGATATGAGATGTATGCAAATGATAATCCTGAGTTAGCGGAGAAATTGAAAGCATACAAGGAGCTGATTGGAGAATAATGAATAAAGAAAAGATACATAAATTTCGTAGGAAGTTAGGTTGGATTGTTTTTCTGGGTGGGATGGTAGTAAACGTGATAATTTCATGGGGATTTTTGTTCATGAAACCCGTCTTTCATCTGTTATTTTCCATTGCAACAGGGGTATTTTCGGGTAAATTATTGGGAATTTCACTATTAAAATGCTTTTTAGCACCTGTTGTATGGTATGTGTTGTTATGGATGATAGAAGTTATCACTGGATATTTGGGAGATTATTAAAAATGGAGGTATTAAAATGTCTGTATTAAGAACAGAAGACGGTAGAGAACTCATTTTGACTTGTAGATGCGGATGTGATGATGGAATTCACTTTAAAATTGATAAAGACTTCGAGGATTATATGTATATGACATATACGAATGGCAATTTATATCGTGACCAGGATAATGGATTCTTTAGGATATTAGGAAGAAAATTGCATAAGATTTTTGCAATTCTGTTTAATCAAGATTATTACTACGCATCGGCTATATTTTCCAAAGAAGATTTTGAAGAATTTAGAGAGTATATTAATAGCTTTGCAGTACATAAAGAAAACTCCACTGACGTTGTGGACAATCAGTAGAGTTATTGGAATAGATCAAGACCAGTGATCTATGTAGAAAATCATATCATGTTTCTATGACTTGTTCAAGTCGATATTTCCAAAGGTAACAATTAAAAATTAATATTAAATTTATAGAAAGGATTATTTTATGAACTCAGCATTTAGAGAAATTTTAGAAAACCAGATGACAATTATGGAAGAATTAGGAGATATTAAATTTTGTGTATTAGGATTATTAAAAGGACATATCCCTGATGAATATAACAAGGCATTACTTGAAAGAATTGAGAGTACGGCAAAATTATTAAAACAGAGAATATAGCGACATATGAAATATTGCTTTCAGGAGGTGCGATAAAGTGACAACAGTTGAATTTAGAAATGAATTAATAGACAGGTTGAATAATAATGCAAGTCGTTATCACGGTGGAATTTGTAACGGAAAATATTTTCCAGAAGTAGAAACATTTGATGTTGATGAAGTTTATGAGATTATCGACAGAATTTACTTCAATCAACCAGAAGATAATAACGAAAGTGAGTGATTATAATGTCATATTGGACTTACATAACAGGAACAATAACAGTATCTCCCATAGGATGCACACAAGCTCAGAAAAGGTATATTCTTGATACCGTCCTGGCACATTTACCGATAGTTTCTGGTTCAGAGAAAGATATGGATGTATATGTAATTCAAAAGAATGGTCACAATAGTTCCTGTTCCTGTGATGAATTTGGTGAAAGAACTAATAATTTAACTGATTGGTATGGTAACAGAACAAGAAGTAGAGGGATGTTGCGTACACAAGATGAATACATATTAGTCGTAGATGCTGCATTAAGAGATAGAGAATTTGATCAGACGTACAGAGAATTCATGAAATGGCTTGTGAGATTAGGTAAAAGAGTCATGATTGATAATATTCTTGTAAAAATCAATGGATATGATAAATCTACGATCATCAAAGATTATTGTGTACAGAATGAAAAATATTCATATCAAAATGTTTTCTTGAACTTATTTGAAGACACAAGCTGGGTTAAAGAAGATGGAGAAGTTAATTGGTGTGAGTATATGTTATATCCAAGAGCTAAAGATTCTGATTATCCTATGATGTTAGCTTACAAATATTTTAATGATGAGGAAAATGATAAAGAAGTAGAGAGAAGAATGAAATATGAGAGGGGTAAATGAAAAAGTATAAAGAGAAATATAAAACAGGAATGATATTCAGAAGCAAAAAAGATCCATGGACTGATTTGGTAATTGATTTTGTTTCGTACACTAGAGGATCTGAAACAGCTCATACATTCAATATGAACTCAATTATAGATTGGGTAAGAATTAATGAAGAAGCATTCAATAAAAATATCAGTGTGTCAAAAGGAATTGATTATGATAAAGTCAAAAATCATGAAGTGAGTACATTTCCATATCCATTTTTCGGAGAGATGCATCAGAAATCTATGGATAATTATATCAGAAAATATGAAATGGAATTTTGTGGTATGAGTGATAAAGAAGTTATTGTATTCAATGATGATGATTTTGAGTATAGCTCTGGATTTAAAAAGTAACATCATGATAAAAATTAAAATATGGAGGACGTAAAATGAGCTACTGTGACGGAACCTGTAAGTATCTGAATACAAGAAAACACAAATGTGAATTGACAGGAGAAAAACTCACATACATGAAATGGAGTTATGGAATCGAGTATTCAGTGCATGAACACAGAGGATTCTGTGAGAAAGATAAGGAAGACACAAAATGAAATTATTTAAAACAGTAGATGAGAAATTAGCAGAAATTGGATTTACAAAAGAAAAAGAAGATAAGTATGGGTGTGAGTATAAAAGAAAAGATCAGAAATATAATTTTACACAAAAAGTTGACATTTTACACAAAAAATCTGGTAGACATATTTTACAGTCATATGATCCAGATTTAGGAGATGGCAAAGGAATTGGAAATACTTGCGTAGGACTTACAGGATATGAAATGAAACTATTTCTTAAAAAGATGAAGCGGATGAAAATGTATTCTGGAAAGAAAGTAAGTATTAAATAATAAAATAATATGCTATATATAGTTGTTAAAATAACCTACATATACAATATGTTGTGCTAAATATTACATGAAATTGACATTTCAAAGGAGAGAATATGTTAATAAGAAGTCAAGATAAAACAAAATTAGTAGATATTGCAGGAAAAACAATTTCAATTAAAAGAATCAATTCTCATACAAGCAATATTGAAATTGTATATGCCAATAGTTCAGTAGTATTGGGATCATATAATGAAGAAAATGCGTTAAAAGTTTTAAATTTCATTGAGCGTTTTTATTGCAAAAGGGATTCTGAATATCATACGTTGCGGATGCCAAAAGACGAAAATGTAAGCAAAATACGTGTGTAATAAAGTATAGGGGATGATTCAAATGGAAAATAGAGAGAAATTTGCTAAAGAAATTTTGGATATTGCTTGTAAAGGCGATATGTTTTCAGTTACAAAGTCGGGTGAAATTACTTTTTGTGATCGTTTTAAATGTGATATGTGTAAATTTAATGATTCTACTGGTGAAAAAAGTTGTAGAACCAAACGATATGAATGGTCGAAATATAAGTATATAGGAAAATCTACAATTACATCAAGAGAAAAGAACTTCCTTGATGCCCTTCCATCTAAGTGTAAATATATTGCAAGAGATAAAGATAATTTACTTTATGCTTATTATGACAAGCCAATACGCGGTAATAAATTTTGGATAACTAATTATGCATTTCATGATATGCCAAAAGATATGCATGGTGATGTTTTTAGTTTCATTAAATGGGAAGATGAAGAACCTTGGAGTATTGAGGATTTGAAGAAATTAGAGGTGAAGGATGAATGATTTAGACAATTACGAAGAAGATCCATATGATTACTGCTATGAATGTGGTGGTTATGGTGATGATTATTACATGGACGAAGATGGAGAATTAGTCTGTAGATGTCCTGAATGTCCTATGAATCCTAATTATGATCATTGGGAGGAATAATAATGTCATTGCATGAAAAAACAATAAGACAATTGGAAGAAGTATATCAACGGAATATACGTTGTAAAGGTTCATTTAGTAAAGAAGAAAGTCCAGAATTATATAATATGTGTAAACATTGTGAACAATATTCTGGTGAAAAACATAATTATAGAGAATGTAGAAATGTGCAATGTTTTATAAACTGGTTGGCTTTAGAGTATCTTGATTGGATAAATGGTTACTAATATTTATTTTATCTAAGTAAATTTCTATGGGTGATCACCCAAATTATTTCCAAAAACAAAGAAATATTATTTTTAACTAAATGACTCAAATTCCCTTATTTATAGGGAGTTGTACAACTACTTTATCCTAGAATTTACCTAGATTCCTTTCTGTAAAATTTGTAATGCTGCGTAAATCGAACATTCGCGACTATCCGATAAAAATAATAATTCATCGGAGAATGGATTAAGAGTATTAAGTCTATGTGGCGGTGTAGAAACAGGATTGTACGCATTGTTGAAATTAGGTATTCCAATTAGAGAATATCATACATATGAAATTTTACCAGAAGCAATAGCCGTATCTAAATATCACTTTCCGTGGATTATACATCATGGAGATTTATATGAATCTGATTTTCATCAATTTAAATGTTTTGATTTATTATTAGCTGGTACAAATTGTCAATCGCTTTCTCGATGTAGAACTGAAGATAAATCTGTTAATAATGGGTTAGATGGCACATCTAAAATTTTCTTTAAAGCGGTAGAAGCTCTCAATGTAATTCAACCAAAGTATTTCATGTTTGAGAATGTTGTACCAAGTAGTGATAAAGATTTAGAAACAATGACAAAGTGCATAGGAGTAGAACCTGTATTAATTAATTCTGAAAATTTTAGTGCACAAAGTAGAGAAAGATATTATTGGACAAATATTCCGTTGGGTGATTTACCTAAACAATCTTCATTAGTGTTAGAAGATATTATGGAGAAAAATGTAAATGAGAAATATTTTTATAAGCAAGATTTTGAAATTTTGGATATGGACAAAAGAGTTTGTGCTGAGTTGAAAGTGAATACATTTCAGATGCTCAGACGTATTTATAATCCTCAATTTAAGTGTTGTACATTAACTTGCGTGAGAGGTGGTTATCAAGAAAAGAAAGTGTTAGATAATGGAAGACCTAGAAAATTAACAGAAATAGAGTATGAGAGGTTACAAGGTTTGCCAGATAATTTTACAAATGTAACTGTAAATAATAGAAAGCTTAATTATTCAAAGAGATGTAGTTTAATGGGAAATGGGTGGAATGAACCAACCGTTGAATGGATATTTAGTTTTATGAAGTTTTAAGAAAGGAGTAAGAGGTTTGGTATACCAGAAACGCTGCGTTTACTCCTATTGATAATATGATAATAAATAGAGTTTGGCAAATGCCTAATAGTAATACATTTGAAATTAGACCAATTAAAGAATTAATTGATAAATATACATATGGATTGGTTATAGATCCTTTTGCAAATAAAAATAAGTTAGCAAATATCACAAATGATTTGGACGAGCAATATGATACGGATTACCATATGGATGCTTTAGACTTCTTAAAAAAATTTGATGATAATTCTGTAGACTGTGTTTTGTATGATCCGCCATATAGCGTAAGACAAGTATCAGAAGTATATAGGAAATTAGGACATTCAGTAAATATGGAAACTACACAAGCATCATATTGGTCTAAACAAAAGAAAGAAATTGGAAGAATAGTTAATAAGAATGGAATTGTTATCAGTTGTGGTTGGAACAGTGGTGGCATTGGTAAGAAATATGGATTTGAAATTCTTGAAATATTATTAGTGCCTCATGGTGGAGCGCATAACGATACAATTGTTACAGTAGAAAGAAAAATCAAATAATAAAGGAGAAAATACTATGGGAATTACAAGTAAACAGACAGGGAAATTTAGAGGAATGATGAGAAAAATCGAAAATGAACAGCTTAAAATTAAAGCTGATTCTGTGAAACGCAAGAAGAAAGATGGTAATAAAAATGCCTGACATTACCATGTGCCGTAGTAGTGACTGTCCTAAACGTAGTCATTGCTACAGGGCGCAAGCCAAACCAGATAAATTGCAGAGTTATTCAGACTTTTCTGCTGAGTGTTTTCAATATAATTTCTTGCGATTTTGGAGTATGAGTGGGGAATCTGATGAGATGAAAGGGGATAATGATAAATGACATTAGGTATTTGTATAATGGGTGCGTTTATTATTCTAAATATGATTGCGGCAAAATGGTATAATCGAAATAAATTAGAAAATGTCATTATCTCATGTACAACTTCAATAATTATAACAATATTAATGTGTTACTTGGCAATGAAAGGTTGATTTCAAATGAGATGGTTAATTAATTATATACGAAGTTGTTTTTGTAAACATGACTGGGAATTAATTTTTGATACTCAAGTGCATGGTGAAAAATTAGATGGAAGTCGTTATGAATATCCATTATATCGTGTAAAAACATATCGTTGTAAAAAATGTGGAATGGAGAAGAAATATAAGAGTAACAGTTGAAAAGACTAATGAGGTGAATAATGTCTAATTATATTTGTTTAACGTCATCAAAGTTATCAAGATACAAACAATATATGTATATTGATTGTAAGAATTATCTTGCTGATGATTTATTCATAAAAAATAAAATCACGGTGAATTTTGAAGGTGATTTCACAAAGGATGATTCTGATTATATTTTTGTATATTGCAAAGTAAAGAAAAAAGATCATGACAAATTTATTGAAACTCTTGGAGAATTAAAAAATAAGATGTTGCTTATGGGATATTCTGATTACGAATCATTTTGTGAAAAACAGATTAATAAGATTTTGTGCAAATTAAATTAGTAAAATTCGAGTTGAAAGAAATTTTTTATTGTATCAAAGGTTACAAAAATGAAAAGACAAAAAGCAAATAAAAAGATCCAAAATATTGTTGGAAATATTTGTTGCAATTGCGGAAAAACAGATCATATAGAATATCATCATATAGTTCCGTTGTCATTGGGAGGAAATGATATTGAATCAAATATTGTTCCAATATGTCATGTTTGCCATATGGCAGCTCATCATGGTAGGAATATCAATCATTACTTTGGTTCATTCAATAAAGGTGGAAGACCTTCAACCGCTACTATTGAAGGTGATTCTCATATTTTTGATATGTATATAAATGGTGAAATTGGAAATAAAATGGTAAAACAGATGCTTGGATATTCTAATTCAACACAAATCAAGGATAGACCTGTTTTTAAAAGATACATAAAATCAAAAGGGATAAATACTGTAAAAAATACCATAGATGTAGCAGCGACAAATAAATCCGATGGATTAAAAAATGGAGATGTAGTTGGAGAAATTATATATGAAGATGGTAGGCATGAAGATATTATTTATAAAGATACAGGATATAATCTCGTAGAATACCATCATCGTTGTAGTTGAAAAATTTATTTCAAGGAGGGTTACATGAATGATTAAATACTATTGTGATATATGTGGAAAAGAAACAAATAATAAATCTTATTGTATACCAATAAAAATATATGGAACGTCTGGTTGTACATATTTTTCAAAATATCTTTCAAAAGAAGTTTTATTGTGTTCTTCATGTAGAGATAAGTTTAGTGATTTTGCTTTAAGATTGGCTGTGGATGATGAACTCTATGAAAGATTGAAATTTGATCCAGATGACTAAATACAAGGAGAATTTATCAATGTTAGAACCTTATGAATGGAGAAGTCAAGTATACTTACATCCACCAGATAAAATGAATGATTTGTATTATAAAGTTTGTTGTTATTGGAATGCAAAAACTGAAATATATGATTCTTTTTTAGCTGACAGTTATCTATATGACTCAGCATATATTTCAAATCCTAAACTTCGTGGCTATTCTGCCGAATATTCCCGTCAAATATTCCTGTTTTGTCAACACGTACTTATTTGTGAATGTGATAAACCGTTTGATGAAAAATTATGGAAGAATATAAATAACAATAGATATACTGCTCGTCAGTGGATGAAAGAATATGCAAAATTAAAGTCTAATGGAGAATTAGATTTTATAGAAATGTATAAAATTGAATGAAAAAGAATTATCAAGAAAAGACATAGAGAGTATCTACTATAAAGTGCGTTGTTATTACGAAGTAAAAGCTAAACTATATGAAGATATATTAAATTTTGATACACCATATATGTACAATTATATATGTAAAGATTACATACACGATATAAGACTTTCAGCTTGGAATAATTTAGATATATTAAAAAATCAATGTATGACAATAATACAAGCTGAAACACATCAACCATTTGATTATACATTATGGGAAACAATAGCAACTTTCGATAAGTATGAATATTGGTTTATTAAATACAACAAATTAAAATCTGATGGAGAATTAGATTTTATAGAAAAATATAATAAATAATGAAAAGGAGATTGAATGAATTACGAAGATTTTCTAAAACAAAAGAATTATGTTCTGGAAAATAGCGGATTTAATATTGATAAAGATAAACTAAATCCCATGCTATTTGACTTTCAGAAAGATGTAGTAAGATGGGCGTTAGCAAAAGGTAGAGCTTGTATTTTTGCAGAGTGTGGGCTTGGCAAAACGCCAATGCAATTATCATGGGCGCATCAAGTACATCTACATACAGGTGGTAAAGTTCTGATTCTTGCACCTCTATCAGTTGCGGATCAGACAAAGAGAGAAGCTGAAAAATTCCATTACAATGCAAAAGTATGTGAAAAACAGGAAGATTGTATTGATGGAATTAATATTACAAACTATGAGAAACTAGATAAATTCGTAGCAAATGAATTTGTTGGAGTAGTCTTAGACGAAAGTTCAATTCTTAAATCCTACACTGGTAAAGTGAGGACTTCTATTATCGAGAATTTCCAAAATGTTCCTTATAAATTAGCTTGTACTGCGACACCTGCTCCAAATGATTATATGGAGTTGGGAAATCATTCTGAATTTTGTGGAGTTATGACACGTTCAGAGATGCTATCAATGTTCTTTGTTCATGATGGTGGTCAAACATCTAAGTGGAGATTAAAAGGTCATGCAAAAGATGTATTTTGGCAATGGATGGCAAGTTGGTCTGTATTTATTGATAATCCATCAAATTTAGGATATGACGGTACAGATTATGAATTACCTAATTTGAATATTCATGAAATTATAGTTGATGGAGATGAACCAATCACTGAATCACTCACATTAACAGAGCGTAGAAATGCAAGAAAAGATACTCTTGAATTAAGATGTCAAAAAGCAGCGGATTTAGTAAATAATTCGGATGAACAATGGTTAGTCTGGTGTGATCTTAATGCAGAAGGTGATAGATTAAATGAGCTGATTGAAGAAAGCAAAAACGTTCAAGGAAGTGATAAGAATAAATACAAAAGTGAAACAATGCTATCATTTTCTGATGAAAAATTAAAATGTCTTATCAGCAAGCCACAGCTCGCAGGGTATGGTATGAATTGGCAGAATTGTCACAATGTTATTTTTACTGGACTTTCTGATAGTTTTGAGCAGTATTATCAGGCTGTAAGAAGATGTTGGCGTTTTGGTCAGACAAAAGAAGTCAATGTATACATAATCATTTCAGCAAAAGAAGGTTGTGTAAAAGAGAATATTGAAAGAAAACAGTTAGATTTTATCACTATGAGGGATGCAATGATTAATCTGACTAAAGAAATTACTAAGAAAGAGCTTAAATCAACGTGTAGGCTTACTACACCATATGAAGCAAACACAACAATGAAATTACCAAACTGGGAGGAATTCAAATAATGATGAACGTAATTGATCAAGCAGTAGCAAATAGATATGCACTTTATCATGGAGACAGTGTAGAAATTACTAAGGAGATTCCAGATAATAGCATCCACTACACCATCTTTTCACCACCATTTTCACAGTTATATGTGTACTCTAATTCAGATAGAGACATGGGTAACTGTAAAGGTGATGAAGAATTCTATAATCATTTCAAATATCTTGCAAAAGAATTATATAGAATTACCATGCCTGGACGACTTCTGAGTTTTCACTGTATGGATTTACCTCTTATGAAATCAAGAGATGGTGTAATTGGATTAAAAGATTTTCCTGCGCTCATGCTTAAAATCTTTCAGGATTGTGGATTCATCTATCATAGTAAAGTAACTATTTGGAAGAATCCCGTTACAGAAATGCAAAGAACAAAAGCACTTGGGCTTTTACATAAACAGATTAAGAAAGATAGTAGTATGAGTCGTCAAGGACTTCCAGATTATGTGATTACGGTTAGAAAGCCTGGTGATAATCCAGAACGAATTGAACACACAAATGAATCATTTCCTGTTAATGTATGGCAAAATTACGCTTCACCTGTATGGATGGACATTAGGCAGAGTGATACATTACAGAGAAAATCAGCAAGATCTGAACAGGATGAGAAACATATTTGTCCATTACAGCTTGAAGTAATTCAGAGATGTATTGAATTATGGACGAATCCAAACGATATTGTGTTTGATCCGTTTGGTGGAATTGGTTCTACTCCATATGTTGCACTTAAATTAGGAAGAAGAGGAATTGCAAGTGAATTAAAAGATAGTTATTTTGAACAGTTAAAGAAAAATGTAGAGTCTGTGGCTGCCGAAGAACCAGAAGTATTTCCAGTTGGAGAAAAGAGTATTGAGGATGTAGTCGCATAAACGGCTATATTCCTTATACAAAATATAATTTAAAGAGGTTTAATGTTATGAAAACAAGTACCAGATATCAGTGTGAATTTTGTGGAACAGAATATTCAGATAAAAACAAATGTAAACAGTGTGAAGAAAATCATAAAACAAATTTAAAAATTATAGGAAAGAAGTATGTATCATTCAAAGGAGATAATACTGGATATCCTACAAGAATTGAAGTTGAGTTTGATAATGGGGAAATTGCGACATATAAACGCTATTAGATAAAACACGAGTTTCAAAGGAGGAATAATTTATGAGTTATATTATTAAATCACCAGACGAACTAAAAGATCCATTCTTATGTTATTGTGTATTCCATAGATTTATGGAAGAAGCTGGAGAAGATTACATTGATTACAATGAACGTATTGTAAATGGGACACCATTATTGTTCTGGATGCTTGGTAAAGGATATATTTCAGATAAAGAAACAGAAGAAGTATTAAAGAGAAGTAATGGGAGATATATTTATGTTTCAGATATTTTAAAAGACGATGCGATTTTTAAAGAGAGTTACGGTGACACATCAATTGGATCAGCAAAATCATATAGCATTTTAGCGGAATATATGTGTCAGATTTATGAGTTTAGACAAAGATTATATGATAGTGTGAATAATAATGCGACATGGTTTGAGAATCATGAATTTTACAAAGATGAAAATGAGATTAGTCTTGCGTGTATTATCAGTGATGAAAATATAATTGAAAGTAAATTATATTCTTTAGAAGAATTAAAAAATATGACAGTATATGAATTTGATGATTTATCATATAAAGATCAGTTTAATGCAGTAAGAAATCTTACTATTAAAGAAGCCGATAGTGTAAAAGAAAAATATGAATAGTTAAAAAATTAAACGCTGGTTTCATGACAATAACAACACCATATATAGCATATTGATTGATGGAATGTACTATATAGCGTATACATAAAAGGAGAAGATATGAGTAAATATTGGAAGAATATTGATAACAATAAATATGGGAAATTATGCTATGCATTGTATTTTATACCATTTGATGAAGATGAAAACGATGATAATATTCTTGCCATTGTAGCACAAGATAATAAAATTCCAGAATGTTATAATTATGTGTCAAGAGAAATGAATGTAGAAGATGATGATTTAATGGCTGAAAGTATCGAAGATGCAAAAATACAGATTGAAGAGAAATTAATTGAATTTTGGGAAGATGAAATTGCAGAAATAGAAGATAAAATAGAAAAGTTTAAAGAGGGATAAAATATGATTTTAAAAAGAAAATACGAAGGATGCTGTAGAGATGAATATTATTGTGAGCTAACAAAGGAATTGGATATTTTATCTGGACTAAATAAACGAGAATCATATGAAGGATGTAAATATAGGCATTATATATATGCAACCGATTCTGACAAGAAAGAACATTGTTACGCTATTAGAGTTCCTGGTGGGACATTAGGAGATATTGTAACGGATAATGATGATTATATTATTGATGTAGTTATAGATATTGATTATGTGATTAAAACATATCCAAACAATGTAAATGAGGTTATTAAGAAGAAATACATTGAAGAAGATAGAATTTGAAGAGGTAGAGTAGATGATTGCAATAAGCAAAATTGCTTTTGAAGCATTACGAAATACGGACGGAAAAATTTCAAGAAAACCTTTGGAGTGGTGGAGAAGAAGTAAACTGGTATGTATTTGGTTCATATTGTGTCTGTTTGCAGAGATTCCAATAGTAATATTAAGATTTGTATTTATGGCAATTTGTTTTATTCCGCATAAAATTTATGAGCATTTAGAAGATATGTCTTTTTAGGAGGTAGAGTAGATGGTTAATTTAATGAACACATGTGTTTTGGTCAAAACACGAAGAGAATATGAATATATTTTAAATGAAGCTGAAAAGCAGGGATTTCACTGGTATAAAAAAGATGATTGTGAACCATTTGAACAATACACATTTCCAGATATTTTAAAATTCTCATCAGATAATATTGTTTATAGAAGAAGTGGAATTTCTTTGGGCTATACTTTCTACGAAGCATCAGAACTTCTCGGAACAAAAGAAATGACAGCAAGAAAGTTTATTGAGTGGTATTCAAAATTAGATAGTTCATGCAATGCACGTAAGTGTCAAGAATGTGTATTGTATATGAGGAATACTAAATGCAGTAGCAGTCTTTGCTATATATCCGCTTGGAAAGAAAATATAGACAAAATACTTGAAATTGCAAAATCAGGAAATTTTACAGTGCTTACAGAAGAAAAAGCAATTGACACACTTGAAGAGTTTATCCATAATCCAGATCACGCAACATTAAATGATGAGTTTGTTGAGTCTTTAAAGTTGGCGGTGGAGAAACTGAAAAAGGTGAAGTAAATGGGAGAATTAACACTTGAAGAAGCTATTGATCATGCAAAAGAAGTAGCAGAAAAGAATTATAAAGGTGCAGATTTTGAATCAATTGATTCTGTAGACAATGATATAAAGACTAATTGTATAAAATGTGCGGAAGAACATATGCAACTTGTAAAGTGGTTGGAAGAATTAAAATTTTATAAAGAAGCAGAAGAACATGAATTACTGTTGAGATTACCAGTACCTATCGGTACGATTGTATATTGTATCTATACAAGTATGACAGGTAAGAATGCAACTATTCTTGCGGATCGTTTTACTGTTGACATGTGTAAACCTTGGGGAACGTTTGTATTTGCTACAAAAGAAGAAGCTGAGAAGAAGTTGGAGGAAATGAAAAACGATGGATCGAAGAAATAGAAAGTATTATTTGGTTGACATACCATCATCACCATATAGTCATAATGCGTGTATTAAAAAGTTGAAAGAAATTAGAACGGTAAAAATTTCAAATCCTTATGATTTCGATAAAGATAGGGAGTATGGATACGCAAACTGTTTAATTGGATTTTCTAATAATGTAGAAAATTCTGTTCTTACAATTTTAAATTCAAAATGGGAGTATGGTTATAAAGCAAAATATAAAGAAATTACTAAAGAAATGATTGGACATTAAAGTTAAAACGGCAGTTTCAAGGACAAAAAATGAGAGGTGCGTAAAATGAAAGTTGGAATAACAGGACACAGAAATCAAAGATTAGGTTTACCAGAAGATGAAACAGATGAAAAATGGACTCCAATTCAGTTTTGGATTATAGATGAATTGAGTAAATTTATAAAGACTTGTGCAGATAATAATGAACCACTTGATTTATATACAGGAATGGCTTCTGGGAGTGATATTGCATTTGCGATTGCAGGAGTGTCAATGCATTACATAAATAACATTAAATTACACTGTATTCTTCCTTGTAAAGATTATAACTCATCACATAAATATTATAAATTTTTAAAGCTAAAAGCAACTGAATGGGTTGAATTATCAGATAAATTTTATAAAGGCTGTGATAACGTAAGAGATCAATACATAGTTGATAAGTGTGATGTTTTGCTAGCAATTTGGGATGGTAATAAGTCTGGTGGTGTTTGGTCTACCATTCGTAAAGCTCAAAAAGCAGGAAAGAGAATTATTTATTGCCCTAAAGAATTACTTGAATTTCACAACTGAAATTATTTATGGAGAACAATATGAGTGAAACAGTTAAAGCAAGAAATAGAAATACTATGAAAGAAGCAAGATCAAAAGCCGAAAGAATTGGATTTGTACCTTCTGCGTGTTTGGAATGTCTGATGTATCAAGCTGGATTAAGACCAGGTACAAATAATCATTGTAGTAAATGTGTCGATGGAATAGGTATATTTCGTGGATAAAATGCGTCTTTCATTTACAAGGAGTAAGTAAACTATGAGTGAGTATGTAAATTATAAAGGTAAACTAAAATTAATTCACAAAAAAGAAAATGAAACATATGGCGATTTTTGTAAAAGAGTTGCATTAACTTGTCCTGGTTGTGATGAGAATTTGCCGAGTTATTATGACACATGGGAAGAATATCTTATATATGAATTTTATGATTATTATGTCGTTGTTGGTAAAAATGTGTATAGGATTATGTCAAAACAACAAATTGATTATGATGAGTCAACTTTTGATCTGACAAAGTTGCAGGATGAAGAATATAAATACAATGTTAGATATTACAACGGTGGATGTTGTTTTAGTGAAGCTATTCAATATGCGTTTAAAGAAAATGAGGAATAATAAATGGATAAATTTACAGTAATTGTAGAATTGTTATTTATGGTGTTACTTAGTGGTTGCGTATTAATTGGGAGAAATAAAGAATGAAGTTAATAGATGCTGATAAATTGAAACATGTGATACATTGTGCGTATTCTGATGATTTAGAAATTCTTGAAAAGATTGACGAGCAACCGACAGCTTATGATGTGGACGAGGTTGTTCAACAGTTGGAAACGTTAATTGAATATAAAGTTTCAGAATCGGGCGACGATTGGTATACAGCCCAATGCCTGAATGAAGCAGTTGAAATTGTGAAAGGTGGTGGAGTCAATGAGTAAATCAGTATTAGTGATTGATACACCAGAGCATTGTAGACATTGTCCATTATTAAATGAGGCAGATGAATGTATGGTACAAGATAAAGATGCAAATTTAAACGCCGGTGATTCATGGGATAAATTAATAAAAGGCTGTCCGTTAAGAGAATTGCCTAGTAAGAAAAAATGGGGAGAAATATATAATGGAAATGTCAAAGGTTGGAATGATTGTTTGAGAGAAATTACAGGTAGTCAAAAAAATTAACAGTTGAAAGTAAACTTTCAACTAATAAAATGGAGGAATTTATATGAAAAAGTATATTGATGTGGATTTTAATTATGGAATGACAATTGAAGAAGCTGTTAAATACTTGCGCCAGTTATCATATGAAACTGGTAAGGATTATTGGGGAACTTTTAATGGTAATATTTTAAGTTCTGATATGACAGTAGATGAAGCATATATTAAATGTATTGGTAAAACATTTAAAGAATTTAAAGATGAACGAGAAAAAATGAGACAAGATTTCATCAGAAGAGAAGAAGAACATAAAAAAGAAAATTCCAGAACTAACAAAATATTGGATTAAAGAAGGACATAAAGTTTTATCACAAGACAAATGGGACGAATGGGATAGATGTATACCTATTAGATTAGGTGATCTGTACAAGGGAATGGAGTTAGGTCAATGTTTAGATATTATTAAAACTGTTAAGGATAATTCTATTGTCGCAGGTATTAAAGTAATGAAAAATCAAGGTCACTCAGGAATGTCTTGGGGACTTATGAAATCTATGATTTATACATTTTGTGATTGTGGTAACGAATTTGTTGAAGCTTTAGATAATATGTAATTTTTCTAAGAGCGTTTCTGCTCAAAATTCCATAAAAATATAACTGAATAGAGGTGATAGTAATAGTACGCAAATCAAAAAGGTTTACTAATACATGGTGGAGTTTATGCAATAACTATGAAGATTATCTTAATTTCGCAAAAGAAATGTACAAATGGAAAGGTGAAGATGCCATATTTGGAGGTGATCAATTCCAAACAGAAGATTCATTATTTGATAGTGTGAGTTCTTGGATGGACACGTTTGAAGTTCCGTATGTATTAGAAGATCTTAATGATAAGTACTCTGATGAACATGAGATTAATAATCCATTGACTGATGAATACGAAATTAAAAATAAACCAGAAGAGAATGAATATCCAGTAGTGGTTTATATGTATAGAGTGCAAGGTTATTTTAATATTGATTGGTTTAGCATTAAAGAATTGGAAAGTGAGGATAAATAATGCCAACAGGATATACAGCTTATATTAAGGATGGGAAAATAACATCTGGAAAAGAATTTTTGAAGCTATGTACCAGAGCGTTTGGAATTGCCGTTGACTTGAAAGATGAATCTTTAGATGTTCCAACACCAAATCATTTTGAGCCACATCCTTATTATGAAAAAGCATACAAAGATTCTTTAGTGTCAAGAGAAAAAGCATATAGCATGACTCTTGAAGAGGTAAAAGAAGATATAATATCTAAGTATAATGATAATAAGGGAAGGGCAGAAAAAATACTTGAAAAATATAAAGATGAAGATAAAAAGTATTTAAAAGTGCGAGAAGAAGTTGAAAAATGGATTCCACCAACATCAGAGCATGAAAATCTAAAGAAATTTTGTTTAGAACAAATTGATATGTCATTAAATACATCTTTATATGAATGGTATGAAAAAGATATAAATAAGGAATTAGATACTTCTGATGATACAATTAAGAAATATATTGATATTTTAAGAGATAATGCAGATGAAAAATTGAAAAGAGCATATAAAAATTGGCAAGAAGAATTAAGGAGAGTAGAAGAAAAGAATCTATGGATGAAACAATTTTTAGATAGTTTGGAGAATATATAAATACATGAAACAAACGTTTCAGAGAGGATGTGAAAATAATGTTTGAAGGCAAAAAGTGCATCATAATTGTAGGCATATGGTTACTTATAGGATTATTATCGGTGATGCTTGTGTGTGTACGCGATATGAGAGGGAAACCATATGATGAGAATTATTTTAAAGGAGGAGCGCATTATGTTATAAGTCTAATTCTTATGGGAGGATTTTCATTTTTTCTTTTCGCATTTGGCATTTTTCGAGAAAGACATAAGAAACGAAAGAGTAATAAAATATTCACAAAATTCATTTATAAAATAGCGAATATAGGTATAAAGAAAGATGGTGATGATAAATGAAACGTGATCCAAAAGAAAGATTTATAAAAATACATATGGATTCTATTACTGTAAAGAAGATAAAACCTTTATTATTCTGGTACAAATGTGAAAAATGTAAGAAAGAATTTGTAAGAGAACCAATGTATAGTTGTAGCTATTTGGATGATTTTTGGGAGCATCACTACATATATCATGGATGTTCTCATTGTTTTCAAGATAAGAATGAATTTGTAACATGGTTACAAGATACAGGGAGATTATACACAGAAGAATCATTGAGAAAATTATGTAAAGAGAGAGGAATTGGTGAATGAGAGTTGCAGAACTTATAAGAAAATTAAAAGAAATCGGTTATGATGAAAACACTGAATTGACATTTAGCTGCACAGATGGTGAAACAGGTGAATATTACGTTATTCCATTTGAAGAAATTACATATGGAGAAGAATTAACTGGTGAACCGTATGAAAATGATGTAATAGATATTGAAGTAAATGTTGATTTAGTAGAAGAATATATCAAGGCAAAAGCAGAAGTTGAATTAGAGAAACAAACACAAAGAGTAATTAAAGCATTGGAGGATTGTAGTTTATGAGAACAATTTACGAATTAAATGAGAAAGATATTGTAAGTGTTGTAGCTGAAAGATTTAATACTGAATCAGATCTTGTTACTGTATCGTATAGTAGAATAACAAACAGTGAAGCAATAGACAAGTCAACTATTAAAATTACTATCGAAACAACAGACCTGGAAGTAGATGATGTAGTTTAATCCGATAAAATCTCGATTTCATGGAGGTAAAATATGAATATTGCATATAAAATAGTTATTTTGTTTACTATGATTTTCTGCCATATTGTAGATGATTATTATTTACAAGGATGGTTAGCATCTGCAAAGCAAAAAACATGGTGGGAAAATAACGCACCAGAGAAATTATATAAATATGATTACCTAGCAGCGTTGTTTATGCATAGCTTTAGTTGGTCATTTATGATTATGTTACCACCAACAATTGCTCTTATGGTAACTGGTGGAATATGGAAACCTGTATTATTAATTGTTAATTTATTGATACATATGTTTGTAGACAATTTGAAAGCTAATGAAAAGAAAATTAATTTAATTCAAGACCAAATGATCCACATTATTCAGGTTATTTTTACATGGTGGCTTTTAATTGGAATATTATGATGAGTGATGTTTTATGAATAAAAGAGTACATAAAAAGCGGTTAAAGAAACAAGGATTGTATGTAAATCCAAAAGAAATAATGAATCTGGATTGTAATATTGCAAAATATGTTCTTCCAAGATTAAAATTATTCAAGAAATTAAATAATGGTTATCCAGGGATAGAAGGAATGGAAACAGAAGAGAAATGGGATGAAGCACTAGATAAAATGATTTGGTCTTTTGAGCAAGTTGCTAATGATTATGAGATATATATGTCTATAAATTTTAAGGATTCCGATTGGAGAGATAAATGCAAGGATCTGAATGATAAGATTCAAGAAGGGTTAATGTTATTTGCAAAATGGTTTCAGTATTTAGGGTGGTGAGAAAATGAAAGAGATTTTAGGTAATAACCTTGAGCAATTCTTTTTTGTACTGGATTATCCAAAAGAATATGGATCAGTATGTACATACAAAAGTAATAGATATGAAGTTTGGTTAATGGATGATGAAATATTTGATATGATTTCAGATATGTCAGAAGAAAAATTTGTGAAATTCGCAGGTGAAGATGCTTGGTGGAGAAGTAGTAATGGCAGTGTATTATATTCACTTGATAAAGGAGAAGTAACAATCAATAATCAGAAAATGATTGGATGGATTAGAAAACCTTGGAATGAAGAAATATCAAAAGATGTTAATTATAAATCATTATCAGAGTATCTATGTGAATTTATTGGAGCTTCTACGCCACATAACGTTGTGGCTTGTGCAATGGATTTAGCCAAATTCAATCATTTATCAATGGGTGAATTGTTTAAAAAATATGAACCAGTGGAGGATTAAATTGAAAAATATAAAAGCGATTATTGGTACTAATCTTGAGAAGCTTTTCTTAAATTTAAAATATCCAGAACATTGCAAAGCTGCCTGTATATATAAAAATGATGAATATGAAATAGAAGTATGGGTTATGCCAGACAAAGTATACGATATTATTGTTAAGATGTCTAGTAGAAAATTTAAGAAACTAGCCGGAGAAAATGCATTTTGGGCGGAATGGGTTGGAAATGGGGTAGAAAGAGATGAATATGGGAGAGTAACTGGTTGGTCTTGGACTGAATTGCCGTAAACAATTTAAATATAGAATTAAAAGATTGAATGATTTAGA
>OHMK01000231.1_pt1 | contig 30885 bp, 29 predicted proteins | sample 1569291 | NCBI WGS metagenome assembly OHMK01 (sample SAMEA3879517, study PRJEB24766) | human gut metagenome | biome: human-associated habitat; feature: feces | place: USA | collected 1985/1987 | reverse complement strand
GAGCACTAGCCTTCCAAGCTGGGGGTCGCGGGTTTGAGCCCCGTTTTCCGCTCAACTTTTTAGTTTGCTGTTATAGCTCAGCGGTAGAGCACTTCCTTGGTAAGGAAGAGGTCGTGAGTTCAAGTCTCACTAACAGCTCTCTTATTTGTGAAGAACAATCCAAATTAGCAATTCATTCATAAAAAAAATAAATAAAAGCTATGGCTAAAGAGAAATTTGAACGTACCAAACCGCATGTAAACATCGGTACGATTGGTCACGTAGACCACGGTAAGACTACTTTGACTGCCGCTATTTCTAAGGTGCTCCACGAGCGTCTCGGAACTGGTGAAGATGTTAAGTCTTTCGATCAGATTGATAATGCTCCTGAAGAAAAAGAGCGTGGTATTACTATTAACACTGCTCACATCGAATATGAAACTGAAAAGCGTCACTATGCTCACGTAGACTGCCCGGGTCACGCCGACTACGTTAAGAACATGGTTACTGGTGCTGCTCAGATGGACGGTGCCATCATCGTAGTTGCTGCTACTGATGGTCCGATGCCTCAGACTCGCGAACACATCCTTCTCGCTCGTCAGGTGAACGTTCCTCGTTTGGTCGTTTTCTTGAACAAGTGTGATATGGTTGAGGACGAGGAAATGCTCGAACTCGTTGAAATGGAAATGCGCGAATTGCTCGAACAGTATGACTTCGAAGAGGATACTCCTATCATTCGTGGTTCTGCTCTCGGTGCTTTGAACGGTGTTGCTAAGTGGGAAGATTCTGTAATGGAATTGATGAACGCTGTTGACACTTGGATTCAGGAACCGGTTCGTGACGTTGAAAAGCCTTTCTTGATGCCTGTTGAAGACGTATTCTCAATCACTGGTCGTGGTACTGTTGCCACTGGTCGTGTTGAAACTGGTGTCGTTAAGGTTGGTGACGAAGTTCAGATCCTTGGTCTCGGTGAAGACAAGAAGTCAGTTGTAACTGGCGTTGAAATGTTCCGCAAGCTCCTCGATGAGGGTGAAGCTGGTGACAACGTAGGTCTTCTCCTCCGTGGTATCGATAAGTCTGAAGTTAAGCGTGGTATGGTTATCACTCACCCGGGTGTTATCACTCCGCACAAGAAGTTCAAGGCTTCTATCTACGTATTGAAGAAGGAAGAAGGTGGTCGTCACACTCCATTCGGTAACAAGTATCGTCCTCAGTTCTACCTCCGCACTATGGACTGCACAGGTGAAATTCACTTGCCAGAAGGAACTGAAATGGTAATGCCTGGCGATAACGTTGAAATCACTGTAGAATTGATCTACGCTGTAGCAATCAACGTTGGTCTCCGTTTTGCTATCCGTGAAGGTGGTCGTACGGTAGGTTCTGGCCAGATTACTGAAATTCTTGACTAATACCTTTCCTATAAGGATTAATCAATAAAAATGGATTCTCGCGCTTTTGCGAGAATCCATACTTACGGGAATAGCTCAGTTGGTAGAGCACTGGTCTCCAAAACCAGGTGTCGGGAGTTCGAGCCTCTCTTCCCGTGCTAATACAAAAAGCAATGTTTAAGAATATATATCTATATTGTAAAGATTCTTATGAAGAACTAGCTCATAGAACCACGTGGCCAACACGTAAGGAGCTAACTCATAGTGCGATTGTCGTTTTAATTGCTTCCGTGATAATCGCAATTGTGGTGTTTGCCATGGATAAGGTCTTTGAAACTCTCATGCAACTTATTTACAGCATTAAATTCTAATCTCACAATGGCTGAAGTTGAAATGCAATGGTACGTTTTGCGTGCCGTTAGCGGAAAAGAAGCTAAGGTGAAGGAGTACATTGATGCAGAAATTAATAATGGCCGCCTTGGCGGTCATGTTTCGCAGGTGCTCATTCCAACCGAAAAGGTCGTTCAGATTCGCAACGGTAAGCGCATCGTCAAGGAGCGCAATTATTTGCCAGGCTATGTCTTGGTTGAAGCGCGCTTGGTTGGTGAAATTGCCCATGAACTCCGCAACACCCCGCAGGTGCTCGGCTTTTTAGGCGGTCTTGACCATCCTACGCCTCTTCGCGCCAGTGAGGTGAACAGAATTTTAGGCAAAGTTGATGAAATGGAGGTGGATGCAGTTGATGCAGAAATCCCATTTGTTGAAGGGGAATCTGTCAAGGTTAGTGACGGTCCTTTCAGCGGGTTCACAGGTGTCATCGAAAAGGTTGACGCTGAGAAGAAGAAGGTTACGGTTACGGTCAAAGTGTTTGGCCGCAGCACGGGCTTGGACCTTGGTTTTACGCAGATAGAGAAGGAATAACGGTTGCTGTTACGAACCTCCGTTGACCTTCATACAATTTAAAAATAAAATATTACAATGGCTAAAGAAGTTGCTGGATTAATCAAATTACAGATTAAAGGTGGCGCTGCAAATCCTTCCCCTCCCGTAGGTCCTGCCTTGGGTTCAAAGGGTATCAATATTATGGATTTCTGCAAGCAGTTCAACGCCAGAACTCAGGAGAAGGCTGGTAAGGTATTGCCAGTTGTTATCACTTACTATAATGACAAATCATTCTCATTCGTAGTTAAGACTCCTCCTGTAGCAATTCAATTGCTCGAAGCAGCCAAGAAGAAGAGTGGTTCCGCTCAGCCTAATCGTACTAAGATTGCTGAAATCACTTGGGATCAGGTTAAGGCTATCGCCGAAGACAAGATGCCAGACTTGAATTGCTTCACTATTGAATCTGCCATGAAGTTGGTAGCAGGTACTGCCCGCAGTATGGGTATCACAGTTAAGGGAGACTTCCCTGGTTAATAATTAACTTCAATTTTTGAACTGAACATGAGTAAACTGACAAAAAATCAGAAGTCTGTAGCTGGCAAGATTGAAGCAGGGAAAGCTTACACTTTGAAGGAAGCATCTAGCTTGGTTAAGGAAATCACCACGACTAAGTTTGACGCCTCTTTGGATATCGACGTTCGCCTCGGTGTTGACCCTCGTAAGGCCAATCAGATGGTTCGCGGCGTTGTATCTCTGCCAAATGGTACTGGCAAGACAGTTCGTGTGCTTTGCCTCTGTACGCCTGATGCAGAAGCTGCTGCTAAGGAAGCAGGTGCAGATTATGTAGGTCTCGATGAATATATCGAGAAGATCAAGGGTGGTTGGACTGATATTGATGTAATCATCACTATGCCAGCTATCATGGGTAAAATCGGTGCTCTCGGCCGTGTTCTCGGTCCGCGCGGATTGATGCCTAACCCTAAGAGTGGTACTGTTACCATGGATGTTGCCAAGGCAATCCGTGAGGTTAAGCAGGGTAAGATCGATTTCAAGGTTGACAAGACCGGTATCGTTCACACTTCAATTGGTAAGGTTTCTTTCACTCCCGAGCAGATCTTCGGCAATGCAAAGGAATTCATCGCTACCATCAACAAGTTGAAGCCTGCTGCTGCCAAAGGTACATATATCAAGAGCATTTATCTTTCCTCCACTATGAGCAAGGGTATCAAGATAGATCCCAAATCTGTTGACGAAATCTAAAATTTGACGGCAAATCATGAAAAAGGAAGATAAAGGTTTGATCATCGAGCACATCGGTGAAACATTAAAAGAATATGCTCACTTCTACCTGGTTGACGTAACCGGTATGAACGCTGAGGCTACAAGCAATTTGCGCAGAAAGTGCTTTGGCGCAAACATCAAGATGCTTCTCGTGAAGAACACCTTGTTGCACAAGGCTCTCGAAGCTGCTGAATTTGACTTCTCTCCGCTCTACGGCTGCTTGAAAGGCACGACGGCTGTCCTCTTCTGTGACACTGCCAACGTTCCTGCAAAGTTGATCAAGGAAGAAGGTAAGAGCGGCGTTCCAGCCCTCAAGGCTGCTTACGCTGAGGAAGGTCTCTACGTAGGTGCTGATCAGCTTGATACGCTCTGCGCTATCAAGAGCAAGGCAGAAGTTCTTGCCGAAGTTGTTGCATTGCTGCAATCTCCTGCAAAGAACGTTATCTCTGCACTCCAATCTGCAGGCCAGACTATCCATGGCGTGCTGAAAACTATGGGCGAGCGCCCTGAATAATCGGATATATCCGTACCAATCAAACTGAATAAAAACAATAAAAATACATTACGAAAATGGCAGATATCAAAGCTATTGCTGAAGAATTGGTAAATTTGACAGTGAAAGAAGTAAACGAGTTGGCAACGATCCTGAAGGACGAATATGGTATTGAACCCGCTGCTGCAGCTGTTGCTGTTGCTGCTGGTCCCGCTGCTGGTGGCGCTGCTGCCGCTGAGGAAAAGACTGCTTTCGACGTTGTTTTGAAGAGCGCTGGCTCTGCAAAGCTCCAGGTTGTTAAGGCTGTTAAGGAAGCTTGCGGCCTCGGCTTGAAGGAAGCTAAGGACCTCGTTGACGGTGCTCCTAGCAAGTTGAAGGAAGGCGTTGCTAAGGAAGAAGCTGAAGCATTGAAGAAGGCTCTCGAAGAGGCTGGTGCTGAAGTAGAACTCGCTTAATAAGCTACCTCATATTTATTGGGTTAAGGATCCTCTGATAGAGGGTTCTTAACCTTTTTGTGTCTATAAATTAAGTCAGATTAGAACTTCTTTTTTAGGGATGTTTGGGTATGATGATGTGGCTGACGCCTTGCGCTCTTGCTCTGCTTTTCCGCTGGCGTTTCTGCTTCGCATTCCTGTTCGCATTCAGATGTTTTGTTGGATCGGCTGATGCCGGTTCATTGTTCCTCCCCGACACATTTCGCAAACAAATGGTTCGTGGGGGCTTTTGTGCAAAAAAAATACAGGGCAACGGCTGCTGTTCCGCGAGAAAACAGCCTGCGTCTTTCCATTTACTACAGCTTGCTTGGTCTTGCTTGCTTGGTCTTGTCCGCTTGGCTTGTTCCATTTCGTACGTGGCGAGCGTTTCCAGCATAGCATGCACACATATTTTGTAAGCCTTATTAAAGCATGGTGCCTATATGATAATGGAACACCCGCTCTTTTGCACAACGCATTTCCAATCGGTGAGCGCCGCCCAGAATGAAGTTCTCATCCTAAATCATATTTTTCACGAATGTCTTCCAGAGTTATTAACCAACGTGTAAACTTTGCCTCTGTCAAGAATCCGATGCCTTATCCGGATTTCTTGGACGTACAGTTAAAGTCTTTCAAAGACTTCCTCCAGCTTGATACGCCATCGGAGTTGCGTAAGAACGACGGTCTGTACAAAGTTTTTGCCGAGAATTTTCCTATCGCAGACACTCGCAACAACTTTGTGTTAGAGTTCCTCGATTATTATATCGACCCGCCCCGTTACAGCATCGATGAATGCCTTGAGCGCGGACTTTCTTACAGTGTCCCCTTGAAGGCCAAATTGAAGCTTTACTGTACCGACCCCGACCACGAGGATTTCGACACGGTTGTGCAGGATGTTTTCCTTGGCCCGATTCCTTATATGACCGACAACGGCACTTTCATCATCAACGGTGCCGAGCGTGTTGTCGTGTCTCAGTTGCACCGTTCGCCGGGCGTGTTCTTCGGTTCGAGCGTGCATGCGAATGGTACGCAGCTCTATTCTGCTCGTATCATTCCTTTCAAAGGCTCTTGGATTGAGTTTGCAACGGACATCAACAATGTCATGTATGCTTACATCGACCGTAAGAAGAAGTTGCCTGTGACAACCCTCTTGCGTGCCATCGGCTTTGAAAACGACAAGGACATCCTTCAGATTTTTGACTTGGCTGAAGAGGTCAAGGTCAACAGAACCAACCTCAAGAAACTGGTGGGCCGCAAGCTCGCTGCACGTGTCTTGAAGAGTTGGGTGGAAGACTTTGTTGATGAAGACACGGGTGAAGTTGTTTCAATCGAGCGTAACGAAATCATCCTCGACCGCGAGACCGTGCTCGAAGCTGAACACATCGATGAAATCATCGAAAGCGGTGCGCAGTCGATCTTGGTACACCACGAAGAGGCCAGCTCGTCGGACTATTCTATCATCTTCAACACCCTCCAGAAAGACCCGTCGAACTCCGAGAAGGAAGCTGTGCTTTACATCTATCGCCAGTTGCGTAATGCAGACCCTGCCGATGATGCCAGCGCACGCGAAGTTATCAACAACCTCTTCTTCTCAGAAAAGCGTTACGACTTGGGCGAGGTGGGCCGTTACAGAATCAACAAGAAGCTCGGCTTGACAACCGATATGGATGTCCGCGTATTGACGCGTGAAGACATCATCGAGATTATCAAGTATCTCGTCGAGTTGATCAACTCAAAGGCCACTGTCGATGATATCGACCACTTGAGCAACCGCCGCGTACGTACCGTTGGCGAACAGCTCTCAAATCAGTTTGCCATCGGTCTGGCCCGTATGAGTCGCACCATCCGCGAGCGCATGAATGTACGTGACAATGAAGTGTTCACCCCGACCGACTTGATCAACGCCAAGACCATTTCCAGCGTTATCAACTCGTTCTTCGGTACGAACGCCCTGTCGCAGTTCATGGACCAGACCAACCCGCTGGCCGAGGTGACGCACAAGCGCCGTCTTTCAGCCTTGGGTCCTGGCGGTTTGTCTCGTGAGCGTGCAGGTTTCGAGGTTCGAGACGTACACTACACCCACTACGGCCGTCTCTGTCCTATCGAGTCGCCTGAAGGTCCGAACATCGGTTTGATTTCTTCTCTTTGCGTTTATGCCAAGATCAACGAACTTGGTTTCATCGAGACACCGTACCGCAAGGTGGAAAATTCTGTGGTAGACTTGGACAACAATGATGTTGTTTATCTCTCGGCAGAAGAAGAAGAGGCCAAGATTATCGGTCAGGGAAATGCACCGTTGAACGACGACGGTACATTCATCCGCGACAAAGTCAAGTGCCGTCAGGACGCCGATTATCCTGTTGTGCCGCCTTCAGAGGTGGAACTCATGGACGTGGCTCCTCAGCAGATTGCCTCTATCGCTGCTTCTTTGATTCCGTTCTTGGAACACGACGACGCCCACCGCGCATTGATGGGATCGAACATGATGCGCCAGGCTGTTCCTTTGATTCGTTCCGAGGCTCCTATCGTGGGTACTGGTATCGAAAAGCAGGTTTGTGAAGATTCTCGCACGATGATTACGGCAGAAGGCGAAGGCGTGATCGACTTCGTTGATGCCACCAGCATCGTGATTACATACGACCGTAGCGAGGAAGAAGAGTTTGTCAGCTTCGACTCTGCTACCAAGACTTACAAGATTCCTAAGTTCCGTCGCACCAACCAAAACATGACCATCGACCTTCGTCCGATTTGCGAGAAGGGACAGCGTGTGAAGAAGGGCGACATCCTGACGGAAGGTTATGCCACAGAGAACGGCGAACTCGCCCTTGGCCGCAACTTGCTCGTTGCCTACATGCCTTGGAAGGGTTACAACTATGAGGATGCCATCGTGCTCAATGAACGTATGGTTCGTGAAGACATCCTGACTTCTGTTCACGTCGATGAGTTCTCTCTCGAGGTGCGTGAAACGAAGCGCGGTATGGAAGAACTGACCAACGATATTCCTAACGTCAGCGAAGATGCCACTAAGGATCTTGATGAAAACGGTTTGATTCGTATCGGTGCCCGCGTCACTCCAGGCGACATCATGATTGGTAAGATTACGCCGAAGGGCGAAAGCGACCCGACTCCGGAAGAAAAGCTCCTCCGCGCCATCTTCGGCGACAAGGCTGGCGATGTCAAGGATGCTTCTTTGAAGGCCAATCCTTCGCTCTCTGGTGTTGTTATCAACCGCAAGCTCTACGCCAAGGCTGTTAAGTCGCGTGCCGACAAAGCTGCCGACAAGGTGGTTCTCCAGCGCTACGACGACGAGTTTGCCAAGCAGGCTGAGGAACTCAAGGACACGATGATTGAGAAGTTCCTAAAACTGGCCGGCGACAAGACCGCTTGCAGCGTCAAGGACAACATCGGTTCTGAGGTGATTGCCAAGGGCGCTACTTTCACGCGCAACTTGCTTAAGTCGCTCGATTATACCTCACTCGACTTGAGTGCTTGGACGGAAGACGAGCACACCAACAAATTGTTGCGTCAGCTCATCATCAACTACTTGAAGAAGTACAACATCATGGATGCCGCTTTGAAGCGCAAGAAGTTTGCCCTCACCATCGGTGACGAACTTCCTTCCGGCATCCTCCAGATGGCCAAGGTTTACATCGCTAAGAAGCGTAAGATTGGTGTCGGTGACAAGATGGCCGGTCGTCACGGTAACAAGGGTATCGTCTCAAAGATCGTGCGTCAGGAAGATATGCCGTTCTTGGCCGACGGTACGCCGGTCGACATCGTGCTCAACCCGCTGGGTGTGCCTTCACGTATGAACTTGGGTCAGATTTTCGAGGCCGTGCTCGGTGCAGCTGGTAAGAAACTCGGCGTGAAGTTCGCTACGCCAATCTTCGATGGTGCGAAACTCGAAGACTTGTGTGAATGGACAGACAAGGCTGGCCTGCCGCGCTACTGCTCTACGCAGCTTTATGACGGCGGAACTGGTGAGGCTTTCGACCAGAAGGCAACGGTTGGTGTGACTTACATGTTGAAACTCGGCCACATGGTTGAAGACAAGATGCACGCACGTTCCATCGGTCCGTACTCGCTCATCACGCAGCAGCCTCTCGGAGGTAAGGCGCAATTTGGTGGACAGCGTTTCGGAGAAATGGAAGTCTGGGCCATCGAGGCCTTTGGTGCATCACATGTGCTTCAGGAAATCCTTACCATCAAGTCGGACGATGTCACTGGCCGTTCAAAGGCTTACGAAGCCATTGTCAAGGGCGACCCGATGCCAACACCGGGCATTCCAGAATCGCTCAACGTATTGCTTCATGAGCTCCGCGGCTTAGGTCTCAACATTACGCTTGAATAACAGATACACATAGTAACTCTTTACATAGGTAGGCGTTTTCCAAACACCTATTTATAGGACAAGTATTGGCATCCCGCCCTCTGCGGCGGGAGCCAATGGCTTCCCAACCAATATTTCATATAAAACATGGCATTTAAAAGAGACAACAAGATAAAGAGTAACTTCACGAAGATTACCATTAGCTTGGCTTCTCCTGAAGAAATTCAGGCCAATTCTTACGGTGAGGTCCTCAAACCTGAGACCATCAACTATCGTACGTACAAGCCAGAGCGTGATGGTCTCTTCTGCGAACGCATTTTCGGTCCGACGAAGGATTACGAATGCCACTGCGGAAAATATAAGCGCATCCGTTATAAAGGCATTGTCTGCGACCGTTGCGGTGTGGAGGTCACTGAAAAGAAAGTGCGTCGTGAGCGTGCCGGACACATCCAGTTGGTTGTGCCTGTGGCCCACATTTGGTACTTCCGTTCTTTGCCAAACAAGATTGGTTATCTGCTCGGCATCCCGACCAAGAAACTCGATACCATCATCTATTACGAGCGCTATGTCGTTATTCAGCCAGGTGTCTTGAGCGACGACGTGGCTCCCAACGATTTGCTGACGGAGGACGAATACCTCGACTTGCTCAAGAAGTTGCCAAACGACAACCAGTATCTTGAGGATTCCGATCCAAATAAATTCATCGCCAAGATGGGTGCCGAGGCCGTTTACGACCTCCTGACCCGCATCAATCTCGATGAACTCTCGTATGAATTGCGCGACAGAGCCAACTCCGACTCTTCCGTTCAGCGCAAGAACGAGGCTTTGAAGCGTCTGCAGGTGGTTGAGTCTTTCCGCGCAAGCAAAGACAAGAACCGTCCTGAATGGATGATCATGAAGATCATTCCTGTCACGCCTCCAGATTTACGTCCGCTCGTTGCCCTCGATGGTGGCCGTTTTGCCACTTCCGACTTGAACGACCTCTATCGTCGCGTGCTCATCCGCAACAACCGTCTGAAGCGTTTGCTCGAGATCAAGGCACCAGATGTCATTCTGCGTAACGAAAAGCGTATGCTTCAGGAAGCTGTTGACAGCCTCTTCGACAACTCTCGCAAGAGTAGCGCCGTGAAGAGCGACAGCAACCGTCCTTTGAAATCACTCTCCGACTATCTGAAGGGTAAGCAGGGACGTTTCCGTCAGAACCTCCTCGGTAAGCGTGTTGACTATTCAGCACGTTCCGTAATCGTCGTTGGTCCTGAATTGCGTATGGGCGAGTGCGGTCTGCCTAAACTCATGGCTGCAGAGCTCTATAAGCCGTTCATCATCCGCAAGCTCATCGAGCGCGGCATCGTGAAGACGGTGAAGAGCGCCAAGAAGATTGTCGATCGTCGCGAGCCTGTCATCTGGGACATCCTCGAACACGTCATGAAGGGCCATCCTGTGCTCCTCAACCGTGCACCGACACTTCACCGTCTCGGTATTCAGGCCTTCCAACCTAAAATGATTGAAGGCAAGGCCATCCAGCTCCACCCGTTGGCATGTACGGCATTCAACGCCGACTTCGACGGCGACCAGATGGCAGTTCACCTCCCTCTGAGCAACGAAGCAATCTTGGAAGCTCAGATGTTGATGCTCCAGAGCCACAACATTTTGAACCCTGCCAACGGTGCTCCTATCACTGTGCCTTCACAGGACATGGTGCTCGGTCTGTATTATATCACGAAGCTTCGTCCAGGCGCAAAGGGCTCAGGCCTGATTTTCTACGGTCCAGAAGAAGCCCTCATCGCCTTCAACGAAAAGCGTGTTGACGTACATGCCCCAGTGAAGGTCATGGTTGACGATGTAGACGAAAACGGCTTGGGTGTCCGCCATTTGGTTGAGACCTCTGTCGGCCGTGTGATTGTCAACGAAATCATCCCTGTTGAGTGTGGCTTCATCAACACCGTCATCTCAAAGAAATCTCTGCGCGACATCATCGCCAAGGTTATCAAGACTGTTGGTATGGCCCGTGCCTGCGATTTCTTGGATGGTATCAAGAACCTCGGTTACCGCAAGGCATACGAGGGCGGTCTGTCCTTCAACCTCGACGATATCATCATCCCGCAGGAGAAGGTAGACATCGTTAAGCGTGGTAACGAAGACATCGAGCAGATCACTGCTAACTATAATATGGGTTTCATCACCGACAACGAGCGTTACAATCAGGTAATTGATACTTGGACGCACGTCAACACCGACTTGAAGAAGACCCTCATGAAGCAGATGACAGAAGCCGACCAAGGTTTCAACGCTGTGTTCATGATGCTTGACTCCGGAGCCCGTGGTTCTGCCGACCAGATTGCACAGTTGGCAGGTATGCGTGGTTTGATGGCCAAGCCTCAGAAAGCCGGTGCAGAAGGTGCTCAGATTATTGAAAACCCGATCCTTTCTAACTTTAAGGAAGGTATGAGCGTGTTGGAGTACTTTATCTCTACCCACGGTGCCCGTAAGGGTTTGGCCGACACCGCCTTGAAGACGGCCGACGCCGGATACCTTACCCGTCGTCTTGTCGACGTATCCCACGACGTGATCATCACGGAAGAGGATTGCGGAACGCTTCGCGGTCTCGTCTGCACAGCGCTCAAGGATGGTGACGAAATCATTTCGTCTCTTGGCGAACGTATCCTCGGCCGTGTGTCAGTACACGACATCGTTCACCCAACAACTGGCAAGGTCATCGTTGCCGCTGGTGAAGAAATCACCGAACCGATTGTTGCTGAAATCGAAGCCTCTCCGATTGAGAGCGTCGAAATCCGCTCGGTTCTCACCTGCGAAAGCAAGCATGGTGTCTGCATGAAGTGCTACGGCCGCAACCTTTCAACAAGCCGCATGGTGCAGAAGGGCGAAGCTGTCGGTGTCATTGCCGCCCAGTCAATCGGTGAGCCTGGTACTCAGTTGACACTCCGTACCTTCCACGCCGGTGGTATCGCTTCGAATGCTGCAGCCAACGCCACCATCGTGGCCAAGAGCGACTGCCGCCTTGAATTTGAAGAACTCCGTACGGTTGACATGACAGCCGAAGACGGCACAGCCTGCAAGATCGTTGTCGGTCGTCTGGCCGAAGTCCGCTTCATCGATGAGAACACAGGTATCGTTCTTTCTTCACAGAACGTGCCTTACGGTTCACAGCTCTTCGTCAACGATGGCGACAAAGTTGAAAAGGGCACCGTCATTGCCAAGTGGGACCCATTCAACGCCGTCATCGTAACAGAAAGTGCTGGTCGCATCCAGTTTGAAGACGTAACGGAAGGTGTCACCTATCGTGTTGAAGAAGACGAAGCAACTGGTCTTCGTGAAAGAATCGTCATTGAATCCAAGGAGCGTGGCCGTGTTCCATCGTGCCATATCGTGGATGAAAACGGTGAGTTGATTCGCACCTACAACTTCCCAATCAACGGTCACATCGTTGTTGAAGATGGTCAGCAGCTCAAAGCTGGTGACATCCTCGTCAAGATTCCTCGTGCCGTTGGTAAGGCTGGTGACATCACCGGTGGTTTGCCCCGTGTGACCGAGCTCTTCGAAGCTCGCAACCCGAGCAACCCCGCTGTCGTTTCAGAAATCGATGGTGAAATCACGATGGGCAACATCAAGCGTGGCCACCGCGAAATCGTCGTTACTTCTAAGCTCGGCGAGGTCAAGAAATACCTTGTGCCTCTGTCAAAGCAGATTCTTGTTCAGGAAAACGACTACGTACGTGCCGGAACGCCGCTCTCCGACGGTTCAATCACGCCGAGCGACATCCTCGCCATCAAGGGTCCTACCGCTGTTCAGGAATACATCGTCAACGAAATCCAGGACGTTTACCGTTTGCAGGGTGTAAAGATCAACGACAAGCACTTCGAGGTTATCGTACGCCAGATGATGCGCAAAGTTCAGATCGACCAGCCGGGCGATACGCGCTTCTTGGAACAGCAGATTGTCGACAAGCTCGACTTCGCTGAAGAGAACGACCGCATCTGGGGCAAGAAAGTTGTTGTTGATGCCGGTGACAGTGAGGTAATGAAGAAGGGTATGATCGTGACGGCCCGCAAGCTGCGCGATGAAAACTCTCAGCTCAAGCGCCGCGACCTTAAGCTCGTTCAGGTTCGTGATGCCAAGGCTGCCACTTCAACCCAGATTCTCCAGGGTATCACGCGTGCTTCTCTCCAGACAAAGAGCTTCATGTCTGCCGCATCCTTCCAGGAAACAACGAAGGTGCTCAACGAAGCAGCCATCAGCGGAAAGACCGACTACCTCGAGGGTATGAAGGAGAACGTTATCTGCGGTCACCTCATTCCTGCCGGTACTGGTTTGCGTGAGTTCAACAAAATCATCGTTGGTGATGCCGACGAGATGGAGAAGAACAAGATCCCTACAACGATTTGATAATTCGCTCAGACAATAGTGGCCTCCGTGCCGCAGTCTGTGATACATAAACCATAAAATCCCCGCCATGCAATATCCAACAGGTATTGCGTTGGCGGGGATTTTTGTGTTATGATGGTGAGATTCAAAGGCAGATGGGACTTGCTTCTTTATGTTGTCGGCAGTTCGTTATTGGAATAATGAGAATGTACAATAATATGATACACTGATTATTTCGTACTTGTGCGAATGAGTGCTAAATTTGCGGTATGTAATTTTTAAAAATAGTGATTATGAAAAGTACAAAAAGTAAAACCATTGGCGATCTTATCAATGAGGAAGTGCGCCGTAAAGGAATGCCCGTGACAAAATTCGCCAAAGAAATAAACTGCCAGCGTAACAATGTTTATGACATATTCAATCGTAGCAATATGGATATCGACTTGCTCAAACGGATTTCAAAAGTTTTAGGTGTAAATTTTTTCCAGACTATTGCAAATGATTTGGATTTAGTTCGCGAGGAGGCTGACAATGTTAATCAGCAGGAACAAAAAGCCGTATCACAGTTTCTTGATGTTGTACCAAAGCTGCTTGAAAAAATGGGGAAAAACGCTGCCATATTCATGGGGAATCCTTGCCCATCGGATATAGACTCAGATTGCCTTCCTGATTTTAGTCTGCCAGACTATTCTATATCTTTCACGTATGGGAAAACTCTGGAAGAAAGGATGGGAGCTAACAGATTTCTGTCATTCGAGGTTGTGCGGAAAAATGCAGGCTGTGAGGTGGAGACTTGTTTCAATAAATATACAAGTTTGCCGACTGTCAATATACAATTAACTTATAAAACTGAAGAGCAATGGGCTGAAACACTTGAATTTGCTTTTGAGGTTATGTCAAAATGGAGGACCAAGATATGAATGTAGACCTGTTAAATGATTTCAAGGAGACGAAAACGTGTACTTATAAAGGCGAGTGCTATTCCGTTCGCGATAATGGTGCGGTTTTAAGGCATGCGCGGGAGGGAAAAAGAAAAAGGAAGTATGATGATGTATGGACATTCGGAAATCCTAACAAGTATACTGGTTACATGAATTTTAATGGTGAGATGGTACACCGTATAGTCGCTTTTGCCTTTCATGGCAATCCTCCATCCTCCCAACATGTTGTTGACCATATTGATACAAACCGGAGAAACAATAGACCGGAAAATCTGCGGTGGCTCACAAAGTTAGAGAACGCCTTGAATAACCCTAATACACTGCGTAAAATAATTCATCATTGCGGCAGCATAGAAGCCTTTGTCAGAGATCCAAGTGTGTTGAATAAATATGTTGACAAACATCCGAATTTTGAGTGGATGAGGACTGTAAGCCATGAGGAAGCTTTAAACGCCTTGAAAAATTTGGACCGTTTGTCAAGGATTAGTAAGCACAATGGTAGCACAACATCTTCTAAGGGAATGGGAGAATGGCTTTATAAGTGTAATGCAAATGATTCAGACCACATTTCTCCATCTCCTTCATCTCCGAAAGCCAGCCTGATACCCTCGCTGACTTCAAATGCTATGCAGCGTAATTGGAAAACCCCAACAGAATTTCTTCTCTGTCCTGATTCGTGTGGAGAAAACGGGCTGGAGGCATATTATTCAAGACTTGCAACAGACGTGAAGTTTTGCAGCAACAAATATGGAGATTCTGTCGTTTCCGATTATGCTTATTTGCCTACGGGCGATGCCTTTCTCGTCATGTGTAAAAGCACAGAAGAAAACCCAGTGAAGCCTTGGTCTTTGCTTTCTGTCGCTTGTCAAGATGGCTTTTACATCCACGAAAGCATTAGCATGTTCTTTTCGGAGGATGGTGCCAAGAAGGAAATGACCCTCAAGCTTGGGAAAGAATGGAAGGGGGGAAATACGATAGATGATAATTGTTAAAACATTAGTGATATGAAAAGATATGTTATAATGCTGGTATTGGCGTTGCTGGTTCTGCCGTTACCTGCACAAACGAAGCCAAGTCAACCAGTAGTGAATACTAAAGTTGAGTCAATAGCAAGGTATAAACTCTATTCCACATCCAATATGTGGACGTTCTTGAAATTGGATACGAGTAATGGGCGTATATGGCAAGTGCAATGGGCTCTTGATGATGAAAACCGCTTGGAAGTTGATTTGAGTTTAAGAAATCTTGCTCTCGAGGGACGAGAGGTAAATGGTCGGTTTGAATTGTATCCAACCACCAATACCTATAATTTTGTCCTTTTAGATAAACAACTCGGCAAGGTATATCAAGTGCAGTGGGCTATAAGTAAGGAAAATAGAGGGATTTTGCCTATTGAAAAATATTAGATGGCTGTATTGGAAACCCTGTTTTAGAAATTGTTACATCAGAAATCTGATGAAGGCCAAAATACTTGAGTTTATTGCTTATGCACGGCACGTATGTGCTGATAGTCAGTGTAAAACAAAAGGTGTAAGAACAGAATAGTGTTCTTACACCTTTGTAGTCTATTCGTTTGCAGGCAATGCTTCCTGTGCTCTCACTTCTTAGCATTTCGCCCCTCTGACCTCTTCGATTTCCCTTAGCAGGTCGTTGAGGCGCTTTTGCGATTTCATGAAATGGAAGAAGTCGAGGATGCAGCCGATAACCAGTCCGGCGAGACAGCCACAGAACAGCGTTTGAGAAAAGACGCTGTCGAGGTCGCGGCAATATTTATATAGGTAGGAGTCTATTTTTTTTGTAAGTGTATCGCAGCGTATGAAGATACGGATATCCATAAACGCATGCAACCATCTTAGTCGTGTTAGACTAAGATGGTTGCATACGTTTAAGTGACGGCCCCCGATTGTCCGAAGGCGAGATAATTGGGCAAGAGATTTTCAAAAAGCCCTGTGCGGATTTCTTGGTTCGGGAGGTCGAGCGTGTAGACCCCGACTTCTTCGTCGAAAGCCTTGATGGTCAGATAGCCGCTTTGGTAGAGCAGTGGGGTGAGCGACTGCATGTTTTCCGTTGGTGCGTCAAATTCATATCGCTTGGCTGTCATGCTTCCAATTTGGCTTGGCAGCACATCAAATTTTTGCATCATGTTCAACAGGTAGGTCGGTGTTCCTGTTGAAAACCAATAAGCGTCCAAGTCACCATTGGTCAGTGCGCTCAGCAGGCTGAACGGATTGAAAACATCAGGCGAAGGCCAAGAGAAGTGGTAGCCATCGTAGTTGTTTGCGAGCGCTTCCATCGTTTCTTCCCAATTCTTTCCGATGCGTTTGCCGAGCATTTCCACGTCCGTTCGCATCTGCGTTTCAATTTCCTCCTTTGTGATGCCGCAAATGCCAGCATATTCCGGCAGCATGCTGAGATTGTTGATGTTGTTTAATTCGCTGAAGATGCTGACCTGAGAGAATTTTGTGATACCCGTCAAAAAAACAAAGCGCAGGTAGGGGTCGGCATCTTTAAGCGGACTGTAGAAGTTACGCATCACGTGGCGCAGTTCGTTCAGGTGTTCATCTTCGTGAACAACATCAAGCAAGGGAGCATCGTATTCGTCAATCAGAACGACAGCCTTTTGTCCCGTTTGCCGATACGCCATCTCAATCAGATGGGCCAGACGCATATTGGGGCTTCCTTTCCCGTTCTCAATTCCCAGAGTCCTTTCTTGTTGAGAAAGGATGAAGTCAAGATAGGCTGTCAGTTCTTCTTTGTTCTTGTGTTTGCCTCCAGCCAGACTAAAATGAATCACAGGATGTTTTCCCCAATCCTTTTCAAGGCGTTCAATCGCCAGCCCTTCAAACAGCTCCTTCTTTCCTTCGAAATAGCTTTTCAAGGTCGACACCAACAGCGATTTGCCGAAGCGGCGCGGACGGCTGAGAAATACGTATCTGCCGCTGACATGCGTCATGCGGTAGATGTATTCCGTCTTGTCGATATACAGCATATCGTTTTCCCGTATTTCTTCAAATGTCTGTATACCTAATGGGTAAAGTCTTGGAGTCATATCCGTCTGGTTTTATTTGAACACTACTTTAAGTAGGTAGTCAAGTATATGTCAAGAGCCTTATTCTTACATTCGAAATATTCAGACCACCTACTTACAATATTGCAAATATACATATTTTTGTCTAACGTTCAAAGTTTGATGCCGTGTTTCAAAATCCCCTCCGTCAGCATCCCCTGCGGCATAAATCGTTGCAGCGTGGCGGTGATGGTGTTCAGCATGCGCTCCCTGACGTAGTCATCTTTGATGTAGAGCGAGATGCGGCGTTCTGAATGGTAGTTGCCTTCAATCTGCCGCACGTTCTTCCGTTGCGCGTCAGAGAGAAACGGCAGGTGCATTTCCGGGATGATGGTGAAACCTCCGTTTTCGTCCACGATGCGTATGAGCGTGTCGATGCTCCCCGCCTCGTAGATGTGGTGTCCTTTGCTACGTGCTTTGCAGAAACTGAACGCACTGTCGCGTAGGCATTGCGCCTCACGCATAATCCACATGTTCTCGTGTTCCAGATTTTCTGGTTTAAACACAGGGAGTTTGCGCCAGCAGCTTTCGGCCAGATACACGAAAAATCGCTCCGTGTAGAGCGCCACCTCCAGCAGACCTTGTCGTGCGTTGTCCGAAATCGCGATGGCCGCGTCGACCTCTCCGTCGAGCAGGGCGTCCTGCATCGACTGCACCTTCATTTCTCGGATGGTCAGGTCGACGGCGGGGTAGTCTTCGCGGTAGTGTCGGATGAACTTGGGCAGGATGTAAGGGGCGATGGTGGGGCCGACAGAAAGCGTGAAAGAACCGCCGATGCTGTCCTTGTCTTCTGCCACGATTTCGCCGATGCGTTCCGTTTCCATCAGTGCCCTCTGCGCCTGCCTAACGATTTTGGCGCCAACCGTGGTTGGCACGACCGATTTGTTGGAACGTTCAAAGAGTCGCACGTCGAGTTCCTCCTCCAGTTTCACCAGCATGGCGCTGAGCGTTGGCTGCGAAACACGGCAAGCCTCGGCCGCCTTCGCGAAATTGCGGAAGCGGTCGAGGGCAATGATATATCTGAGTTGTTGCAGATTCATGCTGGAGGAAAATTACTGGAAGCCATATAAGAGCGCCTTCAGGTCGGCCAGACTCATCGCGCCGCTCTGGCGCCACAGCAGTTCGCCGTTTCTGAACAGCATGAGCGTCGGTACCGACTGGATACGGTAGGCACTGGCGAGCGCCTCGTTTTTGTCAACGTCCAGTTTGATGATTCTCAGTTTCTCCCCTTCGCTCGCTTTCAGTTGTTCGAGCACGGGGTGCATTTGCTTGCACGGGCCACACCATGTGGCGAAGAAATCAACCAGCGTCAGTTGGTTGCCATTGATAATGTCGTTGAAATTTTCCATGATGTCAGTGTTTTTTGAGTTTGCAAATCATTTGGGTCATGTTGCCCATCGGGCAGAACACACACCAGGTGCGAGGACGGTAAACGATTGTCAGCACGACGCCCACGATGAGCGAGGTCAGCATGATGCCGTAGAGGCCGAAGGCAAATTGTGCCATCCAGGGTTCCAATTTCGTGACGTAAGCCCAATGCCAGGGAACGTCGAAAGTCCAAAGCAGGTGAACCGTTTCGTGAAGCGATTCCATTTCCTGCGCCACTTGCACCGTCAGCCAAGTCATTTGGATGAAGAAGAACATGAAGAACACGAGAAACCCGTTTCTAAACCATTTCGACGATAGCCATCTCGGCGCCACCTTCCTGCTCGACCATTTCAGCGTATTGCCGATTTGCAGAAACAGTTGTCCGCGTCCGCAATAGTTGTTGCAGTAGCCCTTTCCGCCTCCGAAAATAACCATTAGTAGTGGTATGAGAAAGCATATCACGCCAAGCCAGGCAAATGCGATGTTGAAGAATCCCAAAGTGAAGTAGGTGGCGGAGACGAGCCACATGTAGTCGCTCCAGCGTTTTTTCTTTTTAGCCATAGAGTAAGTAGTCTGAATTGATATGCGGGGAGGAAACGGTTTTTTAGTTTCGCGTTTCCGTCTCCCTCAACACCTTGTGTATCACCCCTGCCGGACAATTCTTCTCGCAAATGCCGCAACCGATGCAGAGGTTCTCGTCGACCACGGCGTAGCAACCCTTGTGGATGCTGATGGCATCTCGCGGGCAAACCTTCACGCAAACCCCGCATGCCACGCAGCGGTCGCGTTCATTCTCAGCCTTGTATTTTGCCATCGTTATTCTTTTTCCAAAAGTTCTTCAAGAAACTCCGAGGCGTCGGCCACGCAGAGCGGGCATTCCCTCAACACCTTTCCTGTCCCGATGCCTTTGAGGAGCTTGCATTGAGTCGCCCCATTGCGTTGCTGGAATTTCTCCATAATCTGTCGCATCCCCTTCATGGCTTTGACCTTGTCTTTTGTTGCCAAACTGTAGACGATGCCGGCACCGACGATGGCGCCACACGTCCCTTCCATATTTCCCATTCCTGCGCCGAAACCGTTGCCGATATTCTTGACCGTTACCTCGTCAAGGCCAGTCTTGTCGGCGTAGGTGCAGGCCACGGCCTGCGTGCAGTTGTGCGTACCACATATTTTCTTCGCCGAAGCTTCTTGTATTCTGCTTTCCATATTGTTTGAGTGATTGATTACGGTGCAAAGATGGACATTTATTTATAGACGGACAAATGAAACGGTCTATATGTTTATAGATATTGTCTATCAATAACAGCAAAGCGCGGCGGACGGTAGCTGTCAGCGGACGGCGTGGAGATTGAGTTCGACGCGCCATACAACGGCAAGATGGTGGACCATATCTCTCTTGCGGATTTCGATAATGGTGTTTCCGAGATTGCTGATGCAAACGGCAATGTGCTTTGGAATGATGTAGGGGCAAAATAATAAGTAGGGTGTTCAAAATTCCATAAAAATCAAGGTCGGTAAAGAGGCGCCAGCGCCCCTGAAAGGGGCTCATATTTAGGGTAGGGGCTTGCCCCTACCTCTTGGGGCCTATTAATGAACCTCGCCCCTGTAAGGGGCTCATATCTCGAATCTTATTGCGGGGCAAGCCCCGCCAACGATATGCGCCCCTTACAGGGGCAGCAGCGAGAATTGATGAGCTGCGGCGAGAGATAGGGGCAAGCCCCTATCCTGAAATATGAGCCCCTTTCAGGGGCAGCGGCGCAACTGCCATGTTATTTGGTTCAAAACCGCACAGAGACTTTTCTTGATTTTGAACACCCTACCTGCATGGATAATAAAATAATTTTGAACACCTACTTATCCCCTCCTTTGCTGTTTCGGCGGGAAGAACCATGTCGCGTCTGCCCTCGTTGCAAAACCCCCGATACCAAAAACTTGGAAAAATGTTTTGAAAAGGTTGATAATTAGATTCTTGAAATCTTGTCAGTTCCAAGGGAAATTGCTACCTTTGCAGGCCGAAAGGTGTAGTGTACACCTACGACAATACTCAGAAGAAAAGAAAATATAATATATAACAAATTAAAAATCAACGAAATGCCTACTATTCAACAATTGGTAAGAAAGGGTAGAAGCGTGGCAGCAGACAAGAGTAAGTCTCCTGCTTTGGATTCATGCCCTCAGCGCCGTGGCGTATGCGTCCGTGTTTACACGACAACCCCTAAGAAGCCTAACTCAGCAATGCGTAAGGTGGCTCGTGTTCGTTTGACGAACTCAAAGGAAGTCAACTCTTACATCCCTGGAGAAGGCCACAACTTGCAGGAGCACTCAATCGTTCTCGTGCGTGGCGGTCGTGTTAAGGACCTCCCTGGTGTACGTTACCACATCGTTCGCGGTACACTCGATACCGCTGGTGTAGCAAGCCGCACACAGCGTCGTTCTAAGTACGGTGCTAAGCGTCCTAAAGCTGCCAAGAAATAATTATTAAGGCGAATCCAAAAGCGATTCTTTTAGAAGCCTAAAAATGTTGGTTTGCAGAAGAGGTTGAGTAAACATTCCGATGGGAAGTTGAAGAACTGACATTGCAGCCCTATTTAAAAACAAATCAACTCACAAAAGAAAATGAGAAAAGCAAAGCCAAAGAAGCGTGTGATCCTCCCGGATCCCGTTTACGGAGACCAGAAAGTTTCCAAGTTTGTTAACCACTTGATGTATGACGGTAAGAAGAATATTTCTTACGAAATCTTCTATAAGGCCCTCGAAATCGTCGGCGAAAAGATGAAGGATCAGGAGAAGTCAGCCCTCGAAATTTGGAAGGCCGCTCTCGATAAGATCACTCCTCAGGTAGAAGTTAAGAGCCGTCGTATTGGTGGTGCAACTTTCCAGGTGCCGACTGAAATTCGTCCCGACCGCAAAGAGTCTGTTTCAATGAAGAATATGATCAACTTCGCCCGCAAGCGTGGCGGTAAGACCATGGCCGACAAGCTCGCTGCTGAAATCATGGACGCTTTCAACGAGCAGGGTGGTGCCTTCAAGCGTAAGGAAGACATGCACCGCATGGCTGAAGCTAACCGTGCATTCGCACACTTCAGATTCTAAACATAGTAATATCGCTTATTCAATAAAACAATGGCAAAGCACGATTTACATTTGACTCGTAATATCGGTATTATGGCTCACATCGATGCCGGTAAGACGACAACTTCTGAACGTATCTTGTTCTACACGGGTAAGACGCACAAAATCGGTGAAGTTCACGATGGTGGTGCAACCATGGACTGGATGGCCCAGGAACAGGAACGCGGTATTACTATTACTTCTGCCGCTACCACCACTTTCTGGAACTGGCAGGGCAAGCAGTATAAGATTAACTTGATTGACACCCCGGGACACGTTGACTTCACCGCTGAGGTTGAACGTTCACTCCGTGTGCTCGATGGTGCCGTCGCTGCATATTGCGCCGTAGGTGGCGTTGAACCTCAGTCTGAAACCGTTTGGCGTCAGGCTGACAAGTACAACGTTCCACGTATTGCTTATGTCAACAAGATGGACCGCTCTGGTGCCGACTTCTTCGATGTTGTTCGCCAGATGAAGGACGTCCTCGGTGCTCATCCTTGCGTTCTCTCAATTCCTATCGGTGCTGAAGAGAAGTTCAAGGGTATCATTGACTTGATTAAGATGAAGGCCATCCTGTGGCACGATGAAACTATGGGCGCTGAATACGAGGTTGACGAAATTCCTGCTGAACTCCAGGCTGAGGCTCAGGAATGGCGCGACAAGCTCGTTGAAACCGCTGCTGAGTGCGACGAGGCTTTGATGGACAAGTTCTTCGAAGATCCTTCTTCAATCACTGAAGAAGAGCTCATCGCCGCCATCCGTAAGGGTACGCTCGCAATGGACATCGTTCCGATGACCCAGGGTTCTTCATTCAAGAACAAGGGTGTTCAGACTTTGCTCGACTACGTTTGTATGTTCTTGCCTTCACCTCTCGACACGCCAAACATCGTTGGTACGAATCCTGAGACTGGTGAAGAGGAAGACCGCAAGCCAAGCGAAGACGAAAAGACTTCTGCCCTCGCATTTAAGATTGCCACTGACCCATACGTTGGTCGTTTGACTTTCTTTCGCGTATATTCTGGTAAGATTGTTGCAGGTTCTTATATCTACAACGTACGCTCAGGCAAGAAGGAACGCGTTTCTCGTTTGTTCCAGATGCACTCAAACCACCAGAACCCAGTTGACGAAATCTGCGCTGGTGATATCGGTGCAGGTGTAGGTTTCAAGGATATCCACACTGGTGACACTTTGGCTGACGAAGACGCACCAATCGTATTGGAATCTATGGACTTCCCTGATCCAGTTATCGGTATCGCCGTTGAGCCTAAGACTCAGAAAGACCTCGACAAGCTCTCTAACGGTTTGGCCAAGTTGGCTGAAGAAGACCCAACCTTCACCGTTAAGACCGACGAGCAGACAGGTCAGACGGTTATCTCTGGTATGGGTGAGCTCCACTTGGACATCATCATCGACCGTTTGAAGCGCGAATTCAAGGTTGAATGTAACCAGGGTAAACCTCAGGTTAACTATAAGGAAGCCATCACCAAGACTGTCAACCTCCGTGAGGTTTACAAGAAGCAGTCGGGTGGTCGTGGTAAGTTCGCCGACATCATCGTTAACGTTGGTCCTGTAGACGAAGACTTCAAGGAAGGCGGTTTGCAGTTCATTAATAAGGTGACTGGCGGTAACATTCCTAAGGAATTCATCCCATCAGTACAGAAGGGCTTCGAGAACGCCATGAAGAGCGGTGTGCTCGGTGGCTATCCTCTCGACAGCTTGAAGGTAGAACTGCTCGATGGTTCGTTCCACCCAGTTGACTCTGACCAGTTGTCATTCGAAATCGCAGCTCTCCAGGCTTACAAGAACGCTTGCGCACAGGCAGGTCCTGTCTTGATGGAGCCTATCATGAAGCTCGAGGTTGTTACTCCTGAGGAGAACATGGGTGACGTTATCGGTGACTTGAACAAGCGTCGTGGACAGGTTGAAGGCATGGAAAGCGGTCGTTCTGGTGCTCGCATCGTGAAGGCTATGGTTCCATTGTCAGAAATGTTTGGTTACGTAACAGCTTTGCGTACCATCACTTCTGGTCGTGCAACTTCTTCTATGCAGTATGACCACCACGCTCCTGTTTCCAACTCAATCGCTAAGCAGGTGCTTGAGGAAGTTAACGGTCGCGTAGACCTCGTTAAGTAATTAGCCTCCGGCGAATTGCTTATCAAGGATAGTGCAGGGCAGAAGGCTGGCTTCGGCCAGGATGCTTCTCTCTGCGCCTCCCAAACTTTTAGAATAGAAATATCCTAAACAATCAATGCCGACGGGGCGACGGGCTAACGAATGACTCTTAGCCCGTTCAACCCTCGACGGCTGTTATAAATCAATAAAAGAAATGAGTCAGAAAATTCGTATCAAGCTGAAGAGCTACGATCACACTCTCGTAGAAAAGTCTGCTGAGAAGATCGTCAAGAACGTGAAGGCCACCGGCGCCATCGTTAGCGGTCCGATTCCCCTTCCAACACGCAAGCGTATCATCACTGTCAACCGCTCAACCTTCGTTAACAAGAAGAGCCGCGAGCAGTTTGAAGTGTCTTCTTACAAGCGTCTCATCGACATCTATAGCTCAACTTCTAAGACAGTTGACGCTTTGATGAAGTTGGAATTGCCTTGCGGTGTTGAAGTTGAAATCAAGGTGTAGTCTTTGACAAAGCTTCAAGCACAAGAATAGCATGAATGGCGGGACGCTCCCGCAGTCATATATTCCCTTAATCCCGGTCAGGAGCCTTCCTGACTGGGATTTTTTGTAGGGGTAGGGTAGGGGCGAAATATTAAAGGCTGGTGGTAAGCCCTGGTGGTCGAGATTTGCGCAGGTACGCACAATCTTCTCTTGCGGCGCCAGCATTGTAGCTCACTTTGCTCGCAAAGTGAGGGCCACGAACACGTAGCGAACATTGCCAGCGCTCCAGACCATGACCTTGTCGGATTTTCAGCCCGTACTTGGCTGCCCCAATATTCGTCCCCCTCACTTTGCGAGCAAAGTGAGCTACAATGCTTCGCCTCAGTCCTCCGACGAATGTGCGCGCATCGCGTCTCCTTCACCATAGCTAAACAGAAAGAACCAACCGATATGATACAACTCAAAGAAAACGCCGGAATCTCCATGAGCATATTAACAGCTATGGCCGTCATTGCCGGATTCACGGTGGCCAACTGTTATTACAATCAACCGCTCCTGGAACTCATCCGCGCCGACTTGCATGTGAGTGAGGCTCAGGCCAACCTGATAACCGTCATCACGCAAATTGGCTACGCCCTCGGCCTCTTCTTCATCATTCCGATGGGCGACCTCTATTCGCGCCGCCGCATCGTCATGGTCAATATGCTCGTGGCCGCCTTGATGGCCGTTGTCATTGCCACAGCCGGCCACATCGCCGTCGTCTGGGGTGCCTCGCTGATCATTGGCGCCTGCTCAGTAGTGCCGCAGATTTTCATCCCCATCGCAGGGCAGTTTTCAGAACCCGCCAACAAGAGCCGCAACATCGGCATTGTGCTCTCCGGCCTCCTGACTGGCATCTTGGCTTCGCGCGTTGTTAGCGGCTACGTCGGCAACTGGCTCGGTTGGCGCCCCATGTTCTTCATCGCCGCCGTGTTGATGGTGGTGTGCATGGGCGTCACCCTCATGGTGCTTCCCGACATGAAGCGCAATTTCGAGGGTCGCTATGCCGCTTTGATGAAGAGCCTTTGGCAAATCGTCTGTGGGCATCCCCGCATACGCCTGAATGCCGCTAGAGCCGGTTTCGCTTTCGGGTCCATGCTCGCCATCTGGTCGTGCATGGCCTTCCATCTCGCCCAGCCCCCGTTTTCCGCTGGTAGCGACAAAGTGGGCATGCTCGGCCTTTGTGGCGTTGCCGGCGCCCTTGCCGCCAGCCGCATCGGCAAATATGTCCACCGTTTCGGCGTCCACCGTTTCAGTCTCTGCGGCGGTTGTCTTCAGATTCTGGCATGGATGGTGGCCTACGTCTTCCGCGACTCCTATGTGGGACTGATTTCTGCGGTCGTCATTGTTGATGTCGGCACGCAGTGCCTGCAGCTCAGCAACCAGAGTGCGTGCATTCAAGAACTTCCCCAAGCCTCCAACCGTGCCAACACCCTTTTCATGACCACCTACTTCATCGGCGGTTCTCTCGGCACCTTTTGCGCTGGCATCGCTTGGGAGCGTGATGCCTGGCCTGCGGTGTGCCTTGTTGGTGTGGTCTTTGCCGCCGCCTCGCTTGCCCTGACATTGATTGACGGGTGGCGGCGGTGCGCGTGAAATCTCCCTTGCCCTCAGCGTTTGAAGCCCCCTGCTTTCATGCGGCAAGCGTCAAAGTCCTGATGCAGTCGATGGTAATGCCTCCAGGGTCAAAAAAAAAGTAATCGATTCGCGGCCGCTGGTAGTGCTGCTCGCGGCCGCTGGTAGCTTTACTCGCGGCCGAAGGTAATGCTACTCGCGGCCGCGAATCGATTACTTGTCATAGCCCCTATCATAACTTCTTTCCTTTGGCGTCGGAAACCGCTTGCATCCCTTTCCTTTGACGGTTGGCCTGCCGAGTGGCACAATTAACTTGCTGGGCACTGCGATTGTCTTGACGGACGGCGGTGCCTTTCGCGAAATGGCAATAGAAGTCCCGTTGGCGGGCATGTAAAAAGAAAAGCAGCGAAGCATCGGCTTGTTTACGATGCTTCGCTGCTTGGTTTTATGCGTGACGGGCTTTTGTTTGCCCCCTTTGGTTTTATTCCTCTCCGGTAGAGAATACCTGGTCGAAGATTTCGCCGTATTTCTCGCTGATGTTGTCGAGTCCTGGGAAATCAAAGGTTGGGATGCCACATTGCTTGGCATATTCTGTCAGTTCAGGCTGCGCACCCTCTTCTCCCTGGATATATCCGTCGGCAAATTTGATGGCCAGCTGTCCGATAGATTCTGGTTTGCTGAAATCGATGCCCGTTCCTTCGATGATTTCCATCTTCGCGTTGCGGAAAGCCAGACATTCTTTGAGGTTGGGCACAGGAGCGTCCTTCGGCATTTCGTTGTAGGCTGAGAACACCACCTTTGAGTTGATGAACGACGCTTCGTCGCGGTAAGCCGTCTTGATGTAGAGTGGCACAACGGCCGACATCCATCCTTGGCAGACGATGACATCTGGGCTCCAACGGAGTTTCTTCAGCGTTTCAAGCACGCCGCGGGCATAGAAGATGGCGCGTTCAGCATTGTCTTCATATTCCTTTCCGTCTTCGTCGGTCATCATGAGGCGCTTGTGGAAGTAGTCGTCGTTGTCGATGAAGTAAACCTGCATGCGTGCAGCCTGGATGGAGGCCACTTTGATGATGAGCGGATGGTCGGTGTCGTCTATCACGATGTTCAGACCAGAAAGGCGGATGACTTCGTGGAGTTGGTTACGTCGTTCGTTGATGTTGCCCCACTTGGGCATGAATGTGCGGATTTCTCTTCCTCCGTCTTGAATGGCCTGCGGGAGTTTTCGTCCAGCTGTTGCCATGGCGCTCTCTGGAACGTACGGCAAAAGTTCTTGATTGATGAAGAGAATCTTTTTAGCTTTCGTCATTTTTTATGTGAGTATATTTGAGATGCAAAGTTACGAAAAAAAATGGACATGCGTGGTTATTAGGGCTTTAATCCTTTCCGATATGTTAAAAAAAGGATTTCTTGGCTCGGTTTTGAAGCTATATGGATATAAATCTGTTATTTTGCAATTCAATTCAAAATTTATCAGCACAATGATTGTTGCAAAAACTGTAAAAGAACTTGAAAACAGTCTGGCTTCTGCCCGTGAAAACGGCCAGACGGTTGGACTCGTGCCCACGATGGGCGCTCTTCATGCAGGCCATGCTTCATTGGTGAAGCGTAGTGTGGGCGAAAACGACGTGACAGTGGTCAGCGTGTTTGTCAATCCCACCCAATTTAATGACAAGACCGACTTAGCCAACTATCCGCGCACGCCCGAAGCCGACTGTGCGCTCTTGGAAAGCCTTGGGGCCAACGTGGTGTTTGCGCCGAGCGTTGAAGAAATCTATCCCGAACCCGATACGCGCCATTTCAGCTATCCGCCCATCGACACCGTCATGGAAGGCGGACGTCGCCCAGGACATTTCAACGGGGTGTGCCAAATCGTGAGCAAGTTGTTTTATATGGTGAAACCAACGCGTGCCTATTTCGGCGAGAAGGATTTCCAGCAGATTGCCGTTATCCGTGCGATGGTGAAAGACCTCAACCTTCCTTTGCAGCTCTGCCCGTGCCCCATTGTGCGCGAAGAAAGCGGACTGGCATTGAGCAGCCGCAACGCCTTGCTCACGCCGGAGGAAAAGGCAACGGCTGTGAACATCTCGAAGGTGCTCTTTGAAAGCGTCGACTTCTCGAAGAGCCACACGGTGGCCGAGACCCACGACGAGGTGGTGAACCGTCTCAACGCCATTGACGCCCTCGAGGTGGAATATTTCGAGATTGTTGACGGCATCACGTTGCAGCCCGTCAGCGATTGGAACGACACGGATTACATCGTGGGCTGCATCACCGTTTATTGCGGTCAGCGCCCCGTTCGTCTTATTGATAATATGAAATATCGCGGATAAGTAAAACGGAGTGTCCAATGGCATTTCAGATATCCGCTTGGTCTCTTAGGCGTTCAATGCTTGGAATTGAACGCCTAAGTTGGCTTCAATATTTACCCACATACAAAGTAGAAAAATGTTACTGAGTTTCCTGAAATCAAAGATACATTGCGCCGTGGTCACGGAGGCCAACCTCCACTATATGGGCAGCATCACCATTGACGAAGACCTCATGGACGCCACTGGCATCCTGGAAGGCGAACACGTTCACGTGGTGAACAACAACAATGGCGAGCGCATCGAGACCTACGTCATCAAAGGGCCGCGCGGTTCGGGCTGCATCTGTCTTAACGGAGCTGCTGCACGCAAATTCCAGGTCGGCGATGAAGTCATCATCATGTGTTTCGCCCTCATGACGCCGGAAGAGGCAGCCACCCACAAGCCGAAGGTGATTTTCCCCGACGGCGACGACAACCGCATCTGATTGCCGCTCCGACGTTTCCACTTGTTGCCACGATAACCAGTCCGCCATGAGTTTCGTTGTCAGTCTGTTCAAGAGCTGGAGAAATCTCCAAATGTTGTTTGCGCCAAGGCGATGCTTCGTGTGTCGCCGAATTTTGCGCCGCGACGAAGAAATTCTCTGTACGGCCTGCTTGTCGGACATCCAGCAAACTGGCATCTTCGGCGAGCCAGACAACGTGGTTGAGCGCCTCTTCTGGGGCGTGACGCCCGTGGAGCGTGCGGCATCGTGGTTGAAATATACGTCGGGAAGCAATGTCGGAGAGATGATCCATGCGCTGAAATACGCTGGCATGATCAGAATAGGCCATCTGCTGGGCCGCGCGATGGGCCGTGCGATGGACCACCACGGTTTCTTCGACGGCGTTGACCTCATCGTGCCCGTGCCGCTCCACAAACGCAAGGAAGACGAGCGCGGCTACAACCAGAGTGCGGAAATCGCCTATGGCGTGTCGGAGGTGACGGGACTGCCCGTCTGCACCACGGCCGTGATTCGCGGCGTTGACACGCCGACCCAGACGCTCCTTTCGCCCGAAGCGCGGATGAAGAACGTCAGTGGCGCCTTCGTCGTGGCCCGTCCGGAAGAAATCATGGGTAAGCACATCCTTTTCATCGACGATGTCCTGACCACTGGTGCCACCACCATCTCCTGCCTGAAAGCCGTGAGCGATGCCCCTTGGTTTGCCGGCAGCCACACGCGCATGAGTGTCCTCACCCTCGCCTTGGCAGGCCAGCACTTTGACGGGGCGGCGGGCTATCGCCCGTGGAACCAATTCGAACCTTCGTTGAAGGAAACCTCTGTCGGCATTTTCGGCAATTGCCTGAAGAAAGATGAGGAGCGGAAGGACTGAAGGAAAGTTCAAGAATGCGCTTCTTGGCAGGCAGTATGAAATGACGGAAAAGCTTTTTCGTTGTGTTTGGGAAGTCGTAATTTTTTGACGGCAGTTGGCAAACGCGACGATGCCCGGAAAGCCAAAGGTTGAACCTTGGTTTTCCGGGCATCGTCGTATCTATTGAGTAGCCGTTTGGCCCGTTGGCGGAAGTCGCTTGCTTATTCAGCAGGCAAAGCCTGTTCCGAGAGATTCCATTGCTCGATGAATTTGTCGATCATCTCCGTGCCTTTCTCCGTGCAGCATCCGCGCAGCATCACCATGATGGTGTTGACAAAAATCTCCCTGATGGTGTAGCCTTCAAATATTTCGTTGTTGATCAGCATGTCCATTTTGCTTTGCATGAAAGGCACCACAATCTCGAATTTGATGTTTTTCTTGAAAATCCCCTGTTCGATACCCTTTTGCATGAAGGCAACGCCTTCGATGGCGTGCTTCTTGCTGACTTCACGATGGTAGGCCACGATGTTGGGATATTTACGCATCTCGGTGAAGAACTTCGGGTTGACGTGGCGGACATCGTCGAGCGACATCGTGAAGAGCTTCAAGAGAATCTCCAGGACATTGTCGGTTTCGCACTTGGTCTTTTCAATGAAAAGCCGCTCCTCCTCCTGGTGTTTCTTGATGCAGGCCAATAGCAATGACTCCTTGTCGCGAAACACCTGATAGAGCGTTCGCTTCGACATAGACAGCAAATGCGCGATGTGGTCCATCGTGACCGCCTTGATGCCGTCTTTGTGGAAAGCCTTCACGGCAGCCTCTATGATGTTGTTCCGTACTTCTGTGTTGTTAATATCTTCCATCATTCCTATGTTTTTGCCATTGCAGAGCATGGGGTTATCGACTCGTCTTTCAGATTTCATAAAGTATTGGGACAGGGTTTTATCCAGCCGCAGCGTTGAAAAACCAGCGACTGCTTCCTTGGAACCTCGCCAAGTTCCAGGTCTGAAAAACGTCTATCTGTTTATCTGTGACAAAGTTAGCAATAAAAAACTTATCAATAGGCATAAGTTTTCTTGTTTTTTCAGCCTTTCTTGTTGCCATTGGGAGAAATGGCAGGTGGGCTTACAAAAAAACGGGGCAGGCGCCCAACGTGATGTTGGAAACTCTAAACTCGTAAAATTGTCGAGACACTGTTTTTTGAACGACGTTTTTGCGGGCGGCGTCAGGTAGGGTGTTCAAAATCCAGAAAATCTCTGCGCGGTTTTGAGCCAAATAACATGGCAGTTGCGCCGCTGCCCCT
>OHMK01000213.1_pt1 | contig 32839 bp, 30 predicted proteins | sample 1569291 | NCBI WGS metagenome assembly OHMK01 (sample SAMEA3879517, study PRJEB24766) | human gut metagenome | biome: human-associated habitat; feature: feces | place: USA | collected 1985/1987 | reverse complement strand
AATCTGCTGTGCTCCCATTCGGATGGCAAGGTCAATCGGAAGATTATCATAATAACATCCATCCAGATACGCTGTCTCTCCGATTTTATGCATCGGAAATAATGGAAAGATTGCAGAAGATGCCAGAATATAATCTTTCATGAGTCCTTCCGGAATGTCACTTTTTGTCAGTTCACAGGGTTTTAAAGACGGAAATTCCACCGTAACCAATCCGAAATCCGTCTTTGATTTCCGAATCTTATCCTCTTCTATCAGTGTTTCAATAAAAGCAGTAAAAGGTGAAATATCTGCACCTTTATTCTTGACATATTTTTTCAGGAATGGACCAATTGCCTCTCTCTGGTCATACATGCCCTCTATGGTATCCGTCAGATTGATTCCATCCTCCATCATATCTTCCATGGTTATGGTGCTCCATAGTTCATAAGCCCTGTCATAATCTCCCGTTGCCATTAAGGCTCCGTTAATGGAACCTATGGATGTTCCGGTTACAATCTGATAATCGATGCCAAGTTCATTTAATGCTTTCCAGACTCCCAGTTCATAAGAGCCTTTCGTACCGCCTCCACTTAATGCAATTCCACGTTTCATATAAGTCCTCCTCCGGTTATCTCCCGGCTTCTGCCTTTCTTTTAAGAAAGCCAGACTGTCAGTTTCTCGCCATTGAATGCGAACTCATTTTTACGTCCTTTGTAACATATCACAAATTTCTTATATACTTTTTCATAACCTTTATGCAGCATCCGGACCGTTAATGTCTCATCCTTTGTGACGGTCATCTCATATTCATTATATTCACCATCCTGATATGTAAAATCTTCTCCGTCATCCTGATAATGCACATAACGGCCTTCTCCCGGATATACATCAAGAATCAGGGTATCCAGTTCAATCTCTCCCACATACTGCATCGGTTCAAAACATGGGATAATGCTTCCTGCTTTTACAAAAACCGGACATACATCAAGAGGTGCATCTTTTACAATATACTGCTTTCCGGTATATTTTTCCCTTGTATCATAGTCATACCAGATTCCCTCCGGCAGATACAAAAGCTTCTTCGTCATTCCCTGCTCTACTACAGGGGCTACCAGCATATGCTCTCCAAACAGGAATTCTCCATTGAGATTCCAGGTTTCTTTATCTTTCTCATAATGCAATACCAGTGGACGGATTACCGGCATACCATTCTGCTCCGTCTCATGGAATAAATCATAAAGGTATGGCAGTAATTTATAGCGAAGTTCAATATATTTCCGGTTAATATTTAATGTCTCTTCTCCGAAAAGCCACGGCTCCTGTCTGGTAGAACCCTTGGAAGAATGATTCCGGAACAACGGTGAAAAACAGCCGACCTGTACCCATCTTGACAACAGCTCCGGCGTCACATCTGCACCGAATCCACCTACATCTGTTCCGATAAATACCATACCGGATAATCCCAGATTGCACATCTGCGGAATTGCCATCCGCAGGTGCTCCCACAGGCTCTGATTATCTCCTGTCCATGCTGTGGTATACTTTTGGGAACCACTGTAACAGGCACGGGTGATTACAAATGGTCTTCTGCCGTCCTGCTTCTTCAAGCCTTCATAGGTAGCCTTTGCCATCAGATGTCCATAGACATTGTGCATCTGGCCATGATCACATGGTCTGTCTTCGTCTGTAAATACCACATCTTCCGGCAGTTCTCCACGAAAGCTTGCCGGCTCATTCATATCATTCCATACACCGCGGACTCCTAAGTCCACAAGATATTTCTGCTTCTCTCCCCACCACTGTCTTACCTTCGGATTTCCAAAGTCAGGGTATACCGCATCTCCAGGCCATACTGCATTTACATAGGTATCCCCTTCCGGTGTTTTGGCAAAATATCCCTGCTCCATGCCTTCATCATACATATCATAACCTGGGTCTAATTTGACACCCGGGTCAATGATAGTAACAATTTTAAATCCTTTTTTCTTTAAATCTGCAATCACTTCACCAGGCCTGCCAAAGTCCTTTTCATTCCAGGTAAAGACCCGGTAGCCATCCATATAGTCAATATCCAGATGAATCGTATCAATCGGAATCTTTAATGCACGGTATTTATCCGCAATTGCGCGGATCTCTGCGGAAGTCTCATATCCCCAGCGCGACTGATGATAGCCTAATGTATAAAGCTGCGGAAGCGGTGTTCTTCCGGTCAGATAAGTATAATCAGCTACTACCTCCGGCATATTATCCCCGGCAATAAAATAATAATCCAGATTGCCACGGTCTGAGCCAAAGAAATAGTATTCCTTATTTTCTTTTGCCAGATCAAAATAAGTCTTACAGGTATTATCAAAAAAGATTCCGTATACGCAGCTTTCACGCAATGCTATAAAGAACGGGATTGATTTATACAATGCTTTAAAGGCTTCCGTATGCGCCGCCGGATTATCCGTATTCCACATCTCATAATCATAATTCTTCTTATTTAATACCCCTGCTTTATCACCAAAGCCATAGAAGACTTCGTCTCCTTCCATGCGTTTTACAGCCTGCACATGATAATTCTTATCTGTCGCCTGTGGCACCTCATGTCCCTCTGCTTTTAAGAATTCGATAAATTTCTCACTAATCTGTGTTGCAAATTTCCTTCCACCACGATAGTCCGCACAGAGAAGCTGTCCATTCACATCATAAAAATCCACCATAAAATTATCATATATGCGTATGATTAATTTTGCAGTCCGAACCTCAAGATAGTCAATTCCTTCCTGCACATCAAAATGTATATGCTTTGACTTTTCTCCCTCGATGGCTTTTGAACGATGTTCCTCACATTCGAACGGAACAAACACATTTACAATGTTATCTGTCAGAACCTCTAAACTTCCCTTGCCATATTCAAATGCAAAATGAATGATTCCATTCTCCACATAATAAGATTTTCTTTTTCCCAGCATACTTTTTCCTCCGCTTTTGCTTATATCAGCAGCAATGTGCCACCCACTATCATAAGTAATCCAAAGAATGCCTTTGGCTGTAGTCTTTCATTTAAAAACACAGATGAAAATACAATTGTAACTACAATGCTTAGTTTATCAATCGGCACCACTACACTGGCTTCGCCCAGCTGCAATGCCCGGTAATAACAAAGCCAGGATGCTCCGGTCGCTATTCCGGATAAAATCAGAAACATTCCATCCCGGAAGGTCATACTCCGAACCTGTTTCTGTTTCTTTGTTACAAATACTACCACCCATGCCATAACAAGTACCACTCCAGTACGATATGCCGTTCCAAGATTGGAATTCACACCATCTATTCCCACCTTGGCAAGGATGGACGTCAGACTGGCAAATACTGCCGACAGCAGTGCATAGATAAGCCATGCCCGGCTCTTTGTGCCACTGCTTTTCTTTCTGGTAATCATGAGCATCGTTCCAACGCCAATCAATACCATGGCAATGATTTTCTTCTCGTTCAGTCCTTCATTTAAGAAAATGACTGCCAGAATCATCGTCAGGATTGTACTGGATTTATCAATCGGTGTTACTTTATTTACATCTCCTAGCTGCAATGCCCGAAAATAGCAAAGCCAGGATGCCCCGGTCGCTATTCCGGATAATGTAAGATAAATTAACGTCCGCGTTCCTATACTTCCGATTGGAGTATAAGATCCTGTAAGCCGTACCATAATCCATGCAAAAATCAATACTACAATCGTCCGGATTGCTGTTGCAAGATTCGAGTCTATTTTCTTAATTCCAACTTTTGCCAATATTGCCGTAATACCTGAAAAAAAAGCAGAGCCACATGCATATGCAAGCCACATATTTATTCCTCTTTTCTATTGTCCCGGGAAAATTCTGTCTTAGTCTGAACTACAGCAGACTTTATTTTTACCACCCTCTTTTGCATCGTTCAAATACAGATGCCACTTCACTTAATATTCATACCCGCCATAATGTTTCAAATATTGTCTTATTCCATTCTTCCGCCTCTTTCGGTATTTCTCTTCTCTTGTTCTTTCCTGCACCCTTCATTCCCCATACATATCCTATTTCAGAAATCCATTTACAATCTGCTCCTCTGCCTCTTTTTCAGACAGTCCCAGTGTCATCAGCTTAATCAGCTGTTCTCCTGCTATTTTTCCAATTGCTGCCTCATGAATCAATGCTGCATCGATATCATTTGCTGCAAGAGACGGAATTGCCTCCACCTTTCCATTGTCCATGATGATGGCATCACATTCTGTATGTCCGCTGCATGCATTATTACCACGAATATAAGAAACAAACTTCTGGTGGGAATCTCCCTTTGCTACCGAACGCGATACCACATTTGCACTGGAATGTGCTCCATTTAAATCTACCGTAAAATCTGTCTCTGCTTTCTGCTGTCCATGAGTCATAATACGTTCATGAATCACAAGGGACGCATCTTCTTTAAGGTCTGCTTCGGTTGTACGGATTGTGGAGTCTACTCCTTTAATCTGAACACTGTCCATATCCATGAATCCGCCTTCTTCCATGTGGATCACGGTAGTTGGATTTAAGACTCTGGCTCCATTTCCATCCCCTTCACCATAATGCTTTTCTACATATTTTACTTTTGCATTCTTTCCTATATAAAAGGTGTGTATTCCATCATGCTGTGATGTCTGGTCTCCGCAGTTGTGGATACCGCATCCCGCAATGATTGTCACATCTGCACCTTCCCCGATATAAAAATCATTATACACCAGGTCCTTTAAGCCGCTTTCACTTAAGATAACCGGAATATGCATACTCTCATTCTTTGTTCCCGGTTTTACATAGATATCAATTCCCGGCTTGTCCTTCTTAGTTACAATATCAATATTTGCAGTTGTATTTCTTGCCTCCAGTTTTCCGTTGTTGCGGATGTTATATGCGCCTTCCGGCACGCTGTGCAAATCTGATATCTCTGCTAAAAGATTCTTTTCTATACTGTCCATTTTCTCACCTTTTCCTAGACTAATTTTTCCATCAAAGTAGAGCAGGCTTCACTGCTGCCTAACAGCTTTGGAAGCACTTCTTCCCGGCTTCCGGCTGTGCTTACTTCTCCATCTGCAATTACAATAATCCGGTCTGCAATGTTTAAGATTCTCTCCTGATGTGAAATAATCAGAATCGAGCCATTGATTTTCTGATACATATTCTCAAATACCTGAATCAGATTGTTAAAACTCCAAAGGTCAATTCCCGCCTCCGGCTCATCAAATATGGATAATTTGGTTCCTCTTGCAATTATCATTGCAATCTCAATACGCTTTAGCTCCCCACCGGAAAGGCTGTCATTTACCTCCCTGCCAATATAATCCTTTGCGCAAAGTCCTACTTCTGAAAGATAGGAACATGCCTGGCTGATGGAAATATCTTTTCCCGATGCCAGTGTAATCAAATCCTTTACGGTCAATCCCTTAAATCTTACCGGCTGCTGAAACGCAAAGCTGATTCCCTTTCTTGCCCGTTCGGTAATGGATAATCCTGTAATATCCTCTCCATCCAATAAAATCTGTCCGGAAGTTGGTGTTACTATTCCGGCAATCAGCTTCGCCAGCGTGGATTTACCTCCACCGTTTGGTCCGGTAATTGCCACAAACCGGTCTTCTATCTTCAGATTGATATTTTTTAATATTTCCTTGTCTGCTGTTTCATCATTTACCTGAAAACTAATGTCTTTTAATTCCAGCATTTCTCTTTCCTCACCTTACTGTCAGATTCACCTATCTGCCTCTCTGCGAACCTGGTTTTTATAAAAAAAGGATAGCACAAAATGGCTTATTTGCCAACTTCTTTCCCTTCTATTATACATTTTGGATTCTTTTTAATGAAATATTAATAAATTTTTATCGAGATTTACCGTTGTTTTTTTTCTTAAATAGATATATCCTTATTCAGTCAAAAGTAAATTATATGTAAAAAGTGTGTAATCTACTGGGAGGAGAACCATTATTATGAGAGAAAAATATTCTTTTTCAAGTAAGTGTAAGAACTTATTTTTTAAACTAAAAAACAAAATAAATACTTTTAAGAACCGGGAGAAGAAACCACATCCACACCTTGACCGTGCAGTTGTGATTATGAACAAATACTCTTTGGTATTCCATCTGTTACTGTCCTGTTTCCTCGTTCTGGTGATTGAATGTATTTCCAGACGAAATGTGCTTTCTGCATTTTCCTTTATTGCAGGACACACCATTGCTTACCTTTATAACTCATTTATTATTTTTGCAAGTTTATCCCTGGTCTATCTGATTCGAAGAAGAACACTTGCCCGTCTCTTAATCAGCGGCTTCTGGCTTTTCCTTGGAACCATCAATGGTGTTATTCTTTCCAAACGTGTAACTCCATTTGGTTTTACAGATTTGAAATGTCTGTCTGACTTATTTGCCATGCAGAACACCAAATACTTTACCTTTGGTGAAGCACTCGCCGTTATTATCGTAGTCGGTCTTTTCCTGCTTTTCTGTATCTGGCTTTTTATCAAAGGACCAAAATATCAGGGCAAAATCAACTGGATTGTAAGTCCGCTTATGGTTGCTGTTATCTTCCTGATGTTACCGGTAACTACCAAGGCAGCCCAGTCCAATAATATTGTTGCTTCCTATTTTGCCAATATTGCACAGGGCTATGAAAATTATGGTTTTGTCTACGGCTTCTCATCCAGCGTTGTTGACCGTGGTATGAGTAAACCGGACAGTTATTCCGAAGAGCGTATTGCCAAAATAGGGGCTTCCGTTCCGGAAGAAACTACCGAAGCTGCCGAAGATGCGCCAAATATTATTGTTGTTTTACTGGAATCCTTTGTAGATCCCTCTGATGTTAAGTTCTTACAGACTTCAGAAGATCCGGTTCCAAATTTTCACAACTTATTAAACAACTATTCTTCCGGTTACTTAAAAGTTCCTGTTGTAGGTGCCGGAACAGCCAATACTGAATTTGAAGTATTAACCGGTATGAGCATGCAGTATTTTGGTACCGGCGAATACCCATATAAGACTACTTTAAAAGAAATCGACAGTTGCGAAAGTATTGCTTCCGACCTTGGAAGTCTCGGCTATGGTACACATGTTGTACATAACAATGGTGGTAACTTCTACAGCCGTGCCAATGCCTTCTCCCTGATGGGATTTGACAGCTTCACCAGTAAAGAGTGTATGAACATTCAGGAGTACACACCACTTGGTTCCTGGCCAACCGATAACATCTTAATCAGTGAAACCTTAAAGGCTATGGATTCTACCCCTGACCAGTCAGATCTGGTATATACCATTACCGTACAGGGACATGGTGATTATCCTACTGAAAAGATTCTTGAAAATCCGGAAATTGCAGTAAGCGGTGCTGCAGATGAGGCTTCTAACAATCGGTGGGAATATTACATTAATATGATTCACGAAGTAGATAAATTCATCGGCAACTTAACCGAAGAGCTTTCCAAACGGGATGAAAAGACCATCGTGGTATTCTTCGGCGACCACCTTCCTACCATGGGACTGACCGATGATGATATGGTATCCGGTGACATTTTCAAAACCAAATATGTTACCTGGAACAACTTTAATTTACCAAAACAGGATGCTGACTGTGCTGCTTATGAATTATTAGCAAACATCACCAACCAGCTTGACATCCACAAAGGAACCATGTTCTCTTACATCCAGAGCCAGAAGGGTTCTGCTTCTTACGACGAGAACTTAGAGAATTTACAGTATGACCTTCTTTACGGAAAACGTTATGCTTACAACGGAACAGATAAATATCCAGCAAGTGATCTGGTTATGGGTATTGATGATGTAACGATTAACAGTGTATGGAAATCCGATGACAATAAGTTATGTATTTACGGCTCCGGATTTACTCCTTGGACGAAAATTTATGTCAACGGAGAGAAGGTATCCACTTCCTTCTTAGGAAGCACCATGTTAAAGATTAATCTTGACGACATTGAAGACGGCGATACGATTGTTGCTAACATTGTAGGTTCCAGCAGCACCATCTTCCGAAGCTCCAACGAGTTCCTCTATGAGGATCCGGATGTAGAACATACGGAAGAGCCTGCTACCGAAACAGAGCAGCCTTCTACTGATACAGAAGGTTCTACCCAGTCCACTGAGAAATCCACTGAGCAGTCCTCTGAAAAGTCTTTAAGTGGTGCCGGTACAGCAACTGACCAGTCTGTAGAGCATACAGTCAATACTCCACTGAAACAGAATTAAAAGTAAACTATGAGAAACACGCTTTGCGAGTTTCCCGCATAAACAGAACGCCCCGATGGGATGAATTCTTCTATCAGATTTCTCCCATCGGGGCTTTGTTATTTCTTTTATTTCACATAATTTTTGTCTACGTTGACCACGATATGATACTGTTCGCCCAGCTTTTCCTTTACCTGATGCTCCAGTTCTTTCAACACAGCTTCATCACTGGAACGGTAGCCAAATGGAATCACTACATCAAAGATAAGATTGGTATGGGTCGGTCCCTGAACCATACGGAAATCATGCATGGTAATGGTCTCATCAATATCCTTTAAAATACCTGTAACCGTTTCTTTTATCTCGGTCAGTTCCTTGCTTCCGGTAATCACCGGATCCATATGTATGACAGCCTCACAATTCAGTTCCCTTTTCAATTTCATTTCTACATTGTCTATCATATCATGTATTACAAGGATATTCATTTCTGCCGGCACTTCCGCATGTAGTGATACCATCAGACGTCCCGGTCCATAATCATGTACGACTAAATCATGAATACCGATAATCATTTTTTCTTCCAGCACCAGATGTTCTATCTCTTTTACGAATTCTTCCTCCGGCGGCTGTCCCAGCAGTGGATTTAAAGTCTCCTTCGCTGCATTAATTCCACCATATAAGATAAACAATCCTACCGCCACACCACAGTAGCCGTCAATATTGACTGACGTAAATTCTGCAATCAATGTGGTGATCAAAACTACAGATGTGGTAATGCTGTCGCTTAAGCTGTCCATGGCAGTTGCCCGCATAGCCGCTGAATTAATCTTCTTTGCGACTCTCCTGTTGTAGAAGGTCATATACAGCTTTACAGCAATAGATATCAGCAGAATCACGATAATTAATGCAGAGCATTCCGTTGCTTCCGGATGAAGAATCTTTCTGATGGAATCCTGTATCAGTTCCACTGCCATAATTAAAATAACTGCAGCAACCACAAGCCCGGAAACGTATTCCATTCTTCCATGTCCAAATGGATGCTCCGGATCCGGCTTTGCTGCTCCCAGTTTAAAGCCCAGCAATGTTACAATGGATGAGCCGGCATCCGACAGGTTATTAAATGCGTCCGCTGTAATTGCAATGGATTTACTGATGGTTCCCGCAATAAATTTTCCTGTAAATAATAATACATTTAGTAAAATACCTACAATACCACACAAAGTACCGTAGGCAAGCCTTACTTTCTCCGGCTTGTCATCTTCCCGGATAAATATCCGAGCTAATAATGTTATCATAAATCTTCTCCTTTTGCTCCCTTATTCGTTCCGCACTAATTCAATATTTTAAAATTCTTTAATGGCCAATACCGGAAAATCGCTTTTCCAAGTATTTTATCTTTCTTCACATAGGTATTGGTCCAGTATCTTCCATCATAGGAGTTATTCCGGTTATCTCCCATTACAAAATAGCTGTCCTCCGGCACTTCAAAGGTATATGGCCCTGTAGCTACCGTCCATGTCTCTTTGAGATAATCCTCCTCTAAGAGTTCTCCGTTGACATATACTTTACCATCTTCTATCTTTACCGTGTCTCCCGGGCAGCCAATGACACGTTTTACATAATTCTGGCTCTCATCATCCGGAAACTTAAAGATAATGATGTCTCCCCGCTCCGGTCCGGAAAACAGATATGACCATCGGAATCCAATCAGCTTATCTCCGGTCATGATTGTATTTTCCATGGATCCGGATGGAATCTCTGCATTAATTAACACAAAACGATTTAAAAACATAGCAATCAGCACCGCTGCTGCAATCGTAATTACCCAGCTTAGGAATTCCCCTGCCACAGAAGCTGCATTCTTTGTATCGGATTTTTTTCCTTTCTTCCTGCGTCTGCCGCCTTCTGAATATTCCTCTTCTGGTTCTTCTAATTCTTCCCGGTTGTCCTCTGACTCTTCCGGTTCTTCGCCATCCTCAAGTTCATCTATATATTCTAATTCTTCATTTCTTTCCTTTTTCTGCATCTAAACTGCCTCCGGTCTCTTTTCTTCCCGTTGTTCGTTCTATTATACTCCAAGCAGGGAAGAAATTCCACTGGAAATAGAGGCCTGGATGGCTTTGTATGAATAATCCGGAGTGAAATCCATCACCTGTCCGGCGTATGGAAATCAGAGTTCTGTTTTTTAGGGAATCACGATTCCGACAAACTTCATGCATTGCACAATATATTAACAAACTATACAAATTGTAAAATTCATATTCTTTTAGCAACTTTTCTTTGTCATTTGTTATATTTTCTAATTTATTTTCAATCCCCTCTGCAATTCTAAGCAGAAAGTCCAGATAGAAGTTGTCTGCTCTTTGTAATTTATTTAGATTTTCATTAATTTTCTCAACATCAACTACAAACAGCATTTCTATTTTTTGTGGAAAATCAAATAATTTTTTACATTCTGCAAGTTCTGTATGTAAATAACAAAAAAGGTAATCGTTCCATAATACTATTTCGTATTTTACTAAAGACTTCCTCACTACTAATGAATCAATATTGGTATAACACAACATAATTTCCGCAAATTACATATTTATAATCCGTCCGAAAGCTGACCCTCTTAGCAAGATCAGCTCCCATATACGGAAATTGCTGTATATTCTCAATTCGAGCATATATCTCCTGAATGGTCTTTACTGCCATTTCTTCATTATCTTCTGCAATATACTCTTTAATGTTTTTCAAGTCCTCTGCTACAATAGGGTTAATCCGTAATTTCATCATAAGCTATACACCGACAGATTTCTTCAGTTCATCCAAACTCATCCAGGTACTTTCATCCTTAACTGCTTCTTCTGCTTCCTGCAGCTTCATCAACAGCTTTTTCTCAGCCTTTTCACGCTCATAGTCCTCAATATCCATAACCACAAACTTGCCTCTGCCATTTTTCGTCAAAAACACAGGTTCTCCAACCTGGCAATTTTTCAACACTTCATTATAATTTCTTAAATCTGATACAGGTAATATATTTGGCATAAAATCAACTTCCTTTCCTTGATATTGCTTCTTCATTTATATATATTATACGCAAGAAAGCTGTAAAATTCAACGTGGAATTTTACAGCTTTTAATTTTAGATATTACAAGCACTTTGCAATATCTTTGTTTCCTCCATTTTATAAGTTCTCCTTCCAACCTCCAAAGCTGATAACACAGAATTTATCATTTCATCTTCATCATCGCCAAAAGATAATAATAATATCTTTCCCATGCTACCACCTAAAGTTTACTCAATCATAACTATCGACTTTACAATATCAGTTCTTGCAATAGAGTGCAGAGGGATAGCAGTTGCAATCAAACAAGCAATGACAGAAACCGCAGCCGCTTCCAAAATGGGAATAATTGGCACTGTTCCAAATTGCAGAGTATTATTAACCGCTGCTTCAATAAAGGCAGCGCAGATATAACCTAACAAACCTCCAAAGACGGATGCAATCAGTCCGTAATATGCACCCTCCCACAAAAAAGTCTTGTAAAGGCTTGTCTTGCTCATACCAATGGCTCGCTGCATACCGATTTCAGAAACGCGGGTGTGAATATTTGTATAAACCGTGTTGATGATATTCAGCACACCGATAAATCCAATGAACAAAATCAGTCCCCAACAAAGCATATTGATCTGTGCAAAACTTTCTGCAAGTTCTGCATCCGATTGCAGATAAGATAGCCAATGGCTGCCTGTGTTCCGGCTGCACCATTCGTCTAACCATGTTTCAAACTGTTCTGTATCTGCGTCCCCGGCTAAAGCAGGGTATACTTCCGCATATTCCTCCTGTCCCGTGATAGCGGTATAGGCAGCGTCACATACGATAATCTGTACGCCGTTTACAAAGCCCTCGTTGTTGATCGTAACCGGCTCGTCTACAATTCCGGCGACACGCAAGGTCTGATTTCCGACTTGTATTTCGTCATTTACAGACAATTCCATATTCTCTCTTTCCTGTCCTGCGACAGAGAAAGGAATAGGATTTTTCACAAGGCAAGCTGTTCCATTCAGCAAATCCGCTTTATCATTCTCGCTCAATGTGGAAATGGCAGAGGTCAAGCGTTCATCATCAAATGCGGCAATATGCAGGGCTTCCCAAGCCTGCAGGGGAATATCCGTATCTACGGGCATTGTCCCGCTTTCGTCAAACTGATAAACGGACAACATTGTTGTGGAAAGGCGGTCTACCATTTTATTCTCGCACAACTCATTTACAGAAGCGGCAGCAATACCGATTGTTTCATTCGTAACTGAATAATCGCCCAAGTGACTATCCTTTAGCGCCGCACTTGCGTCCAATAGTCCGCTGAATGATTGCAGAGCAACAAATACCGTAATACTCATTACCATAGACAAAATTGTAATAGCGGTGCGTCCCCGATTTCTTTTTAAGTTCAGACGAGCATAAAATGCTTCAAAATTTCTTATCTTTTTTGCTTTGCGGTGGCGGCGTTTTACTTTTGCAGGCTGCCCTGACATAGCCACCGTAGGAGAAACGCAGGAAGCGTAGCGGGCTGCGGGAAATGATGCAATACCCGCAAAAATCAGCGTGACACCTACGCTTGCTACCAAAGGTAAGATTTTACTGCCACTATTTGCGTGAATGGTTGCGGTCAATTCCTGTGTCGTGCTTGCCATAAACAAATCGGGGTTTAGGAAGCTCATGGCTGCGGTTAATATGCCCTGTGCTGATAGAAGTCCCAAAATGACACCCACCGGAATGCTAATGCCACAGATTAAAAGGAGTTGTATCGCCACCAATCTATAAAGCTGTTTCTTCTCGCCGCCAATAGCACGGAGCGTTCCATATTCCCTGACACGCTTTGATACTGCGATTTTCAGAATGTTATAAATGACAAGCCCTGCCGCAAGCAACACAAGGATACCCACCATAACACAAGCAACCGTCATAAAGGAAAATCCTGTACTTTCGGTATCTGTTGTTCCTGCTTTTTCGTAAGCAATACCAAGCGTTTCCAACAAAATACTGTTGTACTGTATATTTGCTTCGTCAATAGACAGTTCTTCCTGAAGCTCATTTACAATGGATTGAAATTGCTCCGTGCTTTTCGTTTTGAAGTCCGTAGAATAAAGCAAATATCTTTCAGGCAATAAGACGTCCGCTGTCCCCTCGCCAACAACGCCCTCAACAATGCCGCTACTGTAACCAAGATAGCTGTTTTCCAAGATACCGCAAAGTGTAAAATCGGCAGTGTACTCATACGCAGCTGACCTGTCATTTCTCAAAGAAACTTCAAGTGGAATAGTGATTGTATCGCCAACTTTACCGTCAAACTCCAAATATTGCAGCGCATTTTCCGGCAAAGCAATCTCATTTTCTCTTTCCGGCAAATGTCCTTCTTTTACCGTACTGATCAACGGATAATCGCTCAATGCTTCCCCACAATACTCACGGAGATAGAGCGTTAACCCGCTGTTTTTCAAATCCGTATAGCCAACATTGATAAGGCTGCCCACGTTGGTAAGCCTGCTATCTTCTGAAAGTGTCTGTGCCTGTTTCTGTGATAATTGATGAAAGGTCACATAGCGATTACCGTTCAGGCTTGCCGCCTGGCTTACACGCATAGACTGCAAAATACCGATAGACTGGCCAACTACCGTAGTCATAACAGTAGATAAAATAACGGCAATCAAAATCAGTATGGAAGTGACTCTTTGAGCTTTCAGCTCTTTCCATGCAAGGGATAAATAGGATTTCATTTTACAGCCACCTCCGTAAGTTCTCCGTCTATAATAGAAAACTGACGGTCTGCCATTTTTGCAATACGGCTGTCATGCGTGATAATAACAAGCGTTTTTCCTAACTTTTCCCGAATATCGCAAAGCATTTTCATTACCTCGCCACCGCTTTTGCTGTCAAGGTTTCCAGTTGGTTCGTCTGCAAAAATAATATCGGGCTGTGCAATCAAAGCACGGGCAATCGCCACACGCTGTTGCTGACCGCCGGATAATTCATGTGGCAGATGTGATAAGCGTTCTTCCAAGTCCAAAAGTTCCGTAAGCTGCTTCAAATATTTTTCGTCGGGCTGCTTTTTATCCAACAGCAGGGGCATGATAATGTTTTCCCTTGCTGTGAGAACGGGCAACAGGTTGAATTGCTGAAAGATAAATCCTATCTTCTGACGGCGAAATGCGGAAAGCTGTTTATCACTGCCGTTGTGAATATCGGTATCGCCATAATAGACAGATCCGGAAGTCGGTTTATCCAATCCGCTAACGATATGAAGCAGCGTACTCTTTCCGCTACCGGACGGTCCGATAATAGAAATGAAGTCGCCCGAATGAATCGTCATGCTGGCGTGGTTGAGCGCGGTTACTTGACTTTCACCGGCACCGTAGATTTTTGAAATATCCTGTACTTGAATATTCATAAAAAACTCTCCTTATCTCGTGACAAATCACGTGTGATAGGGAGAGTATATCGGGCAAATCTCAAAAATCCCTCAAAGTTTCAAAAATTAAAAAATGCTGTTGTCTTTGCTCCGTGTTCCATATTTTCAATTGTTAAGCTACCGTCATGCTTTTCACATAGCAACTTGCAGATATAAAGCCCCATTCCAAAATGTTCACTATCGGATATTTCATTGCGAGAAAACGGTGAAATGCCTTTTCTTAATATGGTGGCAGGAAAACCGTTGCCATCGTCACAAACGGTTAAAATCATTTGCTTTTCTTGATAGACTATTTTAACGGTAACTTTATTTTCTGCATATCGCAACGCGTTACTGATAAGATTTTCCGCTGTATTATAAACAAACTGCTTATCAATATACACTTGCACCGCTGTCCCGGAGTGGGTTATATCAATTTCTTTGCCTGACGCTTCAGCAAGTATGGTAAGGCTGCTTTGTAATTCCGATTGAATATTCTCTTTGTCATAGATATTCCGTTTGCACTCTAATTCCTCTAATTTCTGTGCGCTTGTCATAATCTCAACATAATGCTCAATTCGCCCTGCATATTGACAGATCAGTTCGACAGGTTCCTTACCATTTTCCGCATTAAGATTTCCGTTCTCTATACCCTTTTGGAGTAACTTTGCAGAGCCTTTCAATACAGTAACAGGATTTCGCAAATCGTGAGAAAAAGCAGCATTTAGCCGTTTGCGTTCCTCCGCTTGCCGCCATAGCTCCCGATTATTTGAAAGTAAGGTTTTACGCATGCTTTCAAATGCCAAGCAGAGTTCGCCTAATTCGTCTGACGCATAGCCTGTTATTTCAAAATCCAAATCCTGCTTTTGTATGCGTTCTGCACTATCCAGCAGAATAGCAATAGGGCGTTTCAGCTTTAAACGATAAAAGATTATATCAGCACAAATAAGTGCCACAATTACAAAAACAACAGGCATGGCTATCTGTAATGAAGAAAGAATACTGTACCCTGGCTCAACTTTGTAAGTATAATAATAAGTTGTCTGCGTTCCACCCTCGCCCGTAATTACTATCGCAGAATTATCCGGAACAATAGCTTCCGAGTTATCAAGGCTGCTTTCTTCGACAGGAACAGTAACATATAAATCGAAGTGGTCTATCAGAGCATTACACAAACTGCTGAACAGAACACTTAATACCATAGCTGCAATTAGGGAAGTTGTGATAATTGCAAAAAAGGATTTTTTCAAACTCAAATTTTTTATCCAATCCATTTATAGCCCACCCCCCAAACAGTTTCTATATAATTGTGAAGTGATAGAGCAGAAAACTTTGCCCGTATCTTTCGTATATGCTCCATGATTGTGGCGCTGTTACCGTCGCCCTCTAATCCCCAAACTGTATCATAAATTCGTTCGCGGTCAAAGACTTGTCCAGCATTGATAGAGAGCAGTTCCACAATATCAAATTCTTTTTTTGACAAAGAAACGAGTGTCCCGCTTATAGAAATTTCCCGTTTCGCATAGTCGATAACCATATCATTAAAAAATCGCAAGGTAGACTGTTCCTGCTTCCTGTTCTCACGGCGCAGATGTGCCGCCACTCTTGCTCCCAGTTCGTCGAGATCAAAAGGCTTTACAATATAATCATCAGCCCCCGCAGAAAATCCTTTGATTTTATCCGCTGTTTTAATGCGGGCAGTTAAAAAGAGAATAGGGCAAGTGATATACTCGCGAATACTCTGACAAACCGTAAGCCCGTCCATATCCGGCATATTTATATCAAGCAGAACAATATCCGGCAAACAGGACATTTTCTTTAAGGCTTCCTGCCCACTATAAGCTGTGATTACTTGATAGCCCGACATTTCAAAGTATTTTTTCATAATGGTAACAACGCCTTTTTCATCATCAACCACCATTATTTTTTCATTCATGTTTACCGCCTCCTTTCGCAAGTGCATATTATCTCATGCAAATCTCAAAAATCTCTCAACTTCTTCAATGTTTGCTGCATTTCTTTATAAGCCGACACCTTTTCATTTTTCTATATACATTTTAACTTACTACATCCTAAAAGTAATCAATACATTTAATAAATTTGCTCATTATGTATCAAATTGATTATGGGACACAGTATGAAGAACGACACCACTAAGGGAACTTACACCCATAAGACTTTAGAAGAACTTCTTGCAGAAGTGAACAAGATATAAAACAATAAATCGAGACTGATTGCTGGATACACTTATGATGTTTCTGATGATAAACATTACACCCATATTCAGCCTGAATCATCTTGATAAGCACTGGATGAAATGCTTCCAAAAGCATTCAAAATCAGTAAAAATAAGTGTATACCACCTGTATATCACTTGTGTACCACGTGTATATAACAACCTCAAAATAACGTAAATTATCTTCTATTTATGAATATTCTGACAATTCGCATGTCTTATCAATACATAAAGAAAAGTCCCATAAACACTGGGTTTACAGGACTTCTCCATATCATTTATTCACTTAAAAATTCTTAATTAGCAAACGCCCTGAGCGAGCATAGCCTCAGCTACTTTTTCGAAGCCTGCGATGTTAGCTCCTGCTACATAGTTACCTTCCATGTTGTAACGTTTTGCAGCATCATCAATATTATGATAGATATTTACCATAATCTGTTTTAACTTAGCATCTACTTCTTCGAATGTCCAGCTTAAACGCTCTGAGTTCTGGCTCATCTCTAATGCAGAAGTTGCAACTCCACCTGCGTTAGAAGCTTTACCACAGATGAACCATACTCCGTTATCCTGTAAGTATTTGGTTGCATCTAAGGTTGTAGGCATGTTAGCACCTTCACAAACTGCTTTACATCCGTTTGCTACTAACTGTTTTGCATCATCGATAAGGAGCTCGTTCTGTGTAGCACATGGAAGAGCGATATCACATTTAATCTGCCATACACCACGGCCTTCATGATATTCTGCACTCTTTCTTGCAGCAGCATACTCAGTAAGACGAGCACGTTTTACTTCTTTTACTTCTTTTAATAATGCAACATCGATTCCTTCCGGATCATAAATCCATCCGGTAGAATCAGAACAGGTAACAACTTTTGCACCCATCTGCTGCGCTTTCTGGATAGCGTAGATTGCAACGTTACCAGCACCAGATACAACAACTGTCTTACCTTCCATAGATTCACCATGGCATTTCATTAATTCTTCTGTAATGTATAAAAGACCATATCCGGTAGCTTCTGTACGAGCTAAAGATCCACCATAGGTAAGTCCCTTACCTGTCAGAACACCTTCGTACATTCCACGGATTCTCTTATACTGTCCAAACATGTATCCGATTTCTCTTGCGCCTGTTCCGATATCTCCTGCCGGAACGTCAACGTCAGCGCCAATATATTTGCAAAGCTCGGTCATAAAGCTCTGGCAGAATGCCATTACTTCACGGTCTGATTTTCCCTTAGGATCAAAGTCAGAACCACCTTTACCACCGCCGATTGGAAGTCCTGTTAAAGAGTTTTTAAATACCTGCTCAAATCCTAAGAATTTGATGATTCCGATATTTACGGAAGGATGGAGACGAAGACCTCCCTTGTACGGTCCAATAGAATTGTTGAACTGTACTCTGTATCCTGTATTAACCTGAACCTGTCCCTTGTCATCTACCCAAGGTACACGGAATTTAAGCTGTCTATCCGGCTCGGTTATTCTCTCAAGTAATGCTTCTTTACGATATTTCTCCTCATTTGCTTCGATTACCGGTCTTAAAGACTCCAGTACTTCTTCTACTGCCTGAAGGAATTCTGGCTCAGAAGCGTTTTTTGCTTTTACTCTTTCTAATACTTCATCAACGTAGCTCATATTATATCTCCTTTACATATTAATTTGAGTATTATATATACATCAACACTACTATTTTAGTATGAAATGAATTTTTTCGCAACGTTTTTTTCATATTTGTGTCAAAAACTTTATACTTTTGTGTACTTTTTCTTCTTTTTTGCAAGTTTTGTACCAGTAAAATTCATTTTTATAATTAAAAAGAAGTAGAAAACAGTTTTTTATTTCCCTTCTCCACTTCTTTTTTTGTATAAATATACTATTTTTTATTTTTCAGATATGATTCATATTTCTTCTGGAAGAACTTCACCAGTTTTCCCAGTGTTCCAATCAGAATCTCACTCTCCTGGTCAGTCAGGCTTTCCTTGATATCATGTATCATATTGCTGTGAAAACGTGCATGATGCTCATATGCCCGGACTCCGGAATCGGTGAGTGATACACGGACCACCCTTTTATCCCTGTCATTTCTGCAACGATTTACATAACCTTTCTGTTCCAGTGCTTCAATTGCTTTTGTCAGGGTTCCTGTTGTAACATTCATCTTCGCCGCCACTTCCGACATCCGCTTTGGTTCATCCAGACCAATTGCTTCAATAATATGCATATCATTTCCGGAAATGTTCATGAATTCTCCGGAGATTAAGCATTTTTCCTCAATTTCCATCAAATCATTAAACAGCTTTACCAGAATGTCATTTAAGGTTTTATCCGCATTCATTCTTATCTCCTTTTACCAGACCAGTACCGCTGCGCCCCATGTGAGTCCGCCGCCGAAACCAGCCAGTACAACTTTATCTCCTCTATGTATCATACCATGCCGGTTGATATTATCAAGTAAAATCGGCACACTTGCTGCCGAAATATTGCCACATTCCGTCAAATTTACCGGGAATTTCTCCATCGGCTGTTTCAATCGTTTTGCTACCGCTTCAATAATTCTTAAGTTTGCCTGATGTAATACGAAAAGTGAAATTTCCTCTGTCTCTAAATCCGCCTCTTCCAGCACCTTTGTAATGGTTGCCGGAACTGTGCGGACAGCAAATTTATAAACCTCCTGTCCATTCATGCTTACATAACCCAGCGGACTTTCCATCTTATGATATGGATTATTGACCGGACGGTTCTCACATGCCAGTACCAGTCCCTTCGCACCGTCTGAGCCCTGCACCACATGACAGATATTTTCTTCGTCTGCCCGGACTACCGCTGCTCCTGCGCCATCTCCAAAAAGAACACAGGTACTGCGGTCATTCCAGTCCATAATTTTAGAAAGTACTTCTGCTCCGATTAAGAGTGCATTTTTAAATCTGCCACTGGCAATATATGCCTGTGCTGTACTCAATGCAAATAAGAATCCGGAACATGCTGCACCAAGGTCAAAGGCTACGGCATTCACTGCTCCGATTTCCCGCTGCACTTCACAGGAAAGTGTCGGCACAAGATGATCCGGTGTTACCGTCGCTGCAATGATAAGTTCCACTTCTTCCGGCTTCATGTCTGCATCTGCAAGTGCTTTTTTTGCAGCTTCTGTGGCAAGTGATGTTGTTGTCTCTTCCGTTGCAAGGTGTCTTGTTTTTATTCCTGTTCTGCTGGAAATCCATTCATCGGAAGTATCCATAATCTGACTTAAATCGTCATTGGTAATTTTTCTTTCCGGTAACGCACTTCCAGTTCCACATATTCGAATGTTCATGCTCTGCTCCTTTAAAATTTACGGAAACGTTCATAACGTGCTTTTGCAATCTCTTCTCCGCTTTTTCCTTCATATGATTCTAAAAATTCGCGGATACATTTATGCATATAAACTGCAATGGAACTCAATGCCTCATCATCTGCTCCACCATACTCCGGTATAATTTTCTCGATAATGCCAAGTTCTAAAAGATCCTTTGCTGTTATTTTCATTACTTCTGCTGCTTCTTTGGCACGCTTGCCATCCTTCCAGAGAATAGATGCAAAGCCTTCCGGAGAAAGTACGGAATAAGTTGCATTCTCCATCATGCAGACTTCATTTCCAACTGCCAGTGCCAATGCACCGCCGCTTCCACCTTCTCCTATCATAAAGGTAATAACCGGAACTTTCAACCCTGACATTTCATAAAGATTTCTTGCAATAGCTTCTCCCTGTCCGCCTTCCTCTGCTTCCATACCGCAGAATGCTCCGGCTGTATTAACAAAGGTGATAACCGGACGATGGAATTTTTCTGCCTGCTTCATCAGGCGGATTGCTTTACGGTATCCTTCCGGAGATGGCATTCCGTAATTATGACGCATGCAGTCCTTCATGTCCTTTCCCTTCTGGATTCCGATTACCGTAACCGGTTGTCCGTCAAGGTATGCGATACCGCCCACAATTGCCGGGTCATCCCTGTAATAACGGTCTCCATGAAATTCTATGAATTTGGTAAAGATACTGTTGATATAATCCTCTGCTGACAGACGGTCTACCTTACGTGCCATCTTAACCTTTTCCCAGGCACTCTTTTCTTTTGTATTGTAAGCGCGTTCCCGCATCAACTCTGTCGGTCTTCCGTCTACTTCAGTTGCCGGATCAAATTTGGCATATCCACTTACTTTATGCATACGAAGGATTTCATACAGACGTTTCTTTAAATCCTTCCGTTCTACAATGGCATCCACAAAACCATGCTCTAACTGGAACTCTGCTCTCTGGAATCCCTCCGGCAGCTTCTGTCCGATGGTCTGCTCAATTACTCTTGCTCCGGCAAATCCAATCAGTGCACCAGGCTCTGCTAAAATAATATCACCTAACATGGCAAAGCTTGCTGTCACTCCTCCGGTTGTCGGGTCAGTTAATACGGAAATATATAAAAGTCCGGCATCGGAGTGTTTCTTTAAAGCTGCTGCCGTCTTTGCCATCTGCATCAGGGATACAATACCTTCCTGCATTCTGGCTCCACCGGAACAGCAGAAAAGAATAACCGGAAGTTTTTCTTCCGTGGCACGTTCTACTGCCCCCGCAATTTTCTCTCCGACGGCATGCCCCATACTTCCCATCATAAATCTGGCATCACACACACCAATGACCGCATCTTCTCCGTAAATCTTACCTTTTCCTACGGTTACGGCTTCCTTCAATCCGGTTTTCTCACGAACTGCTGTCAGCTTATCGACATAGCCCGGAAAATCCAGCGGATTCGTTCCATGCTCTTCGGCAAACCATTCTTCAAAGCTCTGTGGGTCTAATACCATCTTCAGGCGGTTTCCGGTTTTTACGCGGAAATATGCTCCACACTCATAACAGACATAGCGGTTTCTTACTACCTCTGCTTTGTTTACCATTTTGCCACAGGCTTTACAAAGTACTTCCTCTTTCTTTTTTTCTTCCTGTAAAATACCTTCTGTGGCATCCTTTACGGCTCTATTTTCCTTGATTTTATCCAGTAATCTGCTCACTTTACTCACCACTTCCAATCGCAAATGTCAACTCTGCCGTTGCAGCTATTTTTCCATCTACTGTTGCGGTTGCCTTTCCAACTCCAATCGGTCCCTTTACTTTTATGATTTCTGTTTCCAAAACAAGTACATCCCCCGGAACTACCTTTTTCTTAAATTTTGCATTGCTGATTCCTGCAAAATATGCGGTTTTTCCTTTGAATTCATCCTGACAGAGCATTGCTACCGCGCCGGTCTGTGCCAGTGCTTCTATAATTAAAACACCCGGCATTACCGGTTCTCCCGGAAAATGTCCTGCAAAATATGGTTCATCAAAGGTAACACATTTTTTTCCTACTGCACGAAGTCCCGGCACCAGTTCTTCAATCGTGTCAATCAGAAGAAACGGATGACGATGTGGGATGATTTCCATAATTTCTTTCGTTGTCAGTACTGACATTGTTCCCTTCTCCTTTATGCCTGATATTTTTTCAGAAGCAGACTTGCATTATGTCCGCCAAAGCCCAGTGAATTACTGATGGCATATGGTACTTCTTCTTCATATGCCTCTTTGCAGTAATTCAGATCCAGTTCTTCATCCGGTGTCTCATAACCTACGGTTGCATGAATGTAACCTTCCTCGATTTCCTTTACACAGGTCAGGCACTCGATGGCTCCTGCTGCTCCAAGAAGATGTCCAATCATGGATTTGGTGGAATTAATCCGGATATCCTTTGCATGCTCACCAAACACCAGCTTGATTGCTCTTGTCTCAAATAAGTCATTATGATGGGTGCTGGTTCCATGGGCATTGATATAAGTAATTTCTTCCGGATTTACACCGGCATCCTTCATTGCATTTATCATTGCGGTTGCTGCGCCTGCACCATCCTCTGCCGGAGATGTAATATGGTATGCATCCGAAGAACATCCATATCCGGTTACTTCTGCATAAATCTTTGCTCCACGTTTTTTGGCATGTTCTAATTCTTCCAGAATTACGATTGCGGCACCTTCTCCCATAACAAATCCACTTCTGTTTTTATCAAACGGAATGGATGCATGTTTTGGATCATCTGAAGAAGTAAGTGCGGTTAAAGATGTAAATCCTGCTATTCCAAGCGGAGTAATGCAGCTTTCTGTTCCACCTGCTACCATCACTTCTGCATCACCATACTGGATGGTACGGAAGGCTTCACCAATTGCATTCGTTCCGGATGCACAGGCGGTACTGATATTTAAGCTCTTTCCTTTTAATCCAAACTGAATGGATACATTTCCTGCTGCCATATTGGAAATCATCATCGGGACGAATAACGGATTTACTCTTCCCGGTCCCTTTTCCAATAATTTGCTATGCTCTCTTTCGATTGCCTGTAAGCTTCCGACTCCGGAACTGATGGAAGTACCCACACGGTATGCATCCTCTGCTTCCATGGAAAGTCCGGAATCCTCCAGTGCTTCTCCGGCTGCCGCTACGGCAAACTGGCAGAATGCTTCCATTCTCTTTGCAGAGCGGAAATCCATATATTCTTTTGCATCAAAATCCTTTACTTCTGCTGCAAGATGACATTTATAGTCTGTTGCATCAAAATGTGTAATCTCGCCAATACCTACCTTCTGCTGCTTTACTGCAGACCAGAATTCCGGCACATTATTTCCAATCGGGGTAATTGCACCCAATCCTGTTACTACAACTCTACGATTCATGTTCTTATCCTCTCTATCTAAACAATCCATCTTATGTCATTCGTCATCCGCTGTTCTTTCTAAGCTTTTTCATCAGCCAGTATTATTTCTGCATCTACATAGTCATTCCGCCATCTACAGCCAGCACCTGTCCTGTGATATAACCTGCCTCTTCGGATGCTAAGAATGCAACTGCTGCCGCAATTTCTTCCGGCTTTCCGATTCTTCCCAGCGGAATGTTATGAAGCATATTTTCTTTTACCGTATCCGGCAAATCCTTTGTCATATCGGTCTCAATCATTCCCGGTGCTACTACATTTGCAGTAATACCACGGGAGGACAGTTCTCTTGCAACACTCTTAGTCAATCCGATGACTCCGGCTTTGGCTGCACAATAATTTGCCTGTCCGGCATTTCCGGTAATTCCGGATACGGATGATATATTGATTATCCTTCCACTTTTCTGTTTTAAGAAATAGCGGGATGTATGATGAATGGTATGGAATACGCCTTTTAAGTTTGTCTCATAAACTGCATCAAATTCTTCATCATTCATCTTCATCACAAGATTATCTCTTGTAATTCCTGCATTATTTACAAGAATATCCAGATGTCCGTATTTCTTTATGATATCCCTGATCATGGTCTGACATGCCTCGTCATCTGCCACATTGCACTGATAGGATTCTGCTCTGCCACCCATATCGGTAATCATTTTTACTACTTCTTCAGCCCGTTCTTTACTGCCATTGTAATTTACAATTACCGTTGCTTTGTCTTCTGCCAGACGAAGTGCAATGGCACGACCAATCCCTTTGGCTGCACCGGTTACCAGTGCTACTTTATTCTCCAACATAAGCTTTATAATCCTCCAGTTTTTCAATGCTTACCGTTTTGACATCCCGGTTGATTTTACGCATAAATCCAGATAAAGTATGTCCCGGTCCGATTTCTACGAATTCATCATAACCGTCTGCTATCAGACGCTCGATGCTCTGCTGCCATCTTACAGAAGAAGATACCTGCTTCTTTAACAGCTCTTTTACCGGTTCTGTTGTGGTAACGTAATCTGCTGTCACATTGGTTACATACGGAATGCTAAATTCCTGCAGCTTTGTATTTTCCAATACTTCTGCTAATTTTTCTCCGGCTCCGGTCAACATGGCGGAATGGAACGGTCCGCTTACTTTTAACGGAACCACACGCTTTGCTCCAGCTTCCTTTAATGCTGCACCGGCTTTTTCTACTGCCGCTTCTTCTCCGGTAATTACAATCTGTCCCGGACAGTTATAATTTGCTATAGATACAATTCCTTCGGTATTGCTGCATACTTCTTCAATTGCCTTCGCATCCAGTCCTAAAACGGCTGCCATTGCTCCGCCGGTTGGTACTGCTTCCTGCATAAAGATTCCTCTTGCACGAATGACACGGAATGCATCTTCCATACTCATGACACCGGATGCAATCAATGCACCGTATTCTCCAAGGCTTAATCCTGCACAAGCTGCCGGTTCTTTTCCAGCTTTCTTTAATGCTGCATAAATTGCTGCCTCTGTGGTCAGCATGGCAATCTGTGTATACTCTGTAATATTGATTTCTTCATTTTCTTCAAAACAAAGCTTTGCAATATCAAGTCCGGTTACTTTTGAAGCAAGCTCATATACGGCTTTACTCTCTTCACAGGCATCATAGAAATCTTTGCCCATTCCAATATACTGCGCTCCCTGTCCAGGGAACATGAATACAACCTTACTCATTTTCTTCTCCTTATTTCCGATTCATCAGACGTTCTGCCTCTGATACGATAGAAGTAATAATTTCCTTACAGGACAATTCATCCTGTATCATTCCGGCAATCTGACCTGCCATCAGACTTCCATTTACCACATCGCCGTCCATCACTGCTTTGCGGAGGGAACCAAGGGTAAGCTGTTCTAAATCATCTAATGTTGCGCCTTCTTTTTCCATCTTCAGATACTCACGGCTCATCTTATTACGGATGACACGGATTGGATGTCCGGTACTGGAACCTGTTATTTCAGAATCAATGTCTTTGGATTTTATCAGCTTCTCTTTGTAGTTTGCATGTACGATAGATTCTTTAGCTGCCACAAATCTTGTTCCCATCTGAACTGCTTCTGCACCCAGCATAAATGCTGCAGCCATTCCTCTTCCATCTGCAATTCCTCCGGCTGCAATCACCGGTGCATCAATGGCATCTGCCACCTGTGGCACCAATGCCATGGTTGTAGTGGAACCGATATGGCCACCGGATTCCATTCCCTCTGCCACAACAGCATCTGCGCCACCGCGGACCATAAGTTTTGCCATAGCTACACTTGCTACTACCGGAATTACTTTAACACCTGCTTCTTTCCAGAGGCTCATGAATTTGGCTGGATTTCCGGCTCCTGTTGTGACAACCGGAACCTGCTCCTCAACTACCACCTTTGCCACTTCCGGTGCATTCGGATTCATCAACATGACATTTACACCAAATGGTTTGCTGGTGCGTTCCTTCACCTTACGAATCTGCTCCCGAACCACTTCAGGTGGAGCACTGGCTGCACCGATAATACCAAGTCCACCTGCTTCAGATACTGCAGCAGCCAGATGATATTCTGCAACCCATGCCATTCCGCCCTGGATAACAGGCTCTTCTATTCCTAACAGTTCTGTGATTCTTGTTTTCATCTTTTATTCCTCAACGCCCTTTGCTTTTAAGTAGTCAATAACATCTCCTACAGTTGCGATTTTCTCTAAATCTTCTGATGGAATCTCTACACCGAATTCCTCTTCCATGCTCATAACCAGTTCAAACAAGTCTAAAGAATCTGCTCCTAAATCATCCTTGAAATTGGATTCTGCTTTTACCTCTCCATCATAGTTTAACTGCTCTTTGATTAATTCTGCTAATTTCTCTAACATTATTTTGTTCTCCTTTTTTGTCTTTTCTTTGATAATACTTTGAGTTGCAAATATTTTGATTATCAAATTATTTGCAACTCAAAGTATATACATAAGCATTTCTGTTGTCAACTATATTTTTACCTACTCGCGTAAACTACGAGAAACACGCTTTGCGTATTTCTCGAGTTATCGCGGTGCTCGCCAAAATCTGCTGAGAAAAGAAATTCGCTCAGGCAAGCCTGGCTCTTTCTTTTCTCTCAGATTTTTTCTCGCTACTCGCGTAAAAAAGACAGTGTCGGAACTTTCTGTTCTTTCACTGTCTTATGTTAGTTACTTCTTTTATTTTTTATCACTTATGCAGCTTTTTTACGATTTGATACTACAAAGTAAACACCTACTAATAATACTCCGATGCATAAGAAGAATACCGGATTGATACCGTCACCTGTCTTCGGTGTGCTGTCCTTCTCATGGCTGCCTGAAGTTACTGTCTTACCGGAATTGCTGTACTTGGTTGCGCCAATCACATTTCCGCCAGTCACTGCTGTGCCTCCACCGGTTACTGTAGTAGCGGAACCACTTCCGTTGTTGCTGTTGGAAGTATCTGTTGAACCATTGCTATTGGAATTATTTCCATTATCCGGAGTCGGCTGTGGATTCTCTCCTCCAAGGCTCTGGAAACTGATTCCATTTCCGGTTGCATATACCTGTGCCTGTGTTCCTGAATAACCGGAAATTGTGGATGGACTCCAGCTGCTCTGGCTTCCGATTGACGTTACACTCGCCGGAATCAAAATTGTACTGATACTGCTGCCGCTGAACGCATCTGTTTCAATGGTATTAACAGAATCCGGAACTGTCAGTGAAGTAACCGACTTGCAGTTTGCAAAAGCACCTGCTCCGATGGTTACAGTACTGGTCGCAATTTTTGCACCGGATTTTCCCTCCGGACAACGGATTAACCTGGTCATTGCTTTGTTATAAAGGCATCCGTCACTGGATGCATATGTACCATTTCCTGATGCAGCACTGATGGATGCCAGTCTGCTGCAGCCGGTAAATACATTGCTTCCGATGCTGGAAACGCCAGCCGGAATTGTAATTCCGGTTAAAGACGTACAATCATAAAATGCTTTATCCCCGATGCTTCCTACGGATTCAGGAATTGTAAACTGGGATAATGAACTGCACTCTGCAAATGCCTGGGAACCAATGGATGAAATTGAAGTTCCAATAGATACACTGGTAAGGCTTGTACAGTTATAAAATGTCTCTGCCGGAATAGAACCGATATCTCCTTCTATGCTGACAGAACCAAGGCTTGTACAGTTATAGAAAACTGCGGTTCCCATTCCAGTCACATAAGATGGAATCGTTACACTTGTAATGGATGTATTGGATGCAAATACACCACTTGCAATTGTAGATACTGACTCTGGAATTGTAATTGCTCCACCGGCTCCGCTGTAGGCAACCAGTGTTCCACTGTCATCTACTGTAAATCCATTTTCATCTGTTGTCTCGTCTGCCCGGACTGTCTGTCCCGGCATCACTGCCAGCAGCAAACATACTGCTGCAAAAATAGAAAATCCTTTTTTCAATATCTGCATCTCTCATCTCTCCTAGCTTTATCTGCTTGATACATTATACTTCTTATCTGCTTACTGTACACGCTTTGCCAGTATAAACATTCTTCCGTCCTGTGTATAATTATTGCAGGTAGAAAGAGTCAGTAGCTGGTCTCCATAAGTACTGTCTATCTCTGTGCCATATACAGAAAGCTGTGCCACATTATTTAAATATTCCTGATATTCTTCTTCGGAATCTGCATTCAGAAAATTATAATACCGGAATACATTTTCATCCTGATACTGGACCTCCGATAATCCCACTTCAATGACTTCATAGACTCCTCTTTCATAAAGAGTATTAAATTCTATCGTCTTATGGGCATTGTAGAAATCTTCGTCCAGATATTTCTTTAATTCGCCAAACATCATTCCGCTTTTCATATTATGTCCGTAAATGATGATATTGGTATCCCTGTTTATGTAATCATTTCTGGCATCGATAAAAAGGGTGCCATTCAGGTCGTCATTTTTATCAAAATCATGTTTCAGATAATAATCCGGTTCTTCCTGTGAAGACTGCATGACCGGATAATCAATATCCGTATCCGGAATATGTAACCATCCGATTAATTCCGGATTTTCCGCATACAGGGAAACATAATCCTCTAACATAATCAGTGGCTGCTCTGTTGTCTCTCCTGTTTCAGTTGCATCTTCTGTGATTTCCGGATTCATCTGCTCCGTTCCTGTTACAAGGTGCTCTACTACATTATTCTGTTTCTTATTCTGTAAATCCTTAAGCCTGTTAGCAGCTTTATAATCCGCATATTCCGAAATCGCATAATATCCGATACAGGCTGTCGCAACAATGATGCATACGATGCCGACCACCTTCTGCCAGGTAAAATGAAATGGCAGCTTTGCTTCTGCTTCCGCTTCTTCCTTGGCAATTTTTTCTTCTATCATGTTCTGCGAACTATCCGCAACAATATCTGAAATGCACCAGAAGAACGATTTTCCGATTTCACTTTTAAAACGGATTTTCTTCGTGCGCATCATGGTATACAACCGGATTGCTACTTCTGGATCATAAATATCCAGTTCATCGGTAATATACTTGATTTTCTTTAAATCTTCCTGCGCCTGCCTGTATTCCCTTAAGGTTTCGAATTCATAATCACCTATTTTATAAATCTTTTCATCCATAATTTATGATTCATCTGCCTTATCTTCTCATGGTCCAGGTAGTTTTATTATAGGTCATTTTGTCATCTTTCGCAAGATTTTTCCGCAAGATATACACAATGTACCATTTCTTATTTTTATATCGTCTATATCTTGCACTTTCTTTAGTCTAAATTGGATTTTTCCAGCAAATAACGGAACATCTGCTCCGCTGCTTCCTTATGTTCGGAGCCAAGGGCAATACCAAGAATACATTCCTTTTCATAATAACCGTGTTCAACCGGCCAGCTTCCGGCTCCAAGACGGATGCCTGCTGCAAAAGTATCTCCGGTGTCCTTATCCTCTACATAGAAGATATAATCCTTTAACTGTTCCAGCTCGTCTTTGGAAAAGTACTGCGTCAAATCTGCTATGGCACCAGACTGGGCAAGATTTTCAAAAACCATTTCATCAGCACCCAAAACATCTACTCCACCGCCTGCAATCACTGTCTGCAGGGACTGATAGGAATAGAGATTACTGGTATCTGTGCTGGTTAAATCCACATAATATGCATCATTTACCACAACCTCCTGGGCTGCTGTATCATATCCATATTGCTCCATGAATTCTGAGAAATCCGGTTCTTCATCTGCTGGCATACTCTTTGCATTTACTAATACAATCTGGGAAATATCTTCCTTTGTGGTCATATAATGATATACCGTCATACCAATCAAAATAATCACTGCAACTACTGCCAGTATTACAAGTCTGTAATAGTCCCAGACAAATCCGATCCGCTGTTTCCAGGTCATTGTCTTTAAATCAGCTTTCTTTTCCATATTATCGCCTTTCTTCCTCTGCCGGAGCTGTATTATCTCCTGTAGTGTCATTTTCTATGGTGTCATTCTCTGCCGCATTACCCTCTGTCACATCTGTGCCACTCTCCGCATCAGCATCATTGCCTGTACCAAGAGGTGCCACAAAATCTGCATACGGTAATTCTTTATGTAAATTTTCCATATAATCATACCAGATTTCTCCCGGATAGCTGGCTCCTGTCAGTCCTGGAAGTTCTGCCGGAATATCATATCCAACCCAGACGCTGGTGGTGTAATACTTTGTATAGCCTACAAACCAGCCATCCTTATTGGAATTGGTGGTTCCTGTTTTCGCTGCACTGGCAGTCTCGGACAATGCCATTCCCTTTGCTGTTCCTTGTGTCAGAACACCCTCTAATATATTGGTCATCCAACGGGCTGCATTGGTTTTATAAACCTGCTTTTCATCGACAATTTTCTGATAGATAGCGTTTCCGTCTGCATCCTGTATCTCTACAATGCAGGTAGGCTCCCGGTATTTTCCATCATTTTCTATGGTGGCATAAGCCGCCGCCATTTCTACCGGAGAGACTCCATTGGTAAATCCACCCAGGGATGCGGCAGGTCTTTCATCCTCCGGGGACAGCTTTGCGAAATTCATCTCCTTCAGATAGGAAATTCCTGTAACGGGAGTCATCTCTTCTAAAAGATTCCACGCCACTGTATTAATGGAATTTTCTACTGCATAACGCAAGGTTACGCTACCAAGATACCTGCCACTGGCATTTTCCGGTCCATCCTCAATCGGTGCATCTTCCACCACAGTATCCGGGGTATAGCCCCGCTCCAACGCCGGTGTGTATACAATCAACGGTTTGATGGCACTGCCCGGCTGCCGGTAACTCTGATAGGCGCGGTTTAGCATATGCCCGTCATATTCCTGACTTCTTCCGCCTACGACTGCTTTTACAAAACCGGTCTCATTGTCAATGCATACTGCCGCACTCTGCAATGTATAAATGCCCTCTTCATTGACATCGGTAAAATCCTGCAGCTTCTCATCCACTGCATTCTGAAGCTGCTCTTCCATATTTAAATCAATGGAAGTATAGATTCTATAGCCTCCTGTATAAAGAGACTGTTCGCAGGTTTTATACTGCTCCTGATAGGCATCTTCATAGGTCTTTCGATCTTCCTCCGAAGAAAAATCTGTCCGGAATTCAAAGCCCTGCTGCTCCATCAATGCCCGTGTTGCACAATAGCAGGCATAGGTCTCTACCGCATCATAACGCTTTGTTGGCTCTGCTGTGCTGAGTACAATCGTTTCCTGTCTGGCATCCTTATATTCCCTGCGGCTGATTTTGCCATCCTCATACATGTTTTTTAAAATGCGGTCACGTCTTCCTAACGTATTATCCGGGTTCTTATAAGGATTATACATCGTCGGATTATTCGGTATCGCACAAAGATATGCCATCTGGGACAATGACAAAAATGAAACATCTGTATCAAAATATCCCCGGCTCGCCGCCTGAATGCCATAATATCCATTTCCAAAATAAATATTATTAAGATAAAACTCTAAGATTTCATCCTTGGTATATTTCTTTTCCAGCTCTGTGGCAATGAAAATTTCTTCCATTTTTCGCTGCCACGTTCTGTCATTATTTAGGAAAATGGTTCTTGCAAGCTGCTGCGTAATGGTACTTCCGCCCTGGGTTACTTCTCCGTTACGCACCATTGCCCAGACTGCACGGATAATTGCCTTAAAATCGATTCCGCCATGACTGTAAAATTTTTTATCTTCAATACTGACCATAGCTTCTTTGACTTCTTCCGGTATCTCATCACTGGTCAGATAGCTTACATCCTTGGTGCCACGAAGTGACATGATTCTCGTTCCATTCACATCATAAACCTGGCTGGTCTGCTCCGCCCGAAATGTGTCCTTCGTCGACTCTTTTACAAACCGGACTGCCTCTTCATGCATGGCACTGACCTGACTGGCATACCCGCCAAAATAGTAATACGCCAGCCCGCCGATTACCAGAAGTATCAGAACTATCTGCAGCTTTACAAAAAGCCAGAAACCACGGTATTTCTTTTTTCTTTTTTTCTTCTCTTTATGGGACATGGGATTCCTCCATATTGCTCTATTTTACACTGTTCCATAAAAAGTTACAAGGCTACTGTTCCATTTGTCTTCCTAAAAATCCCGCCGCTGTAATAGCAAGCTTGCTTTCGGTTTCTCCCATTTTTGCAGTTTCATTTTTCTCATATAAAACAACTGCTCCGATGGCATCTCCTTCACAGATAATCGTGCTGATTGCCTGGTCATGATAGTTCCCGGTATCATCTAAGGTAATTCGTACAAATTTGCTGTCTCCCTGCTGTGCAAGAATATTTTTCCGGTCTTCGATCAGTTCCTCTAACTGCCTGCTGATTGGCTTTCCTTCGAATTCCTTCTTTCCGTTTCCTGCAGCCGCAATCACATGGTCCCTGTCGGTAATACATACCAGATGCCCAGTGCTCTGTGCCAGGCTCTCCGCATACTGTCCGGCAAACTGGCTCAGACGGCCTGCCATACCAAGTACCTGCACGGCTCCGCCAAGACCGGATAACAGTCCGGAAATTCCAAGGGCGGTCAGGATTGATTTGTTGGCATCAATTCCTCCATACTCAGCGCCATTGCTGTTGAAACCAACTGCTTTCAGTTTATAACCAAGAGTTGTCTTCTCAATGATCACCCAGATGATCACTGCTGCGATGACGGCCAGTACAATACCCCAGTGAGCATTGC
>OHMK01000204.1_pt1 | contig 33367 bp, 28 predicted proteins | sample 1569291 | NCBI WGS metagenome assembly OHMK01 (sample SAMEA3879517, study PRJEB24766) | human gut metagenome | biome: human-associated habitat; feature: feces | place: USA | collected 1985/1987 | reverse complement strand
CAGGGAGATCGGCAAGCTTGGGGAAAGCGACTGGCTCCATCCGCATGCCATCGTCCCGGCCCGCAACGGATTCACCTTCCTCGATCTGGAACCTTGTTTCTTCGCGATCTCTGCCACGTCGTCATCGCTCATAAAGCAGTAGACCTCACCACCGTATTTCGCAAGTTCTTTCTTGTTAATGCCGGATTTCGCCATCTGCGTATCCGTGACAATACAGGCTCCATTTTTAATCGCCGTATGGAACTGTTCCACTGCCAGCTCAGAAAATGTCAGATTCTTCAAATAATCAAAATCCGCCGACGTATGGATTGCCCGCTTGATGATTGGTGCCTGAAGCGGATCTAATTCGACATTTCCAAGTTCCTCTGTGATAATCTCGAAGCTTCGTTTCTCAATTTCCTGTGGCAGCACCTGCTGTAACTGTATCTCTTCTAACATAATACCCTCTTACTCTTCTCTTCCCTCATTACTAACCAAAAACTATATTATCTATTTTCATCTATTTTCGTTCTCCGTACTATTTAAAAATAGATGATAGAAAAAATTCTCCGCCCCCGCGTAATACAGGTGTGGGAATCCGGCGAACGTTCCTTTCTTCTTCACCATACACGGATAGGTCTTCTGCTTGGAAAGGGGCTTCCACGCCAAACAGGCATCGCCACAATCCGTGCTATCCCAGTAGTGAAACTCATGTCCGCGCAAAACCGTATTCACGGCAAATGCATCTGCTTCCTGCGATGCCAGCTCCACATACCCAAATCGCTGTAGCCGCTCTGTCCGGAATCCTGCACCATCCAAGAAACCGACCATCTCATATACATTTCCCTCTGCATCGGCAAGTGATTTGCCAAGATATAAGAAACCGCCACATTCTGCATGGCACGGCATGCCTGCTTCCAATGCCTGCCAGACAGACGCACGCATCGACTGATTCTCGTACAACTGCTTTGCATAAAGCTCTGGGTAACCGCCGCCAAAGATCAGTGCGTCCACCTCCGACACATGCGCATCTGTCAGCGGAGAAAAGTACACAAGTGTCGCTCCCATATCCTCTAACATGCGCAGATTCTCCCGATAATAAAAGGAAAATGCCGCGTCTCTTGCCACGCCAATGCGATAACCGGCTGGGAACTTGCTTTTTTCTGTCTCACCTGTCGCCTTCTGTATCTGCAACATCTCTGCTTGTGCCGCGATCTCCAGAATCCCGTCAATATCAATCGTTTTTCTGGCAGCTTCCGCAACTGTTTCCACCCAGTCTCTCTGCTTCTGCATTTCATCCGGTTGCAGCAGTCCAAGGTGTCTGGATGGTACCGCAAATGATGCATCTTCCTGCAGATATCCAAGCACTGGAATCCCACATTCCGTCTCGATCACATGCTTGATCCGGCTGTAAAACATCGGTGATACACGGTTTAATATCACCCCTACAATCCGGCTGTCCTTCTTATATTCCATAATTCCGCGGATGATCGCCGCAAGCGTGACACTCGCGCCCTTCGCATCCACGATTAGAACGACCGGTGTCTTCGTAACCTTGCTTAATTCATAAGAGCTTGCCATCGTCGTTGTTCCACCAACACCGTCGTAATATCCCATGACGCCTTCCATCACGATCAATTCTGCATCCTTCGTGTCTCGCGCCAGGATGCGTCCAATCGCATCAGCATCCGCAAAGAAGGTATCCAGATTTCCAGTGTCGATTCCGAGCACCGTCCGGTGAAACATCGGATCGATATAATCCGGACCGCATTTATACGCCTGTACCTTTATATTTTGTTTTTTTAATGCTGCCAGCACACCACACGTCACGGTTGTTTTTCCGCTGCCACTCCGCGTCGCTGCGAACATCACGCGTGGGGTATTTACCTGGATATTATTCTTGTGTTGCATTGTTTCTCCCCGACTGTAACTGTACATGTTATACCATTGATTCTTACCAGCTGTTCCTGTCCATTTTCCATACTATTGTTTCTTCTCGGCTGTTTCTGTGCATTTTCTATACTATTGTTTCTTCCGGTCGCTCCTGTACATTTTCTATCCCATCGTCACGATCCACACCGGATTTTGTGCTTGCATCATATGATACGGGCCAGCTTCGCGGCTGCGCGTCACCGCCATCTGTACCATATTAAAATCCACGTTATGCCGCTTCGCTATGTCTGCCAATGTAAGCATTTCTGCCTGCGTCTCCAATGTGACCGCAGTCAGAACAATGCGTGCGTTCGGATTTTTCGCATAGATCTGATCCATGATCTTGAACAGATTTCCGCCATTTCCTCCGATAAATACATGCGTCGGTGCAGGAAGCGTTGGAATCACTTCCGATGCTTCGCCCGCAAGGATCTCCATATTTCCCACATGAAACTTCTCTCGGTTCGCATGCAACAATTCCACAGCTTCTGGCTTTTTCTCAATCGCATATACCGTTCCCTGCTCAGTCAGGAGTGACAACTCAATGGATACTGAACCCGTTCCCGCTCCTACATCGTAAATGACCGGGGCAGGATTGCTTGTCATGCATTGCCCACTGTTCTGATCATATTTCACCAGTCCTGTGTCTTCCTGAATTCCAAGCTTTGCGATTACAACCATCCGCACTTCTTCCTTCGTCATCGGCACCTTACCCCGGATAAACATTTCATCTTTGATTCCCGGAGCTAAACGCCTTGGCTGCGGATGATCATTTATAAATATCGCAACCGCCAGCTTATCAAATGTTTCCTCACATAGATTTTTGGCATACTTCTTTGTAATTTTCTCATCAGGATATGACAACCGCTCTCCAACGACTACCGCGATTTCTCCCAATCCCACTTCGGTAAGCCGCTTACAGACTTCTGCCACCTGATTTTCACCGCCAAGCAATGTACCAACCTTCGCATGATGCAGCACCTTCGCTGGAATATTTGCAGAGACGCCATGATTGCTGATAAGCTCTGCATCCTCCCATGCCCAGCCAATTTTGTCAAACAAATACTGAACAGACGAGAGTCCCGGAATATAACAAAGCTCATAAATTGTTTTATCTGCCTGTATCTGTTCGGTTGTTCCTGTCGTGTCATCCACCATATTGCAGACTTTCCCCACAGCCTTCCGCAACATCATGGAAAGCTTCTTCGCGCCAGAATAAAAGCCAATATCCCCGGAGAACACTACCGCAATCGTCTCTCCGACATGATTTTGAATCAGTTCTGCAATTTCTTCTGCCTTATACGCATTATAAAATGTCTGCTCCGCGTCGCGCCCATCTTCTTCACAGAGGCTCTTCCAGATCGCAAGCATGCGGGAAGCACCGATACATACGGTCGCCTGCGATAATGCCTGTACCGCTTCCCGCGTCAGGCAATCCGAATTTCCCGGTCCCATACCGATCAAATATACGATTGTGTGTTCATTATTCCCCATTCTTTTGATTCTCCTTTCTGCCCCTTATCATATCAGACAAATATTTTTCTGCCTGTGCAAGTGACATCACCGGTTCTACCTGCTCCTTCGGACGCCCGATCACAACCAGATGCACTCCCGCGGCAAGCGCAGCCTCACATTTTTCATCGTAGCCGCCGTTCTTCCCACTTGCCTTTGTCACAAGGAAATCAGCATTTGCATAGCGCAAAGTTGCCAGATTCATCTCCAGATCAAAAGGGCCCTGCATGCAGATCAGATGCTTGCCGGTAAATCCCAGTTCCGTACATGTCTCTACCACAGACTGCGCTGGAAGCACACGCGCCGTACAGCGCGATTCATAGTCCGGGATCTGCGTATACAAATGTAATTCTTTGCTGCCTGTCGTAATCAGAATGTTTCCGGTCACGCCTTTCAGATAATCAACCGCCGCCTGTGTATCCTCAACGTAGACACTGTCCGATGCTTCACAGGTATGCATCTCTCGCCGCACGCGAATATACGGAACTTCCACCGCCTTACACGCCTGATAGATATTCTGTGTCACGATCACCGCATACGGATGTGTCGCATCCACACAGAGGTCTGCCTGTACTGCCTGCAGGAATTCCTGCATATCTGCCTGCTCCAGCCGACCCACATGCACCTTGAGCGCGGCATCCTCCGGCAGTACCTGTGCACCATACTCCGATGCCACGCAAACATGGACTTCGATAGTCTGCATTTTCTGCTTCTTGTTTAATTGTATCAGATACTCGGCAAGCTGTCGCCCCTCCGTTGTACCGCCAAATATGACTACTTTCATGCGTTATCTCTTCTATATCCGCGCGGTGTCACCATCGCGTCACCAACTTTTCGTGTCTGGGAATTTCCGATAAATACTGTCGTGAACATATCCACCTGCGTCTCCAGTAACTCATCCAATGTCAGAATTCGTTTTTCTTCGCCATCGCGCCCGATATTCCGCGTGATTCCACAGATTGTATCTCCAGATTTTTTCTGTAACAGAATCTGACACGCTTTCTGCAGATAATCATGTCGTTTGTGACTGGACGGATTGTACAGACAGATTGCGAAATCACCCTCAGCGGCTGCCGCAAGACGCCGCTCTATCAGCTCCCACGGTGTCAGCAAATCACTCAGACTGATCACTGTAAAATCATGCCCAAGTGGCGCGCCAAGCAATGCCGCACCGGATAATGCTGCCGTCACGCCCGGAATCACATGTACATCCACCTCCGGAAATTCTGTTGCCAGCTCCAATGTGATTCCTGCCATGCCATATACGCCAGCGTCACCACTACAGACAAGCGCTGTCTTCTTTCCGCCTGCCGCAGTTTCCAGTGCCAGCCGACATCGTTCTACCTCCTGCCTCATACCATTCACCAGATATTCCTTATCCGGGTAATACGGCTTCAGCAAATCAATGTACACCTTATATCCCGCAATCACTTCGCAGGCTTCCACGACGTCGATTGCTTCCTGCGTCATCTTCTGTCTCGCGCCGGGGCCAAGCCCGACAATATACAATTCCTTCTTACTATCTGCGCTCATATTTCTCTCCGTTATTGCTCTATATTTCTATGTTATAGCTTCCGGTTTGGGTTTTTTCGCTTGTTTTTCGGCTCCCACACCCACCGCGTGGGTTTTTCTGCTTACTTTCCACTCGCTACACCCACATACGCCAGTGCTACCGTCACGCCATCCTGCGCCTGCTTGCGAAGCAACAGCTCTCCATCATTCGCGCCATGCTCGCTTGCATATTTCACTGCACTGCGCTCACAAACATTATCCACGCCTGTCACGCCTGTCACGAACTCGGATGCGGAAAACGTCCCCGACACCGCCTGCAATTCTTCTGCCGTATATGCCTCAAATGGCACTTTCCGCGTCTCGCAGAATTCAAGCAATCCAGCCTCTTCCTTCTTCAAATCAATGCTCGCCACCGCACATAACGCTTCCATCCGCAAGCCTGCTTTCGCAAATGCATCCTGCACCGCATGCTCGATTTTATCCGAAGATGTTCCCTTCTTGCATCCAATTCCTGCTACGATGCAGAGTGGAACAAGCTGCAACATTTTCTCATCTGGCAGGATATCTCGTGGAGTTACAATAACCTGATACGAACCTATCTTTAATCTCCGAACATCGATTCTATTCCCGCATGCGTTCTTCTCTTCTTCCTGCGAAACCTCTGCTTCATCCACCCACACAGGCTTCGCCCCGGTCGCCAGCACCTCTGCGCTGATTGCCTTCGCCTTCGCCCAGTCCGTCACAACTAAATTATGTTCCCGCGCATAATCATCGATAGAAAACTGTCCTTCCACGTCCGTCGCCGTCGTAATAACCGGTGTTGCCCACATCACATCCGCCAGCATCTGTGTGAGTGCATTTGCCCCGCCGGCATGCCCGCTCACCAACGATATCACGTGTTTGCTGCATTCGTCCATGCACACAATCGCCGGATCTTCGGATTTGTGTGCCAGATGCTCCGCCACACTACGCACCGCAATTCCGCTTGCCGTCACGAACACAATGGCATCCACCTGCTCAAAATACACATCGACACACGCCTTTACCGTTTCCCGCATTGAAACCTCTGGAAGCGCTTCGCATTTTACCTTCGTGATAATTTCTGCACCGGAAATATTTTCCAGTTTCTTCGCCAATTTTTGCATTGTCGCATACCCGCGCACACTGCATGTAATAAGCAGCACGCGGCGGATTCCTGCCGGAAGGGCAATCTCCGTCGCACCGCGGTATTCCGTTGCAAATGCTGCGTCATAGAGCTTTGATTTCTCATAGATACTTCCAAGTGCCGGAGATACGATAATGAGTGCCGTCTTCGTAATCCCTGCGGCTTCCATATCTTCCGGAAGCTTAGCCAGTGTCGTGCGGATAATCTTCTCTTCCGGCCAGGTTGCCTTATACACGACAGCAACCGGCGTGTCCTCCGCGTATCCACCAAGCAGGAGTTCCTGCCGCACCTTTCGGGCAAGCCCGGACGACAGATACAGCACCAGACTGGCGCGGTGTGCAGCCAGACTTCGCAGATTTTCCTTCTCCGGCACAGGGGTTTTCCCTTCCGCTCTTGTCAGAATCAAGGTCTGCGTCACATCCGGCAACGTATACTCACACGCCAGCGACGCCGCGGCACCGAACACCGCACTCACCCCCGGACACACATCATAGGCGATTCCACATTCATCCAGCAGATCCATCTGCTCGCGGATTGCACCATACACGGACGGATCACCCGTATGCAGACGCACCGTCCCTTTGCCTGCTGCCTCTGCTTCCCGCATCACAGCCACAACCTCATCTAACGTCATATGCGCACTATTATAGATCTCGCAGTCCACTTTCGCATAGGAAAGCAACTCCGGATTTACAAGCGAACCTGCATAGATGATCACATCCGCTTCCCTGATTCGATTCATGCCCCGCACGGTAATCAGATCACACGCGCCGGGTCCCGCTCCTACAAAATGTACCATTTATTTAACTCTCTTTCCGCATCACTCGTCTGCCCCAGATATCCATACTTCTCCGAAAATACAATAACTCCAAACCGCATCGTATCGCCGACTCTGCCTGCGACATGCTTCTCGATCGCCGCAAGGATACTCTGCATCACCACTTCCCGCAAGCCTTCTCGTTCCAACACATCCAACATCCGATCGGTATTGATACAGTCGTAGATTTCCTGTACCACCTTCGCTTCGGCGCCCGCCATCGCTGCATGCACCGCGAAGATTTCTCCTCGTCCATCTGCCACCTTTGAATGTGTGTTGAAAATTCCTGCCGCCAGCTTCACCAGCTTTCCGATATTTCCAACCAGCAAGAAATCCTTCATGCCATATGAGATTGCAAGGTCGATCGTATCACCGATATAATTGCTTGACTTGACGCTCTTTGTCAGATCAAGTTTCAAATATTCAGACGCATACGCCTGTCCATAGTTTCCCGGTGTGACTAATATTTTCTCTTCGCCGACCGCATGCAACTGCCGGATCTCCGTCTCGATCGTTGCCACAATCGCCTGCTCACTCATCGGCTCTAAGATTCCGCTTGTTCCTAGCACCGACAGTCCGCCCTCGATGCCAAGCTTCGGGTTAAATGTGCGCTTCGCCAGAGCCTCGCCCTCTGGCATCCAAACCGTGATGTGCAATGGCTCACTGACATTTGCCTTCTCGCACACATCTGCCACCGCCGCAAATATCATCTGCCGCGGTACACGATTAATTGCCGCCTGTCCGACTGCCTGTTCCAAGCCTTCTTTCGTGACACGCCCGATGCCGATTCCTCCATCTAATGTCAGATACGGAAATGATTCGCTGGTAAATGCGCAGGACCTGTCTTGGCTTCCATCTTTTTGCTCACACACACGCTGCTTCACATACGCCACCGTCACACAGACATCCGTGCCGTTTGTCACATCCGGATCATCGCCGCTGTCCTTCACAACCTTATAGCTTACCCTGTCTGCATCCGCCTCCAACAGATACACCGGAACGGAAACCGTCATCCCCTTCGGCGTGCGCAAGGTTACCGCATGGCTTTCTACCCCAAGCAGAAGCTGTATCGCTGCTGCCTGTGCCGCCGCTGCACTGCACGTTCCTGTCGTAATGCCCAGCCGGAGCTTTTTTTGATTTTTGATTACATATTCTTCCATACGCATTTCCAATCTGTAAAATCTTCTTTATTTATACCATTTCATACGGAAATTGTAAATTTATTTCCGTTCCCGCTATGCACCTCTATTTTCAATCCTGGTTTTTCTGCTTACTTTCTTCCTCCCACGCCCATCGCATGGGCTCCGGTCATATATCGCGCTCACTTCACTATACCACATGATTTACTTCCGAAAAAAGAGCAGGACTTCCATCCTGCTCTCATGTGTATGAATTGCACAATTAACTATTTTTCTTTTCTTCTTCGGATCATACCTGTGATACCGACGCCTGCGCCAAGCATAAGCGTAATCATAATCGCTATCGGATATGCATCTCCGGTGGAAACCGTTTTATCCGTTTTCTTGCTTGTCTCTGTTGTCTTCGGGGCACCTGCCTGTGTAGTTGCTCCATCCGGCTGTTCCACGAATGTCTGCTGTGTGGTTGCCTGCTCACCTGTCGTCTGATTTTCTGTCGTTGTCGATTCTTCTGTCGTCGTCTGCTCGCCTGTTGTGGATGGAGCCACGCCCTTTGCAACAACCACCTTGGTAGATGGCGATGCATAGTAATTGTTTGTTTCCTTATATCTTACGTAATAATCGCCATCGGAAAGCTGCGTCAGCGTCGTGCCTGTGCAGGCGATCCAGCTTGTCTGATCAACACTATATTCCATCGTCGTTGCCAGATTGGCAATCTGACCATCATTTTTTCCATCAATTGTTTCTGCCGTCGGTGTCAATCCCGTCGGTGCATTCTGATTTGCCTTTTGGATGGTGAAGTTTTTCACAATTTGTCCATGTAGACTATTTTTTCCGTTAATCGTGACACTTGCTGTTCCTGCATTTTTGTTATCGGCATAAGTCAGTGTATAGCTTGTGTTCTCTGTCAGTGTCTGTCCGTCATAGGTTACTGTCACGGCAGGTTTTTTTTCATTGCCATCATAGACATATGTATCCGGATTGAGTGTAACGGTAAGCTGTGAATCGGAGAGCCTGCGATAACGAAGTACATAATTTGTTGCATTACCTCCATTTTCATCCAAAATGGTTTGTATCGTATCACTGTATCTCTGAAATGATCCAATCGAATACCCCTCCGGTATATAATCCTTTACTGCATCAAATCCGTTACCAGGCCTGCCATAGTTAGAAATTCCAGAGTCGCAGTTTATTGAAAATATACAATCCTTCTCCATTGTCAGCTTTGTCAAATTAAATGTTCCCGCTCGCAGTTCAACATAACTGCCATTTTTTAACTGCATGCCACCATCGGACAGCCACTGCATACCCGTTGGCAATATCAGCTTGGCTCCATCAACAACAAGAGCTCCATAGTCTCCGCTTGAACTCCCATTGTTAATGTATGCCGTCATAGTTCCATTTTTTATTTCCAGAGAATAACTCACATTCAACGTGTCTAATATAAGGCTCTTGGAATTCAAATCCAGCTTAATATGCTTATTGTCTTCTCCACTATTATATCCGATCGTCAGTGACGAATTGTCTATATCATCCAGCAAACGAATTGTATCATCATTTTGAGCCGCAACAAATGCCTCTGGCAGTGTTCCATATTGACCCCTTAGATTTCCATTTAGATCCACAATCTCTGCCACTTCTCCCGCAGCCTTGACCGGCACAACCTTCGTCCCTCCGCTTATCGAAAAAATTGTGGCTGCTGCGATCACAACTGCCATCACCTTCCGCATTAACTTCTCTCTTACTTTCATTTTCTCTCCTCCTACTACCCAGGACTTTCCTGTCCCAAATATTATCCTCTTTACATTTTTTTCATTCTTTTTATTTACCATACCTTTGGGGGGCGCGTCAACCTTTCTGGGACGAAATGCATTTTTCTGGGACGAAATGTCATTTGGATGCATAGATTCCTATACAAAATTGTGTTACAATGTTAAAAATTACAATTTAACCGTTCATCAGAGAGGAAATGAATATGAAGCTTGCCATCGTGGATGACAATCCGGAAGAATTACAGAAATTATATAAAACCATTATGGATTACAGCTGCACGCATGATGTTGCAATCGCCTGTGACCGTTTCGCGACATCTGCCGCATTTCTTTCCGCCTGCGCACAGATCTCATATTCTTTTGTTATCTTTGATATTTATTTACAGGATACAACCGGAATTGATCTGGCGGCAGAATTCCGCAGGAATGCTCCCCGGACACCTATCGTGTTCCTGACCAGCAGTCCGGAACATCGGGCAGATGCATTCCGGGTGCATGCATTTGATTATCTCGAAAAACCCGTAACCGGGGAGATGATCGCCCGGCTGTTCGACGAGCTGGCGATCACGCAGGAAGAAGAGACTGACACACAGGCATTTTCAATCTCGATAGACCGGAAGCAGATTCCGGTTTTATATTCTGACATCCGCTATATCACCTCGGATTCCAACTATCTACAGATTCAGGGGCGCGATGTGTTCCGTTGCCGCATGCCATTTCGCGAAGCCGCATCCATCCTCACACAGGACGAACGTTTTCTGACCATCAACCGGGGGATACTCATCAACCTGGACTATGTGCAGCATATGGAGAACGCTTCCTGCACCATGTGCGACTCCACAACATTTTCGATTCATAGGAAAAATGCAGCCGCCATCACACAGGCTTATATCGCTCACCAGTTTAAGCGGCGCACGAAGGCATTGACGAAAGGAGGGCTCTCATGAATTTCTGGAACCTCGTTTACAGAGCCGCCGAATACGGCATTATCCTCCCCGGCATCTTTCTTTGCATCATCCCTGTTGCGGACTGGCTCATCATTCCCCAGAGAAAGCTCTATCCGGTGCTGCTGCCATGCATGGTTGCAGTCTGTTTTGTGTTAGCATGGGTGGACTCTTCCGGCTCCTACTACACAAACATATTCTTCTTCCCTCTGCTCGGCATCTGTCTGATTGCGTATTTTTTGACTGTAAAACTGGAAAAGTTGAAATTACTTTACATGTTTTTATGTGCAACCGCTGCGTTATCCTTCGGCTGCATCATGAACTATTACATCATCGCGCGGATCGATCCGCATTCCAACATACATGACGACTCCGTGCCCGGTCTGATCATACAATATGCGGTCAGTCTCCTCATTATGTCTGTGTTGCTCCGCATGCGGCACAAATACCGATGGCTGTTTGAGAATTTCAACACGACATTATTCTGGAGAATCGCATGGATGATTCCTGCAATCATCTCCTTTTGCAACATCTATATGATTCCGATTGATTATGCCAACATCCGCGTCGGGCGGATCTTCCAGATTGCAATGGTGATCGAAGGTGTGCTGTTCCTGTTCTTCATGCTGTTCCAGTCCCTGTTGTACATCATCGCCGTCACGACCTCCCGGAAGATCGAAGCAGATTCCACCGCCCTGATGTACCAGCTTCAGGCAGACCAGTATGAGAAAATGCAGGCGTATCTGGATGAGACACGCCGTATCCGGCATGATTTCAAGCATACGATTGCAGTATTGAACGAACTTTCCCAGACCGGCCAATATGAGAAATTACAGGAATATATCTCCAACTATTCTTCCGAGATATCGAATGTACAGGCACCTGCCACCTATTGTGACAACCCCGTGGTCAACGCAACGATTCATTATTATATCGATATCGCCCAAAGCTATGGCATCCGGACGAAGCTGCAGGTTGTTATTCCAAAGGAGATAGCAATCTCGGATATTGACCTGTGCCTGATCTTCGGCAATCTGCTTGATAACGCAGTCACCGCATGCCGCCATGTCCGGACCGATGCCCGTTTCATCCGCTTATCCGCGGATCTCGACACCCCGGGGCACCTGTATATCACAATGGTAAACAGCTTTGACGGCAATGTCTGCACGCGGAACGGAAAATACATCTCCACGAAGGAGCGTAAAAGTGGTATCGGTCTTGCCTCGATTCAGGCAACGATACAAAAATATCACGGTTCCTCGAATTTTTATACCGAACAACATGAATTTATCTCGAATATCATGTTAAAACTAAAGGAAAATGAAACGGAGTAGTTTTATGAATATCACAGTTATCTTCACAGGCGGCACGATTGGTTCGTCTGTACAGCAGAACTTTGTCTCCACTGATACACAAATGCCATATCGACTGCTGGCAATGTACGAGACCGAGCAAAAGAAAAAAGGAGCAGCCATCCCGCACTTTCAGACGGAAGCTCCTTATACAACCCTGAGTGAGTATATGGATGGTTCGCATCTGAACCTGCTTATCTCCTGCATCCGGGAGCAGCTCACAAAGGATATTGACGGCATCATTGTGACGCATGGCACGGATACGCTTCCTTTTACCGCCGCGGCGCTTGGTATGTGCTTTGCCTATGCAAAGGTTCCAATCCTGCTCGTGTCAAGCAATTATATCTTAGATGATCCGCGTGCAAATGGACTGACGAACTTTACCGCTGCCGTTGATTATATCACTTCCCCAACTTTGCCAACAGCCGTCGGCATCGCCTACTGTAACACCGGAAGTACGCCGAAGATCTACAATGCGCTCGGTATCTACAACCATTATCCGTTTGACGATAGCTTGTACGAACGTCCATATAACGAATATGCGGATGCAGTTGCACCTGTCCTTCAGGAGTTTTCCGACCTGCGGCAAACATCCGTCCACTTCGATACATCCTGCCCAGTATGCTTCTTCCAGTCTATGCCGGGTATGCAGTATTATCTGCCGGACAATGCATGCGTAGTGTTGATCCACGCTTACCACTCCGGTACGATCAATACGAAAAATCCATCTCTGCTTGCACTCGTCGAACAGGCGGCACAAAAAAAGATCCCGGTCTATCTGACCGGAATCTCTGCATATTCTACTGATTATGACAGCAAAGAGGTATACGAATCTCTTGGGATCATCCCGCTTCCAGAATACAGTCCGCTTGTTGCGTATATGTATCTGTGGTACAAACACAGCCAAAAACGCTGATTATTTTCCCTGCAGGAAATCCTGCATCTTCTGCAGGTTAGCTGCCATCAGATCATATCCATTCTGATAGAATGCTTCCTGCTTTTCTTTATCCTGCTCAAACTTGCTGATGCTGTCTAACTCCGGACGGAACACGAGAAGCTTTCCTTCCTTCTCGTATCGGTCGATCCTGTCTAACTGCTTCGCATACATCTCACGTCTGCGCATCAATGTATCATAAAATGCCGGATATTTCTTCTTATAGGTACGCATCAGCACGCGGATCTTTCCATAGTTTGTCGGTGCTTCCTCTGGCTTTCTTGTCAAAATACAGACAACCCGGTCACATCCAACCTCAAATGCACGCTTCACCGGAATCGAATCAGCCAGACTTCCATCCATATAATGGAATCCATCTAATTCAACCGGATTGCACAGCACAGGAACTGAACACGATGCCTTGACTGCCGTCAGCATGCGCTTCTCATCCTCTGTCTTTGCGATATATTCGGCTTTTCCAGTCTCGCAGTTTGTCACTACGAGCTCTACCTCCGATGGTGACGCAACGAACTTCTCAAAGTCAAATGGATACTGCTTATGCGAAAACTCCATCACCATACGGTCTAAATCAAGCATCTTCTTGCTTTTACGCATCTGCTTGACACCATAATATGCATTTTCACCGCTTGCGGTAATCGTCCATTTGGTACGACCTTTTTGCCCTGCCAGATAATTAACCGCGTTTCCAGCGCCGGCAGATACTCCTACCACATAATCAAATACTATCTGATTATCCATCAGGCAGTCCAATGCTCCTGCGGTAAAAAGCCCGCGGAACGCACCGCCCTCTAATACAATACCTGTCTTCACGTTTTCATCTCCTCGGATCTGCTTCTTTTAATTCGTCAAGCTTCTCCTGAATTCTCTTCTTTACCAATTCGCATACATCATGCTTCCGCAATTTTCCATATTCTTCATATGGAATTGGCGGCAGGAAATATACCTGTGTCCGAACCTTCTCAAAGGTATTCGTATCCATCGACCTCCACGAATCGTAGATCACAACTGGAACCATTGGTGTCTTGGATTTTAACGAACACGAGAAACACCCGGACTTAAATTCCTGTAACTCATTTTTATTATCCGTATAACCGCCCTCTGGGAAAATCAAATATGGTTTTCCATCCTTCACACGCTCGGCAATCGTCTTGAGTGCTCCGATCTGCTGCTTCGGATCCTCAAAGGAAATCGTGGTTCCCTCCACCAGTCCACAAACCTGTCTTGCCACCAGACGATCTGCGGATTTCTCTTCCCACAACATCGCACATGGCTTCGGATGTGCCAGCATGATACCAAGTGCATCGTATTTCCCCTGATGGTTGGCATACATGATGTAGCCGCCATCCTGTGGCAGATTCTCCCTGCCAAATACATCCGTCTTGGTACGGGCGCGTCTGCGCATATGATTCTCGATCTTCATCGCAAAATCATACCGCTGCTGTTCGGTGTATTTTTCTTTGTGTTTTATCATATAATTCGCACGCGGAATATGCGTGGCAACGAACAACGGACTCGTTGCAACAACGAATTTAAATCTCAAATTTTTCAATCTTTCTCAACCCTTATATCCCCATGCCATCCTGCATAGTTCTGTGTCTGCCTGCAACCTGGAGCTATCACAACATCTTCTTCTTTCGCAGCACAATTGTCACTACAATACAGATGACAAGTGTAAGCACACATATAATCATAAATCCCCATGGTTCCTTTGAAAACGGCATACCGTTGCCATTTACATTCATACCATATAATCCCGATATAATCGTCGGTATGGACATGACGATCGTAATCGCAGCCAACAGCTTCATGATGTTGTTCAGACGGTTATCAATGAATGTTGACATCAATTCCCGTGTACCCTTTAAGATATCCCGGTAGATCTGCGTCATCTCTATCGCCTGCAGATTCTCGACAATCACATCATCCAGCAATTCCTGATCCTCCGGGAATTTCCGGATTCCGCTATACCGTGTCAGACGGTCCACGACCATCCGGTTCGCACGCAATGATGTATCAAAATACACCAGGTTGGATTCCATCTCATGCAGGTTGACGATATCGGCATCCTCCGTTGCGCCTCCCATACGTTCCTCCATCTCAAGTCTGCGCCGGTCAATAATCCGAAGATACGACTGATATAACATGCTCGTCCGGTACATAATCTGATAGGTAAAACGCACCTGCTTCTTCGTGGTAAAATCTCGTATATTATTGACAATAAAATGCTTGAGCACCGGTGTCTCCGCCGAACACACCGTGATAATTGCATCGTCCGTCCATACAACCCCCAGCGGGATGGTTGTATATGCCTCCTGGTTGTGCCGGATCTCAACCGAAGGAATATCGAATAATATCAAAACATAATCATCGTTGACATCCACACGTGATGACTCCTCATCGTCCAGTGCAGCCCGGATATCTGCGAGATCCACATTATATCTTCTTGCAATCTCGAGACTCTCGTCCTGCGTCGGCGCTGTCAGATTGATCCATGTACCAGGCATAAACTCATCAATCTGTCTGAATTTTCCATTCTCTGTAATGTACTTACTGATCATATCCTTCTCGCCTCATTGTCTCCCTTTTTCATGGCAAAAGCCTCACTGTCACATATTTTATCACGACTTTTCCCATTCGGAAACCCCTAAATATATTTCTTTAAATAAATATTCACTCTGCCCTTTCGCGTCTCACTTCCGGCACCGCAATACCGGAACTTTCCGTACCCGCGGACCGAGAAACTATCGCCATCTTTTAAGACCAGACTGTTGCGTTCCTCAATTCTGCCGTTCCGTGTGACTTTCTTCGCCCGGAATATATTCAGCGTCTCGTTGCGGGAGCATTTCGTGACGGCTGCAACGATGGCATCAAACCTCGGTGCACTGACTATCACGTGTATATCCTCAAGTACAGGCTTCAGATCCTCGATCTCACCCTCCACGAGAGAGGTTTTCACGTTCGTATGTTTTATCTTTGTCAGTTGCTCCATAATATATGCAGCGATATTCTCCTGACAGAAAATATATGCCCGCTTTCCATCCTTTACCAGAATGTCACCGAGCACAGACCGTTCAATCCCCAGATTCATAAGAGCGCCGAGAAAATCGCGATGACTCAGATCTTCAGCGAATTTGTCCAGTAATGGTTCTACCAGAATAATCGAGATGGGGAACACGCCCGCATACCCAAACAATTCTTCCGAGCCAAACTGCACCATCTGCCGTTCGCACTCCGGCGTTCCGCCGAAGCAGGTCATCCCAACAAAGGAGAAATCCGCCTGCTTCTCATAGACCACCGCAAGCTCCGCGGGTGTCAGGAATCCGGAGTATGTATAAATATTTTGTCTGTACGCACGCTTCGCCAAGTCCTGCAAACGCGCAATCAATACCTGTTCTTCATTCATAATTCTATCTTACCTGTCACCACGCATAACCATGATGACCTGCACAGCATCCACGTCGCTCACCCGCAATCGTTCTGTCACGTTCAACTAGCCAAGAATCGCCTTATCGTTCGCGAATTCTTCGCCACTTGCCTCTTCAAACTTGTGAAGCAGATCTGCAACGGTCAGCTTCTTCTTCTCTTCACCACGAATATCGAGAATGATATTGCCATCCATCATCATGATCAGCCGGTTTCCATGTGCGATTGCATCCTTCATATTATGTGTGATCATCAACGTGGTCAGATTATCGCGGTTGACGATCATATCGGTCGTCTGCAATACCTTCGCCGCAGTCTTCGGATCAAGAGCGGCTGTATGCTCATCGAGGAGCAGGAGCTTCGGCTTCTTCAGGGTTGCCATCAGCAGTGTGAGTGCCTGTCTCTGACCACCGGACAGAAGTCCTACCTTCGATGTCATACGGTCTTCCAAACCAAGTCCCAGTGTAGCCAGCATCTCACGATACTTTGCATGCTCCTTCTTCGTGATTCCGGCTTTCAAAGTACGGCTGTCTCCCCGGCGGAGTGCCAGTGCCAGATTCTCCTGAATCTCCATTGTCGCTGCTGTTCCGGTCATTGGATCCTGGAACACACGGCCGAGATATTTGGCACGCTTATATTCCGGAAGCTTTGTTACATCGGCATCCCCAATCAGGATCTGTCCCTGATCGACCGGCCATACACCGGCGATTGCATTTAACATCGTAGACTTACCGGCCCCGTTTCCACCGATGACGGTTACGAAATCGCCATCCTCCAGCGTCAGATTCAGTCCTCTTAATGCCATTTTCTCATTGACCGTTCCCGCATTGAAGGTCTTATAAATATTCTTCAGCTCTAACATAGTATTTACGCCTCCTTCTTCTCTGCGGTTGCCGCAAGCTTCTTACCCTTGTTGAAATGTTTTCCCTTCCAATAAGGCACTGCAAGGAATACTGCTACAATCAAAGCCTGGAACAGCTTCAACAGATCCGTATCGACGCCGAGCCAGATAACGATCTGCAATACGATGAAATAAATCACTCCACCGATACCAACCGACAGAAGCTTCAATGCGAAGTTCTTGAAGATACGGCTGAATATTGCCTCACCGATGATAACCGATGCCAGACCGATTACGATCGCACCTTTACCCATATTGATATCTGCAAATCCCTGATACTGTCCAAGACATGCACTTGCAAATGCAACCAGACCATTCGAGATCATCAATCCGAGTACCTTGTTGAAGTTCGTGTTAATACCCTGCGCACGTGCCATATTCTCATTACAACCCGTTGCACGAAGCGAACTACCAAGCTCTGTACCGAAGAACCAGTACAAAATTCCGATGACAACAATCATAAATAGAAATACGACAAAAATGGAATTCTTATAGAATGCAACCCTCTTTATGTAACGCAGAGAAACTGCCAGATCATATTTGTCCACATTGATCGGCTGATTTGCCTTTCCCATGATCTTCAGGTTCACTCCCCACAGACCAAGCTGTGTCAGAATACCTGCTAAGATCGCCGGAATTCCCATCGTCGTGTGAAACAAACCGGTTACAAGTCCCACGAGCATACCGGCAAGTGTCGCGATCGCCATCGCGGCTGCTACATGATACCCTTTCTGCATCAACATAATACATACGGCTGCACCGGTACACATCGTTCCATCGACGGACAAATCGGCGATGTCCAGAATCCGGAACGTAATGTACACGCCAATCGCCATAATACCCCAGATCAGGCCCTGGGCAATCGCGCCTGGCATGGCATTGAATAAAGCACTTACATCCATTTCTTTCTCTCCTTTATTTCTTCATTAACAAAAGTCGGGTAGAAAAACTCTACCCGACTACTATACTATAATAATACAACAAAAATCAAGTAAATACGCTTGTTTTCGCTATTCTTTTCGATTACTCGTTTGTGATTGCTTCGTAATCATCTGGTACGCTGATACCGAGTTCGTCACAGATATCCTTGTTGTACTTCTTTGTAAACTGTGGTGCATACTCGATTGGCATCTCTTCTACCTTAGACTCACCCTTCAGGATCTTGGCTGCCATCTTACCAGTTGCGACACCCAGATCATAGTAGCTGATAGAAAGTGTTGCAACACCACAACCCTTACAGATACCTTCCTCGCCGGCAACTACAGGAGTCTTTGCTGGCATACAGATATTCTTGATGATCTCTGTATTAGCTGCGACTGTGTTATCTGTTGGAACGTAGATCACATCACTTGCATTGGCTGCAGATGTTGTGACTGTTGAAAGGTCATTGGAATCGGAGAATGAATAATACTCACATGTATATCCAAGCTTCTCCAGAGCTGCCTTGACTGTATCTACCTGATACTGGGAGTTTGCCTCTGCTGAACAGTACAGAAGTCCGACTGTCTTTGCATCTGGGAACAGCTCCTTGATCATATCTGCCTGACTCTCCAGTGGTGCAAGGTCAGATGTACCAGAAATATTTCTACCAATGGTACCATTGAAATCCTGAATCTCAAGTGCAACACCATACTCTGTTACAGATGTACCAAGAATTGGGATTGTATCTGTACCAGCAGCGGCTGCCTGCAATGCAGGCGTTGCATTTGCAAGGATCAGATCTACATCGCTGCTCACAAAACCATTGATGATCGTCGCACATGTATTAGCATCACCCTGTGCGTTCTGCTCATCAAACTTGATTCCGTCTTCACCAAACTCTTCTACCAAAGCATCCTTAAAGCCCTTTGTTGCGGCATCGAGTGCCTCATGCTGTACTAACTGACAGATACCTACCGTATAAGTATCATCCTTCTTGCCGCCACAGGCGCAAAGGGAAAGTGTCATTGCAGCAACAGATGCAACTGCAAGTAATTTCTTTAATTTTCTCATGATTCTCTTCCTCCTCGACGATATGCATGTCTTCGCTGCATATCCATTTTCTTTACTCATTTATTGCTCTAACGGGTTAATGATTTAGTGTAATAAAGTATTACAGTAACAGATTAAACCACGATTATTTAAAAATGTCAAGTTTTTGTAACCTTTTCGTCCGCCCACGTGTATAATCTGTGAAAGGCCTTTTGAAACAGACGGAGGATGTGACTATGAAGATACCAATACGGATACTGATGGAACGCTATCAGAATCATTTATACCGGATTGCATTCAGTATCTGTCAGAACCGCGAAGACGCAGAAGATGTCGTGCAGGACACCTTCCTGCAATATCATATTCTGAAGAAAGAATTTGAAGACGAAACCCATATCCGTGCATGGCTGATGCGGGTTGCAATCAACAAATCCAGGAATATCGTTCGCGCCTTCTGGCGGAAACACCGGCAATCCTTAGAAAGCTATATGGAGGAGCTGGATTTCCCAGATACTGAAAGCAGTACCCTGTTCGAGGCAGTGCTGCGGCTCCCGGAGAAACAGCGCACCGTCATTCATCTCTTCTATTATGAAGATTACACGATCAAGGAAATCGCAGAAATACTGCATGTAAGCGAGAGCAACGTCAAGGTTCGCTTAAACCGTGGACGCGCCGCTCTTCGAGAAGAAATCAAGGAGGATTGGAACTATGACGAATCATGAAAAATATAAGCAGGCATTTGACTGCCTGACGACCGACGCAGAAATCAACTTAAACCCGGCATCCATCCGGCGCAGCCGGACAACCCGTGTGGTTCGGCGCATGTGCTACACTGCTGCATGTCTGGTCATGATGTTTGCCGCATCGAACGGCATATGTTACGCGGCGACCGGGAAATCTCTTGTGCACACAATCATTGTTATGGCAGATGGCTCGAATGTGGAGATCTCCGAGGACGACAACTCGGTTACATTTACCATCGAAAAAACAGGAGATCTTTCTTACACGACTGCCGAGAACGGACGCCTGTATCTAAATCTGAATGATGAGAAAACAGACATCACCGATCAGTGCAGCGACACAGACTATTTCCGGAAGGATTACACCGATTCCGAAGGAAATAAGCATGTGCTCATCGCAGGCGGAACCGTGGAAAGCTACGGCTGGGCAGAGTATATCTTCAATGCAGAGGGAAAATATATTTTCAACACGATGAATATCCCAACTGACGAGGCGAATCCGGATGAGACGCCTGTATGGTTTGCGAAAGCCGAAAAAGACCTTGGAGTTGACGCAGACGCTCTGTTAGAGCAGGGCGGTTCCTACAAAATAGATGAAACCGGCATCGAACAGACCGAAACCGTGACAGAATCTGCACAATAATTGATTTTGCCGTTGCAACTACCCCCTGTATCCGCTATAATCAAAGTAGACTGTTGTGCAAAATATGCAAATTATCATGCATTTTTTGTACGAATTGATTAGCAACAGGGGGTAATTTTAATGATAGCTGGAAAAGAAGAAATCGAACGCCAGAAAGTATTCGGTCGTGACCACTTTGTATATGAAGAAAATTCCTACTTTATCGATGTCAACGATGACTCCGAGCGTATGTGGTTCCAGAACCGGATTGGTGTACCAAATTATAAATGGTTTCAGGAAGGTACGGGCGACAAGCACTGGGTTCTCTACAATCCGATCTGTTTTATGCCTACCAAGAACTGGAATGGAAAAAAGATTCTGAAATTTAACTACCGTGAATTCAAGGGTGGACGTCTGGAGGTTCCGATCAATGCAAGTAGCTGCTGTGGTATGTTCTCCTGGGTAACGCTCCCGGAAGGCTTCCAGATCGGCGGACTGTTCAACACGCGTGGCATCAAGGACATGAACCTGATGTTTGCAGGCTGTGTTATGCCGAAGGGCTTCTCGCTCGGTGACCATTTCCACACGAAGGAAGTCGAGGATATGCGATACATGTTTTACCAGAGTTCTGTATCCGAGGCATTTGATTTCGGTAAGATCTTTGATACATCGCATGTCATGAACATGGAGTATATGTTCTCTGAGTGCCGTATCCCGGATGGACTGAAATTCCCGGAGCGGTTCCTGACTGCACAGGTAACGAATATGGATCACATGTTCTACGAGAGTGTGTTCCTTGGGAAAGCGGATTTTGGAGACGGCTTTGTTGTATCGCCGGGCACGAACACGAATGATATGTTCACGGACTGCATGTTCGGGGACGAGAAGATTGATAACAAGTACAACCAGGATTTCAACTATGTGAAGTCCAGATTAAGTTGACGGAATTTGCATTTATATAACTAAAAAGAAACCACATGGATACATTCTACGCAGACGCGCTCCCGCTCGGTTCAGCACGTAGCGGTACTAAATTCGCGCTTCGCACTCATTAAGTGCCGACGTGCTTCAACGGTCTGCTTTAGAATTGTATCCATGTGGTTTCTTTATTTACTTTATTGGCTCTGCAAATTCCTTACACTCTACCTCAATCTTACAAAAGCAAAAGAAACACACCTGTCAACTGCATAGATATCCAGATCGGATTCGAGTAATATACATATGTTTAGAACTTCTTAGTTTCAATACATCGTATTTACTCGAACCGATACTGGATATATGCAATTGATATGGTGTGTTTCGTTTATTTCACATATTTCCGGTAGAACGTATCAAGTTCGAGCGGCTTATCGTAGTAGTAGCCCTGGATACATTCGACACCTGCGTTTCGTACGATGGAGAGTGCTTCCACTTTCTCGACACCTTCCGCACAGACAGCGATACCAACCTTCTTGCAGTATGTAACGATGAATTCGATCAGCGCTTTGTCCTTCGGTTTCTCGGTGATACTCCGCGTCATCGTGTGGTCAAGCTTCACCATGTCGGCAGGAATGTCTTTGAGTACGGTCAGCGATGCATAGCCGGTTCCGAAGTCGTCAAGCGCAATGCTGATACCCGCATCCTTGAATGTCTGCAGGACGTCCGATAGAAATGACGTTTGCTCCACCCGGCAGCTCTCCGTCAGTTCCAGCATGACCGCATCATGCGGAAGCTGATAATGATCGAGCCGTTCCACAACATAACCTAAGAGCTCCGGATCTTTGAACTGTACATAAGACACATTGATCTGCAGACGCTTTAACGGCATATGTCCAATCTGCTCCCGCCACCTGGCAAGCGTCTGTAATGATTGGTCGATCACCCATTTTCCAACCCGGATGATCTCCTTGGAATTCTCCAGAATCGGAATAAAATCCATCGGTCCTATCACACCGAATTCCGGATGAGTAAAGCGGAGTAATACTTCCGCTGCATCACAGACCTCGCTCTTCGTCTCCACGATCGGCTGCATTACAATACGGAAACCCTTACAGTCTTCCTCCACGCACTCCCGGATTGCCTCCTTCAGACGTGTCATATATTTCTTCTGTGCAAATAATTCCTTGCTGTAGAATACAACATCATCGGTATTCGTCAGCTTTGCATGATCAAGGGCGTAAAACAGGTTACTTTGAATCTGGTCTAAGAACTCCCCATCTTCAGGGAAGAACGCTGCCGCTGCCTTAAACCGCAGGTGTACCACCTGCCCGGACACGACCAGATTCCGCATAAAGCTGTCTACGAACTTCTTGTATTCTACAATACGCTCCACACCTGCATCCTGCATGACAATCGCAAAATTCGCTCCGTCCATCCGAAATACATGACAGTTGTGGAGCACACCCTCACGCAGCTTCTCTCCGATCAAGGCGAGCACCTTATCACCATAAGCATAGCTGTATTCTGCATTGATCCGCTTGAAGTTCTCCAGCCCGATCATGAGAATTCCACCCCGCGCGCGGTCATCCAGCAGACGGTTTAACTCACTCCGGAACTGATGAACGGTCCACAGATTCGTGACTGCATCGATCTTTGTCTGATATCCCATATTCGTGACAAGACCACCAAACCACTCTGCTTTTCCATCCGCATCGTAAGTCATGTATCCGCGGCAATTGACCCACACATATTCTCCCTGTGCGTTCTTGATACGGTACTCACAGTTGTGATACGGCGTCACGCCATGGAGAAGCTCCATAAGACTATCTGTATATGGTTCCACATCCTCCGGATGAATCCGGCTGATCCACTCCCGCGTGGAATCTCCGAATATCTCCCCCGGTAATCCGAAATATTCCACTGCCGATGCAGACCAGCGTATCATGTCTTCTTTTAAATTGCCATAAAATAAAAAAGTTTTGCCCGGCGCTTTGGATACCAGGTCAAAATAACGTGACTCGAATTCTGACTTGTCCACTCATACACGCTCCTTCCCTCTTGCTTTTCATTCTCTTGTGTATGCATATCAGAATGTTTACATTTTTTGCATATCTTTTCTTATTTATTATATAGGATATTTTCCAAATAGGCAATACATACTGCCAGAATATGAAAACAATCGTGCAAAACCGTTCCATTTCCCTCCGGTTCCTTCCGATACGAGCGGTACAAACTGTTGAAGCTTGTCCGGGAAAAGCATTTATCTACCGCATCCCGCATATTCGGCAGGACTGCAAGCATATCCCGCATATAAATATGCAACTGCTTTTCGTATCGGATATGCGCAAAAAATCCACTGGTATAGCGCATTGTGTGCGGATACGTGAAGCGGTCTGCCAGATAATGTGTCGCCTTTCCCATCTGGTAATAATCACGCACCGACAGTTTCTCCCGTTTCCGCAGCACGCGGTACACCCGGTTGACAAAAAAACGAGACCCTTCCGCTGTATGCCCACCGATCAGCATACGCCGATGGTCATTCAACGACAAAGGTCCCGCATCTTTTTGTTGTCTATGCGCGCGCAGCAACTGAAAATATCCGTGGATGTATGAACATTTGTTAACATCCGGCATGATATTCCCAATTACAAATGCGTATTTTTTTACCGGTTCTTCTATCTCAAATACACGTGCAAGATAACGCCCTAAGGCAAGATGATCTTTGGTTTGCATAAATCGAATCCCTACTTCTGTTCTTTTATTTCCAGCTCCGGCTGCATCGAAGCGACCTTCGTATTCGCCGGGATGGATGTCGTGACAAAAGAGTTTCCGGCTACAACAGAATTCTCACCGATCACAGTCTCGCCACCTAAGATAGTAGTATTCGCATAAATCACAACATTATTCTCGATCGTCGGATGACGCTTCACACCAGAAAGCAGCTGTCCCTTCCGTGTGGAGAGTGCTCCAAGCGTTACGCCCTGATAGATCTTCACATGATCGCCAATCGTCGTCGTCTCGCCGATGACGATTCCCGTACCATGATCGATACAGAAATATTCGCCGATCGTCGCACCCGGATTAATGTCGATTCCGGTCAGTCCGTGTGCATATTCCGTCATGATACGCGGAATATAAGGTACATTTAACTCATACAGGACATGTGCATACCGATATACAAAAATCGTGAAAATCCCCGGATAGGAAAGGATGATATCCTGGTGGTCCTTCGCCGCCGGATCACCGTTAAACTCCGCATCCACATCCTTTAAGATCATCGCCTGAATGTCCGGGATCTTCGCGATAAATGTTGATGTATACTCCTCCGCTTTCGCCCGGATCTCTGCATCGGCAAGCTCCTTGTTATCGAACTTCAAGGCGACACGCACCTGCTTAAACAGCCGTTCATAGAGGATTGCCAGCGTGCTTCCCGCGAAATTATCCTTGGAAACATATGCCATATTTTCAGAGCCGAAAAATCCCGGAAATGTGACCGTGCGCAGCCCTTCTATGATCGAAATGATTGCGTCCCGGTTCGGTACACAATCGCCGAGTGACATATCAAAAATCTTCTGTGCTTCGTAGTTTTCCTTCAGGCGCGCGGTTGCCTCCTGAATGGTTTTATTTACAATTGTTCCCATGACCTGCCTCCAATATCTATTCAAATCATAACCACCTCACACCCTCAGATGCATATGCCGGTCTGCATTTTATACCGGACACATATATTGCAATTCTGTTCATACTATATTATGATATAGAAAAATTGCGCGGATGTGCAATGACTATTTATATTTTCAATATTTATACTATACTATTATAAAACAAAAAAGTCCAAGGAATTTTTCGGAGGAACTATGAATAAGAAAGCATTGATCGCTATGAGCGGCGGTGTCGACAGCAGCGTGGCGGCCTTTCTGATGAAGGAGCAGGGCTACGAATGCATCGGTGCCACCATGAAATTATATCAAAACGATGACATCGTCATCAACAAGGAACACACCTGCTGTTCCTTAGACGACGTGGAGGATGCCCGTGCTGTGGCACATTCAATGGGCATGGATCACTACGTCATGAACTTCAAGGAACATTTCAAGGAACAGGTCATGGACAAGTTCGTGCATTGCTACGAATGTGGCATCACACCGAATCCCTGCATCGACTGTAACCGCTATTTGAAATTCGAATATCTGTACCAACGGGCACAGGAGCTTGGAATGGATTACGTTGTCACCGGACATTATGCGCAGATTGTACAGGATGAAACAACCGGGCGCTATCTCTTGAAGAAAGCAGTCGACGCAAGCAAGGATCAGAGCTATGTGCTCTATAACCTGACCCAGGAGCAGCTGGCCCATGTGCGCCTGCCGCTGGGGGGGCTGCACAAGGCCGAAGTGCGTGAGATCGCGGAAAAGCAGCATTTTATCAACGCCCGCAAGCACGACAGCCAGGATATCTGCTTTGTGCCGGACGGCGACTACGCCCGCTTCATGGAGGACTTCACCGGCAGGCATTACCCGGCAGGCGATTTTCTGGACGAGAACGGCAAAAAGGTGGGCACCCACAACGGTGCGGTGCGGTATACCATCGGCCAGCGCAAGGGCCTTGGCCTTGCCATGGGTGCGCCGGTGTATGTCTGCGCCAAGGATATGCAGGCCAACACCGTCACGGTGGGCCCGGAGGAGAACCTGTTTGACCGCATCGTCTATGCCGACGAGGTGAACTGGATCGCCATCCCGGAGCTGACCGCGCCCTTGCGGATCACGGCCCGCACCCGCTATCACCAGACCGAGCAGGCTGCCACCGTCTACCCGGCAGGAGAGGGGCAGTTCCGGCTGGAATTTGACCAGCCCCAGCGTGCCCCCACGCCCGGTCAGGCCGTGGTGCTGTATCAGGGGGATGTTGTGCTGGGGGGCGGCACCATCGTTGCGGTCGAATAAATCACTCAGGCGCTTCGCAGGAAAGTGATAAAGCAAAACGAAAGTAGCTGTGCCGAACCGGTAAAATGAACGGCACAGTGTAAAATGGAGGAGCAAGTATCTATGCAGGATCAATATTCCCGCACCCAGCTGCTGCTGGGCAAGGAAGCAATGGAAAAGCTGCACAATTCCCGTGTGGCGGTGTTTGGCATTGGCGGCGTGGGCGGCTACACGGTGGAAGCGCTGGCACGCAGCGGTGTGGGTGCGCTGGACCTCATTGATGATGACAAGGTCTGCCTGACCAACCTGAACCGCCAGATCGTGGCCACCCGCAAGACCGTGGGCCAGTACAAGGTGGATGTGGCCGAACAGCGTATCCACGAGATCGACCCCAACATCAAGGTTACCACCTACAAGATCTTCTTCACCCCGGAAACGCAGGATCAGTTCGATTTCACCCAGTACGACTATGTGGTGGATGCCATCGACACCGTCACCGGCAAGATCGCGCTGGTGGTCAAGGCCAAGGAGGCAGGTACCCCCATCATCTGCGCCATGGGTGCGGGCAACAAGATGGACCCCACCCGCTTTGAGGTGACCGACATCTACAAGACCTCGGTCTGCCCGCTGGCCAAGGTGATGCGCACCGAGTGCCGCAAGCGGCGGATCAAGCACCTGAAGGTCGTCTACTCCAAGGAACCTGCCATGACCCCCATCGAGGATGATTCCATCAGCTGCAAGAACCACTGCATCTGCCCCCCGGGCACCCAGCGCAAGTGCACCGTCCGGCGCTCGGTCCCCGGTTCCAACGCCTTTGTGCCCTCGGTGGCCGGGCTCATCATCGGCGGCGAGGTCGTGAAGGATCTGGTCGGATTTGTGCCGATGAAAGGTTAAAAACGAGAACGCCCCTCTCCGGTCTCACAGATGCCGGAGAGGGGCGTTTTGGGTCGGGGAAAACCGCTCCCACGGCATGGGAACGGGCGTGCTGCGCATCGGGCCGCAGGGCTGCCGCCTGCCCGGGCGTAACCATTGGCGGTCACCCCAGCAAACACAATGTTGAAATACGTTCATTTGACAAAATACTTTTGCTAATTTATACTGGGATGCATATTCACATGCAAAAATCAAGGATAGAAGATAGGAAGTATCGTCATGCTGACTTTGGATAAGATCTACCACGCCGCCTTTGTGCTCAAGGACGTTGCCCGCAAGACCGACCTGATTGAAGCGCCCAAGCTCTCCAAGGACTGCCACCTCTACCTCAAGACCGAGAACCTGCAGGTGACCGGCAGCTTCAAGGTGCGGGGAGCCTATTATAAGATCAGCCAGCTCTCCAGGGAGGAGAGCGAAAAGGGCGTGATCGCCTGCTCTGCCGGAAACCACGCACAGGGCGTGGCTCTGGCCGCCACCCGCCGGGGCATCAGGAGCATCGTCTGTATGCCGGACGGTGCCCCCATTATGAAGGTAGAAAACACCAAGAGCCTGGGCGCGGAGGTCTGTCTGGTGCCCGGTACCTATGATGATGCCCACGACAAGGCCGTGGAGCTGCAGGCCGAGACCGGCATGACCTTCATCCATCCCTACGATGACGAACAGGTCATCGCAGGTCAGGGTACCATTGGTCTGGAGATCCTTGACCAGCTGCCCGATCTGGATGCCGTCATCGTGCCCGTGGGCGGCGGCGGCCTGATCTCCGGCGTGGCCTTTGCCATCAAGAGCCTGCGCCCCGAGGTCAAGGTCTACGGCGTGCAGGCCGAGGGTGCCCCCAGCATGTACCGCAGCCTGCATGAGCACAAGTATCAGACCCTGAAAAATGTGGCCACCTTTGCGGACGGCATTCAGGTCAAGACCCCCGGCGAGCTGACCTATCAGCTCTGCGAGGAATATGTGGACGACATCGTGACCGTCAGCGAGGACGAGACCGCCGCCGCCATCCTCTCCCTGATGGAGAACCAGAAGCTGGTGGCCGAGGGTGCCGGTGCGGTGCCTGTGGCAGCGGCGCTGTTCCACAAGCTGCCCATCGAGGGCAAAAAGGTGGTCTGCCTGATCTCCGGCGGCAACATCGATGTGAACATCCTCAACCGCGTCATCACCCGTGGTCTGGTGATGAGCGGCCGCAAGGCCAACCTGACCATCGCGCTGGAGGACAAACCCGGCCAGCTCAAAAAGGTAGCCGAGATCGTCTCCCGCTGCGGCAGCAACGTCGTCTCCGTCCTGCATGACGGCTCCGACCCCAACATGCCCATCTCCAGCTGCTTCCTCAAGCTGGCACTGGAGACCCGCGACCACGCCCAGATCGAACAGATCCGTCAAGAGCTCACCAAGGCGGGCTTCCAGCTCGTCGCCGAGCGCGTTTGATTTTTGTATCACCGATTTTTCCTCAAAAAGGCAGTGCCCGTCTCAATCGGGCACTGCCTTTTCGCTTGTGTTCTGTCAAATTTTATGTTATTCTGTAATTGCCGTCTCCCCCGCCCCTCCATTGGGAAGGAGGTGAAGCGCTTTGTCTGCGATTCCATCTTTCGCGCTGTCCGTCGCAGCAGGTATCGTTTCGTACTATATCTGCAAATGGCTTGACGAACAGTTCTTTATGGACGGCAAGCATTAACCCCAGCAACAAGAAGCCCCTCGGTACTGCAATACCGGGGGGCTTCTTGTATGCCTTCATGAAGCACCATGTCAGCATTCATCTTTCGCAAGCTTATTATATGCGCTTTCGAGGTGTTTGTCAAGCAGACACGTCCTTTTTTATTTCTGCACGCCGCTCTCGCACTGTTCGATGAACTGCTTGGCCACGCGGGGGCTGCGGCCGCCGGCGCGGATGGCGAAGGCCTCGGCCTTGACCAGCAGCTCTTCCGTGGGCATCTGGATGTGGTGCTGTTTTGCCAGCTCTTCCAGAATGGCGGCAAAGCGGGCTTTCTCGGGCCGCTGGAAGGTGACAGTCAGGCCGAACCGGGCGGAAAGGCTCATCAGCTCCTGCCGGGTGTCGGCTTCGTGGATGTCGTCGCCGGTGCGGTCGGTCAGGGTCTCCTTGATGAGGTGGCGGCGGTTGGAGGTGGCGTACACCGCAATGTTCCGGGCCCGGCCGCCCACGCTGCCCTCAAGGATGGCTTTCAGGGCGGCAAAGTTATCGTCGTTGGAGGAGAAGCTCAGGTCATCGATGAAGAGGATGAACTTGAGCGGGTTGGCCGCCAGCTGATCCATCAGGTCGGGGATCTGGTAGAGCTGGTTCTTCTTGACCTCCACCAGCCGCAGGCCGTCGGCGGCATACTCGTTGGCAATGGCCTTGACCGTGCTGGATTTGCCGGTGCCGGCATCGCCGTAGAGCAGGACATTGTTGGCGGGGGAACCGGCCAGCAGGGCGCGGGTGTTGGCAATGACCTTTTCCCGCTCCTTCTCGTAGCCCGGCAGCTCGCTGAGCTTCTGGGGGTCGGGGTACTTCACGGGCACCAGCTGGCCGTTCTCCACTGTGAACACATGGTGCTTGGCAAACATGCCGTAGCCCTTCTTCCCGGCTTCCCGCATCCGCTGGTTATAGGCGGCGGTCAGGTCGAGCTGCCTTGCCTCCCAACGGGGCAGGAACGCCAGCTCCCGGTTCTGCCGGTCGGCGGCTTCCAGCAGCGCGTCCAGCGTCAGGCCGCAGAGCTTCTGCAAAAAGTTCAGCTCACTGTTCAGGGCGGCCTCCATCACAGGGGAGAGTTGGCCCGCAGCAGCCTGCCGCACACAGACGGTCTCGGTCTCCAGCACGGCGTTGGAAAGATAATCGCCCAGATTGGTGGTGTGGGCAAACAGGGCAGCTTCAAAGGCGGCCACAGCATCGCACAGGGGGGCGATGCTGTCGTCGGCAGCTTCCAGCCGGTCGGTCAGCGCCGCCAGCTTTGCCACAACGGGGTCGCCCAGCAGGGCACGGAAAACAACAAGCCCGTGGAGCCGGGCGTTCCATTCACGAAGTTGCATAGGAAAATCCTCTCTTTTTAACGGCCTTGCCCTCTCAGGTGCGCCGCGCCAGCTCCCCCAAAGGGGGAGCCATTGGCAGGCCGGTCAGAAGGCTGTTTATTTTTATAACAGTGTAGAATTGATTATACTCTTGGAAAAGGCGCTTAGCAAGGGCGTGTTCAATTATCTTCATCTTTCGGCTGATTCACTTTACAAATCGTCGATTGACAAAGGCCCGATTTATAGTATAATTGACCCAACGTTCAAATTGGAATGCGAGATGCGAAAAGTAACGTGTCTGAGGGAAATTTTGTTGAGAGTGTAAGAGGAAAAGGAACAGGAGCAACTTACCATGCAGTTAAATGGTTCGCAAATTTTTGTTGAAGTCCTCTGCGAACAGGGCGTGGACACCATCTTCGGCTACCCCGGCGGTGCTGTGCTGAACCTGTACGACGAGCTGTATAAGAATTCTGACCGCATCCACCATGTGCTGACCGCCCACGAGCAGGGCGCTTCTCATGCGGCCGATGGCTATGCCCGCGCAACGGGCCGCACCGGCGTGGTGCTGGCCACCAGCGGCCCGGGTGCCACCAATCTGGTCACCGGCATTGCCACTGCCTACATGGACTCCGTGCCCATGGTCGCCTTTACCGGCAATGTGCCGACCCCCGGTCTGGGCAAGGACGGCTTTCAGGAGGCGTACATCGAGGGCATCACGATGCCCATCACCAAGCACAACTTCACGGTGCGCAAGGTAGAAGAGCTGGCCGATACCATGCGTGCGGCGTTCCGCATTGCGCAGAGCGGCCGCAAGGGCCCGGTGCTGGTGGATATCCCCAAGGATGTCACCGCTGCTGTCTGCGAGTTCACCCCCAAGCAGCCGGAGCCGATCCGCACCGTGACCACCTACGACGAACAGCAGGTCAAGTGGGCCGCCGATATCATCAACGCGGCCAAGCGCCCGCTGGTCTATTTTGGCGGCGGCGTGCGGAGCGCGGCTTCCTGCCAGCCCCTGCGTGACCTGATCCACAAGGCGGAGATCCCCGCCACCTATACCCTGATGGCCGCAGGCGTTGTGCCCTACGGTGACCCGATGAACATCGGCATGGTCGGAATGCATGGCTGCTACACCTCCAATCGGGCGGTCGCGGACTGTGACGTGCTGCTCGCACTGGGCACCCGCTTTTCTGACCGCGTGGCCCTGAACCCCAAGACCTTTGCCAGGAACGCCACCATCATCCAGATCGATATCGACCCCAGTGAGCTGGGCAAGAATGTGGATGTGGATCTTGCCATTGCCGGTGATGTCTGCTATGTCCTGAGCGGGATGCTCCCCCTTATTGAGGAGAAGAAGCACCCCGACTGGTTGAAGATGATCCACGAGTGGCAGGCACAGGATTACCACCCTGTGTCCGACCCCACCCGCCTGATGCCCCATCAGGTCATCGGCGAGGTGTGCAACCAGTGCGGCCCCGAGGCCGTGTATGTCACCGACGTGGGCCAGCACCAGATGTGGGCGGCTCAGTACATCCGCCACACCAAGAGCCGCGGCTTTATCACCAGCGGCGGCTTGGGCACCATGGGCTTTGGCTATGGCGCGGCCATCGGCGCGCAGATGGCGCTGGGCCGGGAGCAGCGGGTGGTCATGTTCACGGGCGACGGTTCCTTCCACATGAACCTCAACGAGGCCTGCACCGCTGTCAGCTATGAGCTGCCCATCATCACGGTCATCTTCAACAACTCTGTGCTGGGCATGGTGCGCCAGTGGCAGACCACTTTCTACGAAAAGCGCTACTCCCAGACCGACCCCCACCGCCGCACCGACTTTGTCAAGCTGGCCGAGGGCTTTGGCCTGAAGGGCTACCGCTGCACCAACCTCCCCGAGTTCCAGGCCGCATTTGCCGATGCCCTCAAGCAGAAGGGCCCCACCTGGATCGAGTGCATCATCGACAAGGACGAAAAGGTCCTGCCCATGATCCCCGGCGGCGGCGACATCAATGATATCATCATGGAATAAGGAGGACTGACCCATGGAATCCAAACGCAGAGTCATCAGTCTGCTGGTGGACAACCAGAGCGGTGTTCTGGCCCGGGTGTCCAACCTGTTCTGCCGCCGCGGCTTCAACATCGACAGCCTGACGGTGTCCGCCACCAACGACCCGGCGGTCAGCCGCATCACCGTGACCATCACCAGCGATGAAAAGGCGCTGAGCCAGCTCATCCTCCAGACCGAGCGGCTGGAAGTGACCCGGCAGGTGTTCGTGCTGGACCACGAGAACTCGCTGGAGCGGGAGCTGCTGCTGCTCAAGGTGGCTGCCGATGTCCACAACCGCAGTGAGCTGCGGGAGATCGCCAGCATCTACAAGGCAAAGATCATTGATCTTTCGCCCGACAGCCTTGTGATGGAACTTACCGGCAAGCCCGAAAAGATCGATGGCTTTTTGAATATGATGAAAAGCTACGATATTTTGGAAATGTGCCGCACCGGCATCACGGCCCTGGAGCGCGGCACCGACCGCATTCCCGGAAAAAAATAAAAAAAAGCATTCCCCGCCCGTTTTCAAACTGAGCGGAAAATGATATAATTCACTTGTATTTGATTCGTTTTTTTAATCAGAAAAGGAGAGACTGAAATGGCTATCAAAAAGTATTATGATTCTGACTGCAATCTGGGCGTGCTGGACGGCAAAACCGTTGCTGTGATCGGCTTTGGCTCCCAGGGCCATGCTCATTCCGAGAACCTGGCCGAGAGCGGCGTGAATGTTGTGGTTGGCCTGCGCAAGGGTTCTTCTCACTGGGAAAAGGCTGCCAAGTTTGCTGAGACCCATGCCAACTTCAAGGTTATGGAAGTTGAGGAAGCTGCC
>OHMK01000201.1_pt1 | contig 33714 bp, 24 predicted proteins | sample 1569291 | NCBI WGS metagenome assembly OHMK01 (sample SAMEA3879517, study PRJEB24766) | human gut metagenome | biome: human-associated habitat; feature: feces | place: USA | collected 1985/1987 | reverse complement strand
GACCTTAAAATCATAGGTCTGCGTTTTGTTGCTATTGTGGAATCATTTCCGTTGTTTCGGAATGTTTTGGGTATTGCATGCACCCTACGGAAAACCGCTCCATTATATTTCTCGAAATGAAAAAATGGAGAATGGAAAATCTACACATTCATTCTCCATTCTCCATTTTCAATTTCTAATTGTTCTTCTCGTTTTCCTCTTCTCCGGATGCGCCACCTGGTACCAGCGAACGGCTGATTTCCAAGCAGCCGTCAACATGGGGAACTTCGAGAAAGCCAATAAACTGCTTGACAAAGATAAAAAACAAGCCACGGGCAAAAACCGTATTCTCTATTATCTCAACAAAGGATACGTGGAATTCATGCTTGGCAATCCCACCCATAGTAATCAATATTTCGAGACAGCTGAAAACCTGATCGACGAGTATCACAGTAACGTCGGAGCCGAAGCGGCAGCCTTGATTACCAACCCGGAAGCACGCCCTTATCGACCGGAAGATTTCGAGGTTATCATGATTAACTTCTACAAAGCCTTGAATTAGGCTTGCCGCTTGAAGATTTAGTAGTCATTGAACCGCTGAATAAAAAGATTGCCATTGCATTACTCATTGCCGAAATGAACATTTGCACGAAAACGTGGAAAGGTTCCGACTACATGGCAGCCCCCGCAATGGCCATTAAGGAAACAAATGCGGCCTTTGATTTTGCTATGGAATTGCAACGACGCAATTTCCCGCTTTCGACAATCTCGCTTTGGGCGTGTGGCAACAACAAACTCAAAGCCAAAGATTTGGTGGCAAGTCTTAAAACCCGTGAAATGCCCCAATGTCTGCAAGAGGCTGACGGGTGGTGTGCCAAGAGCCGCAAATGGTTTGAAGCGGCAAGTGAAAAATTCACGGCTAAATTCCTCGCTAAAAAGTATTTGATTTCATTCATCCAAGACGGTTACAATGTAGCCGAAGATGCTGCGGCCTACACGCTTGAAATAGAGGAGAAATTAAAAAAACTTGCCCAATGGCAGGCGGATAAAATCCAAAATGCCCGCAAAACCTCTACGCAGACACAAGAACAAGTAATCCTTGATCTGTTACGGGAACATCTTTAATTGTTCGGTCGTTTAGCCGAACCGAAAAGGGGACGATTGCCATTATAGCAATCGCCCTCTTTTTTCATTCCGTTATCGGGATCTCGTATTCTTCGACGGGCATAGCTTTGAAAAATTCGTCGAACGTGTAGCGCAAATTCATCGGCTGGGCTGAATAGGGATTATCCTTGTCGGTTCGTAAGGACGGAACGATAATTTGTTTACGCTCCATGTCGCCTTTGAACGTATCGGGCAAAAGGTAGGTTCCGCCGTTTCGGTGCTTTTTAATCAGCACGTAACGTGTCATGCCGTTCTTAAAGACTATTTCCAAAATGCCACGCATGGCAGAGAGGGAATGATAGACGGCCTTTTGCAATTTTTCCTTGTATAAGGCCGACTGCTCCATCTTGCTAAAATCTTTCTGCTCCACGTTCCGTTTTATTTCGGCATCGTTTTCGGCTATCTGTCCGTTCAGTTCGGAAATTTCCTGCTCGGTTTGCTTGATTTGTTTGCAAAGCACATTATAATCGGTTTCCAATTCATTAATAAGGTCATCATTATTCAGTTTCTTGATTTTGGCAATCAACGATGCCGATTGCGTTTTCAGTTCATCGACGCTATTGACTTTTCGGGTGATTGTTTCCCGAATCTGCTTGTTTATCCCCTGCAATTCATTTGCCCGCTGGGTATTGAAACGCTTGTATTCCTCGGTGTGCAAGGTTTCCTTTACACAAGTCCAAACGGACGATAGGATATAAGCGCATTTGACGCCGTAATTTTCGCATTTCTGTTTGTCGTTATAAGCACTTGAACAACGATAGATTAGATAGCTGTTGTGGTTGGGTTTCATGTAAAGACCGCATCCACACGGGCAAAACAGCAAACCTTTCAGCGGATTATAGTATTTCGGAGCATTGCTTTGAAACAGGCTGTTTTCACGCATCTGTTTGTTGGCCTTGTCGAAATCTTCGGGCGTGATGATTTGCAGTTCGGGAATTTGGCCGTACAATTTTCCCCGTCGGTATATCTCCCCTTTGTATTTGGGATTGCGGATAATGCGGCAGATGCCCGAATAAGAGAGTTTGTAAGGGTATAATTTATTGTAAACCCTTACAGTCTGCCGTATCGTATTGCCGTCGATTAGCTGCTGAAAAAGGTATTTTACCGCTTCGGCTTCTTTGGCATCGACGACAAGCAGGTTTTTAGGCGTTTGGTTCAGTTTGTAATCGGGATTGTGAATGACTTTGTAGCCGAAAGGAACCGTACCGCCTGCAAACATATTGCTAAACTCGGCCAGTTTGGAGCGTAAACCCGTCTGCATCCGACCTGCAATCTTGTAGCGTTCGTCGGCACTTGCTTTGGCTTCTACTGACAGCGTAATGATGTCGTAAAGGGATAAAATAGTTCCAGCCTTATAAATGCGGTCTTGCTTATCCAAAAACAGAATATCGACACCTTGTTTCAAAAGTTCGTTTATCGTTGAAAGAACGGATAAAATATCATCTTCACGCGATAAACGGGAGAGTTCCGACACGATAATCATATCGGCGACCGCATCGTCCACATCTAAAAGTTCATTTAGACTTTTCCTGTCCTTTCTGGCTCCCGAAATTTTCTCTTGAATGATTTTGATTAGATGATAATTTCGGTCGCTACAATAGGCCGTAATAAGTTCAATTTGACGGGTAATGTCTTGTGCCTCCGTCGAAACACGGGCGTAACCGACTACTCTTTTCGATTTTTCCATAACGCTGTCAATCAATCTTTAGCGCAAATTTAACGTTTTTTTTGTTAATCTGCGACAAAATTGATTACTATATGTACAAAGATGCGATGGAGGCCAATTCGCCCGTCGTGCGGGAGAACTGTTGGGAGTGGTACACCTCGGTCGTGAAGACCCGTATGCACAACTTCTCCGGCGAGTTGATCGTCTTCACGCGCTGGCACGAGGAGGATTTGATCGGCACGCTCTGCCGCCGGGAGCCTTTCGTCGAGTTCACCGACTGGGCGCAGCTCGATACGCTGCCGCCCGATACCTGGCTCTATTTGAACTTCGAAGCTCTCAAAACGCGTCCTCCGTCGCCGGTCGATCCCCGTGAACCGGGCGAAGCGCTCTGGGAGGAGCTTCACGGCGCGGAATTGCTGCGTGGTAAGCGGCGGCTCGATCCCGTGCGGTTCGAGTGTATGTATCAGGGGCGTCCTTCGGTGCGCGAAGGGCTGCTCTACGGGGATAATTTCCTGACTTACGAGGAGCTGCCCCGCGACATCGTGCGCCGGGCGAACTATACCGATACGGCCGATACGGGCGACGATTACCTCTGTTCGCTCTGTTATGTCGTCGATCCGGACGGGGTGATCTACGTTACCGATGCGGTTTATTCGCGCGAACCGATGGAGATGACCGAAGGACTGGTGGGAACGATGCTCCGCGAGTCGGGTACGCGTGCGGCACTGATCGAGAGTAACAACGGAGGCCGGGGATTTGCCCGCGCGGTGCAGGCTTTAGCGCCGCAGGTTCGTGTGGAGTGGTTTCACCAGTCCGCTAACAAGGAAGCCCGCATCCTCTCGAACGCAGCGACGGTGGTTCATACGGTACGTTTTCCCTGCGACTGGGCGCTGCGCTGGCCCGAATTGTATGCCCATCTGACCACTTACCGCTGGAAATTCCGTGCTAACCGCTGGCACGATGCCGCAGATGTGGTGACGGGCCTCGTCGAACGTGAAATCGCCGGGCGGGACACCCGTATTAAAAGCGTTAAATTTATGTAGGCGATAGATCGCGGTTCGTGTGTATTCGCGATTGAGGTTTGTGTGGTGCGGGAGAGAGAACCCGTTGGTGTGTCGTGGACGTGTTGATCGGTTCTGGTCTGAAATCTCTTTCGGTCCCGGTAGGGAAGGTGTTTTGGGAAGTTGAAAAACATACGAATTGTGCCGGCGACCGTCGGCCCGTCATTACCTTTGTCATATAACGCTTTGGATTAAAAGTCTTTGTAAAAATCGATTTTCATATAAAGGATAAGGAGGAGCAGGGCATAGAGCAGCGACCACCGATGATGATCAAGCATGTTTGCTACGGATGTATTTTGTGGTTATTGTATGCTATGACGAAGTACATCGTTGATAAAGAGATTAGTAGGACGATATTATGGAGCTTGGGGCGTGATTGTCGCTGTAAAAAAATGAGGCGATGACGAACTAAATCCTGATAAATCCTGGGGGATACACTAAATCGTATAATCAATCACCATGGCAAATATTGCCGAATAGGCGCTCTTTGAATAATTTTTTATATATTTATGTCGAATTGTTTTATTGGACGAACTGTTTTTAGGGGGATTTAATGATTTTCAGCTTATGAGAAGATTTTTATTTTGGTCTTTGTGTTTTTGCCTGTTGTTTCCTGTAGGGTTATCTTCTTGCGATGGCAGCGATTCGGCGGCGGTGATTTTTGGGGGAACGACCGGGAAGCTTACATGGACTTTGACGGAGGATGGTGTCCTGACGATTACCGGGGAGGGACCTATGCCCGATTATAGAGATGGAGGTACTTCGGAAACTCCGCCTTGGTATCCGCATGTGAACAGGATTTCCTCCTTGACGATTGGCGAAGGTGTGACCCGCATCGGAGATTATGCATTTATGTTATGCAGCTTTGTGACGGAAGTTGTTATTCCGGAAAGTGTGACAAGTATGGGAGATTGGGCTTTCTGGCATTGTCAGAGTTTGAAGCGTATCACCTTCCCTGACCGTATGGTGAGGTTCGGTGAATGGGCATTCTACGAGAATGAAAGTCTTCAGAGCGTCTGTATTCCCGAGGGGGTAACGACTATTCCGAGCAGCGCTTTTGCTCGATGTCATAATCTAACGTGTGTTATCATGCCGGGGAGTTTGCAAACTATTTGTGGCGGGGCTTTTTCGCAGTGTCATAAATTGACGGATGTAACTATTCCCGATGGCGTGACGGTGATTGAAACAGGAGCTTTTCCAAGTTATCTTGATATGGCTGTCGTTACCTGTCTGGCCGTTATTCCGCCGGAGCTAGGGAAAGATAATTTCGGCCTTCCTGCTAAAATTCTTTATGTACCTGCCGGCAGTGTGGAGGTGTACAGGAAAAATGCTGTCTGGAGAGAGGCTTTTGAAACGATTGCGGCACTACCCTGATATTCCTGCCTGTGGGCGGGCGGTGCCGAGAACGAAATATCCCCGTACCCTGCAAAAGGGTACGGGGATATTTCGTTCTCGGAGTCGGCTGTTTCTCGAAGGATTATTTTTCCTGTGGGTCTTGCACTATTTCTTCGGCACGGCGGAGCGGATTGACAGGGGCTCCGAAGGTGAAGAGGCGACTTAACTGCACGACAAACCAAAGTTCGGAAGAGCGAATCGTTATCGTAACGCTCTTCCGGACTTTGGCTTTTAATGGCTTGCTTTCGGTCTTTTGTGGCGGTTTGCCCGACAGCATAGGGAACGGGTGGTTCGGTATTAAAGTGCTTGGGGCTGCGGCAAGAAATCTCTCAGTCTGTTCCGATCGAAAAGACGGAGCGGCGGAATCCATGCTGCAGACGACATCATCCTATGGAACGACTTGCGGCTCGGTCGTAAACCAACCGTTTTTCCCTGGCCGGATACGAAAATCGCGGGATTAAAACGGAGCGATAAAACGTTCGGGACGTTTATTTACAACAGTCGCATAATTTGACGGTTTACTCGTTTTCGCTCATCGTTTTCCCGAGCTCCGTGCCGCACGTGAAATCTCCTCTGCGGAGGGGAGAGGCCGCAATCGTAAATGTTCCCTTTGGCGGAGAATAACGACCGTTCCGACCGAAAGGTTTCGGAACCCGAAACATATCCGGAGTAAATCGGATGTAGGGTTCTAATTTATTATTCGTTTTCCGGGCTTTGCGGCCGGTCCGGACTGTTTATGCCGGAAGGTTTTGTATTCCGGTGCTCCCGAAGCATACGCTTACCTTTACCGACCGAGGCGACGTTGCCTCGGTTAAAATCATTTGTATTATGATAATAGGTTATTTACGCGTCAGCACGGGAAAACAGCATCTTGCCAACCAGCAGGATGAGATCCGGCGCTTCGCCGAAAGCAGAAAGCTTGTTGTCGATCATTGGGTGACGGAAGTCGTCAGTGGCAAGAAGAGCGAGCGAGACCGCAAGCTCGGCGGCCTGTTGCGCCGTCTTAAAAAGAACGATACGTTGATCGTGACGGAGATTTCGCGCCTGAGCCGAACGCTTACGGACATTATGGCGATTATGGGCAAATGCCTGGAGCGGGGAATCAACCTTTATACGACCAAGGAGGGCTATTCGTTCGACAATACGATCAACAGCAAGGTGCTGTGCTTCGCTTTCGGACTCGTCGCGGAGATTGAGCGCAATCTTATTTCGATGCGGACGCGCGAGGCACTGGCGCTGCGGCGTGCCGAGGGGATGGTCTTGGGACGCCGTTACGGAAGTTATACCAAACTGAACGTATTGATTGAAAATCGGCAAACCGTTATCGCAATGCTCGACCGGGGAAAGTCCATCGGCGATATTTGCAGACATTTCGGCCTTTCGCGGGATACGTTTGCCAAATTCAGGATGAAATACCCGTCGGTCCAGAAAGCTTTGGATAAGAAAGAACGACTTAGAATCAGTCGTTTTAAGAGCAGACGGTGCGATGTCTGAACAATATGCGGGAACTCCGGTGATCTGTATTCGGAGTTTCCGCATATTTTGTAAAAGAGCGCGGAGTTGTTTGGCCCTCCTTTCCCGATATTGTCGGTTAATCGTTGGTTAAATCGTTGGTTTATAGCTGCAAATATACATCATCTCTGCAATTTGTACAAGAATAATTTGTAATTATATTACAATTCAGATAATTATAATTATTTCTGTTTGTCGTCCTATGGTTTTATACCATGTATTATCCGTTTGAGGCGTTCAGTGGAACGATTAAATAGGATGGACGTTAGGATAACGTCCCGGTTTATTGTTGGTTAATAGTGTTTAATCGATGATAATTGAATGTCGAATGAAGAAAATCCTATTCTTTTTATTTGCTGCCGTATTAGCCGCAGGAGGCGTGGAGGCGCAGGAAGCGGTGGATTCCATGAAAATTTTTTATCGCCGTGGGTATCGTAATGTCGATCTGTCGTTTCGGGACAATCGGGCGCAGATGGAGCGTTTCTTGAATCTGACGGAAGCGGCACTGAAAAACGACCGGGTCGAAAAGGTCGTTATTCGCTCGTATGCTTCGCCGGACGGAACGGCAGAAGCCAACGAACGGCTGTCGGTCGGACGGGCGGAAGAGTTGAAGGCCTATCTGGTCCGCGAGGGGAACATACCCGCATCTTTGATCGAATATCACGCCGAAGGCATCGCGTGGGGAATGCTGCGGGAACAGGTCGCGGCTTCCGATATGGCGGGACGCGACGAAGTGTTGGATATTCTCGACCATACGCCGCTGTGGATTTACGACGACGATAATCGGATTGTCGATGGCCGGAAAAAGCAACTGATGGATTTGCAGGGCGGAAAACCGTATAATTATATGTTGGAGCACTTTTTCCCCGAACTTCGCAACAGCGTCAGCACCGTGCTCTATCTGCATATCGTGGCGCAGCAGGATAGCGAAACGGAGCCGGAGCCGATTGCGGTCGTTCCCTCCGAAGAGGAGCGGGCGCCGCAGCAGGAGCCGGTGCGGGTGCCTGCCGACGCGGCGGCGATGCCTTGTGAAACGACGGTCCCTGCGACGGTTCCTGCAAAGCCGCGTCGCTCGTATCCGGCGAATATGATCGGGGTACATGCGGGATATTGCACTTCGTGGATCACTTCTTACGGCTTGACCTCATCGACGAGGCCGGGTTACGAGGTGGGTGTCAGCGATCGGATTCGGTTGAGCCGGCAATTTCCGTTCTATCTGCGGACGGGATTGACCTTTATAAGCAAAGGGTATGAGGTCCGTGGCTTCGACGATAGCCGTACTACGATGAACTACCTGCAAATTCCTGTGGGTATCGATTATACCGTCGCCCTGGGCGAACGCTTTGCCCTGATTCCGCACGCCGGATTCTATTATGCGGTCGGTGTCGGCGGGAAGCGCAAGGAGATTCCGGTTTTCGGAGAAAAAGGCGGGTTTTCGCGTCACGACATGGGCTTTTCGTGCGGAGCCGATATTACGTTCGGTCGGTTCGGGATCGGGGTCGCTTACCAGATCGGCCTGATCAACATCGACAAAACCGATACGATGTACGGGAACGACAGCCAGATGGTCGGCTACAAGAATGTCAGGAACCGCAGTTTCATCGTGAGGGCAGGTGTCAATTTTTAATCGGAGAATACTATGAGAAAGATAATAACTTGCATGATTTTGGGCCTGCTGTCGCTGGTTTCCTGTACGGAGTATGACGAAGTGGCCATGTGGAACAAAAACGAAGATATGGGGTCGCGGCTGGCAGCGCTGGAGGAGCTGTGCAGCCGGCTGAATACCAATATCGTTTCGCTGCAACAGATTGTCGAGGCCCTGCAAGGCAACGACTATGTGACGGGAGTGGTCCCGGTCGTGGAAAACGGTGAAACGGTCGGTTATACGATCTCTTTCAGCAAAAGCGGCCCGGTGACGATCTATCACGGGAAAAAGGGAGAAAATGGACAGAACGGTACGACCCCTGTAATCGGTGTCGAACAGGATACCGACGGACTCTATTACTGGACGCTCGACGGCGAATGGCTCACGGACGACGAAGGGAGCAAGATTCTGGCTCAGGGAATGGCCGGTAAGTCGGCTTACGAACTGGCCGTGGAGAAAGGATACCGGGGAACGCTCGACGAATGGCTGGCTTCGCTCAACGGCAGCAATGGCGACGACGGTAAGTCGGCTTATGAGCTTGCGGTGGAGAACGGTTATCAGGGGACCGAGGAGGAGTGGCTGGCCTCGCTCAAGGGCAGTGCCGGCGATCAGGGCGATGACGGCGTCACGCCGAAACTGGAGGTCCGCGACGACGGTTATTGGTATATTTCCTACGACAACGGCCAAACGTGGAATAAATTGGGCCCGGCTACGGGCGATCCCGGTGAGGACGGCGATTCGATGTTCAGCGACATAGATGTTTCCGATCCGGATTATCTCGTTTTGACGCTGGCCGAAACCGGAGCATCGATCAAGCTGCCGTATTACAAGGACAAATTCGACCTTTTGTTTGTTTCGGGTTCTGACCGGGTAAAGGAGATGTCGGTATATTGCGGCCCGGGTGCGACGGCGGAGGTGGAGTACGAATTGACGAATCCTCTGAACGTGCAGGTCGCCATCGAGTGCATTTCGCACAGCGGATACGAGGTTGCCGTGGACAAGTCGGCTAAAAAGATCACGGTTTCCGCACCGGACGATCCGGCTGCGATCACCGATCCCGAGAGCGAAATTCTGGTGTTCGCTTCGGACGACGAAAGGACCGTCATGCGTAAATTGGTCGTCAAACAGGTGAAGTATATCGACTATAAGGCTACCCGGCAACTGGATTGGGAGAAGAGTTCCGTCAATCCGCGTTTCTGGGGCGAAGATTGTAAATTCCTCGACGAACAGAGTACGTATGATTCCGCTACCGGTGAAGGGCGGTGGGCTTATACGGGTACCGTGATCTATATTACGGATGCCGCTTTTTCGGGAGAGGCGGGGCTGCAGGAAATCGTTATTCCTGCGAGCGTTGTCGAGGTGGGACGCAATCTGTGGAATGAAACCGGCGGCGGAGGTGCTTTTCAGAATTGCACGGCCCTGACCAGCGTGGTATTCGAGGGGGACAACCTGTCCAAGATCAATCTGAATACTTTCAACGGATGTTCGGCACTGTCTTCCATCGAGCTTCCGGAAAGCCTGGAAAAGATCGAGTATAATGCGTTCGACGATTGCAGCGCCCTGAAAAGTATCGTCATTCCGGACAAGGTAACCTATATCGGCGAAGGGGCCTTCAATTATTGTACGGGTTTGCAGGAGGCTTATATCGGCGATGGAGTTACCGAGATTGCCGCGAAAGCGTTTGCGGAATGCACCGCATTGAAAACGGTCGTTATCGGAAAGAGTATTCAGCGTATCGGCGATCAGGCCTTCAATACGAGGAGTTCCTGGGATCAGATGACCCTGGAGAAGATTACCGTTTTGTTCGACGATATTGCGTCCGGCTCTTTCCCGGTGTTGGAGAGCGGTTCGAGAGGCGTCTTCCCGAAACCCGGCGGTTGGGATCTGGTTTCCTATAAAATATATGTACCGAAAGGGACGAAAGCCGAATATCAGAAGAACTGGTCGGATTATAGTTCGCTGATCGTGGAGATGCAATAGGGTGCGGGCCGTTTCGACTGGTCGTACGGAATGCGGCGACTTTTCGAAGGTTGAATTTTCAATATTTTCGACTTAAGTCCGAAATCGGTCTGTATTGACACTCCTCGGCTCAATAGCCGAGGGGTGTTTTTTGTCGGATGGCATTTCTTCGTTTCCCGCTCCCTTTTTGCGGACGATCGAGGAAGCGGGCGGGATAATTCCGATTGCCGCAACAAGTATGGCGATTATATTGGGTTCGGGTTTCAGACTTGTTTCCCGAGGCTGTTTGTCATCGTTCGCCGGGGGCGTGTTCTGGGCTGTCCCTTTCTTTTGCCTCCTTGTGGAAAGGGGCTTGGGAGGGAAATGCTTGTCGGAAATCGGCCGGTACGGTACGTGATGGCTGCCTGTATTTTGAGCGTGGAGCGGAGGGTTGTGAAGACTGTTTGTCGCCTGTTTTGCCGGGGTTTCGGTAAAATGGCCCGTGTTTATGAGCTTCTTCTTCTGCGGCGGTCGCTTGGACGCTATCGGGGGAAGTCCGGTTATTCGGCGATGACGCCCGATCCGACCAGCTCATCGCCATCGTACCAGGCTGCGAACTGTCCCGGCGTGATTCCGCGCTGAGGTTCGTCGAAAAGCAGGTAGGCCGCGTCCGAACGGATGAAGAGTTCCGCTCCTTGCAGCGGCTGGCGATAACGGATACGGACATCGAAACGACGGCTTTCGCCCGTTTTCAATTCCCGGAGCGGGTCGATCCAGTGCAGCTCGCCGGGAGCGATCCGCAAGGCCCGGCGGTAAAGTCCCGGATGGTTGTCGCCCTCGCCGACGTAGATCACGTTCTGCTCCACGTCGGTTGCCAGTACGAAAAGCGACTCCTTGCGGCCGCCGATCCCCAACCCTTTGCGTTGGCCGATGGTATAAAAGTGAGCTCCGTTGTGCTGTCCGATTTTTTTACCGTCGCGCACGGTATAACGGTAAGGAGCAGCAAGTGCGGCCAGCTCCGCATCCGTCGGCATGGAGGAACGCTTCGCAGCGGTTGCCGTCGGAGCTGTCGCCGGGTTCGGACATTCCGTCGAATCCGTATTCGCGGGATTCATACCGGAAGGAATGGCGCTTTTATCCGCGACTGTTCGCTCCGCCGTGCCCATACCTGCCTCCTCCGTTTTGCCGACGAGTGGGACGGCTTGTCCGTATTTGGGCCAATCGGCTTTGATTTCGTGGACGTTGCCGGTTTTTACTTTGAGCTTTTGTTGAAGAAAGACCGGCAGATCGACCTTGCCGACGAAACAGATGCCTTGCGAATCCTTGCGTTTGGCCGTAGCGAGCTTCATTTGCTCGGCGATGCGTCGCACTTCGGGTTTGAGCAGGTGGCCGACCGGAAACAGCGCCCGGGAAAGCTGTTCCTGTGAAAGTTGGCAGAGAAAGTAGCTCTGGTCCTTGTTGGGATCGCTACCCGCAAGCAATTTGTAGATCGTCCGGCCGTCGGGCGCCGTCTCTTCGGCCTTGCGACAGTAGTGTCCCGTAGCCACGAAATCGGCTCCCAGCTTGAGGGCTTCCTTCAGAAAAACGTCGAACTTGATTTCGCGGTTGCAGAGCACGTCGGGATTGGGTGTGCGCCCTTTCGCGTATTCGGAGAACATATAGTCCACCACCCGGCGACGGTACTGGTCCGAGAGATCGACCGTATGGAACGGAATGTCGAGCCGTCGGGCGACAAGTTCGGCGAAGAGCCGGTCGTCGTGCCAGGGGCAGTCGCCTTCGAGCGTGCCCGTAGTGTCGTGCCAGTTGATCATGAAGAGTCCGATAACCTCATGTCCGGCCTGTTGGAGCAGGTAGGCCGCTACCGACGAATCGACGCCGCCGGAGAGTCCGATAACTACACGTGCCATACTTTTTGCGCAAATTTTACTTTTCGACCGCACCGAAAGGCGCGTTTTGCCGGAAATATCCGGTCACGGAAGCACCGGGTTCCCACCGATTCTCGTTACAGTTCGATCAGTCCCTCGGGCAGTACCATCTTCACCGTACGGCTCTCGAAGTCGATGCCTGCGATGAACTCCTCGACCGCCGGAACCAGGATCCGTTTGCCGCCGATCTCCACCTCGAAGAGGGGATTGGCCTCGCTGTCGTAATAATCCGTGATTTCGCCTTTCAACGTACCGATCCGTACCCGGAATCCGATCAAATCTTCCAGGTAGAATTCATCGTTTTCGTCGTCCTCGTGCTCGAGGTACAACTCCCGCCCGATAAACTCTTCCGCCCGACGAGCGGAGTCGATATCCGCGAATGTCGCCAATGCGTTGGTCTTGCCCCTCCGTTCGAAGCGGTCGCAAAAAAGAGGAACCGCCAGTGAATCGATCTTCACGAACAGCGGTTCCTCTGTTGAGAAGTCATCGGGAAACGTCGTGTAGAGATTCAGTAAAACCCCACCTTCAACTCCGAAGAGTTTACTCACGCGCGCAACCGACAACAACATAACGGTTGTAACTATGCCTCGGCAGGAGCTTCTCCCTCTGCGGGAGCTGCTGCTTCAGCCGATTCGGCAGCGGCAGCTTCGGCGGCCTCACGTGCGGCAGCTTCGGCAGCGGCTTTCTTCTCGGCGAGAGCGGCTGCGCGCTCTTCCTTGATTTTGGTCTCGGCGGCCAGACGGCTCTTCTCGGCCGATTTGGCGTCCGACGCCAGTTTGTTGGTCTTGTTCTCGATCTTGGTCTGCTTCTCGCTCAGCCATTTGTTGAATTTGGCCTCGGCGTCCGACTCGGAGAATGCACCTTTAGCGACACCGCCCAGCAGGTGCTTCTTGTACATTACGCCTTTGTAGGAGAGGATCGCCCGACAGGTGTCGGTGGGTTGTGCGCCTTTGAGTAACCAATCCAGAGCTTTCTCGAAGTTCAGATCGATCGTAGCAGGATTCGTATTGGGATTGTAGGTACCCAATTTCTCGATGAATTTACCATCACGTGGCGCTCTGCTATCTGCGGCAACGATGTGGTAGAAAGCGAAACCTTTCTTACCGTGGCGTGCCAGACGAATTTTAACAGCCATTTGCTATAAAATTTTTAATGAAATTAATAAACGCTACCCACTTTTCGGGGCTTTCAAGGGAGCAAAGGTAGAAACAAAAAACCGAATTGCCAAATCTGCCGGGAAACAAAATGGATCAATTTGGTAAAAGATGGGGTGTCCGGCCGTATTCGGCTGCTTTGCAGAAGCGGACAGGTGCAGTGAAGGCGGTTGCGATCAGGGCGGTACGGTTTGGCGTAACCGCCGATTTGCCGTTGATAAATCCCGAGTTTGGAGCACTCTTCGGATCGCACAGATCGTCTTCGGTGAAGGTTAATTCTTCGTAGTATAATTCGCCCCAGGCGCCGCTTTCATCCTGTCCGCAATAGTAGAATCCGAATGTTTCCATTTCGGCGGGGAGGAAATAATAACCATTTTCGACATTTTTCCAGCCGAACAATGTGCCGGTTTCGAGATAGTCGAGGATCTGCATATCTGAAAGATTCAGTTGTGTTGATCGTGCGACATGCAGAAGGCCCCATGTATGGATTGTTTCAGGGCTTGTCGGGGTAACCTGGAAGATAAATACCCGATGGTCGCTTGCCCCTTTGTAAATATCTGGGTAGAGTGTTTCCAGAGCCGTCCCGTCATAGAGTTGCCATTCCGCCTGCACGGTAGCGTTCATATTGCGCGGCAGGGGTTTGCTCGTCACGCGAGCAATGAATATATTATTTGGAAAATCATTGGTGTCGAGGAATCCATAAATTACATATTCTGTTCCCGGAATACAATTTATTTGCAATATTTCTCTATCCATATATAAGCTCGGCGAGTATGAGTTCTCTGGGGTCATATCTTGGATAAATTGGCGCCAGTCGTCGTAAGAATCGAAATACGAGGCAGTGGTGATTCCCACATAATACCATGTATCATTGAAATTTGGGGTGACTTGCACGTTGAAGCTGCGCATTTCGATATCGTACGGTTCGAAAATCAGTTCAAACCTTTCTTCAAACGGATGGTCGAACCAATCATCCAGTTTGTCGATCACTCCGTTGCCGTCAATATCCAAGTACTCGTCGAACGGTGGAATTGCATAATCCGTAATGGAGAGTTCTTCATAACGTCGTTCCAAATTTCTCGTAACTCTCGCAGGTTTAATCCCCATACCGTTGCTCCGTACGGCTGCGAGCAGGGCTTCGTCTTTGATCTGTCCGTTCACCTCGATGTCTGTCGCGATTTTGGAAACGATTTCCGAGAGTTGGGCAACCGTTCGTCCGTGTTGCAGCGTGGCGGAAATAGCCAGCAGGATGGCGTTGCCGACACCCGGACGGGCGATGTCCATCTTGTCGAAGCCTTCCGGCGAGGGAAGTTCGTCTTGCGGGATGCAGAACGATCGGAGCACTTCCTGCTCGGCCGTCCGGCGTGCATCCGGAATGGTCCGGCCCTCGTTCAAAACAAGGTACTTGATGCGGGGCGTTTCCAGCGAAGTGAGCAAATTGACGTTCGACTTTCCTTCCATTGCAAGGTCGGACAGAGACCGCAGGGTCAGCGGGGCATCGGAAAGATTGCCTGTCACTTCGTTGAAATAGAAACCCTCGGCGATGATCTCTACGTAGCGGCTGTCAATATCCGATGTAAGTTCGAACGAGCCCATGTCGTCGAGAATCTGCGTTTGGTAACTTTTACCGGTCGGTTGCAGTCGTTCGTTCAGCTCCTGGATAGTGACGACAGAGCCTTGGATGAACTGCCCTTTCTGCACGCTTCCGTTGATCGAATATTCCGGAATGTCCGGTTTTTCATCCTCCGAGTCGTTACCGTCGCCGGGGTTCTCGGTGTTATCCGATCCTCCGTAGGGCGTTTCATCGATACCGCTGTCGGTACAGCCGCAGACAAGCAGTACGGCGATTGCGAATAAAAAGAGTTTTTTCATAATAAGATTATTTAATAAGTAGAAATTTGATCATTCCTGCTACTTACCGTATCGGCTCCTGCTGCGGTGGTTTGAACAAAAAAAGCGTGGAACTGCAATATATGTTTTGATAACGGATTGGGAAAGTCGAAAATGAAAAGAAAAGCATAACAAGAGAAAATATAATCACTAATATACAGTGTTTTATGTGATATCACTTTCGGGACACGCTCTTTAATTTGTCTTAATCCGCTACAAGTTTTTTCGGGATATATGGGAACATATACGGGAATTTATTTACCTTTGCAATGTGAATAAAAAACGTATTGCCGATGAAAGTTTCCGTCTATCTGAAAAAGAGCAGTTCCTCGACTTCGAGCATCTGTTTCCGTGTCCGTGAGAAGAACGTGGATATAAAGGTTGTTTCGCCTCTTGTAGTTCATGACAAGTACTGGGATTCCGATACTCTCAGTTACAAGCGCACGACAGCCGTACCTGCCGTTGAACAGAAACTGCTGCCCGAACAGATTGCCTCCATCATTGAGAAAGTGGAGAAGACATTTTCGGACAAGGCAAACAGCGCATGGCTGAAGCAGACCATCGAGGATGTGCTGTACCCTGCACGGGCTTTCGAACGCAACCATCCGAATCTGATTTGCCGCATCCATGAATATCTGGAAAAGTTTGACGGTGCGGACAGAACCAAAGAACATATTATCCGCTTCGAGCGCAAGATGATACGTTACCATGAATATCAACGTGAGATATTAGGTAATACCGATTTCACCCTCTTTGTTGAAACCGTCACATTGGAGCAGATGAACGTTTTCCGGGATTATGTGACCAACGAATACTTGTTACGTCAGCAGTACCCCGACTTCTATGCGTCCCGGCTGCTTATCAATCATGCTCCAAGACCATTGTCGAACACGACCATCATCAACACGATGAACCTCTTCTGCACTTTTCTCCACTGGTGCAAGAAAATGAAGTATTCCGACAACGAGGTATATGAGCTTTACGGATGTAAGGAACCGACATACGGCGATCCGTTCTATTTGACATCCGAAGAAAGGAATGTCCTGTATGATGCAGATTTGAACGACTACCCTAAACTGGCTGTCATTCGGGATATATTCGTGTTCCATTGCTATATCGGCTGCCGTGTGGGTGATTTGTACAGATTGACAAGAGACAACATCAAGGACGGATTTCTGGAGTATATGCCGCAGAAGACAAAGAAATGCCAGGCAAAAGTCGTCAGAGTACCGTTGCATGAGAAGGCATTGAAAATACTGGAACGCTATGAATCAGGTACAGACAGGCTGCTGCCGTTCAAACCCATACACCAGTACAATCTCGGCATACGGGAACTGTTGAAGCATTGCGGTATAGACAGAATGGTCACCATTCTTGACACACACGGCTACAACACCGTGCAGAAACCATTATATGAGGTAGCCACCAGCCATACGGCACGCAAAACCTTTATAGGCAACCTCTACAAACAGGTTCCCGACCCCAATCTGATAGCCTCCATGTCGGGACATGTGGAGGGCAGTCGGGCATTCAACCGCTACCGCACGATTGACGATGAGATGAAACGAAACTTGTGGATATGATAAACTAAGGAGGACGCATAATGAAAGTTACCGCATTTATAAGAAAGACCGCCGCCAAGAATAATGTCACTGACCAGGCACGAGTCTATTTCAGAGTCCGTGACGTGGGAGGCGTTGACATCAAGGCAGCGAGCGAACTCTCCATCAACCCCAACCACTGGAGTGCGGAACGGCAGGGGTATAAGCCCCGTGTCGCATTGGTGTCGGAAGACAAACGGATGGGCTTTGAAAAGGACATCCAAAACATTACGCACCTTATTGCCGAGAAATACCATCGTGGAGTGGACGGCAGCTGGCTGAAAGGGCTGATAGAGGAATACCATCATCCCAACATCAACTTCCGTGGCGGCAATCCGGCAGACGAGTATCTGCTATCTTACCAGATACAGAAGTACATGGACGAGACACCCCTTGCCGCAGAAAGCTGGAAGCATCACCGCGACAATCTGAAAAAGGTACTGCGTTACGAGCGTTTTCATCAAGAGGTCATGCACCAGCGGGGCTTCCACCTTTGTATAGATTCCATTACCGCTGACGACATCCGTGATTTCAAGTTGTGGATGCAGGAAGAGTACAGGTATGTGGAAATGTATCCCGTATTCTATAAAGACGAGCTGCCCCGTGATGTAGCCCAGCAACGCTCCGAGAACAGCATGTCGGGGACACTCTACCGCATCCGCACCGTCATCAAATGGTGCATCAAACGCAAGCTCACAAGGAACAATCCTTTTGACCAGTACCAGATAGCCCAGCCCATGTATGGCGATCCGTTTTACCTTACTCTCGAAGAAAGGGACAAGGTCTATTATGCCGACCTGAGCGGCATGGGGGCAACCTATTCCGTATATCGGGACATATTCATGTTCCAGTGTCTGATAGGTTGCCGTGTAAGTGACTTGAACAGACTGACCAAGGCAAACATCGTGGACGGTTGTGTGGAATACATTCCGCAAAAGACCAAGCTGGAACATGCCAACACAGTCAGAGTTCCGCTTAACCAAAAGGCGTTGGACATATTGGAGAGATATAAGGACTTGGAAGACGCATTACTTCCCCGGTTCTCGCACTTCGGCTATAACAAGAAGATAAAGGCGATTCTCAAGTATGTGGGCATTGACCGCATGGTGAGAGTCCTTGACCCGAAGACACGCGAGGATGTGGCACGACCGTTATATGAAGTGGCGACCACCCATACTGCACGAAAGACATTTATCGGCAACCTCTACAAGCAGGTCAAAGACCCGAATCTGATTGCATCCATGTCGGGACATTCGGAAGGAAGCCGTGCCTTTGCACGTTACAGGCATATTGATGACGAAATCAAGAAAGAACTGGTAAACTTGCTGGATTAGAATCGCCTGCCCGCTGTATTTTATTCTTTCCCTATGTTCCATTTATAATCAACTACTTGCAGATAACACTATGACTGAATCCCGATTGACATACGACCAGTTCAAGGCTGACATTCTCCGGTGGAAGAACAGCCATAGGGAAGAATACAACCGCTTCGCGCGTCTGATGGCAAACGGGGACGAGAGGCAATATCTCGCTATCTGTCGTGCCATCTTCAAACAACTGCCAAAGGTCAAGATAGAATGGGAATTGTGCTGGGGCGATGACAGTGTGGAAGATTTTGACAATATAAACCTGCTGTTCAGTGAAGAATCCGTCCCGGAACAGATTGTTGAAGCATTCCAGAAGCAGAGGGAAGAGAATAATGCATCATACGGAGCTTCATCGTCCTTTTGGAACAAGGTCAAATCCTTTTTTAGAAGCAAGTCCAAAAGACATGGCATTATCCTTTCCGCACCGCTTGTACTTAGCTGGCTGTATTACGGAAAGAGTTTCGAGGCAATGGTCAGTATGGTCAACAAACAATCAGCCAATCCTAAAGCGGACAGAATGGACAGGCAGAGTTGTTCTTGGGTAGTCGAACGGATAATACAGGTATCCATCAAGAACGGCTTCCGAACCCAGGCTGACTGGGACAAATACTTTTCCATGAACAGAGCCATTGAAAATGGAACCATTGGTGAATGGGCGTTGCAATCCGCAACAAATGAGAATGTAACCAACGATATGACAGACGAACCTGAACAGCAGCAACAGCACACGACAAAACAAGCTAACACAGAATACTTTGGTGACATGCCAATAAACGATGCCCCAAAATCAAGAGGTCGGCAGAAAGCAAAGGAAATGCCCCTTGTAAATTATCTCAACTGTGCCAATAAAGACATTGTCATTGATATTATCCGAAAATTCATCTCAAAATATGATACGGCAGCGGAACAGGCTTTAACCTACTATGCCTTGAATGAACTTGGACTGCTAACAGACATAGGTAGTGCGAAAGAGTATGCAACTGCGCTCATCATTCAATTTGATGGCGTGGGTGGAATTAAGAGCGAAAGTTCCTATCGTCAGGCTATCCATCTGTTGACTACAACGCAGCACGTTATGAAAAACGGAGTGAACAGAATGTGCGTAATGCTAAATGGTGATTCCTGTCAGACATTACTTTCTGAGCTTAAAGCCGAACTTGCCGAAGCCGTTAATAGATAGCTCCAATCCACAGGAAATGAAGTAAAATAAGCCCATTTTAGTGTTGTCATAATTGTCTTTTTTGTCATGACAAATATGCCAACTCGTTTTATTTCAATTACTTTTAATTCACCTATACCTTTGCACCGTCAATCCTTTCCCGAGGGTTTGGCGGTGCTTCACTTTTATAAGCCATCGGAAGCGGGGCATCAGGGAACATGCAGATGGTCATTGTAAATTCCTAAACAAATGATTTTATGATTACCATAGAAAGTCTGGTCGATATGGGAGCCAACGTGAAACTGGAGGTAACTCCCACAGACCTCAAGATGTTTGCCGAATCAATCATCCAGCGCACTATTATGGCGCAGCAGGAAGAACAGAAAGCAGCGATACAGCGTGAAGCGAAAGAAATCTACCTTAACACGAAACAAGTCCGTGAGTTGCTGAACGTCTGTGATGGCACGCTCAACCTGTGGGCGAAGCGCGGCTATCTCGTCCCCATCAAGGTAGGTAACAAGAACATGTATGCCAAGTCCGACATCCGCAGGGTACAGACCGGAGGCAAGTCTGAGAGTGTGACATCCTATTGCAAACGAAAGGAAAAGTGATTATGGGTATCAGACAACAGGATATATGCAACAGGGTGATGGCACAGGCGCAGGGCATTGCGGAATCGGATTTCCCGATTGACGCTTTCCCTGCCAAAGTGCAGTGCGTCATCCTTGGTATGGTGCGCCACGAGAACTTCAAGGTGGAGTATCTTGCCGCAGCCATGCTGTCGGCTGCGGCTTCCGCGTTGGGCAATACCTACAATATCCGTGTAAAAGGACATTGGACAACCAACGCTGCCCTTTATATCATCATGGTGGGGCGGCCGGGACTCGGCAAGACACCGCCGCTTGAAGCCGTATTCCGTCCGCTCCGCAAAAGGGACTGCCGGGCACTGGAGAAATTCAAGGCTGAAATGGCCGCCTATCAGAATACAATGAAAGAGAGCAAGGGCAACAACGATATGGACAGGCCTGTATTGAGAAGAACCATCGTGTCCGATTTCACGCCGGAAGCCCTGATGCTTGCCCATCACAACTGTCCCCGTGGCATAACCATACTTGCGGATGAGATTATGGGCATGTTCAATTCAGCCAACCGCTACAACAACGGGCAGTTGATAGAGCAGCTTCTGTCCGCATGGAGCAACAGTGCCATAGATGTGACCCGTGTCAGCAATCCCATTCCCATACACATTGAGAATCCGTGCATCAACATGGTCGGCACGACACAGACCAGGCGTGTGCATGAGCTCCTCAAAAAGGGATACGAGGATAACGGGCTGCTTGACCGCATTCTGTTCGTGATGCCCAAGTCGTATCTGGTGCCACGGTGGACGGAAAGCGAAGAGGAGGATACAGGGAGCAATCCGGCATCTGCATGGAGGACATGGGAGGCAATCATGGAAAAAGTATTCTCCCTTGACTATGAAGTGAATGATGAAGGGAATATCCCTCATCTGATAGGCATGGAAGCGGAAGCGAAAAGGGTTTTCTTCAACTGGCACAACAATACGATCGAACGCATCAATGCCATAAGGGATGAAAACCTTGTCGAATCGCGTCCCATGAAAAGCCCTGTGCAAGTGGCACGCCTGGCACTGATTCTTCAAGTTCTGTTTTACGCCTGTGGTGAGAGTCGTCTGCAATTCGTAACAACGGCTGCCATTGAAGGTGCTATCCGGCTGAATGACTATTTCGAAGGTTCTTACAGGCGCATACGCGAATATGTGGCAAACGATGCCTGTGACGAGCCGTCGCTGGAATTGCTCTCCTTGCTGAAAAATTCTTTTACCACAGCTGAAGCCCTTGATGCAGGAAGACAGCTAAAAGTGACGGAGCGCACGGTGATGAACTATCTTAAAGAACTTGCAAAGAATAGGCTCATCCACAAGGTCAGGCAGGGAGTCTATGAAAAGGTATCATTCACAGCCGAGAATAGAAACTGCAATGTATAACCCCTGTTTGCAGCTTTCAGAATGTTCAGTTTTTCAGTTTCGTTAAGGAGCAAATTGCCAATTCCTGCAAAACTGAAAGGACTGAAAACTGAAATTACTGCAAATCCATTTCAGAAATTATCATGGACAACTACAGATTTCATCTTGAAAAATATCATCGGGGCAACAAGGTAGCGTGTCCCGAATGCAAGCGCAAGGCTTGTTTTACCCGTTATATCGATGAGTCGGGAGAGATAACCTTCCCTCCCCATGTCGGCAAATGCGACCACGAACACAGTTGCGGCTACCATTACACACCAAAGGATTTCTTTCGGGAACATCCCGATGAATTGGATTCATTCAGGCAGGAGTGGAAACCGCAAGCCGTAACTCCAAAGAAGCCAGTCAGTCCTCCGTCTTTTATAGATTCGGCTGTCATGCAGCATTCACTGTCACACTATGACATCAACCCGTTGTACACATTCCTGTCCGACACGATTGGCAGAAGCAATACCGAAAGGCTCTTCAAACTTTACCGGGTCGGGACTTCCAAAAAATGGAACGGTTCGGCAGTATTCTGGCAGGTGGATTCCAACGGACAGGTACATACAGGTAAGATTATGGGATATGACGCCAAGACCGGGCATCGGCTGAAAGTTCCTCATCCGCACGTGTGTTGGGTGCATACCGAGTTGCGTCTGCCAGGCTTCAACCTATGCCAGTGTTTCTTTGGCGAACATCTTCTTGTCCGCTATCCCGACAAGACAGTGTTCATTGTGGAAAGCGAGAAGACAGCACTCATTGCAGCTCATTTTATGCCTGACGGCTTATGGCTGGCGACCGGAGGAAAGAACGGTTGTTTCAACGAAAAGGCCGTTCGTATACTGGCGCATCGGGATGTAGTACTGATGCCAGACCTTGTTGCAACGGAGCAGTGGAAGCAGAAGACTTCCATGCTTGCTAATGTCTGCCGGTCCGTATCGGTCAGTACGGTACTGGAAGATATGGCAACCGATGAACAACGTGCCAGAGGATTGGACATTGCGGACTTCCTTCTGATGGAGGACACCCCTCAGATGATACTTCAACGGATGATTGACCGTAACCCCGGCTTGCAGACATTGATTGACGAACTTGGGTTGGAATTGGTGGATGCAGAACAGATATGATAATTGGATGGATTGGACAGCTCGCTGTCCTTGAAAAAGGGTTTGTAAAATCCCGTAATTTATTAGGGCATTTTCACCGCCTCCGCTTCGCGTCCAGCAGTCAAAAAACCCATAAGGGAGGGATGTCCTCTCGACACCCAGTTGCTTGTGGCACATAGGACGGGATTTTACAATAAGAATCATAGTAAAATAACGAACAGATATGAGTAATACACAATACGCTGTCTGCCACCTGCAGCGTGGCAGCGGCAATGACAGTGGAATGTCATGCCATATAGAAAGGAAGGATGCCAAAGGAAAGAAATATGTTCCGGCAAATGCCGATGCGAAACGAACATCACAGAACAGGGAACTGCTTACGTTTCCTGATGGAGTAGCCAATCGCACAGAAGCAATCCAGCACCGTATTAACACTGCCGGGCTGCGCCGCAAAGTCAGCAAGAACCAGACAAAGGCAATACGCATAATGCTGACCGGAACACATGAGCAGATGATGAAAATTGCCAATGACGGCAAACTGGGCAGTTGGATTGATGTCAATCTCAAATGGCTAAAGGAGACCTTTGGTGATGAGAATCTTGTGTCCTGCGTGCTGCATATGGACGAGAAGACCCCGCATCTGCACGCCACAGTCGTGCCCATTGTAACCGGAGAGCGTATCCGCAGGAAGCGGGAGGGCGAAAAGAAATATGAAACGAAGTCCGGACCCCGCCTGTCGGCAGACGATGTGATGCGTCGTACCAAATTACATGAATACCAGAACAGCTATGCCAAGGCCATGAAACCGTTCGGGTTACAGCGTGGAATTGTCGGTTCTACCGCTAAGCATCAGGCGAACTCGGAATACTACAAGCAACAGATGAATAGGTATGAGGAAGACATAGCCAAATTACAGGCTGATATTGAGCAAGCAAAAGAAGGTAGAAGTACAGTCCTGTCATGGTTTGGCAAAGGTGATTTGGCAAAAGCTAAGAAAGAACTTGCGAATAAGGACGAGCAGATTGCCAAACTCAAAAATCAGATTAAAATACTCATGGCAGAAAAGTCCCAGTTACAAGAAAAACATAAAGCGGATATAGAACAATTACGGAATGGTTATCAAAAAGAGATTGACAAGGCCATTCATAGGGCAGAAACGGCAGAACGGCAATTCAAGGAGAAGGATGCAATCATAGATAGACAGAGGAAACAGATAAGTTTGCTTGACCGCAAGGCCAATCCCCAACGTTACAGCCTCTCGTCCGGTGCCGAACTTGTACGTATCAATGTCTCAAACTATCGGAATCCGTCGCTCCACATCTGGACACGGGTCGGTGATGAGCTTTTTGAGAACATCAAATTCCAAATAGACTATGATGTGGCCCAAAGCCATTTCAACGGCCAGATCACGGACGAGGAGTTTGTCAATGCTGTATTCGATCCGCAGGAGCAGGTAAATGGAAAACAGACTGAGCTATTGGGTACAGCTTTTACCCTTGCCGCCGGAGGACCGGCGGAGGTTCACATTGGAACTGGATCTGGTGGCTCATCGTCTGACCTTCCGTGGAGTGAACGAAAAAACAAGCAAAGTTATCGGAAAAAATAAGCCTAAAAACCTTTTATGGAGTAGAATAGGTGTAATTTTTCGTTATTCTAACAATCGTATGAGATTCTTTTCCTATCTTTGTGTTCAAAATTTGACAATTCAAAAATAGTTCCAACAATGAGCAACTCTTTTGTAAGATACCTTTTAGAAGGAAATAATTACCCTTCAAATGGACAAGTTGTATTTGACTCTTCTGATCACATTCGTTTCCAGAACGGACAAGATATTTCCGGACACAACTATGGTTGTAATCGTCGACTCGTTATCAAAAAAAACATACAAGGAGAAGAAGGCTATACTGTAACCATGTATAATCTTGATGGGGTTCATCCACTTTGGAAGAACAATGTTCAGATGGCACCTAAAAGAATGAAAATAGTTAATGTAGAAGGAAACATTGTAGAACTGCGAGGATATGGCTACGATGAAAATGCCCTTGCAATAGGTGCACCACTTCAAGCTGCATCTTTTGAGAACTATGGTGTAGTTGTCATGATAGAGGACGACTCTATTGTTCGTGCACAATTAAATATGTTTGACAGAAACATCAGTATCGTATATTTACAATAAAACAAATCAAATATGGAATTAGAAAGAACTTTCGACGAGAACGTCTATTCGAATGTCGATGACGGTTCTGTATTTCCTCTCTTTGTGCGTTATTCTGAAAAGAACGTTGATTTCAATAACAAGAACAACTCAACGAGCTTTGAAGATATGGTTGCACAGATTAAGGGCGTACATGAGTGTTGCTTTATTCATAGACGGCAAAAAAATAGAGACGGTAAGCTATTAGATGAGCTTGCTATAAAAATTGATGAAATTAATATCTCTTTAACAGCAAAATTGGCTCGTGATGGATTTTCATTGATTAATCCAGTTCTATCTGAGAAGAATATCGTTCTTCCAGAGGAAAACGAGTATTCAAAGAGAAAATGTGAGATAAAATTTGTCGATCAGAACGAAAGTGAACTTCGTCTGATAAGTGGAGCTGGTTCATATTGGTTAAACCACACAGAAGAGATTAGCAATTTCCTAAAAGATTGTTTTGCTTTACCAATTCCTCCAATTGAAATTCACATAGAGGAGGATAAGGAAATGTGGCAAGCATACTTGGATGGTTTAAATGCACTTCTTGACGCAAAACGAGATTTGATAAAAATCGAGAAAGTCACTAAGCAAAAGAATGGTTTAGTTCGACTTGATTTTGACATGGATAGTTATATCCAAAACTTTAAGGATAAAATCGAAGACGAACTTCAAGGGAAGTGTGAAATTGAGCCTACAGTAGAATTAGAAGATGGAGACTGTACGATTTCGTTTGATAGCTACCAAATCATTCCTGGCGACACAATAGACGCAATTAAGAGTATAGGAAAGGAGTACTGTTATTCTGCAGAAGAGCAGGTAACAAACTATGTGCATGGTTCATTGGAAGTCCTTTCTGACCCAGAAGAGCTTGCATCTATTGTTGCTGATATTGAGCAAGAATTTCATAATTTCGGATCTTCTTTTAATAAAAAAGGAGATAATGATTTCGTTGCTTCTACAGATCGTGAAATTGCCATCTTGAATCGAATTGTTGATAAATTGTGTAAGGGTATTGCTGAGGTCAGAAATACAACTCAAATTCAAGTCGGTTTGCGCCCATCAGAGAGTTCCTTTGACATAAATTCTGTAAGATCCGACTTGTCTTTTGACTGCAAAATAGAAGCTGCTGGCAACTTCTATATTGTTACGTCTAGAAAGCCTCTCACTACCAAAGAACAGATATTTTCTAAACTATCATTTGTTAGTTGTAGAGCTTCGATAAGTCCACAAAGTTTTAATCCAGAAATCGTCATAGATTCTGCAAGCCCAAAAGGAGATGCTTATTGTTGGATCCTCAATGACATCGAACAAGCACAACATGTTGGTTCTTTGTTTAATCAGGTTTGTAAAAACTATCCCGATCAGCGCGTAAGCAGCGTATATCAATATGCTTTTAGACCAATTATTGACAAGATGATTCTGGCGGACTTGAAGTATAACAATTACGAAAACAAGTCTATCTTTGTTGATGTACCAAGATCAAGCATTGTTTTGTATCCTAAGACAGAAGAGGAATACAATACTCTCAAAGAAACTATACAATCACAATTAGGCGAAGACGTCGAAATTGTATTTCCAAAGTACACTCCGTCTGCCTCTGTTATATTCTTATGTGATGATATAGAATTTAGAAAATCATTGTTCGAGAAGGTTGGTGTTGAACTTGCAGACAATCGTAAAAACTTCACTTTATATAAATTGAAGAAAGATGCAACACGATTGGATTTTGAGTTCAATTTCACTACTATAGAGGAACGAGAGAAAATTATTGCGATTATTCGTGATTGTATCTCAGGTATATACGGTATCAAGTTAAACTTTGAAAAGTCTAACGACAAGGGTGTAACAACTTGGAGTCTTACAGAAGATAAATCGCTTAAACTTGAATTGGAGCAGAAGCTCCAATCTGAATACCGCGAAGAGTACGTCAATTTCGTAAATGGAAAGAAATACGACGAAGTCTCAGTAATCGATGATGAAGAGTTTGCTTCAAGCAAATTCCGTTCAAGGGAGCGTATGGTTAAATTCAAGCAACGTGCTTTCTTGAAATATAATAGTCCGAAACTTGGTACATGCAAGCGTCGAGGAATTGACTTTGCTATAATTCAACTTGATACCGAAGCGGAAGATGGCATTGATTCTGGTGACCTTCACATAACAAAGGGAGATTACATACAATTCCCTGCGATGGGCGAGGCAATGGAATTGCTTCGTCAGAGCCGTGCAATGAATCGTATTCTACGTCCTGCATCAAAATTCAATCACAAGCCAATAAACGAAAACCTGCAAAGTTTCATATTTGATCCTAAGTATGCAGGAGAAACTGTTGTTAGCATAACTGATGCAGTTGAAGACATTAAGAAAAACTGCATATCAAGGCCTGTTCCAAATGACAGACAGATAGAAGCTGTCGCCAAATCTGTTCTTGCTAATGATTTGGCTTTGATACAAGGTCCTCCAGGAACAGGTAAAACAACCGTTATCGCTGAAATAATTTGGCAATCAATAAGACGGAATCCAGAATGCAAAATTCTGCTCACATCACAGACGAACCTTGCAGTAGACAATGCACTTGAAAGACTGCAGGGGCAGCCTGGTATTCGTCCTATTCGTATTGGTAAGCCAGATAAACTTGAGCCAGAAGGTCGAAGATTCTCTATACCTATTATTGATAGTTGGACTGCAGATTCTAAACAAAATGGCGATAATGCTGCGAAAATATGGATTGACAGAATTTGCAATGCCATTTCTAATGATCCTAAATATGCTACTGCGACATCAGCATGGAAAAAAGAACTGGAAGACCAAGATCAACAGTCTCGGAGCCAATTCTGTCGGTTGTACAAAAAAATGTAAATCTTGTTGCAGCAACATGTAGCATTTGTGGTTCTACGGATTTTATGAGAACATATTGCGACATTTTTGGTGGCAATCAAAATGATGACATGTTCTTTGATGTAGTTATCATGGATGAAGCTTCAAAGGCGACTCCTCTTGAAATGGCAGTTCCGTTGGTTCTCGGTAAGAAGATTATTATCATTGGTGACCATAAGCAGTTGCCTCCGATGTTAGACGAAAATACCATTGATTCGTCATTGGAAAAGATAGGCCAAAAAGAATTGGCAGAAAAGCTTCGTAAGGCAGAATCACAGTTTAAGCGATTGTTCGAATCGGCTGCAAAGGTTCGTAAGACTATCGTTTCAACACTTGATACGCAGTACCGTATGCATGAAGACATCATGAATACCATTAAGCAATTCTACGAAGAAGAATTGGCTGCTACAGGTGGCCTTAAATGTGGTATCTTGCAATCCATGGATGATCCTGATCTTAGCAATAAGGGAAGTAGGTGGCATGGCTTAAGCCTCGAACCAATATTTAAACCTGAATACCATGCAATTTGGATAGACGTAACCACACCAGAAACCCGATTAAACCCAGGTTATAAGAATGAAGGTGAGTTGAAGGCTATTGATATGGTGTTGAAAGCTCTGCAACAATCGGAAGGCTTTGATGAGTTCATGAAGGCTCAAAAGAAGCCTGAAGACAAAGAGATTGGTATCATCACATTCTATAGTGCTCAAAGCCGTGAAATAAAGCGCAAATATAAGGATTGTGGTTATAGAATGGATGTCGTCGACCGATTCCAAGGTATGGAGCGTAACATTATTATTGTATCAACTGTCCGAAGCAATGCTAAGAATAACATTGGTTTTGCAAAAGAGATAGAGCGTATAAATGTTGCTTTCTCTCGTGCTCGCAGATTGCTTATTGTTGTCGGTAACAAACGCCAATTCGAAAGCAATAGCAACTATGCTGCATCCATTCAGAGTATGAAGACATTTCCTGTTGAACAATTAAGAGCCGCATTACGATGAAAAATAGAAGACAAAAGACAAATAAAAAACAGCAAGTTGCTATTGTAGAAAGTTTAGACACTAAGATAGCAAAAGCAGTTTATGCCGAAAAAAAGATTTCGGAAAGAATCATCGGCTATTTCCCTTACGAGCTTCAGTTTGTAAAGGCTACATATTTTGGTACAACTCAACGACCTGCTAAAATTTCTGCAATTGAAAAAGGAATAGTTGGCATACTGCTAATTGATGGCCATTCGTCTTTTAGCACCATTGGTCAAATCCTTGGATTAGATGTAGTTAATGACAAAGCAGAAAAGTCAATCTTGTCAAAAGCTTTGGATGGACTTCGATCTTTTAATGCTATTGAAGGTGACGACGACTATATTGCTCTTACCGAAGCAGGTAAGGTGTATGCTGACAAAGGTGAACGTCCTGACACATACCAAAAGTCTTTTGACATATTTGTGGATTCAGACCATGCTGATTGGAAAACTATTAAAAATGCATTGTCTACAGTAAATGAGCATATAAAATTTATCAACACTAAGTGTGAAGATTTGTCTTTAACAATAGATGAAATAAAAGAATATGCGGCTGTACAGGCTCAAGATGTACATTATCCCCAAGAGCGTTATTTGCTAGAAAGTGCAGATTGGAAAGAAGGACATAAAGGTAGCTATAAAATGTACATATGCTTTGTGCAAGGTGTAAGTACTGGTATTGTTAGAGCTTTTGCATTTGATGAAAACATAAACAGCCTTAATCCTGTTGTCGCAGAATACATCAATAGCGATGCTACCTTGGCATCCCAGTTGTTGGATAAATGTATAAAGTCAGAGTGCGAAATGAATTTTGACACTCAAATACTTGATGAAGAAGCTGCAAAGGAAGCGAAAGCTAATGTTTCTCTAGACATTATCGAGGCTGAAAAGCGTCTTGTTGATGAAGAGGCAGAAGAGGAGCAAATAGTTGAAGAAACAAATGCTGAAAATGAGAGCAATAAAGTAGAAAAAACTTCAATTGCAAAATCTGCAAAGAAGACAACAGTAAAGACAAAAGATCGCCTTCATAAGAAAGCTTTGTACGACTCTGTTTCATTTGAAGTTGAATTGCAGAAGATTTTCAAGGAAGATAATCCAGATGAAATATGGCTTATGAGTCCATGGATTAGAAAATCTGCATTTATGAATGACAGAGGTCCTCTTATTGAGAATTTCTTGGCAGATGAAAACAAGCGCATATTTATTGCTTATTCCGAACCAGCTCAATCTCCAAATGATGAGAAACCTATGATAGATGAAGAAGTTGAGCCAGGAATAAAAATGCTCGCAGATCAATATCCAAACTTCTTTTACGTTCAATTGCCAGAGTTTCATTTTAAGAATGTCATTGAAGTAAAGGGAGATCAAAAGATACTATTTTCAGGCAGCTTCAATGTCCTGTCATTCTATGTTTCTGAGCATCAAACACATGTTAGACGTGAAGAAATGGCATTGGCTAACCCATCAATAGCAAAAAGCAAATACGTTAGTTTCCAAGTTGAATTTGCAGAAAAATATGCAGAGCGTATTAAGAAAGAAATTGAGGAATTGAGTCTAGAAGCTGTTGAAAGTTACAAAAATGAAAGAATGGACTACTTCCTTAGCATTGATAATTCTGAAATAAAAAAACTATATCTCCCTATAGTTGAACTGTTAGAAGAAAAGAAGTATCAAGGTATTGTTTCGTCTATACGTAAGCGTCTGACTACAATTGGACAACAACTCGTCGCTCTTGCCAATACCATAGGTGTTAATAGCAAGAAAAAGATAGAGTTAAAGAAAGAGTTGGATATCATTGAGAAGGACATGAACACAAATTCCGTTGATGATCCGTCATTGGCTGAGCTTCTTTCCAACAACAAACAGTTGGTTGAACACGTCAAAGAACAGAAGATTTTTCCAGGAAGAAAGGAAGGCTTTAAGGGAAATAATCCTCAGCAAAGACAAACAAGCCCAAGAACAATAGGTGCTGTGCAGCAAAGTGGTATTCTTAGTGAAGATCCAGAAGCAACTAAAGACGGTCTATCTTTGTATTTAGCAAGACTTAGTCAGGCATTCATTAATCAGGAGATAAAGAAGACTCCTATGAATGACAAACTGCTTGCTATAGTTCAAGATGATGAACTCGTCAAACTAATGGAAATGCTTACAGTCATGCCTTCACGTAACAGAGATAATGCTTTTGATTTATCAATTGGTATTAGCAGTTATTTGTTTAGGTATCCTACACTTTTCAATCACAAGGAAGAATTTACTGCAAAGCAAAAGCGAACACAGCAACGCTTAATTCAAGTGAATCAAAACAACATACAAGAAATAGTAAAGAAGTTATCATAACATGTCAAGATTCGAATCATCAAGATTTGTGCGCAACCCTCAGGTAATGCATGTGGACGTATTAAAGTCCGCATGCGATGCTTTGGGGTGGCAATACACCATCCAAGATAACATACTAACAGTTTCGGATGCTAAACAGAAATCTCGCCTATATGGTGAGTTTGCATTAAAGTTGAACCTTACAACAAATGAAGTCACTTACAACACGTATTATATGCCTAATGCCACCCAAAAGGTATTAGAACTTCAAGAGCAATTCTACGCATTAAATGCCACAACTCATTAATTCAAGAGTTTAAGAAGAAAGGGTTTAATTACAAGGAGAATGAACATTTCACACCAAACTCAGAAGAGGTATATAGCTTCTATATGGTTGGACGCTCTAAAGATAAAAATGAGACGGAACCTGTTGCGCAAATAAAGTTCACCATCCTTAAAGATGGCACGATAGTAACAGATTCCGACTATTTGCCTAACGATGTCAATGAGCGTGCTCATGACGCAATGGATGTTTTGGAACAGCTGTTAGGAAACAAGCGTGTGATGACAAAGAAACCTATACCTGCGAAATATGCAGGAAAGCTTAAGCCTCGCCGAGTAAATATTCAAACTATTGAATAGAAATAGCTATGGAATCAATTTATACAAAAATCAAGGATATGCTATCTGCATATTACCCCGTGTTTTATCTGAATAGTTTTGAATATGACAGGACAAAACAGAAAATAGAGGGAATTGCAGACCTTTTACGCACAGATAATAAGAAGGTGCGTATCTATACTTGGAATTGTGTAGAGGGCTTGATGGAGAAGACTCCAGAAGGCTCTTTGTATAAAGGAGAAGAATACGATGAACCAGAAATGACTTTGAAGTATATCTATAAGAATGAGAATAGAGAAATTAAAGATATCTTTATTCTTGAAGATCTGAGCAATTACATTGAAGAGGACAAAATCAAGTATTACATCCGTAAGATAGCTGAGCATGCAAAATTCACGAACACTCATGCAATTATCTTGTCTGCTATTTACAAGTTACCAACAGAACTGGAGAAATATGTAACTGTTCTTAATATACCTCTACCAGATAGAACAGACATGGAGCGAACCTTGGCTGTTGTAGAACGACAAACTAAGAAGAATCTTTCTGTTGAGATGAGAAACAAAATGGTAGATGCAGCATTAGGCATGACCTCAATGGAAGCAGACCTTGCATTTTGTTTAGCGGCTGTTAAAGATAGTCTTGGAGAAAATGCCCCCTATACAGTTTCAGCAGAAAAGGAGCAAATCATTCGCAAATCAGGCATCTTGGATTTCTTTCCCAAAAATGAAAGTTTGAAAGATGTTGGTGGTATGGATGTTCTGAAGGATTGGCTATTCAAACGTCAAATAGCTTATCAAAAGAGAGCAAGAGATTGGGGATTGCAAGAGCCTAAAGGTTTATTATTGCTTGGTGTCCCTGGTTGTGGCAAGAGTTTAACGGCAAAAAGTATAGCCTCTTTTTGGAATATGCCATTACTACGTTTGGATGTTGGCAAAGTATTCCAAGGATTAGTTGGAAGTAGCGAAGATAATATTAGGAAAGCAATAGCAACTGCAGAAGCAGTCGCGCCATGTGTGTTATGGATTGACGAAATAGAAAAAGGACTTGGTGGTGTTCAATCAAGTGGATCTACTGATGGCGGTGTGACTTCGCGCATCTTTTCAACTATTCTGACATGGATGCAAGAAAAGACTTCTCCTGTTTTTGTCGTTGCTACAGCCAACAATATCAATCAACTTCCTCCAGAATTATTGCGCAAAGGGCGTTTTGATGAGATTTTTTTTGTTGATCTTCCATCAAAGGAGGAGCGTAAAAACATCTTTACCATTCATCTTAACAAGAAAGGTCAAAACCCGATAAAGAATAATTACCCTATGGAGTCTCTCGCCAATAATACTGAAGGTTTTAATGGTGCAGAAATTGAAGAGTGTATTAAAGAAGCGATGTTTGATGCTTATGTTGAAAATCCAGAGAATCCTCAACTTAAGACAACGCATCTAATGAATGCGATTTTAAAAACAGTGCCGTTGTCTACCACGATGAAAGAGCAAATTGCTGCGCTTAGAAATTGGGCAGCAACGAGAGCAAAGAATGCTTCAATTATTGTAAGGGAAGAGGAACAGAAGGAAATGCCAATTCTTCTAACTCGTCCAGAGTTGGAATTGGAAAGGTCATTTGACTTGAACAACTCTAAAGAGAACAAATTTGGTGTTTATAATAGCGTTGCCCCACCTCTTGCCATTCCGAACAGAGAAGTAAAAAACGTTTATGCCGATGGTACTGCAAAAGCGGGAGAGTAGGTAAATGCCAGCCCGGAAGCAAACAGGGATGATAACGTGTGATGCAAGAACAATTCAGAATGTATAAAACTATGTTTAATAAAAATTATTTTATTAACATCGGTGTCATATAGATTGAACAGTCCCAAGACAAAGGGGCTGGTTCAAAAAAGCCATCCCCGTTTAAGGAAGAGTTTTAGAAGCAGATGGGTAAGCATTTTGCAGATCTAATCTGGTGGTCACAATTGGTCTACTACTAATAATCTTTTTTTAATGGGACCTCCTGAGCAAGAGGGTAAAAGACTCTATTTAATTTAGGGACAGTCGCGAAATAGGCTTAAAATTATAACAAATTGATTGTCAATGTGAT